>Ga0207752_1001355_pt1 | contig 11276 bp, 13 predicted proteins | sample Pon2CUnioCityCA_6_FD_187272 | JGI IMG/M metagenome (GOLD analysis project Ga0207752, IMG submission 187272) | Marine sediment microbial community from Union City, CA, USA - Pond 2C Sediment 2 (SPAdes) | ecosystem: Environmental > Aquatic > Marine > Intertidal zone > Salt pond sediment ... | reverse complement strand
CAAGGATATAGATACCGTCCGCTTCTTGTGCATAGAGTACGCCGTACGGAAAGCGCCTCGTCTGGCACCTTCGCACGTCTCCCTGGAGGATCGCCCAAGCCCTCGGGTGTTCTACGGCACGGCCAATGGCAGCGTATACCTCGGCCGCGAAATCGAAGCCCAGATTCTTCTCGCGTTCCTCGTAGTATTCAATGGCTCCAAGGAACTCCGCCTCGGCCTCCGGATGAAAGGAAAACTTCATGCCCCAAATCGCTTCCGGACTTTGGTGAAGACCTCGTCACCAGGAACCGGCTTAACCTCACCCGACCGCAGTTCGGCAAGACGTCGCTGCGCGAGCTGTGCCCACTTGCGGTCGATCTCGGACTCAGGAGCGTTCAGGCTGCGCAGAATCGCCTCCGCCACAGTGGCCCGTTCCTCCACGGGCAGGGCGACCACCTCTTGAATAAGCTCTTTCATCGTCACTGGCGAACACCTCCCTTTTCCATCATAATAGCCTCAAGGCGGGAGGCAAGTCAAGAGTATGTCTGGGGCGGCGGGCCGCGGGCCGCGGGAGTTGACATCGCTGGGCGGGGGTGGTGCTGTGCCGGCCGGCGCGGCTTGTATTGGGAGGCCCGTTCGGGTATCCTGATCGAGGGTAGAAGCCGCTGTCGATTGCAGGCAAGGGTACGTGACGAGCACCAGAGAGAATCCCGTTCGCAAACAGGCCGCTGCTGGACGGGACGGCAGCGCGGCTTCGACCGAAGGCAGTCACCGGGACGCCAATCGCATTGACAGTTGCCATGGTCCCTGTTTAAACTGGACAGATTATGGTCGCCATCGTTGAACGCAACCGGACGGCATTGGTGGAACTGTGCAGGCGGTACAGAGTGGACCGTCTCTACCTGTTCGGATCAGCTGTGTCTCGTCGTTTCGACAGCGAGCGCAGTGATCTCGACTTCCTCGTCAGTTTTGTCGGCCGCGAGCCGACCGGCGAATACGCCGACCGATATCTCGATTTCGCAGAGGGGCTGGAGCAACTCTTCGGCCGACCTGTGGATTTGGTGACCGAGCAATCGATCCGCAATCCATATTTCCGGCGCGAAGTGGAATCGACGCGCCAACTCATCTATGAACGACCACACGAAGAAACTGCTGGTTGACGTCCTGGAATCCGGCCGGAGCGTTCGTGGCTGGTGCCGACATCGGACCTTCGCCGACTACGAAGCGGACCGTCAACTCCGGCGGGCCGTCGAACGGGAGTTCGAAATCATCGGAGAGGCGCTCCACCGCCTTGCTCGCCTCGACCCCGACACGGCCGCCCATATCGGTGAACTGTCGCGCATCGTTGCCTTTCGCAATCGCATCATCCACGGTTACGACACGATCGATGATGCGACTGTCTGGGGCATCGTGGATCGGCACTTGCCGCAACTGCTTGCGAAGACGGAGACGCTCCTGCAAGGGGGGCGATGACCGCGGCCCATCATCGTGGAGCCGCAGATCTCGGGAGGAGTCGGACTTGCCGACGCTGAGCCCCGCACCTCTTGCTAAGGTGCCGTTCCGGCGCAGAACCCCTGGATCACATGGCAAGGCCGATTGTCGGCTGGAAGCTAATCCCAGTCTACGTTGCTTCCACTGCCTCGGGGCGGGTTGTGCTGGGACGCCTCTTCCGGTATCCTGATTAAGGGTAGAAGGTGTTATCGATTGCAGGCAAGGGTACGTGACGAGCACCAGAGAGAATCTCGTTCGCAAACAGGCCGCGGCTGAGGTGGAGGGCGCCGGCCTATCCGGCCATGTTTTTGATATCAAGCGGTATGCGATTCATGATGGGCCGGGGATTCGGACGACCGTGTTTCTGAAGGGCTGCCCGCTGCGGTGCCGGTGGTGCCACAATCCGGAGAGCTGGAAGGTGGGCCCCGAGCCGAGCCTGCGGCTGAGCCGGTGTGTCCGGTGCGGGCGGTGCGTGGAGCTGTGCAAGGAACACGCGATCTCGAATTCCCAGGGCCGGCCCGTCACCGATCCCGAGAAGTGCGTCCTGTGCGGCGCGTGCGTCGCCGGCTGTCCGGGCGGGGCCAGGGAGATCATCGGAGACACCAGGACCGTGGCCCAGGTGATGGCCGAGGTGAGGAAGGACGTCGTCTTCTACGACGAGTCGGGCGGGGGCGTGACATTTTCCGGGGGCGAGCCTCTGATGCAGCCGGAGTTTCTGCTGGCGCTGTTAGCGGCGTGCCGGGCCGAAGGCATCCGCACCGCCGTCGATACCACCTGTCACGCCCGGCCGGAGGCCGTCCGACGTATCGCGGAGGCGGCGGATTTGATCCTTTGCGACATCAAGCATATGAACCGGCGGCGGCATGAGCAGTATACCGGTGTGGACAACAGACTGATCCTTGAGAATATCCGGATGTTGGCCGAAACCGGCGTCGAGGTCATCGTGCGAATCCCGATTGTCCCCGGCTTTAACGGTGATGAGCCGAACGTACGCCAGACCGCAGAGTTCGTGCGGTCACTCAAGACCGTCCGCAGGGTCGATATCCTGCCGTACAATCGCGGCGGCCTGGAGAAGGCCGTACGGTTGACCGGCCAAGCCGATTTGATGGAGGCCCAGGCCCCGGATGGCGATACAATGACGGCCATCGCCGGGATGCTCAGGGACTATGGGTTTGAAGTGAAGACAGGCGGCTGAGATGATGAACGAACGAGTGGCAAGACTGCGACGACAGAGTGTCGAGACGAAGCCTTATATCTCCAGCGAACGGGCGGAGCTGATGACCGTGTTCTATCAGAGCGACGTGCCGCTGCGGGAATCGACGCCCGTCTGCCGGGCGCTGGCCTTCAAGCACCTGATGGAGAACAAGACGATCTACATCGGTGCGGGCGAGCTCATCGTGGGTGAGAAAGGCCCGGCACCCAAGGCGACGCCGACGTATCCGGAGCTGTGCTGTCACAGCCTGGAGGACCTGCAAATCCTGAACGATCGCGAGAAGACCGCGTTCGCGGTCAGCGACGACGTCCGGCGGGTGTACCGCGACAAGATCATCCCCTTCTGGTCGGGCAAGACCATGCGAGAGAAGATCTTCGGCTCCATGGACGAGGCGTGGCTCGGCGCCTACGAGGCCGGCCTGTTCACCGAGTTCATGGAGCAGCGCTCGCCCGGCCACACCGTGCTCGACGACAAGATCTACCGCAAGGGCATGCTTGACTTCCAGCAGGACATCCGGCGAAGCCTCGGCGATCTCGATTTCTTCAACGACCCCGAGGCCTTGGCCAAGCAGCAGGAACTCAGGGCCATGCTCATCTGCGCGGACGCTCTGATCCGTTTCGCCGAGCGTCACGCCGAAAAGGCCAAGGAATTGGCCGCACATGAGAGCGACCCACGACGCAAGGCGGAGCTCGAACGAATCGCCGCGGTTTGCTCGCACGTCCCGGCCCACGCGCCGCGTGACTTCCACGAAGCGCTGCAATACTATTGGTTCGTCCACTTGGGTGTCACGACGGAAATGAATCCGTGGGACTCCTTCTGCCCGGGCAGGCTGGACCAGCACCTGTATCCGTTCTACAGCAAGAGCGTGGATGAGGGGACACTCACGCGCGAGCAGGCCGAAGAGATGCTGCAATGTTTCTGGATCAAGTTCAACAACCAGCCGGCTCCGCCCAAGGTCGGCGTCACCGCCGCCGAGAGCGGCACCTATACTGATTTCGCCCAGATCAACAACGGCGGTCTGAAAGAGAACGGGGCCGACGGGGTCAACGACGTGACGTACCTGATCCTCGACGTGATCGAGCAGATGCGGCTCGTCCAGCCGAGTTCCTCCATCCAGGTGAGCAAGAAGAATCCCGACCGATTCATCAAGCGAGCCGCCCGGATCATCCGCACCGGCTTCGGCCAGCCGTCCGTTTTCAACACCGACCTGATCGTCCAGGAGCTGATCCGCATGGGCAAGTCCGTGGCCGACGCCCGCAACGGCGGCTCCAGCGGCTGCGTCGAGGTCGGCGCCTTCGGCAAAGAGGCCTACATCCTGACCGGCTACTTCAATCTGCCCAAGGTGCTGGAGCTGACGCTGAACAACGGCGTGGACCCAAGGACGGGCAAGCGAATCGGACTGGAGACCGGCGAGGCCGAGCGCTTCGGCAGCTTCGAGCAGCTCTTCGAAGCCTACCGCCGGCAGCTCAACCACCTGATCGACGTCAAGATCCGCGGCAACAACGTCATCGAGCGCCTGTACGCGACGTACATGCCGGCTCCGTTTCTGTCCATCCTGATCGACGACTGCATCGCCAATGGCCGCGATTACCACGACGGCGGCGCCCGCTACAACACCAACTACATCCAGGGCGTCGGCATCGGAACGATCACGGACGCCTTGGCTGCGATCAAGCACCACGTCTTCGATCAGCAGACGGTTTCGATGCACGACCTGTTAGCCGCGCTGCGGGCGAATTTCGAGGGCCATGAGTCGCTGCGTCAAACGCTCTGGCAGCGAACGCCGAAGTACGGCAACGACGACGATTACGCCGACGACATCATGCGTTCGGTCTTCGAGGTGTACTTCCAGGCCGTGGACGGCCGGCCCACCATGCGAGGCGGCCGCTACCGCATCAACCTGCTGCCGACCACGGTCCACATTTACTTCGGCTCGGTGATGGGCGCGACACCCGACGGCCGCAAGGCGGGACTGCCGCTGTCCGAGGGCATCTCGCCCGTGCAAGGCGTGGACCGTCACGGCCCGACCGCCGTGCTCAAGTCCGCCGCCAAGATGGACCACGGTCGCACCGGCGGGACCCTGCTCAACATGAAGTTCAATCCCCAGGTCCTCGAAGGCGACGACGGCCTCGACAACCTCATGCATCTGATCCGCGCGTACTTTCGCCTCGACGGCCATCACATCCAGTTCAACGTCGTGGACGCCGAGACCCTGCGCCAGGCCCAGGCCAGCCCGGAAGAATACCAGAACCTGATCGTTCGCGTCGCCGGCTACAGCGACTACTTCGTGGACCTCGGCCCCGACCTCCAGAACGAAATCATCGCCCGAACCGAGCAAGAAGCATTCTGATTCCCGTTGTCCATAGAGCGCATAGAGGCTACAGAACCCAAGATGGTTATTTTGTCGCCGTTGCGGTTGACCTGCTCGGCATGTGGCAATATGATCATGATGGCAATGCGTCTTTTGCATGGAGAGCCTTGATGAGCCGGTTCCGTTGCCCCTATTTGAAGGGTGAAGTGGAGTTGACCGAGGAGCGGGAGCGTCATATCGCTGAACGACATCCCGATCTGCTGCCCGAACACCGGAAAGAAATGGTCGAGACTCTGGCCGCCCCCGAGCAAGTCCGAAGGAGCGTGCGGTTTGGGAATGCCAGGTTATTCTCGCGATGGTATACTGACGTGAAGCGCGGCAAGCACGTTGTCGTGGTCGTGGTCAGTGAACCGGATGCGATGAACCGCCATTGGATCATTACGGCCTATCTGGCCAGAAGACTGATCGAAGGAGAAGTCGAATGGAAGCGAAACTGATATTCAAATACGACCGAGAAGCCGACATCCTCCACATCGACAAGTGCCCACCTTACGTGGAGCAGGAATCGGAGGAACTGGCGGACGAAATCGTCGCCCGGCTCAACCCGAAGACCGGCGAGGTCGAGAGTTTGGAGGTGTTATTCTTCTCGACGCGGCTCCTGCGGGGGAACCTCTTCGAACTGCCGGTCAGCGCCGATCTGCGACTCGCGGGCACGGAGAGCGCTTAGGCAGGCCGTCCACTCGCCCGCCGCAAAGTACCCGTCGGCGGGATGATCGTCTCATGGACGTTGGGGCGGTTTGTCAAAGAAAAGCGAGTTTTCTGCGCCCAATCTTACCTGCTAATCCCGTCTATGCGGAGGAACAGCCCGGTTGGGCTGAGGCCAAGGGAACGGAAGAACAGGATGGCTGGATCATGATCGGCGGTCCAGAGACCGACTCCGCAGGAGAGCAACGATGAACATGAAGGTACTGGCGACTGGTGTGACGCTCACCGCTCTGGTAGGCGTCGGGATATTCACCCTTTGGCTGACCGGGCGGGCAGAGTCTCAGTCCGGCCCGTCAGAGGAGCCCCAGTTCCGGCAGACGATCACCCAAATGGAGGAACGGGTCCGCAACGCCCAGACCGAGAGGGATGCAGCGCGTCGACAGGTCGCGAAACTCCAGCTTGAGATATCCGCCCTGACCGACGCTCGCGAAGAGGATCGTCGGGTAATCCAGGACCTCTGGGCGCTGGCGACGGCCGCGGCGCGCCGGGATCAGGCGAAGCGCGTCGCAGATGTCAACGTCGCTGAAGCGACTGCGGAGGCCGACCCGAACACGCCGCAGCAGGACCAGCAGCAAGATGCCGGCTACGGCCTTGAAGACATCAAAGAAATGCTGGCCGCTTCCGGCGGGGATTTGGGCTCGGTCGTGCGCCGGATTGCGACGCCGGAGGCAATCCACAGGATGCTGGAGAAATACGGCGACCGACCTGCCTGCTGGGCCGCCGCCGCGTCCCTGGCGCCCGATCCGGAGACGGCCCTCGCCTATCTGGAAGAGGCCGTGAAGCTGTATCCTGATTCACCCGCCATCCTCTCGGCCCTCGTCGGAGCGCAGATGGCCGCCGGACGGATGGACGAATCCACACTCGCCTACGTGCGCGAGCTGCAGAACGCCGACCCCACCAACGCCCTGGGCGACTGCTATGCCGCCCAGTGTCAGTTCGAGAACGGAGACATCGCAGGGGCGTTGCAGTCCCTGTCGCAGGCGGGCGTCAAGGGACGCTTCGCCGATGACCGAATCGGGATGCTGATGGAACGATACGATTGTTTGCTCGACGAAGGGGCGTCGGATGCCGTGGCCCTCGGGCTTTCGGCGTTCACCTTGCCCCTCGAGCATCTGGGCATGGTCAGGCAGATAGGGCAGCAGTCCATCGAACAGGCCCAGGCATTGTCGGCCGGCGGGCGACTTGAGGATGCCTTGAAGATCGCCCAGGACGTCACCAACGTGGGCAAGACGGTCTCCTCGTCGGGCCGCTTCCTGCTCCATGACCGCGTCGGCATTGCACTGCAGCAAGCGGGACTCACCGAGCAGCAGAATGTCTATACGACTCTTGGGGACACGCAGGGGATGGAGACCGTCGGTACGCAGCTTCAGGCGGTCCAGGAACGCTCGGCAACGATCGACACGATGATTGAGGGTTTTGGCGCCGTCATGCCGAGTATGAGCGAGGAAGATTGGGCCGGCTACGTGGACAGCACGATTCTCAACGGAGAGTTCGCAACGCTCCAGAACATCCCTGAGATCGCCCAGGCTCTGAACCAGACCCAGCCCGCACCGGCAGAGGCGCCGGGCCAGACATCGCTGCCCTGAGCCGCCGGACGCCACCGGCCTGAGCGACGGCCTCCGCCCTCAGAGCCCCTTCGTCATTTCACTCAGAATCGGGGCAATTCGCCATGTGGGAACCCCGCACGCACACTTCGGTTCGCGGACCGACGCGACCCCCGACGGGTATTATGTATAGTCCAACGTCGTGGACGCCGAGACGCTGTGCTGCGCCCGGGCCCGCCCGGAGGAATGCCGGAATCTGATCGTCCAGGTCGCCGGGTGCGGCGCCCCCTTCATGGCCCGCGGCCCCGACCTCCAAAACGAAACCACCGCCCGGGCCGAGCAAAAAGCATTCTGGCTCATCCGGTTTTAGCGTACTTGGAGGTTGTGAGTGGCCCAGAGAAGACAAGAGGCTGTTCAGGGGGAAGGTCGGGAGGTTTGTCTTATGCCCTGGAGCCGCCGCAGAGACGAGCCCTTGCGGTCGGGGCGTAGGGGTCATTCGTGCCCGGAAAGACAAGAACCGCGCACCTGCGGAAGGCCGACTGAATCGAAGCGGCTACGCCGGTATAAGAGCTCTTTCCCGGCCGCCTATGGGCCGTCTTCCAAAGATTTCGGCCCATGAACCGACCTTCGCGCGGCAGGGTTCGTGCGGTCGTTAGCGCCGGGACGTTCGCAGGGATGGTGGCGCCGATCACGCCCCTGAACCGCCTCTTGCAACCGGGCGAACGGCCCTTCTGTCAAAGACTCATCAGGGGTTGGCCCGGCGACAAATAGCGGCCATTGGGGGGGCTGAGCCCCCAGGACGCACCGAAGTACGCTAAACCGGATGAGCCAGCATTCTGAAGGTGTTCGGCCATAGAGGGCAGCGAAGCATCGAAATCTGAGACGGAGTTTTCTCGCGGCAGGCGTTGACTTGGCCGCCATCGGACAATATGATTGGCTGGACAGTGGGCACGGACTGCCGTGTGGGAGCAATACCCGAAGCTGAGCATATCGGGAAAGCCATAGGAACCGAAGTTGGCCACGTTGAACCGTTTGTAATCGCGTGTGGAGAAGACCCAATCATGCCGGTTCTATCCATGTTCTACGGCATCGTGATTCGTACTCAATGAGGGGGCCGTATTGGCTGGCGAACTGCCGGCCGGCAAAGCGCGGCTGGTGCAGGCATGGATCGAGATTCACCGCGAAGAACTGCTGGCGGATTGGGAATTGGCGGTAAACGGCGAAGAGGTGTTCAAGATCGAGCCGTTGAAGTAGGAGATACCCGTGAATCCTTACGTCGAACACGTCCGTCCACTGGACGACCACCGGTTAGAAGTGACTTTTGAGAACGGCGAACGGCGGGTCTTTGATGTGAAGCCCTATCTACAGCGGGGCGTCTTTGTCCGCATGCAGAACCGGGCCGTGTTTCAAGCAGCACGAGTAGTTGCCGGTTCAGTGGAATGGCCCGGGGGGCTGGATCTGAGCTATGACACGCTGTATCTGGAAAGCCAGCCGATGACCTCATCAGCCGTTGTGTAGGTGACGCCTGCGTAAACGGCGCCGGCCAAGAACCAGTTGGCGCCGGCACCCATGTCTCTATCCGGGTCTGCGGTCGACGACGCGTTCGGTGCCGTTGGCTAACTGGCGGAGGGAGCCCGGCTCGACGAGGATCACCCTTGCCTCGACGTCCAGAGCGCTCTTGATGCGCTTGGCGACCTGGGTCTGCAGGGCCTCGAGCGCCTTGACCTCGTCCAGTTGTGGAATCTGCGCGGAGATTTCCACGCGAATCTGGAGGGTCTCGACGCCGCCTTCCTGGTCGAGGACGATCTGGTAGTAGGGACTGGTTCCCTCGAACTCGCCGAGGATCTCCTCGATCTGGGCGGGGAAGAAGCCGACGGCCTGGAAGAGGATCAAATCGTCGGTTCGTCCCATCATCCGGGCGACGCGAACGAAGGTCCTGCCACAGGGGCAGGGCTCCGGCTCGATGCGCGTGATGTCGCCCGTGCGGTAGCGGATGAGCGGGAAGCCTTCCTTGGAGATCGTTGTGAGGACCAGCTCGCCTTCGTCGCCCGCCGGCACGGGCGCCAGGGTCTTCGGGTCGATGATCTCGACGATGAAATGGTCCTCGTTGATGTGGAGTCCCTGTCGCAGGTGACATTCGCCGGCGACGCCGGGACCCATGACCTCGGTGGGGCCGTAGGTGTCGATCGCGGTGATGCGCAACTGCTCCTCCAACTGCCCGCGGAGCCGTTCGCTCCATCGTTCGCCACCGAAGAGCCCGAGCTTCAGGAACAGCCGTTCCGGATGGACCTGCGCTTCGGCCAGCCCGGCGGCAATGTTCAGGGCATGGCTCGGCGTGGAAATCAGCACCGTCGTCTTGAAGTCCCGCATCACGACAATCTGCCGGCCGACACTGGTGGCCAGCGACGCGGGAATCACCGAAGCCCCGATCTCTTCGGCGCCCTGGTGAAACCCGAATCCCTCTGCAAACAGGCTGTAGTGCAGCGCGATCTGGACGACGTCATGCTCGGTCACGCCGGCAGCGGTGAGGAGCCGGGCCACGCACTGGCGCCAGTCCCGCAGATCGTTTTGTGTGTACCCGACGACGATCGGTTTGCCCGTCGTTCCCGAGGTCGTGTGGATCCGCACGATGTCCCGCAGCGGCAGGGCGAACATGTCGTAGGGATAGCTCCTTTGCAGATCCTCCTTCGTCGTGAAGGGCAGCTCGCGCAGGGCGGACATGTCCTTGAGCCGCTCCAGATTGACGCCGTGGGCGTCGAAGGCCGTCCCGTAGAAGGCCACATTGCGATAGACCCGGTTCAATGTCGATTGCAGCCGCTCGATCTGGAGCTGCTCCAGCTCGTCGCGGGGCATCGTCTCGTACTCGGGATTATGAAGATTCGCCTGATCCATGTGCGTTCTCACTCATCGATTCGACGGTATTCCTTGCCCAGGTACGCCCGCTGGACCTCGGGATTATCGCACAGTTGACGGGACGAGCCTTGCAGGACGATCTGCCCGGTCTCGATGACGTAGCCGCGGTCGGCGACGGCCAGGGCCGCCCGTGCATTCTGCTCGACCAGGAGGATGGTCAGGCCCTCCTGCTTGAGGGCGGCGATCGTTTTGTAGATGTCCCGCACGATGATGGGAGCGACGCCGAGGGACGGCTCATCCATCATCAGGAGCCTCGGCCCGGCCATAATGGCCCGGCCGATGGCCAGCATCTGCTGCTCGCCGCCGGAAAGCGTGCCGGCGAGCTGGCTGGCTCGCGCCTTCAGGATGCCGAACAGGTTGTATACTTGTTCGAGGCTTGCGTTGATGCGCTCGCTGTCGTCTTTGCGCCAGCGGCTGTAGGCGCCGAGCAGGAGGTTCTCCCGGACGGTCATGGTGCTGAAGACGTGCCGGCCTTCCGGGACGAGGCAGCAGCCACGGGCGACGATCTTTTCAGCCGGCTCGCCGTGGATGTTCCGCTTGTCGAAAACGACTTCGCCGCAGCGAGCCTTCAAAATGCCCGCGATGGTCTTGAGCAGGGTGGTCTTTCCGGCCCCGTTGGCCCCGATGACGGCGACGGCCTCTCCGGGCGATACGTGGAGCGAGATGCCCTTGAGGACCCGCAGCGGGCCGTACCCGGCTTCAAGGTTCAGGACCTTAAGCATGGTCATCCCCCAGGTAAATGCGGATGACATCCGGATTCCGCTGGATCGCCGCCGGCGGCCCTTCGGCGATCTGCCTGCCCTGGTCGAGGACCACCACTTCGTCGGAGATATTCATAACGAGCGACATGTCGTGCTCGACGATCAGACACGTGATTCCGCGGCCGCGAATCCGCTGGATCAATTCAGCGAGTTCCTGGGTCTCGTAGATGTTGAGGCCCGCGGCCGGCTCATCGAGGAGCAGCAGGGTCGGCTCGGTCGCCAGGGCCCTTGCGAACTCGACGAGGCGTTGGCGGCCGAAGGGCAGGTTGGAAGCCGTCTCGGGAGCGTAGGACGCGAGG
>Ga0207752_1001354_pt1 | contig 11279 bp, 9 predicted proteins | sample Pon2CUnioCityCA_6_FD_187272 | JGI IMG/M metagenome (GOLD analysis project Ga0207752, IMG submission 187272) | Marine sediment microbial community from Union City, CA, USA - Pond 2C Sediment 2 (SPAdes) | ecosystem: Environmental > Aquatic > Marine > Intertidal zone > Salt pond sediment ... | reverse complement strand
CGATTCTGCGGCGGGGTCATACAGCTGTCATGCAAGACCGGCTCCTAATCTGCTCCGATTAGCCACAACCTCACAGAACGATGGTGGCGGCCACCGGGTGCGTCGGAAGCGGGCCGAATATCTCAGGAGCAGATCCTGAAAAGACAATCCGGCACGTGTTGGCCGGATTGAGCTCGCTCAACTTGCGTCTGGCGCACTGACCGGGACGCGCGTCTCAGAATCCTCCGCCTCTGGCTTGACCCAGGCCGCCAACTCAACGGTGAACCTGTCGAAGAAGCTGTTGGACGGCAAGTCATCCGCAGCGTACTCCGCCTCCACGACGTGGGCCCGCAGGCGGAGCATCTTGGTCTCGAGGATAATGTCCTTTCCTTCCTCGGCCAAAACCGGCTCTCCTTTGGGGGCCAGCTTGGTGCGCAGAGCCTCATCGTTGAAGGCGTATTCGGACATCAGCACTTTCGTCACAGTGCGGATATCGTTCTTGTCGAAGAGCCAGATCTCGACAGCGGTGACCTTGTCAGGGCTGTCCGTGCCGATGGTCTCCGAAATCCCAACGCCACACTCCCCCATGAACTCGCCGGTATCAAGCTCGATGCTAAACGAAGGATCGAAGTGATCATCGCCGAGCACATAGGTGGTGACAAACTGGGCGTTCGGCGGCTGGCCCTCCCAAGCGACCTCTCCCGAGGGGGCGACCTCTTCCATTGCCGCGGGCTCGGGCCTTTCCTCTGGTCGTCGCAAGGCTTCGCGTCCCTCAATCAGGCGACTGTAGAGATAAAGTCCGCCTCCGACCAAGGCCACCACGAGCAACCCGATGCCGCAGACGAGGGCAACTGGGCGGAGTCTCGTCCCTACGCCTTGAGGCTGCTCCTCTGGGGCAGCAGGAACGGTCTCAAGATCGCGCGAGAGTCTTCTAACAGCGAGCGCCTGCTGCCCCGCTTGGGCTTGTTCCACCTCCTGCAACGTTCTGGCGAGCTCCCCCTCCTCCCAGAACCGAAGGCCCAGCCTTTCGCGAGCTCTCTCGAGGTTACCGGTCTCAGCATAGTCCTCAGCCACCAGGAGGACGTATGCCTCCTGGAAATCGGACCGTAGATGAGCGGGCGTGGCATTGGTCCACTGTACAGGCCATAACCACCATCCAATGGCGAGACCAAGAAGCAGACCTACCACAGCCGCGCCGATTGCGGCTGCCAAGACTTTGCGTTGCTGAACGAATTCAAGGATGACGTCCATCTTTACCTCCTGGCCTCTGCAATTGCGCGGTAACTATGCCAAACTGTTTGTGCCATTTTGGCGCACACCTAGTTTATCACAAGTTGACCTCTAGGGCAAATAGACATGCAGGTTGTCTATGGAGTCTCTGGCAGATCAGCGACGTCGAACTCTTCCTCACATTCCTGACACTTGGCCCATCCCTGTCGCGCCTCAGTGAGCAGCCCGCCGCAGTCGGGACACGGCTGCGGTAGAGGGCGCTTCCAGACGGCAAAGTCGCAGGACTCCGGGTCATCCGGGTCATAATTAGAGCATCCATAGAAAGTGCGCCCGCGACGGGTCCGCTTCTCGATCAGCTCACCCCCGCACTCAGGGCACGTAGCCCCAGTCTTGACGAGGATGGGCTTACTGAAGCGGCAGTCAGGGAAGTTGCTGCATCCGATAAACTTCCCGTAGCGTCCGTAGCGGTAGACGAGAGGGTTTCCGCACTTGGGACACATCTCGCCTGTCGGTCGATTGTTTATATCCACCTCTGGCATCTTATCCCGGGCCTGGGCAAGGGTCTCAGCGAAGGGATCGTAGAAACTCCGCAAGACGGGGACCCATTCTCGCTCGCCGCTGGCGATCATGTCCAGATCATCCTCCATCTCGGCAGTGAAATCAGCGTCGACGTAATCCGGGAAGTACTCTACCAGCAGGTCGTTGACAATCATGCCTATCTCGGTGGCGTAGAGCCGCTTGCCCCGCCGTTCCACGTAGCCTCGCTCCTGGATTTTGGAAAGGATCGGTGCATAGGTGCTGGGACGCCCAATCCCGTACTTCTCCAGGTCGCGCACCAGAGTTGCCTCGGAGTAGCGCGGTGGCGCCTTGGTGAAGTGTTGGTCAGGGAGCAACTGTACCAGATCAAGAAGCTCATTGGGTTTCAGCGGCGGGATCTCCTCCCGCTTTCTCTCCTCTACGCTTTCTTCATCCTCGTCCTTCTCTTCCTCGTAGACGACCAGGAAGCCAGGGAAACGAAGGGTGGAGCCGCTCGCGCGGAAAAGGTAGGGTCTCTGCTCCAGGTCGTTCGAAGCGCCGGCCAGAATCTCGGCTGCAATGGTGTCGTAGACGGCAGGCGACATCTGGCTGGACACAAATCGGCGCCAGATCAACTCGTAGAGATCATACTGGCTTCGATCCAGAACTTTCTTGAGCGACGACGGCGTGCGGAAGACGCTGGTGGGGCGGACCGCCTCGTGGGCTTCCTGGGCAGCCTTGGCCTTGGTCTTGTACTGCGGAGGCTCCGTCGGCACATATTCCTCGCCGTGCTCCCCGATTACGTACTTTCGCGCCTCTTCCTGAGCCTGTTCCGCCACGTTGGTGCTGTCGGTCCGCATATAGGTGATCAAGCCAACCGGGCCATCCCCCAGGTCAATGCCCTCATACAACTGCTGCGCCACGGCCATCGTGCGCCGGGTAGTGAACCTCAACTTGTACGACGCCTGCTGCTGCATCGTGCTCGTGGTAAACGGCGGGTACGGGTTGCGGCGGCGCTGTCCCTCCTTAACCTCGGTTACCGTGAAGCTCGAGCGTTCGAGGTCATCCAGCACAGCCTGAACCTCTTCCTCGCTGTGAAGCTCCGCCGACTCACCCTCAATTCGATGGAGGTGAGCGATAAAGGCAGGGGGGTAGTCCGGCTCTGGCTCCTGCTTGGCTAGCTCCGCCTCCAGTGACCAATACTCGAGGGGGACGAACCCCTCAATCTCGCGCTCTCGTTCCACCACGAGGCGGAGGGCCACAGATTGGACGCGTCCGGCAGAGACCCCACGGCGTCCCAACTTATCGCGAAGCAGGGGGCTGATGGTGTATCCGACGATACGGTCGAGAATGCGCCGCGCCTGCTGTGCGTCCACGCGTTGCATGTCGATCTCGCGAGGACTAGAAAAAGCGTGCTCAATCGCCTCGTCAGTGATCTCATGAAACTCGACGCGGTGTACAGGACGCCAGCGGATGGTCGGGTCCAACACCTGGAGCAGGTGCCAGGAAATGGCCTCACCTTCTCGATCCGGGTCAGTCGCCAGGTAGAGCTCGGATGATTCTTTGACCGCATCCTTCAGGTCTCGTACGACATCCTTCCGCTTGGAGGGGACGATGTAGTGAGGCTTGAAATCGTCATTGATGTCGACTCCCATACGGTTGGATGGGAGATCACGCACATGCCCCACGGAGGCAACCACGTTGTACTTATCACCCAGGAAACGATTCACAGTACGTGCCTTGGCTGGTGACTCAACGATCACCAAGCCGGGCTGTTTCTCGCGACGGGCCCGAGCCTTCGACATCACGGTATGTTGTTCTGGATCCAACCCCTCGTGAGCGGGTGTGCTACCCATCCGGAACAGCTTGGTGCCGCACTCCGGGCAGACCCCCTTCGTAGCCGGGGTACCCTTGTTTGTGTATACCGGCTGAGGGTCCTTCATCTCACGTTTGGCTTTGCACTTGACACAATAAGCTTTCATAAAAACAACCTCAGTAAGAATCTTTACACGAAATCACATATATTTCAACCCAATGAGACCCTCCTGGAATCGCATTCTAAGAGGGCCTCAAACACCTACCAATAGGTTCCGACCTCGTCTACAGGTAGTCGCCCATCTCCCCCCGCTCCAGACGGTGGACCATATCGCGGACTTCCTGCTCCCGGTTGATCGGACAGACCAGAATGGCATCCCCGGCATCGACGACGATCATGTTCTCTAAGCCGATGGTCCCGATGAGTCGCTCGCCGCCGAAGATCAATGAATTCTCAGTGTCGATGCCCACGTGCCGTCCCACCACCACGTTTCCATCGTCATCCTGGCTGTCCATAGCTGCCAATAGCTCCGCCAGGCTGCCCCAGCTTCCCACATCCGACCACCCTATGTCGACCGGGATGACGGCCACATCATCAGCCCCCTCCATCACACCGTAATCGATGGACTGTTTTTCCACCTGAGGCCAGACACGGTAGAGAGTGGGGCTGTAGCCCTTCGTTCCCAGAGATGCCTCCACCTCGGCAAGCTTCACATAGAAATCCGGCATTTGCCCCTGGAACTCCTCCATAATGCGCTCGACCTGCCAGATGAACATGCCGCTGTTCCAGGTGTACTCTCCGCTTTCCACCATACGGTGGGCCGTCTTCTTGTCTGGCTTCTCCGTGAAACGCTCGACGCGAAGGGCCTCGAAGCCGTCAGTTTTCCCCAGGGCTTCTCCCTGGTGGATGTAACCGTAGCCGGTCGAGGGGGACGAAGGCTCAATTCCGAGGGTGACGAGATGGCCGTCTTCGGCGACGGCGTCCGCCGCATTGAGCACCCGACGGAAGCGTTCGACATCTGAGATAAAATGATCGGCTGTCAGTACAGCCATGACCGCGTCTGGATCCCGGTGACGGAGATGAATCGCACCCAGTCCAATCGCGGGCGCTGTGCCGCGTCCCATGGGCTCGACGATGAAGTTCTCTGCTGGCAGTTCCGGCGCCTGATCCGCGAGGTCCGACACATGTTCACTGCCTGCGACGACAAACATCCGCTCTGGCTGGAAGATCGGAGCGATTCGATCGACAGCGTGTTCGAACATTGTGCGGTCCCCAACCAGCTTGAGCGACTGCTTGGGTCGGTCGCGGCGACTGACGGGCCAAAGTCTCGTCCCAGTCCCACCAGCCATGATCAAGGCATAGAAAGCCATGTCTTCTCCTCTGTATCCCCTTTGTTCAATCAATCACGTACTCGACACCGGACTCGCGTGCTACGACGTACTTCATACCCCCCACCTGGCGCACCATCCCCTTGAGCTCCATCATCGCGAGGGTGCTCGTGACCTGCGAGATGGGGAGGCCGCTCTGCTGCTGAAGCTCGTCTACGTGCGTCGGCTCTGCCGAAAGCTGCTCCAACAGGGCTGCCTCCGTCTCGTCTCCAGGCAGCACCTGTCGTGCCTCGGTCTGCTCCGCCACCATTGTCAGGTTCAACTCTTCCAGGATATCCTCCGCCCTGGAAACCAATTTGGCGCCATCCTGGATAAGCCGGTTGGTGCCAACACTCCCCTGGGTGAGGATGCTCCCCGGTACGGCGAAGACATCACGCCCCTGTTCAGCACCAAAATCAGCAGTAATGAGCGCGCCGCTGGACTTTCCCGCATTCGTCACCAGCACGCCTAAACTGAGCCCGCTGATGATACGGTTACGCGGCGGGAAGTTCCTTCCCTCCGGTGGGGTCCCCAGGGGATAATCGCTGACCAAGGCCCCATGGGCCGCGATCTGATCCGCGAGCTTTCGATGCTCCGGCGGATAGATCTTATCGATGCCGCAGCCGAAGACGGCAACCGTGCGTCCACCGGCCTCCAGGGCCGCGCGGTGGGCCACGCCGTCAATGCCGCGGGCGAGGCCACTGACTATTGTGATGCCGTTGCGGGCCAAGGCGCCAGCCAGACGACGGGTCACTTCACGACCGTACGTCGAGGCACGGCGGGTGCCGACGACGGCCACCGCCCAGGCATCATCCTCCGTCAACTCGCCCTTTACGTAGAGCACCGGAGGTGGGGCGCTGGTCTCGAGCAGTAGGCGGGGATAGTTCGGGCTCTCCCAGGTGAGTACCTGCGCGTCAGCAGCCTCTGCTCGCTTCAGCTCCCGGTCCAGGTCGAGCCTGGAACGAGCTTTCAACAGGTTCTTTATCGATCGGCTGTCGAGCCCAAGGCTCTTCAACTGCTCCGGCGAAGCGTGCCAGGCTCGCTCTATGCTGCCATAGGCATCGAGCAAGGCACGGAGTCGCAACGGCCCGATTCCCCGGACCTGGTTGAAGCCCACCCAGTAGCGCAGATCACTCACGTCCCTTCCTCCCCCAACATCCCGGGGAGTAAATGGACGGTCATCTTCCGCGCCTCCAGGTCGAGCTCAAGGATTACGTCCTCAACAGCGGGGAGAAGGACCTCGCCCCGCGGCCCACGAACAAGGTAGACATCGTGAGCCCCGCCCCGCAGTACCTCGCCGACCCGCCCCAACCACTCTCCGGTCTCGGTCACTACGTCCATGCCTTCCAGCTGGAAATGGTAGTACTCCCCTTCGTCAAGGGGCACGGCATCCTCAAGAGGAACCTGGACAAGCATCCCTCGCAGTTCCTCAGCCGTATCGCGATCATCGCATCCCGCCAGCTTGACGAGCAGAACCCCTTTGTGGGGACGCACAGATTCAAGCTCGTAGCGCTCCGCGTCGTCGGGCGTCTCGGGATGAGCGAGATAGAGGTAGTCGTGCTGGGCAATCCTCTCGGGATAATCGGTGAGGATTTCGGCCCGCACCTCTCCCCTTATGCCGTGCGGTCGACGTACCTGGCCTACGACAACATAAGAAGGCTCAGGGTTTTGTTCGCTTCCTGAGCCTTGCCGGTTGGTATCTGATTGTTTGATCATGATCATCCACGTGTGACGTTCATTCGTCGACCGTGAATCTCCGACAATGGGCCCTGGACGTCTCTAGACGATTTCCAGATTGGCGCGCTTGTCCTGCTTGGCTGCAAGGACCCGCACCAGCCGGCGCATCGCGTTCGCGGTGCGCCCCCCTTTGCCAATGACACGACCCATGTCATCCGGGCCGACGCGCAGCTCCAGGATAACCGAGTTCTCACCTTCGATCTCAGAGACGTGGACCTGCTCGGGATTATCGACGATTGCCTTGGCGACGTACTCAACCAGATCTCTCATCGAAGAAGCCATGGTTGTCCCCCCTTCCTATAGATGACGTGGACGGATATCTGATGAAGACGCAGTGGAGGAGCGAAGTTCCACTGCGGTGTTGAGCATCTGTTCGTGAGCAGCTCCTCCTTCAGGAGCAGAAATCGAAGCTAAGACTGCTGCAAACGTCCGAAGCTGTCTCTGAACGAGCCTATGTCTCTCTTGTCTCTCTTGTCTCTCTTGTCTCTCTTGCTACTCTTCCTTATCCTCTTCCTCTTCGTCCTCTTCTTCGCCTTCTTCTGCGGCCTCGCTGACCTCTGGCTCCGGTTCCTCCGCTTCGGGTTCTGCAGCCGGGGCCTCGGTCTCAGCCTCTTCAGCCTCCTCTGGCTCCTCAACCTCTTCGACCGGTTCGGGAGCTGCCTCGATCTCAGCTTCGGCCGGTTCCTCGACCTCGGCTTCTGGCGCTTCCTCCTCCACCGCTTCCTCTTCGACCTCAGCCGCTTCTGCTTCCTCGGCTTCAGTCACCAGGTCCTCCAGAGACTCGCCCTGCTTAAGACGTTCGAAGCGATCCATCGTTCCGGTCGTCGTCAAGAGGCGTGCCGCCGAGTCGGTCGGCTGCGCGCCTACGTTGAGCCAGTGCAACGCTCGTGCCTCGTCGATCCGCAGCGTCTCAGGCTCGGTGCGGGGGTTATAGAAACCGATCTGCTCAATAAATCGACCATCGCGTGGGGCTCGCGAATCTGCTACCACCACACGGAAGCTCGCCTGCTTTTTAGCGCCAACGCGCCGTAATCGAATTTTGACCATACTCCTCCTCGTTTATCGTCTTTAGACTGAATAAGCTCAGATAATCGTAAATGGCGATCCAACCTACCCAAACATCCGCATCAACCGCTGCATGTCGCCGCGCCCCTTCCCCAGCTGCTTCATAACACGCTGCATCTGGCGGAACTGGCTCAGTAGCATGTTGACCTCCTGAACAGAGGTACCACTGCCGCGGGCAATGCGCTTCTTGCGGCTCCCTTTGATGATACGAGGATTTCGTCGCTCCTCGGGCGTCATCGAAAGGATAATGGCCTCAATATGCTTGAATTGTTCATCGGTCGCCTCGGCAGAGACGTTCTGGACGGCCCCCCGCATACCGGGGATCATCTCCAAAAGCTGAGTGAGCGGGCCCATCTGCTTGACCTGCTGCAGCTGATCCAGGAAATCCTCCAAGTCAAAGCTGGCCTCGCGGATCTTCCGCTCCATCTGCTTGGCCTGCTCCTCGTCGAAGGTCTGCTCCGCCCGCTCGATAAGCGTCAATACGTCCCCCATCCCCAGGATACGGGATGCGAGTCGATCCGGGTGGAAAACCTCCAGTGCATCGGTCTTCTCGCCCGTGCCGAGGAATTTGATGGGCACACCGGTCACTGCGCGCATGCTGATAGCCGCGCCACCGCGCGCGTCTCCGTCGACCTTAGTCAAAATGAGCCCTGTCAGACCGATACGGTCGTTGAAGCCCTCGGCGACGTTGACCGCTTCCTGACCGGTCATCGCATCGGCTACGAGAAGCGTCTCTACAGGATCCGTCGCCTGCTTGACGGCTTCCAGCTCCGACATCATCTCAGCGTCGATCTGAAGCCGGCCGGCGGTGTCCAAGATGACCACGTCCCGGCCTCGACGACGCGCTTCTCGCACGCCGTGGGCAGAGATCTGCGGTGGAGGACTCTGCCCCTCGCTGTAAACGGGAAGATCCAGCTGACGCCCCAGCACCTCCAACTGCTTGCCGGCCGCCGGTCGATATGTATCGCCGGCCACCATCATCGGCAAGCGTCCCTTCTGGCGAAGGTGTTGAGCCAACTTGGCCACCGTGGTCGTCTTACCCGAGCCCTGGAGGCCGACCAGCATGATCACGTAGGGCGCGGGCCCCGTGAGCTCAATCCGCCCTGGTTTGCCCAGGGTCTCGACCAACTCTTCGTTGACGATCTTGATGACCTGCTGAGCCGGGCTCAGGCTTTTCGTGACCTCGGCTCCGACAGCGCGGTCTCGGATCCGCCCGGTGAAGTCCTTCACCACCTTGTAGTCAACGTCCGCTTCGAGCAGGGCGAGACGGATCTCCCGCAACACCTCATCGACGTCCTGCTCCCGCAGGACGCCACGCTTACCCAGATCTCGAAAGACGGACTGTAGTCTATCGGTAAGACTTTCAAACATTTTTACATTACATCCAACTGATTCACGAAAATGCGAGACGATTGTAACGGAAAAGGAAGGATCCGTCAAGTTTTTTGGCGCCGGACGATAGCGCGAGCATCAACCGCCGCGCCGCCCCCCTCAAAGACGATCAGAGGGTTGACATCGATCTCCTCAATCTCCGGACATGCGACCAGCAGACGCGACATGGACAGCAGTACGTCGACGATAGAATCAACATCCGCTGGAGGCTGACCACGGTGACCGTAGAGCAGCCGACTTCCCTGGACCTCGTCGACCATCCGCTCCGCCTCCTCTCGGACGAGCGGGGCGAGGCGGAAAGCCACGTCTTCAAGGATCTCGACGTGGATCCCGCCGAGACCGAACATCACTACCGGACCGAAGCTGGGGTCTCGTCTGCCACCGACAATCACCTCGTGTCCCTCGGAGACCATCTGCTGGACCATCACACGCCGGGACGAAGGATCGGCATCGTACTCGCGCAGGGCGACCAGGAGCGCCGCGAATGCGTCCTGAAGCTCCTCCGCATTCGTCAGGTCAAGCTTGACCAAGCTAGCGTCGGATTTGTGCGACACCTCGGCGGAGAGCCCCTTGAGGGCGACCGGGTATCCAATGGCACCAGCGGCAAACAGAACGCTCTCGACATCCTGGACCACGGCCCACTCAGCGACGGGGATGTCGTAGGCAGCAGAGAGGTCCAGCGCTGCATCCAAGCTCAACACGCCTTCGGGAGCCAATAGCGCTTCGACCTTGTCGAGCCTGTCCCCGGAAGGTGAGGGCAAGGGAAGAAGGCGGGCGGGATGCGTACGCCGATCCCTCGATGCCGCGAGGGCACGGACTGCGGCCTCAATCTCGGTGAAGATGGGGAGCGAGGTCTGCGCCTTGAGCGCCTCCACTTCATCTCGCTGGGCAAAGGCGCAAAAGGCCAGGGGTTTCTCCAGCTCGCGACTCAGTTCCCCCAGACGGCGAGCCAATCGACGCGACGCCTCTGCCTCCGGGCCAGCGCTGTAGGTATGCACGAGGAGAAGCGCGTGGGGGTCGAGCTCGTGCAGGCTCTTCTCGACGATGCGACTGTAGAGATCGAAATTGAAGATCGCACCCAGATCCAACGGATTGGTCGGCGTAATGACGTCAGCGCGGAAGAGGCTTCGGACCTCCGCCAGGAAATCATCAGGCACCGACATCAGTCGAAAGTCTCGAGCCTCGGCCACATCCGCTGCCACCACTGCGTGTCCGCCTGAGCGAGAAATGATAAGTAGGTCGTCGCCGTTCACCGGCGGCAGCGAGAACCCCTGAGCCAGCGCCACCGCTTCATCGAAAGTGGCAACTCTGGCGACCCCGGCCTGCCTCATGGCGGTATCTACAATGCGCTCGTCGTTTGCCAGCGCTGCCGTGTGCGAAAAGGCAATCTGAGCGCTGGCAGCCCCCCTGTTCGCTTTCTGGACAATAATCGGTTTGGAAGAGGAGGCAGCCAGCTCCAGCAGGCGACGTCCTTCCTCTATGCTCTCCAGGTAGAGAGAGACGACCTCGGTCCCGGAATCCTCTAACAGATAGGTGAGATAGTCGACCTCATCGAGGTCTGCTTTGTTGCCCATACTGACGAGTTTGTTCGCCCCCAGTCCCGACTCGCTAAGGAGAATTAAGTAGGTGATGGAGACGCCCCCGCTCTGAGCCAGCACTGAAACAGGACCGAGTTTCGCTGCCTCGGCTTGGATGCGGGCGAAGGGGAGACAGAGCCCGTTTTCCATGTTGATCACGCTGATGCAGTTCGGACCTACGAAGCGGATCCCCCAACGACGTGCGATCGCGGAGATCTTCTCTTCCAACTCGCGTCCAGCCTCGGAGAACTCGGCAAACCCTCCGGACTCGATCACGGCCCATCGAATACCTTTCCGGCCACATGCTGCGAGCAGATCGGGCACCGTCGCCGCCGGGGTGAGGATGACGGCCAGATCGATGCCGTCGGGCAATGCGTCGACAGAGGCTACGATGGGAATGCCGTGAACCTGGCCGGCACGGAGGCCTACGACGTGAACGGCTCCAGCGTAGCCAAAGGCGATCAGGTTGCGGATGATACCGGCCGCCAGGTTGTCGGGCTTCTCAGACGCGCCAATGACGGCAACGCTTTCAGGGTAGAAGATCTTGTCCACGGGTGACCTCCGCTCCATTCACTAGCGAGTTGCCGCATCTTCGTTGGC
>Ga0207752_1001353_pt1 | contig 11280 bp, 10 predicted proteins | sample Pon2CUnioCityCA_6_FD_187272 | JGI IMG/M metagenome (GOLD analysis project Ga0207752, IMG submission 187272) | Marine sediment microbial community from Union City, CA, USA - Pond 2C Sediment 2 (SPAdes) | ecosystem: Environmental > Aquatic > Marine > Intertidal zone > Salt pond sediment ... | reverse complement strand
GTTGGTTGCGCTCTCCTTCGCGGCTCGGGCGCCGGATCGGGTGGAAAAGGTGATGGGAGTCAGCGTTCCGTTTGCGGGACCCTCGGTCGAGCCGATGACGAGTAGCTTCTCCGGGAACGGTGCGTCTCTGGCGCGTCTGGTGGCGAAGAGAGCCAGCTTCCCGGAAGTTGAGAGGGAGGCTCGCAAGGCGGACGTCGAAGCCGTGGTTGGCAGTGTGCGCTCGGCGGTGCAGTCCGACGGTCTACGCAGCTTATTGCTACCGTTTGATGTGCCGATTCTTCTGGTGCACGGTGGGAAAGATCCGCTCGTCCATGCGCCGCGCAGAGAATGGCTGGGTGGATTGGGTCAGAACACCCGGATTGTCCTTCTCGACGGTGCGGCGCATTTCCCGATGTTGGAGCAACAGAATAAGTTCAACCGTCTTCTGATGGAGTTCCTGAGGGTTGGAGAAGACCTGGATTCTTTGGAGTTGAAGGAGGAGTGGCAGCGCCGTCTCAGATAGCCGCGGGCCTTCAGGGGACGAGGGCGGGCTGGCAGTCATCGACGGTCACAGGTGACCGACCGCTGACTGGTGACGGCCAATCGTTTCCACCTGACTATGTCTCTTCAGCGGATGCTGGTGGTCGCACGGAAGGAACTCACCCATATCACACGTGACATGCGGCTGTTCGTCCTCGTCACGCTGGCACCGGCTTTTTTACTGATCACCCTCTCTTACGTCTTTGCACTGGACGTCGAGCGCGTGGATATAGGCGTCCAGAATCGCGATAACACGTCGCTTTCGAGGGAACTCGTCTCGCATATCACGGCGGACGGTGACTTCGTGGTGGTCGCATGGCTGGGCCCGAGTCAGCGTATTGAGCCGCTGTTCACCCGAGGAAAGGCCGACATGGTGCTCGTCATTCCACGGGGGTTCGCCAAGACGGTCCTGGACGGGGACAGCGCGCCAGTCCAATGTGTCGTCGACGGCGTGGACGCCGTCGCTGCCAGCCAATCCATCGCGATTCTGGAGGGACGGGTGAACGCCTTCGTCGCCAAGGTGGCGCGATCGCGGGGGGGTCTGGGAGCGGAGGCACTGGCGGGCACGAGGGTCCTGGAGGTCAAGGATCGTGCCTGGTATAACAAGGCCCTCAAGTCGCTGATGAGCATAGTGCCGGGTCTTCTGGCTGTGGTCCTGTCGATGCCTGCGCTGGCGCTGGCCCTGGCTCTGGCCAAGGAAAAAGAGAGGGGATCCCTTGAAAGTCTCATCGTCACTCCCGTGCGCGGCTCTGAGTACCTGGGTGGCAAACTGCTGACCTACGTGGTCAGCGGTGTCGTCAGCGGCATGTTAGCCTGGGCTGTGGCTACCTTCTGGTTCGGGGTGCCGTTCCGCGGCGGTCTGGTCGAATTCCTGCTGCTTACTGCCGACTACGTGGTAGCGAGTATGGGAATAAGCCTGTTGGTGGCGACCTTCGTACGGAATCAGCAGACAGCGATGTTTCTCGTCTTGATGATTTTCTTCATCCCGAGCTTCTTTCTCTCCGGGCTCCTTCGCCCGGTGGCCGATGAGCCGATTGCCCGAGCGTTTGCCTACGCTCTGCCCTCAACGCATTTCATCACTATCTCACGCGCCCTTTTTCTCAAGGGGGTGGGGCTCGCTGCTCTGTCCGGTCCGGCGCTTGCTCTGCTTGCCATTGGCCTGGTCTGCCAGGGTTTCAGTCTGCGCCTGTTCGATAAGAAGCTGACCTGAATCGACTCCAGCGACTGCTCAGGCGCTGGAGTGTGAAGGCTTTGTCTCGCGTCAACTATGATCCTACGTATCCGGAACCTGGTGTGGAAGGAGTTCATCCAGCTGCGCCGCGACTGGGTGATGGCGGCATTCATTCTTACCCTGCCGGTCCTGCAGCTGATACTCCTGGCAAGCGCGACCACATCAAGCATCGATGATCTAAGCGTCGCTGTGGTTGATCGGGATCGAAGCAGCGTCAGTCGTCGGGTGGTGACGTCCCTGGGAAACAGGGAAGAGCTCGAAATCCAGTATGTCCCGGCGACGCTGGAGCAGGCTCGGCACCTTCTTGACGACGGCGCCACGATCCTGGCTGTCGTGATCCGCGAAGGTTTCTCAGCTGCTCTTGAGCGTCCATCCGAGACGGCCGCGGTCCAGCTCATCGCCGACGGGAGCAACGACCTGGTCGCTGACATTGCGCTTGGTGCTGCCCGCGCGGCGCTCGTCGACCTGGCTGGAGAAGAGGCGGGGTTGCCTCCACGGGCTCACGCTTCTCCTATCGAGCTACGTACGACGGTGCGCTACAACCCCACATTTGACGTCAAAGTCTTCACGGTGCCCGCACAGGTAGGCTTCATTGTCTATCAGGTGACGTTGACAGTCGCCTCAATTGGCCTAGCCCGCGAACGGGAGTTGGGGACACTCGAGCAGCTGATCGTGATGCCGTTGAGCCGGCTCGAACTGGTGGTAGGCAAGGCGATTCCTGCCTTGATTGTGGGTATGCTGAACTTTGCCCTGATGGTGGTCGTGGCCATCTTCGGATTTGGGATACCGATGAGAGGCTCTCTGATGCTGCTCATCGGTCTCACATTGGTGTTTGTGGCAGTGCAGATCGGTTATGGGATCTTCATCTCCGGGATTGCACACACACAGCAGCAGGCCATTCTGCTGGTGTTTGTCCTCGCGATGGTGGACATGGCTTTTTCTGGCTATCTGGTACCAATCAAGAATTTGCCGATGGTGCTACAGACGTTCGCGGAGGTCGCCCCCCTGCGCCATTACCTGACCATCCTGCGTGGGGTGATGCTGAAGGGGGCTGACCTGAGCGCGCTATGGCAACATGCGGTTGCGATGGGGGTGACGGGACTGCTGGTTGTGGCTCTGGCGGTGCGGAACTTGAGCCGGAGTCTGGATTGAGGGGTGATTGGCAGGTTGGTAGATAGGTGCCTGGTACTGAGCTTCGTTGTCGTGGGAATAGAAAAGGAGTAAGGTGAATGAAGGAGATCTGTGTTATCGGTGTGGGCTACGTGGGACTGGTCACGGGTGCTTGCCTGGCTGACCTGGGGAATCACGTCGTTTGTCTGAACCGGAACAAGGAGAAATCGGAGAACCTGCAGAAGGGGATTTTGCCGATCTACGAACCGGGCCTGGAGGAGATCGTGCGGCGGAATCTGGACGCCGGTCGGCTCTCCTTTACGACGTCGTACGACGAGGCGATGGAGGACGCAGCCTTCGTCTACATCGCAGTGGGGACGCCCTCGGGCGACAGCGGCGAGGCGGATCTGGCCCACGTGGAGGCCGCCGCCACCGACGTCGCGCGGCGCATCCACAATCCGCTGGTCATCATCAACAAGTCGACGGTGCCCATCGGCACCGGGGATTGGGTGGCCGACATCGTCAGGGAACATATGCCCGACCCGGACATCTCCTTTTCCGTCGTCTCCAATCCGGAGTTCCTGCGTGAGGGATCGGCAGTGTATGACTGGATGAATCCGGACCGGGTGGTTCTGGGATCGACGAATCGGGAGGCTGCCGAGCGGGTCGCGGAGCTCTACTACCCCTTACACGCGGAGATGATTATCACCGACCTGCGCACGGCGGAGATGATCAAGTACGCCTCGAACGCGTTCCTGGCGACGAAGATATCGTTCATCAACGAGATGGCGAATATCTGCGAGCGGTTGGGAGCCGACGTGAAGGAGGTGGCGCGGGGTATGGGGACCGATCAGCGGATCAGCCCGCATTTCCTGGGGGCAGGGATCGGCTGGGGCGGCTCGTGCTTCCCCAAGGACGTCAAGGCGCTGGCCCACATGGCGGCGACGCACGGCACGCATCCCCAGATGCTGCGGGCGGTGATGGAGATCAACTATGATCAGCGGAAGCGGTTTGTGACGAAGCTCAGGGACCTCCTGGGTGGTCTGCGGGGGAAGACGGTCGGGATCCTGGGCCTCTCCTTCAAGCCGAACACGGACGACATGCGAGACGCTCCGTCGGTCGAGATCATCAACCTGCTACGGTACGAGGGCGCCGGGATCCAGGCCTATGACCCGGTGGCGATGGAGAACGCGAGACGGGCCCTTGGGAACGCTGTGACCTACTGCGATGATCCCTACGCGGTGGCCGACGGCGCCGACGCGCTGTTGCTGGTTTCGGAGTGGAATGAGTTCAAGCAGCTGGACATGGAGCGGGTGAAGGGTCTGATGCGACATCCGGTGCTGCTTGACGGGCGGAATATCTACGATCCCGAGCGGATGCGCGGACTAGGGTTCACGTATCGGGGGATGGGGCGGGGGTATGATGGGGAGGGGGGCGTGGGTTCTTAACGCAAGGATGCAAAGACGCTAAGGCGCAAGGGTATGGTGTATTCAACGCGATGACGCAGAGGCTCAGGGGATCTGTGTTTCTTCTTGAGGCGCCGGGTGTCGGCAACCTTGCGAAGGGTCAGGTGCTGAGAGGTGTTCGGGAGCGCCCTGGGGTCGCGCAGAAAGTCGTTGGCGAAGAGGCTACTGGCTAACCTGCGCAGGGTTTCCGCCGGAGGAGGCTGTGGGCTGGGGGGCGAACCAGTAGCCGGTGCCCCAGCGGTTGAGGATATATTGGGGATCGCCGGGGTCGTCCTCGAGTTTCTTGCGGAGATAGCGGACGTAGACGGAGAGGCAGTCGGTGGCGTTGGTGTAGCCCGGCCCCCAGACTTCCTCCTGCAACTCCTCGTGACTAACGACGCGCCCTTTGTTGCGGACCAGGCAGGCAAGGAGGCGAAACTCGGTGGGCGTGAGGTCGACGGACTCCGCATTGCGGAAGACCTGGCGGCGATCCAGGTCTATGCGGAGGGTGCCGTCTTCGTAAACTGCGTCCCGGGTCTCTGAACCGCTCTCAGCGCGGCGGAGTGCAGCGCGGATGCGAGCGGTGAGTACCTTGAGGCTGAAGGGCTTGGTGACGTAGTCGTCGGCGCCAAGCGCAAAGCCCTTTAGCTCGTCCTTTTCCTCTACCTTCGCGGTGAGCATGATGATGGGGACGTCGGATATGTCTCGCAAGCGCTCGCATACCTGGTAGCCGTCCATTCCGGGCATCATGATGTCGAGGATTACGGCGTCGGGGCGCTTCTCGTAGGCAGCCTTGAGTCCCTCGCGTCCCCGAGTGACCGAAGAGACCTCGAAGCCCTGCTTCTCCAGGTTCAAGGCCAGCATGTTGTTCATTGCGACGTCATCTTCGATGATGAGTACTCTGGGTCTCGAATCTCTCTCATCCACGCTTCTTCCTCCCGAGGGAGAGCAAGAAGGTGAAAGAGCTACTCTCGCCCTCCTGATGGTCTCTTCAGATTCGCCTTTCCCGCGTCCGGGTCGATCTGTCTGGCGATGCAAGCGTGACGATGGCTTGATGACTTACGGTCGCTGTTACACCGGGTCTCGACACGATCAGGCGTCAGTCTATCCGGGCTTCTGTCCGTTTCTGTCTGAGGGGGGTGTCCAGGTTCTTCTTTAGCTTGGGCAGCAGCTCTGTGCGAATCTTCCAGATGCAGGCACACGCATCCGCCCCGGCCTTGAGCACGGCCTCATGATAGGACTCGTGATCGAGGGCCACGAGGGTGAGCACGACGGCTGAGGGGTGCGCGGTTTTCATGCTGCGGACGATCTCCACCCCACCTTTTCCGAGGCCGGAGATGTCCATGAGCACGACGTCCGGTGTCCTGGATCGCGACAAGAATATGCCGGAGCTATGATCGTTTGCTTCGATCACCTGGACCCGGGGAAAGGACATCTGAATCCAGTCGCGCAACGAATCGAGGACGGCTCCGTTCTCCTCGACCAGCAACAGCGAAGCGCCATTCGTCTCCACACTGCACATCTCGCCCTCCCTTGGTAGAGCACGATTAGGCAAAACACCACGACCAGCTTCGGGCCTCTCCAGAATCGGCTGGAGGTCGGGTCGAAAGGCAGTTTGCCCTTGCCATGCCATTATATCACGGCGGCTCGGGTTTGTATGTAGTGTAAGTTAGATACTTCTTGTGGCGAAAGTTAGATACTTTTTGTGGCGTAGGTTAGATTGGGCGTGTGGCGCAGGTACGACAAGGACGCGGTACCCGTGCGGCGTGGACTGAACACGCCTGTGTGGACGGCGTGAGCTATCGGCTTGGGGTTTCTGCCGTGCGAGCGTTCGTCGGCCTGCTACTCCACCTCGGTTAGCCCGTAGCGGATGGCGAACTTGACCAGCGATGGGAGGTCGCCGATGTTCAACTTCTTCATCAGGCGGCTGCGGTAGGTGTTGACCGTCGTCGTGGAGAGCGAAAGGTTCTCGGCGATTTCAGCGGTTGTCTTTCCCTCGACCAGGTGCTTTAGTATCTGCTGCTCTCGGTCGCTGAGCTCGTCAAGGGGCGTTTTTTCCTTGATCGCTTCCCGCCTCTCTACATAGTCCTCGATCAGTTGGTCGGAGAGCTTCCGGCTGAGATAGCGGTGGCCAGTGTGGACGGTGCGCACAGCATTTGTCAGCTCCCTCCCAGCGGACTCTTTTATCACGAATCCACTGGCACCGGCCCGCAGTGCGCGAAAGACGTACTCGTTCGTCGAGTGCATGGAGAGGATGACGACCGCCACCGACGGGCAGCGGCGACAAATCTCTTCGGTCGCCTCGATTCCATTGACCTTTGGCATCCCGATATCGAGCACTGCGACGTCGGGTTCGAGGTCACAGATCTGTTCGACAGCCTCACGGCCGTCTCCAGCCTCACCGACAACCCTGATGTCGGATTTTGCATCGAGGTATGCTCGCAATCCCTCTCTAACGACGGTGTGATCATCAGCGAGAAAGACAGTGATGGTCATTGTTGTGCCTCCACAAGGGTACGTTGATCGCAGGCGGCTCGCCGCCTGAGCTGGTGCTCGGTTTCTGGACGGATCAGCGGCCCAAGGCAGCCAGGGCCTGCTCCAGGTCCTGCAGCAGATCTTCGATGGCTTCGATGCCGACCGACATGCGCACTAGCCCTTCTCCGATTCCGATGCGAGCCTGCTCCTCGGTGGGCACGGCACGGTGGGACGAATGGGCCGGATAGAGGAATAGGCTGTGGACGTCGCCAAGGGTCGTGGCTGGCACACATAGCTCGAGGGCCTCGAAGAAGCGGAACACCTCCCGCTGGCCCGCGCTGGCAATCTCGAAGGAGAGCATACCCCCGTATCCCGCCTCTCCAAAAAGCTCCGTGGACAGATCGTGGTCTGGGTGGGAAGGGAGACCAGGGTAGAGGACGCGGGTCACACCAGGGTGGTCCTCCAGCCAGCGGGCCACCTGCATGGCGTTGTCGCAGTGCTGTCGCATGCGGAGGGTGAGGGTTCGCATTCCCCGCAGCGCGAGCCAGGCTTCCTGGGGGGCCAGGTTGCCGCCTGTTATCTTGAGCACTTCTAACATGTCCGCGCGCAGGGACTCGGTGGTGACCACGACACCGCCGAGGACGTCACCGTGACCGGCCAGGTACTTGGTGGCGCTGTGGATCACGACGTCGGCTCCGAGCTTGAGGGGGCGGACCAGATACGGGGTGGCGAAGGTGCTGTCCACCAGAAACGTTGCGCCATGGCGGTGCGCAGTGTCGGCCAGACGAGGGAGATCAGCGACTTTGAGCAAAGGATTAGAGATGGTCTCTGCCAGGAGGGCCACCGGCTGGAGGTCGGCACAGGCCGCCTCTACCGCGTCCAGATCATTGGCGTCGACGAAGCGGACGGTCACGTCCTGAGTCCGCATCAGCTGGTCCAGAAGCGCGTATGTGGCGCCGTAGATGTCCTGAGCCGCGACCACGGCTGAGCCAGCCCGCGCTCCTACTGTCAGGAGAGCGGCGTAGATGGCGGCCATACCCGAGGCAAAGGCCAGAGCCGCGTCTTCCTTCTCCAAGGTGGCAACTGCCTCCTCGAGCGCGGTGACCGTAGGGTTACCGTAGCGCGCGTAGACGTACCCTTCCCGGGTTCCGGCGAACACCTGGTCGAGGGCCTCCATCGAAGGATAGCGATACGTGACCGAGGGGTGGATCGGGGTGACGGTAGGCTGGAAGTCCGGACGGGATCTGGGTTTTCCGGCGTGCACGGCCTGAGTTGCCAAGCGCCAAGTTGGCCGATCATTCATTGTTGACTCCTAGAAGATTAGAGAAAGAAGCCCGTCACGGGTTCGCCGCCAATGGAGCCAGCGCATCGACGCCAGCACACGGGGCATGACCACGGTGTAGAGCCAGTAGGCGAGGCCGGCTGGGGCATAGTCCCACGCGCCGATATGTTCCACGAACCGGCCGCCGAAGCCCTTCTTGAATCGATAGACGCCCCACATGGGGTCCGATTTGTCGAGCTCGTCGGGGGCACCCCACATGTCATAGACTGTGCAGCCGCGCTCCTTGGCCCACTTCATGGCCTCCCACTGGAGCAGGTTGTTGGGCATCTTGTCCCGGTGGATGATCCGCGACCCGCCGTAGATGTAGTAGGCGCGCTGGCCGAAGCGATAGATGACCACCATGGCGACCGGTTCTCCCTCCACCTCGGCGATCAGCGGCTGGGCCAATCCTGCCTCGACGAAAGAACCCCAGGCGTCGCGGTAATAGGACTCAGGGCGGATGACAAACTCGCCCCGGTCCGCTGTGTCTGCATATATGTCGTAGAGCAACGGCAGGTCGTCGCGACCTCCCGGGCGTACGGTGACCCCCTTACGCCGGGCGAGGCGAACGTTGTAGCGCCATTTCGACTTCATCTCCATGAGGAGATCATCGAGACTGGGTGTCAGATCGAGAAGGACCGTGTTTCGAAACTGGATCTCCTCTTCGGAGCGACGCCATCCGCGGCGCCGGAGGGCGTCGAGCACCATAGGGCCCGGGTCGGTGTCCGGGACCACATCGGGATCGATTTTGATGAAGGTGGAACGAGTCTGCCGGGCTAATGCTTCCAGACGACCGAGCACCTCATCTAGGAGGTCGAGGTTCGTATAGTCGAGAACAGGCCCTTTGGGAACGTACATCACGCCGACGGGGAGGGGGCCAACGCGTCGCGTCAGCACCGAGGCTGCAGCGAGAGGTTGGTCCGTTCCCCGGTCAACCCAGAGATGGCGAGTCGGCCGCCAGCCGTGTCGCGACTTGAACGACCCCCATTCCCAGGTCTGGAGCAGGTGGGGCGCAGGGAGCTCGACCAAGGCCCTGTCCCATTCGGGCCTCGTGGTCGGCTGTAGAACCCGCAGGTCCACTATTCAGCGCTCCCCATCCGTTCTCGAAGACCGAAGGCCCACTGGTAGAGTTGGTACCGGACCGGGGCGAGGACTCGATCCCAGGCGCCGACGGTGCGGACCAGATCGCCTCCGAAGCCACGTTTGAAGCGGTAGACGCCCCAGAGGCCATCGCTACGCTCGGTGAACTCGTCCTCAAGGACGTCGCGATCCTGGTCGGGAACGCCCCAGAGATCGTACGTCGTGCATCCGAGCGATTTGGCCCAGCGGATGGCTTCCCATTGGAGCAGGTAGGTGGGCATCTTCTCACGATGGGCTGTGCTGGAGGCGCCGTAGAAGTACCAGGATCGTGGAGGGAGGGCGAAGACCATCAGGCCGGCGACGGCTTCGCTCTCCACCTCGGCCAGCAGAAGCCTTGCCCAATCCCGGGGCACAAACCGCTCATAGGCGCCTTCGTAGTAACCGGGGGGATGGATCCCAAACTCGGCTCGATCGGCGGTCGCCTCAAGGAGCTGGGTGAAGGTAGATACATCGTTCGCATCGCCTTCCCTCACGGTAACGCCTTTGCGACCGGCCAGTCGGATGTTGTAGCGGGTCTTCGACTTCATCTCCATCAGGATGTCGTCTTCGTCCGCGGAGATGTCGACGACGAGGGTCCTCCGGGGTTGGATGGCGCTGAACGGCGCAGGGTGGAAGCCAAGGGAGCGGAGCCGCTCACGATGGCTCGGTTCGTTGGGTATGCCCGGCTCGACGGTGAGGGCTATGGCGCCGTGGGACCGGGCCGCCCTGTCCAGGGCATTCACGAGCTGCTGTGTCTGATCCTCGTCACTCCAATCGACGAGAGGGCCTTTCGGGACGTAGGCCAATCGGCCGAGGCCGGCCGGAAGCTGGCGGAACAGGATTTGTGCCCCCGCCTCCAGTTCCCCTCCCCGGGTGAGACCCACGCGGGCGTCCGACCACTCATAGCGGGCCTTGAGCGCGCCCCACGGGCTGGTCTGAAGAACATGACCGTCGGAGCGACGGGCCACAAATTGGTCCCACGTATCGGATGACGGATTGCGTACTTCGAACCTCGAACCTGGACGGGTGGCATGCGACTTGGTGTGAATAGTCGTTACTCCTTCCTTTGAGCGACAACGAGCAGTCCGCCGCCTTGTTCTCCCGGCTGCACGTCCATCTCATAGTATGAACGCCAACGCCGGCTGAGACGGTTCGCGACGAGTCTTCTCAAAAGCTTCTGATGTCCAAGGGGGCGGAGGCGAGGAGATGCGAGCAACCTCCACGCCGATGGCGACCCATTGATGCCGTAGCGATGATTCATTCGATCCCAGAAGCGCTCGACCTCCTGGGGCACGTAATACTCTGCTGTGAGGAGCGTCATGCCGGCGTCGGATAGGATGGCTTCCCATTCACCGGGGGTGTGATAATGATGGTGCTCGAGGCGCTCATCGACGGCGCTGGCATAAGCCTCGGCGCCGTCTAAGTCTCCAGCCTGCATTCGCCGCAGGTAGCCATCGAGCATGCGTCGAAACGCATCCGAAGGAGCGGTGAAGATGAAGTGCCCCCCACGCCTCAAGACACGTGCTGCCTCGCGCACAACTGGTTCCACGTCGGGGATGTGCTCCAGCACGGAGTTACTGAAGACGGTGGAGAAGTACCCCTCGGTATATGGCAGGGCGTCACCGAAACCCTGGACGACGTGACGGTAGACATCCAGTTTCGCGGCTCGACGGAGTTGACCCATCCACGGATCGAGTCCGACGTTGTCCTGCTGCTGTGGGCCGAACAGAACCTGTCCGATCAGGCCATCGCCGCATCCTAAATCGAGGAGCGGGGGTTCGTAGTGCAGTTTACCCGCTGCTCGGAGCTCGATGGCTCTCCATAGCGCCACCGGAGGGGCGAACCAGTAGGCGTTCAGCAACTCGACGAGATAGTCCTTAGTCATATTACCTTTTGGCAGCATGGGAACTGAAAGTATACCGCAGCCGAGGAGGCGTGTCAAAACTAGGGGTGCAGAAAGCCAGGAGCAAGGATTTTAGCGCTAGCCAGACCTTTAGGGTTCTGTGCGGGACCTTAAGATGGCGAGGTCACCCCGGCTGACACGGCAATGTATGATGCAA
>Ga0207752_1001352_pt1 | contig 11281 bp, 7 predicted proteins | sample Pon2CUnioCityCA_6_FD_187272 | JGI IMG/M metagenome (GOLD analysis project Ga0207752, IMG submission 187272) | Marine sediment microbial community from Union City, CA, USA - Pond 2C Sediment 2 (SPAdes) | ecosystem: Environmental > Aquatic > Marine > Intertidal zone > Salt pond sediment ... | reverse complement strand
CCGCTGGAAGCATACATAGACGACCCGCTCGACTTCACCGACGCGCTCAACGACGCGCTGTTCGAGGTGTTCATCTGGCCGTTCGATCGTCGCTATCCAGTCATTGACAAGCTGCCTGATGATTGATTGTGTGATTCGCCCACTCGTCCATTCGTAAATCCGTAGATTCGTACAGTCGTACATTCTCCAACCCGGAGGCCACCATCAGCCATCGACTCACCCAACTCCGCACCCGCCTGTCCAAATCCGGGATGGACGCCGCCCTGCTGCTCCATCACCGCGACATCCTTTACTACGCCGGCACTGTCCGCCCGGCGGCATTGCTCGTCGCTCCTCGCGACGCGATCCTCTTCGTGCGGCGCGGCCTCGAATACGCCCGCCAGGAGGCCACCGTTGAGCGCGTCGAGCCGATGAACGGCTTCTCTGACGTCGCTGAGGCCTTCGCCGGGTTAGGTCTGACTGCCGGCGTCCTCGGCACCGAGATGGACCTGGTGCCGGCGCGCATCGCTCGGCGAATAGGCGAGGTTGTGCCAGCGTGGTCGCTGGCCAACGTCTCCCCGCTCGTGCTGGATCAGCGCGCCGTCAAGGACGAGGGGGAACTGGCGGCCACACGGCGCGCGGCGGCTGTCGCCGACGTCGGTCACCGTGCTCTCTCCCGGGCCATCGCGCCGGGCGTGAGCGAGCTGGCGCTGGCGGCCGAGGTCGAGGCGGCCATGCGGCGCGTCGGTCACGAGGGCTTCCAGCCCCTGCGTCACCCTGCCGCGCGCGGGGGTGGGGTATTCCTGATGAGTGGGGAGAACCTGACCGTGCGCGGGGGCCACGGGCTGGTCGTGACCGGTGCCGGGCTGAGCCCGGGTGCGCCCTACGGCGCCTCCTACCGCGTGCTGGAGCCGGGCGACCTGGTCGTCCTGGACATCGGCTCGACCTACGCGGGCTACACCGCCGATGAGTCGCGCACGTTCGTCGTCGGGCTGGCCACAGCGCCGCAGCAGGCGCTCTTCGCCGTCGCCCGCGCGGCCGAAGATGCTGTGTTTGATATGCTCAGCGCGGGCGCCCCGGTCGCCGACCTATACGCCGCAGCCGAGGCTGTCGTCGCCCGGGGCGCGCCGCCACATTTCAGCCCTGGTAGCCTGGAGCTGCCCGGGTTCGTGGGTCACGGCATCGGGCTGGAGCTCGACGAACCGCCGGTCCTCTGGTCACGCGGCGACGCGCGTCTGCGGGCTGGGATGGTGCTCGCCATCGAGATCGAGGTCAACGCCCCTGCCCAGGGTACGATGGTCAAGCTGGAGGACACGGTCGTCGTGCATCCCGAAGGCTACGAGCTACTGACCCGGATGCCGCGCCAGCTGATCGAATGTTCTTGAATTCGAGCCGGCGATCCGAGATTTGTAATCTGCAATCTGTAATCCACCAGGAGGTGTTCCCGTGTCATATCACATCACCATTTCCGCTGGGCCTGTGTCGATGGAGGCCGAGTTGAACGACAGCCCGACGGCGCAGATGGTGCGGGACGCGTTGCCCATCACCGGACGGGCCAACACGTGGGGAGATGAGGTCTACTTCGAGATCCCTGTGCGGACCGAGCAGGCGCCAGACGCCCGCGCCGACGTCGAGGTCGGGGAGCTGGGCTACTGGCCGGTGGGCCACGCTTTCTGCATCTTCTTCGGTCCCACGCCGTCCAGCTCCGGTGACGAGCCCCGGGCCGCCAGCCCGGTCAATATCCTCGGCCGCGTGCTGGGCGACGCCACCGAGTTTCGGCAGGTATCCGCCGGCGCGAAGGTCGAGCTGGCCAGGGCTGCCTAGCGCTTTGTCAATGATAAACTGACGGGGCGTAGTGGCGACCCTTCGGCTTGACTCAGGGCGTGCTTCAGTTGCTCACTGAGCTGCAGAAACGACTGAAGTCGTTACTACGAACCCAAGAAAAACAGACGCTCGATGAATTGAGCGCCTGGGTGTGAAGTTGCTCCCTGACGAACTCTAAGCAGGGTATTCCTTGGACGCGACCGGCACGGTGAACGTCACAGTCGTCCCTTTCCCCAGCTCACTTTCCAGCTTGATCTTCCCGCCCTGAAGCTCCACCAGGCCCTTCACGATCCACAGCCCCAACCCTGTGCCTGTCGTCTCCCGTATCGCCGGGTCCTCGGAGCGGAAGAATTTCTTGAATAGGGATTCCTGGTCCTGCGGTGAGATGCCGATGCCGGTGTCGGACACGGCGCAGTATACGGTTCCATCCTCTCGCCACGCTCGCAGAACGACCTGCCCGCCGCTGGGGGTATACTTGTAGGCGTTGCTGAGCAGGTTGATCAGAATTTGCCCCAGCCGCGCCCGGTCGGCGCGGACCGGTGGCAGGTCATCGGGTAGTTCGACCGTCAACTGCTGCGATCGGGCCTCGATCTGCGCCTGCGTAGCCTGCAGCGCGCTGTCGACTGCGTCTGCCAGCGATGTCGATTCCACCTCAAGCCGCAATTGGCCCGTCTCGAGCCGGGAGACGTCCTGCAGGTCAGAGACCAGGACCTGCATGCGCTCTGCATTTCTGCGGATGGTGCGAATGAAATCCATCTGCTGCGACGAAAGCGAGCCGACCATGCCTTTCTCCAGCATTTCGGCGTAGCCGCGGATCGAGGTCATCGGAGTCCGCAGTTCGTGGGACACGACTGAGACAAACTCTGACTTGGCCTGGTTGGCTTGACGCAGTTCCTTGTACAGGCGAGCGTTCTCAATGGCGACGGCGGCGTGATCCGCCAGCCAGCTGGCGAGCTTGACGTTATTGGAACACGATGTAGTGTCTCTATTGCTCCGCAAATGGAGTAATCCTACCGTCCGTTCTTTGTAGCGGATGGGGATCACCGTACAGGAGCCATTGGTCAGGACCGGTTCCCGGCTTGTCATCGCCAGCTGTACTACGTCGGACTCCGGCTCTACCTCGCCATTACCGCCTGGGCAAGAGACCGTACAGACCGTTCCCTCGTCGTCCAGGATGGTCAGCGTTCCTTTCTCCGCTCCCGTGGACTGCAGTGCCCAGGAGAGCGTCAGGTCCAGCACGCGTTCGAAGTCCAGGCTGGCGTTCAACTCGCGATCAATCTGCTGCATAGTCGCCAGTTCTTCCACCCGGGCTGCCAGTTGTTGATCGGTTGTGGTGTACAACCGGGCGTTCTCGATAGCCGTGGCGGCCTGACTGGCGAAGGCCATCAGGATTGGCAGATCCTCCTGAGAGAAGACGCCGTCCCGGGCCCGGTTGTCCAGGTAGAGCGCTCCGATTACTCGGTCCCGGACTTGAAGGGGCACGCAGACGATGGATCGCAGATTGTAGCCGATGACGCTCTCCTGGGCCGAGAAGCGCGAGTCGAGTTGTGCGTTTGTAGACAGTACCGGCATTTTTCCGTCGATCGCCTCCTGCACGACCGTATGGCTGAGCTCCAGGTCATAGGCATCGACTGTTCCTTCGTCGAAGTGCTGGGCTGCCTGGATCTCCAGTCTTCCGTTTTTGTCCAGCAACATCAAGCAGCCTCGCTCGGCTTCTGTGAGGTGGATCAGCGAATCCATCACCAGGCTAAGTGTCTCCGTCAGGTCCAGTGAGGAGTTCATCACGCCGATGATTTCGTAGAGCGTTGCCAGTTCCGTCCCGCGCAGTGCACCACTGGCCAGGTCAGATACGATTTGTTGCCACTCCCGGAGTCGGGCAATCAGTTGCTCGCGCGGAAGGCCGGGTGGCCGTATGAGCGCGTGTTGCACCGCCTGCATGCTCTCCAGGAGCGCTGCCGCCGCGGCACTTCTCGCTGCCTTGACGCTGGTCTGATTCGTCACAACCTTTTCTCCTTCCGGGAAGCCAATTCGCCCCCGCCGCCTACCTGAGTGAGTGCTGCAATCGTTGGAGCTCTCAAGAGCTTCATCGTAAAGCATACCAAAACAGGGACGTGTTACGGGTTGCGATGTCGTTACAGTTTGGTTAACGCGCCCCCTGGCGCTGGCCAACTCGTACGTACCATCGAGCACCGAGCATTTTGCTCTTCACATCGCGCCAGTCTGTGGTATACTTCAGGCCGTGCTCAGCTACGTGAGCTCTGTCTTGCCTGTGGTGTGACAGATTTCACTGGTGAGCCTGTGTTTCAGGGCGTACTATAGGGGGCAATATGGACGATAGTGTGTTGTTGAGAGTGGAAGACGTGTGGCTTCGGCGGCCCGGCGCGGAGGTGCTGCGGGGGGTTGACCTGACCGTCCGGCGCGGCGAGGTGCATGCTCTGCTGGGTCTCAACGGCTCGGGCAAGACCAGCCTGGCGCTCACGCTGATGGGTGCTGGCGGATATATACCTGAGAAAGGCCGCATCATTTTTGACGGTCGGGACATCACCCAGCTCTCGGTGACCGAGCGCGCTCGTCTGGGGCTGACGCTGGCTTGGCAGCAGCCGGCTCGCTTTGAGGGGCTGCCGACGGCTGATTACCTGGCGCTGGGGATGAGCAATCCATCGCGAGAGCGTGTTGAGGAGGCATTGACGGCGGTGGCGCTCTCTCCGTTGGTCTATATGAGTCGTACGGTGAACAGTGCTCTGTCTGGTGGGGAGCGTAAGCGGATCGAGCTGGCAGCGGTGTATGCTATGCAGCCGCGGCTGGCTATTCTCGATGAGCCCGATTCTGGAGTTGACGTGCTGTGCATCAATGACGTCATCGGTCTGATCCGGCGTATGGCGGACGAGGGCACGTCGGTGCTCCTGATCACGCACCGTGACGAAATGGCCGAGGCGGCGGGTGTCGCCTCGCTGATCTGTGGTGGGGCCGTCGTCAATACCGGCACGCCAGCCGAGGTACGTAAGTACTTCGCTCAGCGCTGCCGGCCGCACGGCGACCTGTTGGGCAGTCAGCCGTGGGGGGCGGAAGCTGGCGGCACCTATGAGCGTGTCGTTTCCGAGGGGGGTGTGCGATGAGTAGTCGTTCCCCATCTCGCGTCGAGTCCTCCATCTTGCAGCAGCGCGACCCGGCCTGGGCGCGCGAGTATGAGGCCATCTTGAAGGCCTATGAACAGGCTGGCGGCAGGCCCGATATCTTGCGCACACCGCGGGTCGCCAGTGCTGTCATCAGCGGCAACCAGGTGCTGGCGGTCAACGCGATCGATGGGGTAGAAATCGAAGCGGAGGAGCAGGAAAACGGCGTGCGTGCGCGCATCGTCGTCGCTCCGGGCACGAAACTTGAACATCCGGTACATCTGTGTTTCGGGATGATTCCCTCTGAGGGACTGCAGGAGATTGTCTCCGAGTTTGAGATTGGTGAAGGCGCAGAGGTTGGCTTTCTGGCTCACTGCACCTTTCCCAACGCGTTGGACCTCAAGCACGTGATGGACGCGCGCATACACGTTGGGCCAGGTGCCACGATGCGCTACAGCGAAGCTCACTACCATGGCGCCGAAGGCGGTATTGAGGTTTTGCCCACCACGCATGCACAGATTGATGAGGGGGGGCGGTTAGAATCTGACTTCAGCCTCGTGCATGGCCGGGTGGGGCGCCTCGATATTCAGACCGAGGTGGACGTGGCGGCGCGGGGTACGGTCGAACTGGTCGCCAAGGCGTATGGGTCGGCCGATGACGAGATTCACGTGAGCGAGGTCGTGCGACTGAACGGCGAGGGCGCGCGCGGCCTGACGAAGACGAGGGCCGCGGTGCGCGACCGGGCCACCAGCCAGATCTACACCACTGCCGAGGGGAATGCGCCTGGTTCCGTCGGGCATATGGACTGCACCGAGGTCGTGCGCGGGGAGGCGATGGCGCGCAACGTGCCGATCGTGGTCGTGCGCGACGATCGGGCGCGGGTTACCCACGAGGCAGCGATTGGGAGCGTCAGCCAGAAGGAGCTAGAGACGCTGATGGCGCGAGGTCTGGATGAGGAAGATGCTGTGGATATCATTATCCGGGGAATGCTGGCGTAGACGGAGACGGAGGATTAGCGGTCAAATGCAGTTGCGATACCGGTTATGGATAGCCTTGCTGCTTCTGGCGTTGGCTCTCACCTGGGGTGGGAGCATCGCCCGGGCTTCGGGAGGGACGGTCGTGCGGATGATTTACTTCACCGCCGAGGATTGCCCCCACTGCAATGCGGTTGTCAACGAGGTGCTGAAGCCGCTCCAGGAAAAGTACGGCGAGCAACTGCAGATCAAAATGGTTGAAATCTCGGACCCGGCCAACTACGAGATGCTAATCCGGGCTGAGGAGATGTTCAACGTAGATCCAGAGGAGCGCGGTCTGCCGACGTTGATCGTTGGCCAGCACGTGCTCGTCGGAGAGGATGAGATCCGCGAGCGGTTGCCCTGCATCTGTGATACCTGTGTAGAAGCAGGGGGCACTTCGTGGCCTGCGATCTCTGGAATGGATGACGTTGTCGTTGCCGGCGTGGGCGGCCTTGGTTTGGGCGTGGACCCGGAGGCGGAGCTGGAACCCTGCGGGCCAGAGGAGGCCGTCGCATGTGAGGGGCCTGCTCCAATATGGGGGGTCTATTTTTATGACGTGGGGTGCAAGGAATGCAGCCGCGCTGAGTATGACATCCGGTACGTGCAGAGCAAGTACCCGCAGCTGGTGATCGAAGAGCATAGTGTTCAAGAGGATGCGGCTCTATCGGAGTGGCTGGGCGCTCGCCTTGGTGTGCCGCAGAGACAACGCTTGGCGACCCCGGCGCTCTTTGTTGGCGAGGATTACCTGATCGGCACTGATATCACGGTTGAGGCGGTACAGGTCTTGGCTGAGAGGTATGCCCCCACGGGCGTGGACCGCGTGTGGGCCGGTTTCGATCCACAGGAGGCCGAGCAGAGCATCGTCGACCGCTTCAAGTCCTTTGGCTTTCTCACCGTCGGCTTCGCCGGCCTTGTGGATGGCCTCAACCCTTGCGCTTTTGCCACGTTGGCCTTTTTTGTCTCTTACCTGGCGCTAGGCGGGCGCCAGGGGCGGGAGATTCTGGCCGTGGGAATTGCTTTTACACTGGGTGTATTCCTGGCCTATCTGGGCGTGGGATTGGGTTTCTATAAGGTGCTCGATCTGATGGGTGGCCTGCTGACGACGTTGGGGCGCTGGGTGTATGGCTTAACCGCCCTCCTGTGTGCTGTGCTGGCGGTTTTCAGCTTCCTTGATTTTCTCAAAGCTCGGCGGGGCGAGATCGGCGATATGAGCCTAAACCTACCCCATTCACTGCGGATGCGCATCAACGCCGTCATCCGTCGGGGACGCAGCTCGCGGACGTTTGTCGCCGGCTCCTTTGTCACAGGTGTACTGGTTTCGTTTCTGGAGCTGGCTTGCACGGGCCAGGTTTATCTGCCCACCATTATTTTTGTCGTCAGTCAGCCTGAGTTGCAAGTACGCGCGCTGATGTTCCTCGTGCTCTACAACCTGCTCTTTGTTCTGCCGCTGGTGGTGGTCTTTATCCTGACCTACTATGGGACCGGATCAAAGCAGTTGACCCGCTTTCTTCAGAAGCGGGCCGGTACGGTCAAACTGGGGATGGCGTTGCTATTTGCTGCGCTGGCGACCTGGCTGACCATCTCCGTTGTGGCTTAGAGGCGATACAGTTTGGGTAAGGCAGCAAGGCGTGGGAGCACAACCCGCTAATTGGACTGCGTAAGGAGTTTTACTCGCACCGCTCGGGTTCAGGGTAGGCAATTCTGCCTTCCCATCTCCTTTCCTCGTCGCCTGAGGTGATGATCACTGTACCCCACCACGCTCTGCAGTTTTCCGCTTCGATCTCGAACGTACCGTTGAAGAACTCCGACTCTTCGCTGACGTAGTTCAAGTAATAGCGGTAGTTCCCCGCGCCGCCCCACGCGGTCAGGCCTACATCGGCCTGCCACTTCCCTTCGGGTGTGTCGTGCCAGTCCACCACAAACGGTATCGAGAAGTGGAAGGGTTCGGTTGGCGTCGGTGTGAATTCCGGCGTGGGTGTAGTGGTTGGCGTTCCCGTTGGCCGGGGGGTCGGCGTCGAGCCTACGCGGCATTTGATCTCCAGGTTCTCTCCGATGGGTCTCCCCGCGCCGTCTTGCAGTTGCCATACGCTGGTATACTGGGCGTAGGCGGCTGGTGCCTGCAACCTGATCTTGATCTCGGCGGTTTCCCCTGGCCCAAGCGGGTCGATATCTGGCTTTGTCAGGATGTCAAGTTCATCGCCGGATACGAAACCCAGGCGTGCGTCATCGGGCCATGCACACGTGCCTGTGTTCTTGATCGTGCACCTCTTGACGAATTGTTGCCCCGGCATCAGCACGCCTGGCCAGACCGCCAGGTCACGGGTGACTTCCATGTCGAACTGGCAGGCCGCCAGGGTAGTGGCAGTCAGATCTGGTGGCAGAGTGGAAGTGGGATTAGGTGAGGGGGTGGGCGTGACGCCTGTGGTCGCCACGTAGGTTGCCATCCAGACAGCAAATTGGGTCGCGTTGACTTCGTACGTGGCGGTCTGGTTGGGTGTAGGCGTATCTGTGGGCGTTCCAAAGACATTGGGCGTGGGCGTCGTCCCTGCTTGTCCTAACCAGGCCACGAGCAGTTGCCTCGGTGCCTCTGTAGCAGAGAGGGCGATGGCGAACGATAGGATCAGAATCAGCACGGCAGCTGACCCGGCGATCCAGCGCCATTTCGAGCGGGTTGCAGCTGCACCCTGAGGGAAGGGCGTGGTCGAGTGCCCTGGCAGCGTTCGTCCCACCGAGTCCGCTGCCTGACCCTGTGCGCTGGAGCCGATCACCATATCAGACGGCGCCGGCGCCATGGCAACTTCCAGCGGGATGGGGTCGACGGGTTTGCCCGTCAGGCATTTCTCCAGATCAGCCGCAAATTCCTTGGCCGTCTGATACCGGTGGTCACGATCCTTCGTCAGCGCCCGTATGATCACTGCCTCGAGGGCTGGAGGGAGATCAGGATCGATCTCGGTCGGCGGTGTGAGGGGAGCGTTGATATGTTTCAGGATAATGCCCAGCGGCGTATCAGCCTCGAATGGGAGGGTGCCCGTGACTAGCTGGTATAGCACGACTCCCAGTGAGTAAATGTCGGCTCGCTCATCCCCGGTTTGGCTTCCCTGCTCAGGGGCCATGTACGCGGGTGTGCCGACCATTGCCCCGCTCGCCGTCAATGTCACGGTGTTGATTATCCTGGCGATGCCGAAGTCGGTGAGGATGACCTGGTCATCCTGGGTGAACATGATGTTGGCGGGCTTGATATCGCGGTGCACCATCCCGTGCTGGTGAGCGTAGTCTAGTGCATTGGCGACGGCGAGGATGATTTGAATTGCCTCATCCAGCGGTATCACCTCGCCTGTCTCGGCCATTTCCTCCAGGCGTGTCTTTAGGGTCGGGCCGTCGATGAATTCCATCACCATGTAGTAACGGTCGTTCTCTAGGTCACAGTCGAAATCGTAGACCTGGACGATGTTCGGATGACGGAATGTGGCGACGACCTTCGCCTCCCGCTGGAAGCGCGTCAGGAAGTCCTCTTCGGTGGCCAGAAAGGGGTGCAGGACTTTGACAGCAACGTAGCAGTCGAGCCCGGGATGGTGGGCCTTGTATACCTCAGCCATGCCTCCGCTGCCCGAGTGCTCGACGATGCGATATTTGCCCAACGTCTTGCCGACAAGTGTGTTATCTCTCATGCTCTTATGAGAAGGTGTGACCGCACTCTCTGTTGCCTGCGTCTTCGCTCAGGCTGTCCTAATCTTATCATGATAAACGCGTAAGGGAAGTGATAGATCATTGCAGTTTCGTTAAGAGGAGGTTACAGCTGGGATGTGGAATCTCCTCATGGTATCATTCTGACGACCGTGAATTCGAACAAGTCTGCCAGAGCAAGGACGTTCCATTGACGCTTCATATTGGAGGCTATTTACGGTTGGGGGATATTCTCAAGGAATCTGCCCATGGGCCCAGGAGTGCCTGATGAGTGAATGTAAGAACTGGGTCATATCCGTATCCTAACACACTTCCGTCCACATGGCGTTAAAGGAATATGAGATAATGACTAAAACTCACTCGTCGCCCGTGAACAATTGAGAAGGCCATTCCATTCTCCCAGGCTGGCAACTGAAACGGCCCTTCAGTATCCGCGAAGGGCCGCAGTGCAAGTTGATGACTTCGACCGCCTGGTCCTGTGCTTCCCCCGCCCCTAGCCCTGATTCTGTTGTTCGGCTTCACTCTCCCTGTCGTACACCTCCTACAGCGAACTGGTATGACGAAATTTGAGCGCGTCGCACTGCGCCACAGGGCCTTGATGGAATGAACTTTTTGTATTATACATCATTGCTACCTATGCACAAATGGGCTGCGGGCCCTCTACATGCCTGCCAGCCAGGCAGCGGTGAGGGCCAGTATCTCGCCACTGGAGGCCAACTGGTCGAGGTTGATGCCGTCGGCGGTGTCGTTGGGCGAGTAGAAATCCTGTTCTGCTTCCGCCCAGGTGAGTTTGCTCGTGGGGATGCCGACGGAAGTGAAGAGGGTATGCCAGCCCTCCCCTGTACTGCCCCTGCGCCACGCGCGCCGGCCCAGTGCCAGGGCGCTGGCATCGAGCCGGTGAATCAGTGGTAGGTCGTGCTCTCGCTTGCCATAGAACAGCAGCTTATAGCCTTTCCCACCTCCGATACCGTCCAGCGCGATCACACCTACAGTCTGACTTACAGGGATGGCTGGGTGGGTCAGGTAGTGGGCGACGCCAGCGCTCCCCAGTTCCTCCCCGCCCCACGCGGCGAAGAGTACGCTGCGGTCGGGGCGGTAGCCCGTTGAATTCCACACCTGCACCATCTCCAGCAGCCCTGCCACGCCGGATCCGTTCCGGTTGGCGCCAGGAAAGTACAGGCCATCCGGCGACCGGCCAATGTGATCGTAATGGGCGCCGATGATGAGCACCTCGCCCGCTAGTTGGGGATTATGTCCCGGCAGCAGGCCCAGGACGTTGGCGGTGAGGGTGGTGGTGATGGGCGAGCGCACAAGTGCCTGGCGTATGTGCACGCCCAGGGGCAATGTGGGTGGGGCGACTTCCAGGCTGCGGTGTTCCAGGCCGGTTCGCTTCAGCAGGGTCTCAAGGGCTGTCTCGGTGATCTCGAACACGGGGATACCAGGTTCCGGCTCAAGGACAGGCCGGATCGGGCTCACTTGGAGAGCGTTGGCCTCTCGGTCGGTGACGATCAACAGGCCGCCAGCGCCCTGTTCCTCGAATTGGGCGGCCCGGGTGAAGGGGTCGCGCACGTCTCGCTCGATGGCGACAGCGCCGCCGAAGTGTATCCCCTCTAGCTCGTCGGCGTGTATCCACACTAGTTCCCCCTCGGCAATGCCCTCCCCGCC
>Ga0207752_1001351_pt1 | contig 11285 bp, 11 predicted proteins | sample Pon2CUnioCityCA_6_FD_187272 | JGI IMG/M metagenome (GOLD analysis project Ga0207752, IMG submission 187272) | Marine sediment microbial community from Union City, CA, USA - Pond 2C Sediment 2 (SPAdes) | ecosystem: Environmental > Aquatic > Marine > Intertidal zone > Salt pond sediment ... | reverse complement strand
CCTATTTCTTCCTTGTGCTTCATCTCTTCTGCGCACTTAAGGGATGATACATTGAAATGATAGAATTGATTCAAATCCTTTTTATCCCAATAAACAATGCTTATCTGACGCAAAATCCTCTGCTTGAATTCTTTTCTCGATATCTTTTCTGAAATGTTTGCCGCTTCCTGGAAAGCCTGTAAAGACCCATCAAGTTTTTTGCTTTCCCTCAATTCCATTCCGAGCATATACAGGCTTATGACCTCCAGTGCTTTTTTTAATTCATCCTGTTTATCTGCGAGATGGCTCATTACAGATCGATCCAATAAATGCGAATACTCCTTATAGGAATCCGTTACCCTACCTAAATTCCAGTAGCAGAGCCCTTTATAAAACCCGCATTCAATATATTTTTCTTCTTTATTTTTATACCGAGCCATTATTGAAGCGGTCTGAAAAGCTTTTAGCGCTTCATCATAAATCCCGTTCTTATAGAGTTTTTCTGCCTGTAAGCATACGGAATCAACCCAATTGTAACGTGTGAGATTTCGATAATCATGACGAAAAAAAATAATGGAGTGAGAGAGCAATAGAGAGCTGAATGCAAAAAATAAAAGCAGAAATAAGAACGACCTTCGTAAATACCCCATCTGTAAACAATATTGAATGTGAATCATCCCCTCATGTCAAGCCCAATGTTCTCCTCATTTAAAATAAAAATTAAAAAAAATTTAAAAAACCTCTACAAATCTTGCATCAAGTGTGCTACAATACCTGTGATTCATGTTTTGCTGGCTGGGCATGGATTCCCCTCTTATTACCCCCTTTTGCTTATATTCCCCTTACAGCCAGCATCCTTTCATCACAGGAGGCACCTGCTCTTTAATAAGCATATCATTTGACGCTGGAGCGGTTCTGAATTTCTCACATTCCTCCTTTATTCCTTTGTTTTTTTGGAACCGCAAGAATCGCATTGATTTTTTATGCTCTGTCAAATAACATTTTATTTTACGATTCCATAAGGAGCAGATGAAAATGAAAAAAATACATTTCGGGCTTGTGTCTCTTCTTCTGGTCTTTGCTTTTCTGTGGCCGGAACAAAAGCCCAGGGCTAGAGAGGCCGGCATCGAACCGGGCGTATTTGAACCAGGCAAATGGAATGCCATCACAGACGTCAAAGGGGTCAGAGTGGGGCACGTCACTCTGATAGAGGGGGAAGATATCAGAACAGGCGTTACGGCCATCCTTCCCCATGGAGGGAATATCTTCCGTGACAAAGTGCCTGCGGCCGTGTATGCGGCCAACGGGTTCGGCAAACTCACGGGAACCACACAGGTAGAGGAGCTGGGGTCTCTGGAGACCCCCGTCGTTCTGACCAACACGCTGAGCGTTCCTGCGGCTGCGGATGCGGTCATCGATTATGTGCTTTCTTACCCCGGAAACGAGAGGGTTTTTTCCGTGAATCCGGTTGTGGGAGAAACAAACGACGGATACCTCAATGACATAAGGGGCAGGCATGTGGCAAAAAAGCACGTGCTGAATGCCATTGAAAAAGCGGCCGCAGGCCCTGTGGAAGAAGGGTGTGTGGGCGCCGGCACAGGGACCACATGTTTCGGGTTTAAGGGAGGCATAGGCACCTCATCCAGAAAGCTCCCCTCTTCTCTGGGAGGATATACGGTGGGCGTTCTGGTGCAGACCAACCACGGAGGCGTTCTCAACATAGACGGATTCCCCGCAGGGGAAGAGCTGGGGAATTATGCCTACAAACGGTTTTTGGATGAAGAGGAGGAGGGCTCGTGCATGGTGGTCGTGGCCACAGACGCCCCTCTTCTGGCGCGGAACCTCAAAAGGCTCGCCAAACGAGCGCTTCTCGGGATAGCGCGCACAGGGGGATTTTATTCGAACGGAAGCGGAGACTATGCGGTTGCCTTTTCAACGGCTGAAGAGGTCCGGATCCCCTACAGGCCGGATGGAGCGCTCGTGACGTATGAGGTGGTCCCCGACAGGATGATGTCCCCTCTTTTTCTGGCCGCTGCTGAAGCGTGCGAAGAAGCGATCCTCAACTCGCTTTTCAAGGCAGAGGAAATGAAAGGAAAAGACGGGCATACGGAGAAGGCCTTCCCTGTTGCAAAGGTACTGGAGATGATGAAAAACTACCGTTTTTTTCGTTGACAGGGGTAATCCGGGGTGATAGATTGAGTTTTAAATGTCAGCCGATGGTTGCGGGCGAGCTTTAAGAGGGTCATCGGATCCATAGAATAAATATATACGGAGGGAAAATGAGCCTAAACAATTTTCGGGGATTTATTGCCCTTCTGGGTGCTGTTCTACTCATTCTGCCCGGGGCTTCTCTGGCAGATGAGTCCACACAGTTCACTCAGAGCCAGGCTAACAAAAACAGCATAAAGTTGGGTTTCAGGCTTACGGGTGGCGTATTTCCGCTTATGCGCAACGATATCAATGACCATTTACAGGGAATAACTGACATTTTTGAATATTACTCCTATTATAATCCATATTACACATTGAATTCCGAGTTCGAAATGCTCAAAATGGGAATGGACTTCAGCGGGGAAATACTCATCAGCTTCCTGCCTCATTTCAGCATTGGTGTCGGAACCGGGTATCTCTCGGCCGGAAAAGACACGACTATGGAAGTGATGGATACAATTTACAGCATAGAAAATACGTATACATACCACCCGAAATTTTCCGTTTTACCCATTACATTAAGCCTATATTATGGGATTCCGTTGGGAAACTCCATGAAGGTCGTACTGAATGCAGGTCTCGGATACTACCTGGGAACAGTAAACTATGATTATTCCTATGAGGGAAATACAGATCTCTATTTGGATGAAAGCACAGATACTTGGAGCGCCAAGTCAAATGCCCTTGGATTCCACGGAGGGATTGACCTTGAATTCGGCATTGCGCCCCATTTAGCTCTGATTGTAGGAGCCAAAGGACGATACGCCAAATTGACCGAGCTGTCAGGAACCGGGGATTATGATTACATTAGAAGCGACGGGTATCGGTACTCTTATACACAAGAAGACGCGAATCTCTGGTATGGTAACTATCAGGAAGGAAGTGAGTTTTACCCCCAGGTAATATATTCGCAAAATAAACCCTCTGGCTCTTCTTGGTTTGATGTGCGCAAAGCAGAAGTGAATCTCAGCGGCATTGTGTTTCAGGCCGGGATAAAAGTTACTTTCTAGCATCACGAAATACGCATTTAGTTATCACTAAAAAACATTGTTTTCTTCTCTGACAGAGGCTATTATATATATGATCAGAAAGGAGGGAAAATGAGCCAAAACAAGTTTTGGAGCTGCTTAGTCATCATTTCGTTCGTTCTTTTTTGTCTTCCCGCAGCCGCCAGCGCGGCCAAGATCACAACTCCCCAGCTTACTCAGGGGCAGACCAAATATAACAAGGTTAAATTCGATCTCAGGATCACAGGAGGCGGTTTCCCGCTGATGAGAAACGATATCAATGACCACTTACAGTCATACAATGATCTTTATGAAGATGATTCATATTTTACAGTGGACTCTGAGTTCGAACTGATTAAAATGGGAATGGACTTCAGCGGGGAGATATTGATAAGCTTCATGCCCAATTTTAGCATTGGTATCGGAGCCGGGTATCTCTCAGCAGAAAAAGAAACGACCTTGGAAATAAGCCATACATCGCACACTGTAGATCTTACGTACAACCCGAAATTTTCCGCCATCCCCATAACCTTAAGTTTTTACTACGGGATTCCCGCGGGAAGTTCCATGCAGGTCGTACTAAATGCTGGCCTCGGATACTATCTGGGAACAGTGAATTTCGATTTTAATTATGAGGGAGATTCAGGATACTATACTTATGAAGCATCAGATATATGGAGTGCCAAATCCAATGCTCTGGGGTTCCACGGGGGGATTGATGTGGAATTCGGCATTGCTCCCAATTTAGCCCTGGTTATAGGCGCTAAAGGACGATACGCCAAATTGACCGACCTCACAGGCGATGAGGATTATGAGTATAGGGAAAGCACTGGATATTCGTTCTCTTATACACTTGAAGACATAACTCTCTGGTTTGGTGACTATGAAGAAGGGAGTAAAAAATACCCAATGTTAGGGTTATATGAAGATGAACCCACCTACTCTTCCTGGTCTGATGTACGCAAAGCCGAGGTGAATCTGAGCGGGATCGTGTTTCAGGCAGGGATTAAAATCACTTTTTAGAAGAAATAAATATTTTAAAAAAAAAGGAAAGAGCAAAAATGAAAAGTAACAAATTGTTAGGTTTTACCGCTATCCTCGGTGCTGCGCTTCTCATTCTGCCCGGGGCTTCTCTGGCAGATGAGTCCGCACAGCTCACTCAGGGCCAGGCTGGCCAGAACAGCATTACATTCGGTTTCAGACTTACAGGGGGCGCATCTCTGCTCATGCGCAACGATTTCAATGACCATATGCAGGGACTAAATGACCTGGTTGACGACAATTCATTCTATTCCGCAGACTCTGAATTCGAACTGATTAAAATGGGAACGGACGCCAGCGGGGAGATACTCATCAGTTTCATGCCCAACTTAAGCATAGGTATCGGAGCCGGGTATCTCTCGGCAGGAAAGGAAACTACTGCGGAACTTCATTTTTACGGATTTGACGAAGATATAACATACCACCCGAAATTTTCCGCCATTCCCATTACGTTAAGCTTTTACTACGGGATCCCCATAGGAAACACTATTAAGGCAGTGCTCAACGCCGGCTTCGGCTACTACATAGGAACCGTGAGTTACGATTATTATTATGAGGAAAGGTTAAGCAGCTATTGGTATGAAGAAGAAGAGACCTGGAGCGCCAAGTCCAATGCCCTGGGATTCCACGGGGGGATTGACCTGGACTTCGGCATTGCGCCCAATTTAGCCCTGGTTGTGGGGATTAAAGGGCGATACGCCAAATTAACAGACCTGACCGGGGACACGGATTGGGAATACCAGGTAAGCTACGGGTTTTCGGGATCCGGAACAGATGAAGACGAGACTCTCTGGTTCGGTGACTATGAATATGCCTCAAGAGATTATCCGCGATTGATACTCCGTCCAACAAAACCAACCGGTTCTTATTGGTCTAATGTACGCGAGGCAGAGGTGAATCTCAGCGGGATCGTGTTTCAGGCCGGGATAAAGGTCTTTTTCTAGCGGCCTTCAATATGTATTTTGTATTCTCAAAAAAATATTGTGTTTTCCCTTGGCTATGATATTATGTGGTAAATTTTAACTAAAAAAGGAGGGAATATGGCTGAAAGAAAATCACTGGGGCTTTGCATGACATCTCTTCTTTTTGTTCTCCTAATCCTGCCCGGCACCTCATCCGCCCAGCTCACTCAAGGTCAAAATAACAATTACATACAAACAAGTTTCGGATTAAGGATTACGGGCGGAGGCTCTTTACTGATGAGAAATGACTTTAACGACCACCTGCAGGGCCTCAACGATCTAATGAATGAGGTCTCTTTTTGGACTGTCGAATCTGAGTTCGAACTGCTCAAAATGGGAATGGACTTCAGCGGCGAGATACTCATCAGCTTCCTGCCCAATTTCAGCCTCGGCATTGGAGCCGGATACATCTCAGCCGGAAAGGAAACCACAGCGGAACTGGATTATCAGCCGTTCTATAAAGAAGACATAACCATGCATCCGAGATTCTCTGCCATCCCCATCACTCTGAGTTTCTACTATGGATTGCCTCTGGGAAATTCTATGCAGGTGGTTTTGAATGCCGGTGTGGGATACTACCTGGGCACAGTGAACTATGACGAGTTATATGAGGTAAGTGGTTCAGGCTCTTCCCAGGAGCATTCAGAAATCTGGAGCGCCAAGTCCAATTCCTTTGGATTCCACGGAGGGATTGACCTGGAATTCGGTATCGCGCCTAATTTGGCGCTGGTGGTAGGGGCTAAAGGAAGATATGCCAAATTGACCGACCTGACCGGCGATTTAGAGTGGGAAACATACCTATCCTGGTCCGGCACTGACTCAGGAACAGAAGAAGACCAAACGCTCTGGTTCGGTAATTACAGGGACTGGTTAACAGGGACTGAACACCCACAGGTCATTCTATCGGATCAAAAGCCCGCAGGACCTGAATGGTCTGAAGTGCGGGAGGCTGAGGTGAACCTCAGCGGGATCGTTTTTCAGGCTGGCATAAAAATCACTTTTTAACACTAACCGCCCGGGTGAATTCCGTACTGGTGCTCTTTACTTTTATATAAGGGATGAAACCGATCCTCTGATCACAAACAACAATTTGCCGATATCTTTTTCTTCAGCCAGTTCAGGCTGTTTGAAAGCCAGAGGTTTATCAATAAGCCCCTTTTCCACCAGGTATTCCATAAACTCCCACATCCACTCATGATATACCACCACAAAGGCTGCTTCTTTGTCAGAAAACCCATATTCTGTTCGTAGTGCTTCAATGTCCAGGTTCTGGTTTATGAAACCCACTATCTTTTCTGCCATGGACTGGCAGGCTAGAAATACGGGATCGTCCAATTTCATCTCAAACACGGGAACTGTCATATGTCCTTGCTCATCCACGACCCCATAAGGTATTAACTGACTGATAAGGTCTTCATCAACAATCTGTCCGTGCTGGTCCATTTGTTCCTGCATGGAATAAAGATTTTCCCAGTGGAACACCTTTTGGATCTTTTTCTGCGGCCCGTCGCTCCAGTTGACCACCACAAATGTCTCTTTACCTATAGCGATATTGGATCCGCATCTAAAATCTCTTTTAGGACAGTATGCCCAATAAACTCCGTCAAAAAGAGGTCTTTCTTCGGATAAAGAAAACTCTTTGACCAAGCCCTGGGCCCTAAACGGAAACCAAACCACGCCGTCAATGACACCGGAAAACAGAATGCTGAAAACATGGTCCGGGTACCCTTGACTGGTCAAAATTTCCTTAAGCTGATGGATGTCATCCTTAAGAACAGGTTCCATATCCTGCGCTAATCGGCGGAGATATGAAATGAGCTCCTGCTTTTCTTTGACCCCGAGAATGGGCATGGTCGTTCTAATGACCTCGTCATCATAGTCAATAAACCTCATGGCGCGGAGAAGCATCAATTGACTCTCCGTGAATTTGATATCCATGCCTTTCAATTCTTTCTTGGTTTTTCTTTCCAGACATGCCAATAATATTTCCCAATTGTTATCGGCACGGACCACCCGGTCCGGTGACATTCTTTCCTGCCCCCCCGAAAACCTCAGGAATTCATACTGTTCGATATCCGGAGCATAACCTTCCTTAACGGCATTTACCTTTGTTTCCATACAGGTATTGACGGAAAGTAAAAATAAGCACAATATGAAAATCTGTATATAACACAATCGATTCATAACGATTCCTCCTTTTTAGTCCAGATCAATTTAATGGCTGACTGAGGGCAGTGGTATGAACAGAGGCCGCATCCGAAGCATTCATCCTCATGCATGACGATGTTCCCCTTCTCTAATGTGATGGCCTTGAACATACATTTCTCAATGCACAAACCACATAAATCACAGAGTCCGGGGGAAAGCCGGGCAACAAATCCGGACCTGCCCATTGATGTGAATATTCCGAATTTTTTCAATCCCTGAATATACATACAACAGCAATCACAGCAGTTGCAGAGATACTCCGGATTCTCCACATCATTGATAGCATGAACCAGATCATGCTGCCGGGCTTTATCCAGAATTTCAAGAGCCTCCTGAACACTTATTTCTTTCCCGATTCTTCGTTTGATGAAAAATTCAGCCTTATCATTTAAAGAGATGCAAACATCTAAAGGTTTATCACAATTTCTGTATGTGGACCTGCATAAGCAGTTGACAACTGCGATCTTCGGGGAATCTTGGATATAAGCCTTGGCTTGATAAAAGGGGATAAGCTGTCTTTTGTCTTCAATAGCAACCTCTATGGGCAGGACTCTGTACTCCGGCCGTTCGCTTACTTTCATCTCCTTGAGTGCCCACTCAGTTATGCACTCCTGAACAAGAGACATATCATTATGAGATAATTTGGGATACTCAGAGCTGTGTATGATAAATCCTTTGAGAATGCCTTCAAGGGTACAGCTGGTGTAGAATTTGGCCTGCTGTTTTATGTGTCTTTCTAAATAACCTTTTTCAAAGGATGACTGCAGTATATTTGCTGGCAGATCAGGAAACCTTAAAAATATCTCGGAATCTTTGACTCTCTTATCGGCAAGATAACCCAGGAGAGTCATTTCATTTTTTGATAAAATTTTGGGAATAACATTTTTCAGCCTATCAGGGATTTTGAATATTCTTGAAAAGGCTTGCGGGCTTTGGTTCGTTTCTGATCGGCTCATCCCGTCATCCCAAAAAATATTTCCGCTTTTTGTTCAAAGTCATATATTATGCTTGTCATGGATTCAACCGGATGCAAACCTGATAAACTTCTTGCGGCTGAAGACAACAAACACCAAAAGCGCTTTGATGATGTGTTTCGATTTCAATTTTCATCTCCTCGTTGCAGTTGGGGATTCTTCCTTTTTTTGATAAAGGAAATCCCGAGAAAAACCACCCCTAACGCCGAGTAGACGATCAGACGGGCGGTTGATCCGTATTTATCGGCAAAAATACTCCGGCCCCATGTGATCAGAAAAACGAGCAGCCCTAATAAAAGGCCGACTCCGCTGTTGACGATTCCCGATTCCGTAAACATCTGCTTTGTCTTCACAAACAGTTCTTTCAGCTCCTTCCTTCCAATATAACAAAAACCCAACATGATCAGGCCAAGTCCGAATAATGTCACATAAGAGAGGGATATATAGCCTTTGGCAAAGACAAAGGGAGCATAAGTAGGTATGACATTGGACAGGGTGTGGGTAGTCATGGCCGACAAAAGGCTTCCCGTGGCATGGAAGACGAGGCAGAACACAGCTCCGCTTATAAGTACATTCAAGATCATCAAAAAATTATAATCCGGGTGGGAGAAATGGTGAGTCAAGCCAAACGGGATGAAAGAGATAAAGAATCCCACTGCGGGAGCTATCTCTTTGCTGAAAAGGCCCTGGATGTATCCCCGGTACCAAATTTCTTCATGCCAGGCGCCGGTTATAAACCCGAAAACCAGTGACGCAATGGTCACAAAAAGAATCAACAAAGGCATGCTCATATCCGGAAACATACCCAGACTATTTGATATGGAATCTGCAAAAACGGGAAGATTGGCCGCTTCCAAAGGGAGAAGTACGATATAAAGCGCGCAAAAACCGACAAAACCAAACCAGATGTCTTTTCCCCAGCTTCGTTGAATACGGAATCCCAAATCCTTTAAACTCCAGTTGTCTTTCAGCCGCCGCACAGCAAAGACCACTCCTGCGATCAATATTCCCCGGAGCAGCCAGTAAACCAGATTCGTGAGCAGATTCTCCAAGCTGAGAAAAAGGCTGAGCATCATCCCTAATATGGAAACAATGAAAGACAATCCCAAATATTCAGAAAACACTATAGGTATTTTTTTCATTCTTTATATTCCCTTTGATTAAAATGATTCCTTATTACTTTGAAATTATACGGATCAGCCGCAAAAATCAAATCTTTACATCGATTTTTTCTTGAACTGAATCCTGTGCTTTTTAACTTTTTCATGAAGAGTGGTGTGTTTGATGCCCAATATCTCCGAGGCCAGCTTCTGATTGCCGTTCATCTCAGACAAAATCCTGACCAAAAAAGCCCTTTCCAGCTGGTCCATAAGCTCTCGAAATGAGATCTCATTCTTTACGCAGAAGTGCTCAAGGAAGTTAGTCAGGAAATCCCGTTTTGATATCCTGCTTCCTGTCCGATTTTGCTCATCAATGAAATCTTTGAATAATTCATTGAACTTTTTCGAATCTTTATTCCGGCTGCCGCTAAAAGCTAACTCATGTTTCTTCTTGTAGAATAAAGATACCCTCGAATTCATTTTTCCCCCTTTTGTCTCTTCTTTTCATTTATTTGCTGTTTCAGTTTAAATTGCTTAAAAGGCAATCAATAGAATAAGTCAATTCCCCCAATTCCAGAGGCTTAACAAAGAAGTGGTCCACTGCAAGCCGGTATAATTCCATTGGATTTACAAGATCGGGAAAAGCTGAAATCAATATGGCTTTTCCTTTAAACCCTGACTTTCTAAATCTCTCTATCATCTTCAGCCCTGAGGCATGAGGCAGCCTGAAATCAGCTATTATGAGGTCAATATCCAGCCCCTCAAAGCGCTTAAGCGCTTCTTCCGAATCTTTAACCGGATAGACCCTGTAATTTTCATGGAGAAGAAGGAAGAAAGTCTTCCGTATGGACTCATCGTCATCCACAACTACGACTTTCTTCATTTCGGGTTTTTTCATGTCTTTTATTCTCTCTTCTTTCGTTTTTGTGATATAGCATATTTCGTGCCAAATGAATTGATATTTCGGATTACAGGGAAGGAACCGCCTGTTAATCAGGTAGTTTTGACAGATTGTGAGTAAATATAATTGACAAACCGTAAAATATTTTTACAGTCAAGATTTGTTGCTGTACTCGTTTATTTTTTTATCCAGGGTAGGGCGGCTTATATTCAGAATCCGGCTGGCCCTGCTTTTGTTTCCTTTTGCTTTTTTTAAAACATATTGAATGTATTCCTTTTCAAACTCCGCCAAAGGAACCAACTTTTTGGGCACCATCTCCTTTTCCCTCTGTTCCACCGGTAAATTTTCTTTGAGGATCACATCTCCTTTAGCCAAGATCACAGCTCTGGTCAGTGCATTCTCCAGTTCCCTGACATTTCCTTTCCACGGCAGGCTAATAAGAAAATCCATCACCTCAGGAGAAATTTTCTTTGCGTTCTTTTTCAACTCCCGGTTGATCTTTTCTAGCAGATAGGCCACTAGCTGGGGGATATCCTCCTTTCTCTCCCTGAGAGGGGGCAGATTGATCTCCACTACTTTTAACCTGTAATAGAGATCCTCTCTGAACTTCCCTCCATTGACCAAGTCCTTGAGCTTGTGGTTAGTCGCGGCAATGACCCTTGCTTCTGTTTTGAGAATCTCCTGCCCCCCTACTTTCATGAAGTCCCTGTTCTCTAACACTCTCAACAGCTTTGACTGCAGGTTCAACGAAACATCTCCGATTTCATCCAGAAAAAGAGTGCCCTTTCCCGCGATCTCAAATTTGCCTTTGGTATCATAGACCGCATCGGTAAAAGCGCCCTTCACATGACCGAACAGCTCGGTTTCCAGGAGTGTATCTGAAAGAGTGGAACAGTTTATGA
>Ga0207752_1001350_pt1 | contig 11290 bp, 8 predicted proteins | sample Pon2CUnioCityCA_6_FD_187272 | JGI IMG/M metagenome (GOLD analysis project Ga0207752, IMG submission 187272) | Marine sediment microbial community from Union City, CA, USA - Pond 2C Sediment 2 (SPAdes) | ecosystem: Environmental > Aquatic > Marine > Intertidal zone > Salt pond sediment ... | reverse complement strand
CGACGATAATGTTATGACCCGACGAAATCGATATCGAGTCGCCCTCGGCTTTTGCGTTGTCGCCGGGCCGGCAGCGAATAAAGCGAACAATGACATGGTCAGCTTTGATGCTGAGGGCATGGTTTTTCAAGCAAATACCATCGCCGGGGGCGGTTTGGCCCGCTATGGTTATAAACGGATTTCTGATAACCAGTGTTGATTTCAAAGGAATCGTGCCGGAGATTCTGAAAATCACCGTTCCAGGCCCGTCCGAATCTATCGCATCCCGTAAGCTGCCGGGCCCGCTGTCATTGAGGTTTGTAACAAAGATGACCTTGCCGCCTCGTCCACCGACCGAGACGGCGCCAAAGCCTTCGGCTCCGGGAAAAGCAGGCATACAAACTGCTGTTCCGGCAATTAACAGCGGTGCACTTACGGCAAGAAACATAACTAAAGTGCGAAAAATCATATATTGTCCCAGTTAGTTTTGAATTCTTAATCTTGAAGAAATCAGAACACCATTCTCCACTTTAAGTCTCGCTATGTTAACAGATTTCAACATGAAGTGCAAATAACTGAGACTCATAAAATCGCCGGCCCCGCATCAATTGAGCCTATATGTATGCCGAATTGATGCGGGGCCAGACAAACGACCTTATTGTGCTCGTCCAATTTACTCTACATTATCTGCATCCGGGGGCGGCTGGTTCTCTTCTGCTTCTCTTTCACGATTACGCACCATTTCCTCTCTTAACTGCTCAATGGCTGCCGGCAGTTCGCTGCTCATGGCATCAGCACTTTGCTGCACATTTGTAATCTGGTTTTCTAACTCTCGCTGGCTTTGTTTAATGGCAGTGATGGAATTATCGAAAGCCAAAAGGTTTTGTTGAATCTTTTCCTGAAACTTAAGCTGTTCCTTGCTGCTCAAATCCATCGTACTGACTAATTCCCGGATATTGCTTTGAAAAACTTCCTGCAATTTCAATAAATCGTTGTTTAGAGTACTTATTTTGCTCGTTATTTCCTGAAAATTCTGCTGGAGCTCTTCGACTTTGCTCTGCCATTGCTGCTGGTTTTGCTCGATCACAGCTATATCATTGGAAAACTGACGGCTATTGCTTTGCATCGTCTCGGACAACGTTACCTGCTCATCTTTAACAGTAGTTATATCGGCCGCCATATCCGCTGCGACATTCTGTGTGTTATCCCGCACCTGTTCAATTCCGGCCCGCAGCTCGTTCTGGCTCTCTTCAATCTGAGCTATCTTGTTAGTTGCCTGTCGATTGTTGTTTTGCACGGTCTTTTGCAGCTTGACCTGTTCCTGGTTAACGGCTGAGGTATCAGCAGCCACCTTGCGGATATCGCTCCGCATTTCTTGAAGCTCGGCTTTCAGCTCGCGCTGGTTCTTTTCTATCCGTGCCCCTATGGCGGCAACTTCCCCGGTATTGGCCTTTACCATTGCCTGTAAATTGACCTGCTGCTCCTGCATTTGGGCCATTTCCTCGCCGCAACCGCTTAAACCCAAGCCGGTCGCTATCACGGCAATGGTTAAAAATATCCTTGAGACGGTCCCCTTTACACTCAATCCTTTTTTCATTTTCGATTCCTTTCTTTGTTAAAAGCGTTCCTGATTACATAAAAACAGACCTACCAACCATTAAAAGTATCGGCAGAATCAGTCTTAAATCTTTAGCTTTTATGGGACGAACTGCCGCTTCGACTACGCTCCGGGCTGAACGATAACTTCATGCTCTGCGGAGACGAGTTATCACGCCCAAAAAAGCCATTAAGTCTTGGGAATCATGATTACGAGACTATAGCATAGTGGTTAGTGATACCTTGTTTGCGGGATTGTCATTCTGAGGCGAAGCCGAAGAATCTCAAGCGTGACGATTTGACAAAAAAGCAGTCGTCGAGATTCTTCACTTCGTTCAGAATGAGACAGCTCATGTGCGATTACTCCTTCAAGCTCTTCATGGGAAAGCATTTGCCGCAGACCCTCGGTAACACAAACAGCACTGTGATGCGGCCCGCGGCCGGTAGCAAACGCATTGGGCACCGGTGCCGGCGAAACATACACCGGGGCATAGGCAATCCGGCACGCTCGGCGAGGTTCTCGACCGTGTCCCATAGCGTTGGATCTTCCGATCGCGAAATCTGTCTGGCGCGCATGGTTGCCAAAGCTATCTTGTCGCTGAAAAAGAAGGCGAAGAAGTTCAGCCCGGCTCCAATCATTAACGCCGGAAATAGCGCAGCCCGGCCGCCGAGCAAATAACCTACGGCTAAGCATAGCCCCATTAACAAAGACAAAAGTAACGTTGTCTTGAGGTTATTCCATATTTTATACATTTTTAAAGCCCTTATCTAAAATCTGTTTTTGTCTGTTCTTTTTACAGTTTAACATATCTGCCTGTTCGGTATTTTATACCTACGGCAACAGGTGGTTTTAGTTGCAAATTACATACCAAAAGACTGAGCACGAATATAAGTCGATTAAACATAAGTACATATAGCAATTTGCTCCGGCGTGTTTTACTGCCATTTTGACAGTAATGTGAGTTTATAACAGCATTTAACCTTTATCAGGTCAGCAAGTGATTTTGAGCGTTTTAGACCAGCTTTATAACAACGCTGCTTCCGCTGGAAACATTCCATAGCTCGTCCCAATCGCCCTTCATTTTTCCAATGATATTGACGGCCGAAGCGGCTCTGATTTCATTACCCTGTGATGCCGGTGTAGGGCCGAAGAAGATGCAGAAGGCATTTCCACTCGGCCAATATCCCAATTCTCCGGCTTCTAATACTTCACGGCTGTCGGGTTCGAGCTCTTCTTTCACGGGTATCGAGAAATATATCTCTCCACCCCATCGATGGGCCGAAGCTTCTATGGGTAGTATATCCACTATCGATTTAGCTGTTGGGCTGTCATTCAATTCCGCTTCAATCTCGACTTTTTCAGTTATAATCACTATGTTCTGCGGCATATGTCGTCTCCTGTATCTTGCTAAAATGCTCTAACATAATGAAGTAAATGTCATTCTGAACGGAGCGTAGCGCAGTGAAGAATCTCTTTTACACGTCCTAAATGCCAGATGCTTCGCTTCGCTCAGCATGACAGAAAATGAATTCTCATCTTAGTAGATGCTCTAAGTGTACAGACTTTTGATTTCAAGTTCAATCTTTTATCGCACTATAGTACTGGCCCGCCGTCAGCTATGCACGTTTAAAGCTGCGATTCTTTACCACCTGCCTGCCGTCGCTGGTTTGGGCGTTTAACGAACAATGTTTTCGGACTTTTTTTCCTTTAAGAGAACTATCTTCTCATGTACAATCAGTCATACTACGTAATACATATAATTGAAAACATACACGATCACGAATTACAGGAGATCGAGTTATGAAACGCAGAGAATTTCTCAAAAAGGGCACCATCGCTGCCGGCTCGATAACCGCCGGCACAATACTGCAAGGTACTGCCAGGATAGCAGCGGACGAACATCCCGGTTCCGGCTCCAGCAACCGCGCAAGCCTTCCAAAAAGACCATATGGCCAAACCGGTGTAAAATTGTCAATCATTGGTTTCGGAGGGATTGTAGTAAAGGACGCTCAACAGCAGCACGCCAATCGCATAGTTGCTCAGGCTTTCGAGAAAGGAGTGAATTACTTCGATGTGGCGCCCACTTATGGAGATGCGGAGCTGAAACTGGGTCCGGCTCTGGAACCATATCGCAAGAAGGTATTTCTGGCGTGCAAGACCACAAAACGCCGGCGCGAAGGGGCGGCAGAAGAATTAACCGAGTCGCTAAAGCGATTGCGAACGGATTATTTGGACCTTTATCAGCTTCATGCGATTACAGATGTCGAGAAAGATGTGGATACTGCTTTTGCCAAAGGAGGGGCGATGGAAGTATTTATAGAAGCAAAGAAGCAGGGGCAGGTTCGTTATCTTGGTTTCTCCGCCCATTCTGAGCAGGCGGCACTGGCGGCAATGCAACGTTATGACTTCGATTCGATTCTATTTCCGATCAATTTCGCCACATTCTATAAAGGCAGCTTCGGCCCGAAAGTAATTGCGGCAGCAAAATCCGGGGAAGTGACGATTCTGGCCCTGAAAGCTTTAGCAAAACAGCGATGGCCTCAGGGCGATCCGTCACGAAAAGAATATCCGAAGTGCTGGTACCAGCCTCTTACCGAGCGAGAAGAGGCAAAATTGGGATTGTACTTTACTTTGAGCCAGCCGGTAGTAGCCGCCATACCGCCGGGGGATGAATCATTGTTTCGTATGGCGTTGGATCTGGCCATGGATTTCAAGCCGATATCATCACAGGATTTGGAAAAAGTCAAACTGATGGCGGAATCTTTAAATCCCATTTTCGAGTCCCGGGCATGATTTACTGGTAAATAAAGTACGCAGGGTGTGCACTGCACACCATCGGCGTTGGTAAAAGGTGTGCGATTCACACCCGAACAAAACTATAGTTTCACAAGACTGTCATTCTGAGCGAAGCGAAGAATCTCCTTCTTTAGGACTGATAGAGACCCTTCGCTTCGCTCAAAGCTTGCCCTGAGCCTGCCGAATGGGTGACACGATAGAGGTTTTGTTAGAGTGCCTAAGTTATTCCGGGCTTTTAGAGATCTGGCGAGAATCCAGTTCAGATATATTCTTCAGACGTTCATCTTCAGCACGGATAAATTCTTCCGCTTCACTACCGCCGATTTCTTGTATGAGATTATATATACACGTTGCGAAATCCCCGAACTCATCGCGCGGCTTGTACGGATAGGCTCGTATGAGATGCTTGACTGCCGGCTCACCTATTTCGAGCAAAGCCCTCCCGGCTCTTTCGAAGAGCGCCGAATATCCGGGAAACAGGCAATTTATAATGTACCTGATATCTCTTGGGCGTTTTCTGTCACTGCTCATTATCTTGTCGATTCTCCTTATCTTAAGGGCTATCCAGCGGGACGGAAACAGCACCCTGAATACAAATCCGGGGACAGGGATTATTATAATCAGCCCGGCACCGATAAGAACAATAACGCAGACTGCCTGGAGTACAACCAGGAAAACGCGCCTTGCCTTCTCAAGAGCGGCGTATTTGTCACTTATCGCGGATAAAGCACTGAGACGGTTCAAAGAGCCGTGTTCGAAACCGAGCACATCATCCGAAGTGTTTTGCAGAATTTTCAGAATCTGCCGGTTTTCAAGGGAAGGATCCAGCCGCAGCAGTTTCACTATCACTCCCGATACTTTTGGAGCTGCAAAAGATGTTCCGTTAAGCGTCACCGTACGGGCGCGGGTCTCTATGCCGATATCCGAGGGAAGGGTAACCGTCTGCGAAGTCTGGTAGCTTCCATCCGCAAAAATATCTACATCGCCGTAATTGGAGTAATCCTCGCGAATCCCATTTTCAGCGGCACCCACAGAAATAACTCCATCAAGGCCGGCCGGGTAAATAGATTCGGCCATACCGTCATTGCCTGCGGCCGCAACCACGATAGCGCCCTGCTCAAGAATATCATTGATGAGCTTCGTCTCCTGCGGCCTGGGAGAATACGAACCAAGGCTTATGTTTACTATTACTCGGTCACCCGGCTTGACTTTAAGATAGTTTCTTATCAGGGTAAGAGCATTGAGATACCTTTCGCTGTCAACTAAGCCTCGTTCATCGTCTACGGCATAAAAGCGAAGCTCATCAGGCGTGCCATATCTTTTCAATATAGTACACACTATCCGGCCGTGAGTAAGGTCTTCAAAAAGATCCAGGATACTTCTTTCTTTTTTCATCATGCTGGAAGCCGAATCGACGACGTATGCTATGACTTTGGGTCTGTTGCCGTCTTTTGAAAATTTAGCGGTATTGACAAGCAGAAGAAAGATTGCCGCTGCGAGGATAAGCGAAAGCAGCCTTCGGTATTTGCGTTTATTAAAAGCCTTCATTTTGTAGATTCCTGGCGGCGTGGCTGCGGTGGATTCTCTATATTAATCGAGCAAATTCCGAAGACACTAAAAAAGGAGACACAGGTGATTCACAATCAGCTTTTCTTCACCTCGTCTCCGTATTGAATAGTGCCTTTAAATGCATTAGCTTAAATAATGCGTAATGGCGAAAGCCGCCTTACCTGCACTTACAATAATAAAATTTTACAAAATATCAACAGCTTTGTCAAATAAATAATGTTTGAATCAGAAAAGAGAAGGAAATCGTAACGGGGCTGTTCCACCTGTCTGCGAGCGAGTCGAAGTCTGATAAGATCGTGATTCCTCGGCCTGGAGTCTGCTACGGTTTTGAATTTTACATTTCATTTATTATGCTTTAGTGGCGTCGTTCATAAGTTGAGCGTATTAACATGATCATTTGTTAATTCGGTTATTGAAGGAGAATCGGCTGATGGGCCACGATTGGTCTGACCATATTCTTATAGTTAAATTACCAAAAGAACCACGAGCCAGCGAGGAGCTTAATGACGTCACCAGGCTGGTTCGTGACAGACCCAAGTCCGACGTGCTTGTAGATGTCGGAGCAGTTGACGAGCCTACTTACGAGACTCTATTTAAGCTGACGGAATTGTGTTCCATATTGGCTGATTGCGGACGTTGTTGCATGTTCTACAATGTTAACGCTGCAACAAAACGAGTCTTCAATCTGTACGGCTTTGACAATTTATTCGAAATAGCCGGAACGTCAGAGGTGGTTCTCAAACCGTCTATAGAGCAGCTCAGCACGGGCACTCTGGAACTCCACAGTTCGGACAACACTGTGCCGTTACAGAGGAGGAAATACGTCCGTTTGCACGTCCCTTCATCGGTGGAGATTGACGTGCTGCTTTGGCACAGCGGCCGCAAAGATGATTACCACAAAAAGCTGCCCGGGCATTATTGGAACGGACGTCTCGTGGACATTTCAGAAGGAGGAGCTCAAGTCGCCATTAGTGCTTCGGAAGAGACAGCTCTATGTAAAGGCCGACTGTTAGGAATGGAGTTCAGACCTAACTCAGACGAACCGCTGCTGTCATTCGATGCTCAGATTAGAGAAGTGTTGCCGACAGCAGACGGCATATATACCTGCCTGGGCTTACAATTCATAGGATTACAAGCCAATCCGGAAGGCCGTAAAGCTCTTAAGAGGCTCTGCAGCTCCGAAAGTATGTATTACGAAGCTATAGGAGGTGCGACGGTTTGACCTTTCTAAATTTCATTCTGCCCATCTGCTTAGAATATCTCTTGTCCTTTTATCGATGGCGCCTCTGACAAGGCCTGCTACTATACTTATCACATACTGATATTCACATTTTCTCAGTTTTGACATTTTATCCACAGAATAGCTTCCGAGCTTGCCAAAGCAAAATATCGTGAGTATACTGCTTATGGTATGTTTGTACTTGCGACAGACGTTCAACAAGAGTGGATATTTTAGCAAAGGAATTGTTGCATGCATCAGGAAGAAGTCGAACAGACATTAGTGCTAATAAAACCGGACGCATTGAAGAACTCTGTGACGGGTTTTCTGCTCTCCCAACTATCAGAATTTCATACCGGCTCGCGATTTGCGGCGGCCAAAATAGTCCAGGTCAACAGGATGCTCGCCGAGCAACATTATGCCGAACACCGGGGCAAGGCATTTTATTCTTCGCTCATCGACTACATCATGGGCTATGCTCACTATCCCGATGATCCCGGTAAACGCAGAGTAATTGCCATAGTTTATCGCGGTCCGGGGGTTTTGCAGAAAATACGAAATGTTGCCGGCCCGACCAATCCTCATGTCGCCCGAGAGGAAAAACCGGGGTGTATTCGTGCTCTGGGAACCGTGGTTCCTATCAAGGATACCGCAGGACACGTGATTAGCGAGCGCTTGGACAATCTTATCCACGCTTCGGCTACACATAAAGATGCCGAGCAGGAGATCAAACTCTGGTTTGAGCCGTGCGATATCCCGCCCCTGATGCGTGCCTATCCCACGGATATATGTGAAGAACACTATTATCTTAGAAACGGCGAGCTTTGTGATACCTACGAACCGGGCAGTATCTGTCTGTTTGCTCCCGGCGATGTAGTCTGGCGGTCTGATTTAGAAGTGCTGCGTTTCCATAGTCAGAATGCTTCGGCTGCTCCCAATCTTGACGCCGTGACCGCCAAGTATCTCATCAATAGAAATCTGCAGGACTATTAGAGTTTGTCAATGTCGAACACTTAATCAATCGTGATTCATCACCGGTTTACAATTGATGGAAAAGTGCCGTGGTAGTTTTGGCAGGAGATCGCTGATCGAAAAAGAAATGTCGCATTCTTCCGACAAAGTTGATATATTCCGTATTCATTCGACCGGTTCCGTAGAAAATACTAACGACAACGTCATTGTCGAACGGCCCGTGACTATTATGATTGATCGTGTCGGAAGTTTTACTGTCATGTGCACGCCGTCCGATATCGAGGCGCTTGCTGTAGGATTCACGTTCTCAGAAGGTATGATTAACAGTATTGAAGATGTGGTCGCAACCTATGCCAAACCTGAGCTTCCGAATGTTATTGGTGTGGAAGTCCAGGATCCCACAAAGATCGGTATTGGGCGCAATCTCATTATAGCCAGCTCATGCGGCATGTGCGGAGTCCGAAACATCGAAAAGATGTTCCAAAACATACCGGCATGTGAATCGACGTTAAAAGTCACTGACCACCTTCTGATTGACGTTATGCAAAAGCTTAGAAGCTCCCAGCGTGTTTTCGATCTGACCGGCGGCTCACACGGAGCCGCCATATTTAACCGCGACGGTGAGATTATAGCCTCCGCCGAGGATATCGGCCGTCACAATGCCCTGGACAAAGCCATCGGCAAGTGCCTGTTGACCGGGCTTGACCGACGCAACTGCGGCGTCGCATTATCCGGACGCGTTAGTCTCGAAATTGTAACCAAAGCGGCCAGGGCCGGCATAGAATTAATTTCCGCTGTTTCGGCAGTTTCTTCATATGCTATATTTGCGGCTGAAAAATGGAACATTACACTTTGCGGCTTTGTCCGGCCGGACAAGATGAATGTATATACCAAATCCGAACGAATTATAAATCGCGATGAATAATGATACAGAACTTTCATTTGATTGTCTTGTTCCAAAAGACATTTGAATCTGGTATCTTAATATATTAAAACTATAAAACTGGCATTGCTTAGCCGAGTCAATTTTGTTGGTGGAGATTCACTTATGCCAAAAAAGAAACTATCAGATGCATTAGCCGAGAGTTCCAGTTTCGTTGTCATAGCAGAACTTGCTGCCGGCCCAAAATTCAATTTTGGCCCGATAGAGAAGTTCCTTTCCGGCGCAAAAGAGGCCGGAGCAGGAACCATCCCGAAGGAATTCGATTTTGCAGGAATTGCAGTCCCGCAAAATCCGGGCGGAGTGGCCAATCTTGAGCCTTCGGATGTTCTGTCGCGGATAAACAACAAGAACATGCTCGGCGATTTGGATTTTATTGCTCATATTAGCTGCAAAGACCATAATGCCGATGCGATTATGAGCTCTCTGATAAATTACAGGCAGCAAAACGTACAATCCGTACTGATTCTAACCGGGGACAAGCCCGTCAGTGCTAAAGGAATTTTCGAGCTGGAATCAATCGGATTGTTGCGTTTAATAGAACGTATGAACTGCGAATCGTATCTGGCGGCAAAACCGGAGCAGTGGAGCACGGTTAACCAGTTTTTTCCGGGCGCTGCGGTCTCGCCGTTTAAGTACACCGAAGCTTCGCAGATGCAGCAGTATTACAAAATGGAGAAGAAGATTGCAGCCGGGGCAAAGTTTTTGATTACTCAGGTCGGCTGGGACTGGAAAAAATCCCAGGAGCTTATGCAATATCTCGAGGAAAACGCCATAGATACTCCTGTAATCGGAAACGTTTACTTGCTTAGCACGGCCACGCCCGCACCTCGCCTGATGCACGACATCAAGCTGCCGGGCTGTTTCGTGAGCGACGAGCTTTTAGCTAAGCTGCAAAGCGAAAAGGTCGAACAGCATATAGAGCGTGCGGCTCAGCAGGTGGCTATGTATAAAGAGCTTGGCGCCGCCGGGGTGGATATCGGCGGCGTACATGATTATGCCACCTTCACAAAAATACTCGAGCTTGCCAAACAAATCGGTTCGGACTGGGAAAAGTACAAGGACAATTTGTGCTGGCCCGGCGGCGAGAAGTTTTATCTATACGAAAGCTCCGGCCGACAGGCCGTCAAGACGAGAATGAAAAAGCGGTTCCGGCAGAGTTTCTTCGATTTCATGCACAGGGCGATTCTCGACCCCGATTACACCGGTTTCAAGCTCTTTCGAGGTACTATGAGCCTTCTCGGCACGAGAAAGGGAAAAGGCTTTTGCTACAGGTCCTTCTACGCAATCGAGCGTGGATTTAAGTATCTTGCCTTCGACTGCGAAGACTGCGGCGACTGTTACCTGCCGGAGAACTTCAGCTACTGCACGGTCGGCGGATGCGAAAAGGAGATGGACAATGCCCCCTGCGGTGACTCGACTGCCGATGGTCTTTGCGGCAACAATCTCGAGCGAATATGTATCGGCGAATATATATACAAAGCGGCAGCGGCGAAACCCGACGGCAGAAGCCAGCTCAGGAGTATAATCAACAATCCGCGAATACATTCCCTGGAACATACGCCATCGATACTGAATTATCTTTTCAGCTTAGATCATACCAGGCCGGTTCCCTTGATAACTATAGGCGATATGTTAAACGCTTATAACCCGGTGACACGCACCGCTATGAAGCAGTTCAATGAATCTGACGGCAAAACTAAAAGCCCAAATGGAGCATTAAATTTCCTCAAAGCGCTGATTCTTATACAGGCGGCCGAAGGTGCTTCATACATTGCTGTCAATATCGATGCTCTTGCCGGGGACGATGCGGCTGCCGCGGCCGAACTGATCCGGCCATACGTAAAACTGGTTTGCCGGCTTGGTAAAGGTGTCCCGGTGTGTATTGAAAGTCAACATGAAGAAGTCCTGACTGCCGGCCTTAAGGAATGGTACTCCCCTAAGGGACGCCTTACGGCGGATTCCGGAGAGCAGGTCACGCCGCCATTGGTCGGGCCGGTAAAGTTCTCTTCAGATGACAAAATAGCGGCACTCAGGAAACAGCACGAATTCTGCATGAGTTACCCGCTCGGCGACAACGGTTCTTCTGACAGTGACAATCATCAGTCATATATTGACAATACGTTCGATAAGGTACAGAAGGTGTTAAACAAAGCTGTAACCGAATACGGCTTTAAGCCCGAACAGATATTTTTCGACGCCGGCGCCGCCGCTCTGG
>Ga0207752_1001349_pt1 | contig 11291 bp, 10 predicted proteins | sample Pon2CUnioCityCA_6_FD_187272 | JGI IMG/M metagenome (GOLD analysis project Ga0207752, IMG submission 187272) | Marine sediment microbial community from Union City, CA, USA - Pond 2C Sediment 2 (SPAdes) | ecosystem: Environmental > Aquatic > Marine > Intertidal zone > Salt pond sediment ... | reverse complement strand
GGCGAGCCGCTGGCCAGTTACAGCTGAGCGCCGCCGCGGCGGCCGGTTTTGCTTGCGAGGGGGAGGGCGATGGGCGGATACGATGTAGTGATCGTCGGCGGCGGGGTGATCGGCAGCGCCATCGCCTGGTCGCTGGCCGACAGCGACGATTTCGACGGCCGGGTGCTGGTGGTGGAGCGCGATCCGGGCTACGCGCGCTGCTCGACGGCGCTGTCCGCCGGCTCGATCCGCCAGCAGTTTTCCATCGCCGAGAATATCCGCATCTCGCAGTACGGTGCCGAGTTTCTGCGCGCCGCGCCGCAGCGTCTGGCGGTGGACGGCGACTGCCCGGCGCTGTCCTTCTGCGAGGGCGGTTACCTGTTTCTCGCCAGCGCCGCCGGGCTGCCGGTGCTGCAGCGCAACCACGCCCTGCAGCGCGAGCTGGGCGCGGATGTGGCGCTGCTCGATGCGGACGAATTGCGGGCGCGCTTTGCCTGGCTGAATGTTGGCGATCTGGCCGGCGGCTGCCTCGGCCTGTCCGGCGAGGGCTGGTTTGATCCCTACGGCCTGTTGCAGGCGTTTCGCCGCAAGGCGCGCGCGCTGGGCGTGGATTATCGCGCCGATGAGGTGGTCGGCCTGCGCCGCGCTGGCGCTCGCGCAGCTGGCCCGGTGACGGCCGTCGAGCTGGCCGGCGGCGATGTCATCGACTGCGGCTGGGCGGTCAACGCCGCCGGGCCGCAGGCGGCGCGGGTCGCGGCGATGGCCGCCATCGAACTGCCGGTGCGGCCGCGCAAACGCTACGTGTTCTGCTTCGACTGTCGCGAGCCGATCCGCGCCGCGCCGCTGCTGGTCGACCCCAGCGGCCTGTACTTCCGCCCCGAGGGCGAGCGGTTCATCTGCGGCATGTCGCCGGGAGAAGAGGAAGACCCGGACTGCGAGGATTTCGTCGTCGATTACGACTGGTTCGAGCAGCGCCTGTGGCCGCTGCTGGCGGCGCGCGTGCCGGCCTTTGCGGCGATCCGCCAGAGGGCCGCCTGGGCCGGTCACTACGCCTACAATACGGTCGATCAGAATGCCATTCTCGGCGCCCATCCGGACTGCGCCAACCTGCTGTTCGCCAACGGTTTCAGCGGCCACGGCCTGCAGCAGTCGCCGGCCGTGGGGCGGGCCATCGCCGAGTTGATCTGCCACGGCGAATTCCGCGCGCTGGATCTGTCGCGGCTGTCTTTCGCGGCGCTGCTCGACGGCCGCGAAATGCGCGAGTTGAATGTGGTTTGAGACCGCTGCCCGCCGCGGCGCCGCTCAGACGTTGGCCAGCAGCCAGTCGCGCAGGGCGGCGACATCCGGGTTGTCGGTGGCGCCGATCACCAGGTAGAAGCCGCGCTTGGAATTCCACGATTTTTTGATCGGCCGCACCAGCTTGCCGGTGGCCAGCAGTTCCTCGCAGAGGTGCCGCCAACCCAGCGCGATGCCCTCGCCATCGATCGCCGCCTGCACCAGCATCGGGTAGTTGTTGAGGGTCAGGCCGTGCATCTGCGCACTTGCTTCGACGCCGCACTGGCGCAGCCACAGCGGCCAGTCGATGGGTTCCCAGCCGATGCCCAGCCACTGGCGCTCGTCGAGGTGTAGCAGCTTTTCGTGCAGCAGATCGGCCGGCTCGCGCAGCCGGCTGCGGCGCGATTTCAGGTATTCCGGGCTGCACACCGGAAAGCTCACCTCGCTGAACAGGTAGTAGGCGTCGCGGCCGGGGGTGTGCTTTTCACCGCAGGTCAGCGAGATATCGACGCCATCGGCGAAGATATCCTCTGCGCGATCGCTGGCGGTGAGGTGCAGATCGACCTGCGGGTGGGCGCGGCGGAAGGCGTTGAGGCGCGGCATCAGCCAGAAGGTGGCGAAGGCGACGGTGGTGGCGATGCGGATCGGCCGCGCGTCGTGCGCCTGGCCGATCTCGCGCGCGGTGTTGGCGATCTGCTCCAGGCCCATGGTCACCGACTGCTGCAGCTTGCGGCCGGCCGGGGTTAGCCGCACGGCGCGGTTGGCGCGCTCGAACAGGGCGCTGCCGAGCTGTTCTTCGAGGCGGCGGATCTGCCGGCTGACGGCGGCCTGGGAGACGCACAGCTCGTCCGCCGCGCGGGTGAAGTTGAGGTGTCGCGCGGCGGCCTCGAAGGTCACCAGACCGTTGATGCCGGGCAGGCGCCGGCGCAGGGATGGCATGACCAAATGTAATCTCCCTCACGCAGAAAAAGTCGTTTGCGGGGCCATTGGCTGGCGAATAGCGTGGTTGTATTGGCAAAGATGATAACCGTGCCGCATTGCTGTGGCTGCTTTTACCGGCCGTTTTTTCAGGTACTTTCGAGGGTTCGACATGAGTTCAGCAACCGCACGCCGCAGCGGTGGGCGCGCCAGCCGGCGCGCCGCCCGCACGCAGAAAACCGTCCAGTCCCTGCCGGGGCTGAAGCGCCGCATCCCGCCCTACGAAATGATGAGCGAAGAGGGCATCGAGCGCATCCACGAGGCCTCGATGCAGATCCTCGAACAGGTCGGCATCGACTTCCGCGACGCCATCGCGCTGGCGGACTGGCGCGCGGCCGGCGCCGAGGTCGACGGCGAGCGCGTGCGCATCCCCCGCGAGCTGCTGATGTCGCTGGTCGCCAGGGCGCCGAGCCAGCACACGCTGCACGCGCGCAACGCTGAACGGACTGTCGAAGTGGGCAACGACAACAGCATCTTCGTGCCCAGCTACGGGGCGCCGAACGTGCGCGATCTGGATGGCAATCGCCGCTACTCGACGCTGGCCGACCTGCACATGTTCCACAAGCTGGCGTACATGTCGCCGGCGCTGCACAACACCGGTTTCGTCAGCTGCGAGCCGATCGATATCCCGGTGGCCTGGCGCCACCTGCACATCGTCTACAGCTGCCTGAGCCACTCGGACAAGTCATTCATGGGCGCGGTGACTGCGGGCGAGCGGGCGCAGGACACCATCGACATGGCGAAGATTGTCTTCGGCGATGAGTTCGTGCAGAACAACGCGGTGACCACCTCGGTGATCAGCTGCAACTCGCCGCTGGTGTGGGACGAAACCATGCTGGAGGCGATGCGCATCTACTGCGGCAACAATCAGGCGGTGCTGTGCTCGCCGTTCGTGCTCGGCGGTGCCAGCACCCCGGCGAGCATGACCGCATCGGTGGCGCAGTTGAATGCCGAGGCGCTGGCCGGGGTCGCCTACGGGCAGATCATCCGCGCCGGTTGCCCGACGCTGTACGGCCACTATCTGGCCACCGTGTCGATGAGATCCGGCGCGCCGATGAACGGCACCCCGGAGATCTCGATGATGAATTTCATCATCGGCCAGCTGGCGCGCCGCTACGATCTGCCCTGGCGCAGCTCGTCGATGCCCAGCGGCTCGAAGCTGTTCGATGCCCAGTCCGGTTACGAATCCGCGGCCACGGCGATGTCGGTGCTGCTCGCCGGCGCCAACTACATGTGGCACGCCGCCGGCTGGGACGAGGCCGGGATGGTCAACGACCCGGCCAAGTTCGTGGTCGACGCCGAGCAGTGTGCGATGCTCTACCGGCTCGCTCGCGGCCCGCAGTTCGACGACTTTGACGAAGCGCTGGCGGCGGTTGCGGAGGTCGGCCCCGGCGGCCACTTCCTCGGCACCGCACACACCCAGGAGCACTTCCAGCAGGCCTTTTTCATGCCCGAGCTGTTCGACAACAGCAGCTACGAGCAGTGGGCCGCCGAGGGCGCGTTGGACACCAACGCCCGCGGCCGCGCCAGGGCGCGGCAGATGCTCGCCGACTACGAGAAGCCGGCGCTCGATCCGGCCATCGACGAAGCCCTGCTGGCCTTCATCCGCAAGCGCGAGGAAGAGATCCCCGAGAACCAGCTCTAAACGATGGCGTTTGGCTGCGGCTTCGCACGGGGCAGCGGGTGGGCGCCGATCGAGCGCTTGTTCGGCCCGCGCGGGTTGGCTGTTTGCGACAGCGCAGCCGTCGGCTGCGCTAGACTGCGCGCCAATCGACATCGGGAGCCGCCGTTTTGGCACTCAAAGCCACCGTATTCAAAGCCGAGCTGCAAGTCGCCGACATGGACCGCGGCCACTACGCGGATTACGCGCTGACCCTGGCCCGGCACCCGTCGGAGACCGACGCGCGGATGATGGTGCGCCTGCTGGCCTTCGCCCGCCACGCGGATGAGCGGTTGGCCTTCAGCAAGGGCCTGTGCGCCGAGGACGAGCCGGAGCTGTGGCGGTGCAGCCTCGGCGGCGAGATCGAGCAGTGGATCGACTTCGGCCAGCCCGACGAAAAGCGCATCCGCCGCGCCTGCGGCCGCGCCGGCGAGGTGTGGATCTACACCTATCAGCCGCGCGCCGCGGATATCTGGTACGCGCAGATCGAACCCCGGCTGGCGCGCCACGACAAGCTCGGCGTGGTCAGTCTCGACGGCGATGCGGTCGACGGGCTGGCCGCGCTGGCGCAGCGCAATATGCATCTGCAGTGCAGCATCGAGGATGGCCAGATCGGCATCGGCGATGACCGCGGCTGGGTGCAGATCGAGCCGCTGATCCGCCGCCTGCCGGCCACGCTGCGCTGAGTGATGTGATGGGCGGTGTGATGGGCGGCGGGCGATGAGCGAGCGCGGTGAATCCCCCCTGCGCGGCTGGCTGTTCCCCACCGAGCCGCGCGGCTTTCGCGGCCGCCGCGGGCTGCGCTCGCTGCTGCGCGGGCTGCATATTCTGACCGCCGGGGTGCTGCTCGGTGGCCACGTCTTCGCCCAGCCGGAGGCCGCGCTGCTGCCCTGGGCGCTGGCCGCGGTGGGCACCGGGCTGGCGCTGTTCGCCACCGATCTGCACGCCAGCTGCGCGATCCTCTTCGAATTGCGCGGCGCTGTGGTGCTGCTCAAACTGCTGCTGACCGCGCTGGTGGCGGCGCTGCCGGAGTACGCCGTGGCGCTGCTCGGCGCGGTGCTGCTGATCGGCGCCTGGAGCAGCCACATGCCCGGCCATCTGCGCCACCGCATGTGGCTGCTCGATGAGCGCGTGCAGCCGGACCGGCGGCGCGGCTAGCGCCGCGGCCCGATCAGCAACAGGCTGCGCAGCGACTGACCCCGCGTGGCGCCGCCGAAGCGGGCGATCTGCGCGAAGCTCTCGTGGCTCACCGGCAGGTAGGCGTAGTCCTCGCCGGCGTGGTGTCTGCACTCCGGGTCGTGCAGGTAGATGAACTGGCTGTCGCAGGCGCTCAACACCACCCAGTGCGGCGCTTTCTCGCGGTTGATCCGCCAGGTGCTGATCAGCGCCAGCGGCAGCCAGCCGGCGCCGATCAGCGCCGGGATCTCCGCTGCCGTGGGCACCGCGTCGATCTGCTCGACCCCGGTCTGCGCCAGTGCGCGTTCGAATTCGCGCTGCACCAGGGCGATGACGTGGCGTTTCTGTTCGCTGCGCACGCCGCGGGCGAACAGGGTGTCGCTGCGGTTGAGGTACAGGCGCACCGCGTGGCCGCGCCGCCAGGCCGCCAGCGCCAGTCCGTGCGGACCGCAACCGGCGTGGCCGGAGGTCATGAAGATGGTCGTCGCCTCGCGCCAGATGGCCAGTTCGTGGGACTGCTGCAGCGCTGTGCTCGCGTCCTGCGCGGCCATCGCCATCATCAGCGCCGCCGGCCCGCAGGTGAAATCGGTGCTCTGCGCGTAGTAGGGCACCGCGCGGCGCGTCACCGGGTGCGGGTAGCTGAGGCGCTTTTCCATGCGCAGGGCGCGGGCGTGATCGGCGTAGTAGTCGTCGCACAGGGCGAACGGGCGGAAGCCGCAGGCGCGGTAGAGCGCCTGCGCGGCGCGATTGTCCTCGCGCACTTCCAGGCGCAGGAAAGCCCGTCCCGCCCGGCGCGCGCAGTCCTCGGCGTCGGCCAGCAGGTGGCGCGCGAAGCCGCGCCCGCGCTGCCCGTCGGCGATCGCCAGCGAGTACAGCCGCGCCAGCGACAGGCCGCGGCGGAACAGCGTCAGCGCGTAGCCGCAGAGTGTATCGTCGTGGCACAGCACGCGCAGGCGGGCGTGACCGCGACTGAAAAAGTGGCGAAAGCGGCGCCGATCCAGACGGTCGCCGGAAAACGCGGCGGCCTCGATGGCCAGCAGCGCCGCCAGATCGCCGGCGGTGGCATCGCGGATGGTGACCTCGCCGGCCGGTTCCGGCGACGCCTCAGGCGGCGCTGATGCGACCGTGTTCGTGGCGCTGCTCCAGGTGTTCCAGAAAGGCCAGCATGATTTCGCGATAGAGGGCGTGGCCGAGCACGCCGTCCTCGATCCCGGCGTCGATGCTCGGGTTGTCGTTGACCTCGATCACCAGCGGGCCACCGTCGCATTCCTTGATATCGACGCCGAACAGCCCCAGCCCGGGCGCGCTGCTGCCCGTTGCCGGCTGGCCGAGCAGGCGCGCGGCGCGCTCGGCACAACGCAGCACGGTGCGCGGCACGCGGGTCAGTGGCAGGCAGTCGAATCCTCCGCTGCGCACCCGCTGCCCGGTGTGCTCGTAGATCTGCCAATGGCCCTGCACCATGTGGTAGCGGCAGGCGTACAGCGCGCGCCCGTCGAGCACGCCGATGCGCCAGTCGAAGCTGGTCGGCACGTAGGCCTGGGCCAGCAGCACCGCGCTGTCGGCGAACAGCGTGGCGCAGTGGCGCTGCAGCTCATCGGCATCGCCGGCCTTGACCACGCCGCGCGAGAAGCTGCCGTCGGGCACCTTGACCACCAGCGGCCAGCCCAGCTCGCGACCCAGCGCCGCGGCATCCAGCGGCACCCCGCAGAGCAGTGCGCGGGTGGCCGGTGCGGGCACGCCGTGGCGCGCCAGCAGCTCGGCAAGATAGACCTTGTTGCCGGCGCGCAGGATGGCCTCCGGGCTGTCCACCACCAGCAGACCCTCGCGGCGTGCGCGGCGCGCGAAGCGGTAGGTGTAGTGATCCACCGCAGTGGTGGTGCGGATGAACAGCGCGTCGTATTCCAGCAGGCGCGCGTAGTCGCGCTCGGTGATCAGATCGACCTGCATGCCCAGATCGCGCCCGGCGCGCTGGAAGCGCTGCAGCGCGCCGCGGTTGCTCGGCGGCAGCGCCTCGTCGGGATCGTGCAGAATGGCGATGTCGTAGCGCGCCGCGCGGCGCCCGCGGGGCTCGCGCCAGAGGTGTTGGTTGTAGGCTTCCAGCGCATCGGCAAATGCGTCCTGCTCGGCGTCGTCGAGCTCGTTCAGCGGTACGTTGCGCAGCTCGCCGAGCAGCGCCGGCGGCCCGGCGAACAGGCGGAATTCGAGGATCGGAAAGCGGTACTGCTCGAACAGGTGGCGTGCCACGTCGGCCAGTGCCGGCTCCGCGCAGCGGCCGAAAAAGGCGCGCGCACGCAGTGCCGGCGGGCCGGCATCGGCGTCGGCGTCGGCATCGGCAGCGTTGCCCGCGGCGCTGCGATCCTGCGCCGACCAGCGCTGCAGGGCGCGCTGGCAGCGCTCGTCGAAGAGCTGGTAAAAGGCTTGGTTGTCGAGATCGCCGATGGCGCGTACCGGCGGGATCACCGGGTGGCCGCGAGCCTCGGCGAGCAGCGAGCAGTGGTAGCCGGCGCCGCCGTAGCGCAGGTCGCGGCAGAGGTTGATGACGCGAATGCGCGGGTGTGCGTAGCGCGCCGGGTTGGCCAGATAGTCGGCGGCCGTGATGACGTCTTCACTGGGCAGATAGGGTTGCCAGTCGGCGCGTTGGTCGACGATCAGCAAGTGGCGGTGCACAGTGGATTCCTCGTACTGGCGGGCGCCGGCCGCGGGGGCCGGCGCGCTGTTGGCGGGCTGGCTCAATCCGCGGCCGCGGCGAGCAGTGACTCGATGCACTCGGCGATGTAGTCGTCGCGCTCGGCGGCGGCGATCTCCTCGTCGTCGGCGCGCTCGGCGCACTCCAGCGCCGCCTCTTCGCGGCGCTGCTGGTCGTCGCCGGCGGCCAGTGCGTGCGGCGTGCCGATCGACAGATCGGCGATCAGCAGCGCAGCGATCATCAATGCGGCTCTGGGCAGGGCGTCGGCCGGCGGGGTGGCGGCGCAGCGGGGTCTGGAAGTCGCTGCGGCACGGGGGTGGTGGCGATTGTTCATGCGGCATCTCCTCGCTTGGCGATGGGCGCAACGCGCGCCCGGTGGCGTTTATACGGCCGCTGCGGTGATCGCGGCCAACGAATTCGATCGATCGTCACGACAAGGAGCGCTGATGGATATCCAATTGCTGCGCACATTTCTGAGCGTCTGCGAGCTGCGCCATTTCGGTCGCGCGGCGGAGCAGCTTTGCGTCACTCAGTCGGCGGTCAGCGCGCGCATCCGCTTGCTCGAAGAGACCCTCGGCGTGCTGTTGTTCGATCGTCGCCGGCTGGCCATTGCGCCCACCGCCGCCGGCCAGCGGCTGCTGCCGCACGCGCGCACCATCGTCGATACCTGGCAGCGCGCCCGCCAGGAGACCGCGCTGGAGCCGGCGCTGAGCCAAGCCTTCGGCGTTGGCGCCACGCCGGACGTATGGCCAACGCTGATGGCGCGCGGCTTCGCACAGCGCGCCACGGCCAGCTGCGAGACGGCCTGGCGGATGGAGTCGGACAGTGCCGAGCTGCTGCTGCGCCGGCTGCGCGACGGCCTGCTGGATCTGCTGTTTCTGTTTCAGCTGCCCGGTGAGGGCGGCGGCGAGGTGCTGGTGCGCGAACTCTGCCACAGCGATTTGTGGCTCTGCGCGGCGGTTGCCGATGTGGATGCGGGCGGTGCGCCGGATGGTGCCGGTTATCTGCAGGTCGAGCGCTGCGGGGCGGTGGCTCGCCGCCAGTCGGCCCTGCGCGGCGACTCGCCGGCACCGCGGCTGCGCTGCAACAGCGCCACGCTGGCGCTGGGTTGGCTGCGCGAGGCGGGTGGCAGCGCCTGGCTGGATGCGGCGATCGCCGCCCCGGCGCTGGCCGCCGGTGAGTTGCGCCGCGTTCCCGGCGCGCCCCGTCTGCGGCGTCCGGTGTATGCCCTGTGCCGGCAGGCGCTGGCCGATGAGGCGACGCTCGCGGCCCTGCTCGATGGCCTGGCGACGGCGCCGGCCGTGGCCGATGAAAACGCGGCGCCCCCGCCCGCCGAGGGCTGAGGGCGCCGCGCTCGGCGCGTCGCGGATCAGTCCTCCAGCGACAGCTCGTCAGCGATGCCGTCGGCGTTCTCGTCGGCCTTGTCCGGGTCGTTCTTGTCCTTGACCTTGACCAGCGTGCCGCTGGCGACCAGCTCGAAGAATTGCTGCTGGCTGAGCGGCTCGTCGTGCAGACCCTCGTACTCGGTGTTGCCGCCGAGGTTGTAGGTTACGCCGAGCAGCGTCGCGCTGTTGCTGCTCCAGCTCTGCAGCGGCCCCTGCAGGCGGTGATCCTCCGGCTCCTGCTCGCGCTCGACGCGGGTGGCGATGAGCAGCGAGGGGTCGTCGATATCGGGCCGCGCGCGGACTTCGAGGAAGTCGCCGATGGCGATGTCGCCGAGCGTGGCGATACCGTTCTCACCGCGGGTGCCGGTGTCGTAGCGCACGCTCAGATCGCTGCCGGCATCGCCCGGGATCAGCCGCAGGGTGAAGCTGCCGGCGGCGCTGTCGACGCTCTGTACCGGGGCGTGAATGCGCAGCTGGCCGTTGCGGATTTCGATCTCGCGCGCCTGCAGCACGCCCTCGACTACCGGCCCCTCGACCTCGACGCGCAGGCCGTTGTCGAGATTGCCCTGCAGCGAGGCCGGCTTGTACTCGACGGCGCCGGCGTAGCTGACCGGCTGGCCGTTGATGCTGAAGGTCTGGCCGATCACGTCGAGATCCGCGATCACGCCTTTCACATGCACCTTGGCGCCGTCACCGGAGTCGTCGAAACCCTCGCGTTCGACCTTGGTGGCGCTGAGCAGATTGCCGGCGAGGGTGCCCTTGACCTCGACGAACTGGCCATCCGCCGGGCCGGCGCCGAGGCTGTCGTCGAGTAGCGCGGCGCTGTAGTCCACCTGCAGCGAGCCGATGTTGAAGGTCATCGCCGCGGTGTCCAGGTTGCTCACCGTGCCCTTGACTTCGACCAGCGTGACGCCGGCGGTGAAGCCGACCGTCTTGCGCTCGATGTAGGTCGCCAGCAGGCGGCCCTGGTCGTCGAACAGGCCGCTGACTTCGATCAGGTGGCCGGCGGCGAGATCCGCGTAACCGTAGTTGCCGCTGTCGTCGAACACCGTGTCGCTGGCGCTGACCACCACCGTTACCCCGAGCACGCTGAAGGTTTTGGTGCCGGCGGCGGCATCCTCGACCGGCGTGCCGCTGATCGGCCCTTCGAGGTCGTCGTCGAAGCGGATGCTGTCCGCCTGACCGGTGCTGCCGTCGTCGTCGAGCGTGCCGCTGACGGTCACCACCATGCCGATCTGCAGGTCGTCCTGGCTGCCGGGGCTGTCGTCGCCGAAGGGGTTCTCGATGCTGACGCTGTCGTCGCCCACCTCGAACTTGACGCCGTTGACGATAACGCTGCCAAAGCCCTCGATGGGGCCGCTGGAGACGATGCGCGTGGTATTGCCGCCACCGCTGCTGGTGGTATCGCCGCCGCCGCCTCCGCAGGCGCCGAGTGCGAGTGCCACCGCGCTGGCGACGGCGGCTTTTGTGATCTGCTTGTTCATTGCTGTTCCCCTCCGTTCGGGTACTGATCGCTGTTCTGTTCCGTGCTGCGCGGCGCTGGATGTCAGCCGTGTTGCGCAGTGATTGGGAAAATAATCCCAAAAATAGCGCAAGTCAAGTGATGCGCTGTCGGCACTGATCCCGCCGCGCAGTCCGAGGGAGGGCTGAGCATGCGCACGGCCGGCCGCCGGGGTGGTCGCGGCGAGGGCGCGGATGGGCTCGTTTGCGCTTACCGGCGCGGGTGACTGGCGGCTAGAATCCGCCAATTGCGGTTGCGAGGGGTTTCGGCGATGTCCGGAATGGGCGCGTCACGGCTGGATCGTTACGGTGTCGCCGAAGCCGGCGCGGCCGAGCGACGGGTGGGCTTTTTCCTCGCTCCGACCTTCGCCATGCTGCCGTTTGTCTCCGCGCTGGAACCGCTGCGCGCCGCCAATCGCTACAGCCGTCGGCCGCTCTATGCCTGGCGATGCCTGTCGCTGGACGGTGCGCCGGTGGCGGCCTGCAATGGCATGCAGCAGGCGGTGGACGGCGATATCACCAGTGCCGGCAAGCTCGATCTGCTGGTGGTTTGCGGCCCGCACGATCCACTCGATTACCGCGATAAACGGCTCTTTCAGTGGCTGCGCCAGCAGGCGGCGGCGGGTGTCGCGCTGGCCGCACTGGATACCGG
>Ga0207752_1001348_pt1 | contig 11293 bp, 5 predicted proteins | sample Pon2CUnioCityCA_6_FD_187272 | JGI IMG/M metagenome (GOLD analysis project Ga0207752, IMG submission 187272) | Marine sediment microbial community from Union City, CA, USA - Pond 2C Sediment 2 (SPAdes) | ecosystem: Environmental > Aquatic > Marine > Intertidal zone > Salt pond sediment ... | reverse complement strand
CTCCGCCATCGCCCACCTGAGGAATTCGTAGTCCTGGAATTTGATCTTCGGCTCGGTAGGGTTGCGGCGGTAGGAGTCGTAGTCGGTGATCCGGCTCAGGTCGTTTTCGACTACGTAGTCGTACAGGTCGGTGCCGGGATGGGGCGTGAAGAAGGCCGGACTGTAGTAGTCTGGATCAATCTCCTTCATCAGCTGGACTGTGTCCATCACTTCCTCTTTGGTCTCCGTCGGCAGCCCCATCATGTAGTTGGCCCAGATGGAGATCTCGTACTTGCGACAGATCCGGGCTGCCTTGCGGTTCTGCTCCACCGTTGTGCCCTTGCGGATAAATTTGAGGACGCGATCGTTGCCGCTTTCGAAGCCGATGAAGTAGCCACGCAACCCGGCCTTGGCCATGCGAGCCACCATATCTTCGTGCTTAACGATGATGTCGGCCCGGCTCTGGCAGAAGAAGGGCTGCGTGAAGCCCCGCGCCCTGTACGCATCGGTGAACTCGATCACCCAGTCACGGTCCTCGGTCAGCGTATCGTCGTGGAACATGAGCGAAGCAAAGTGATACCGTTTTCGCAGCATCTCCAGTTCGGCCATAACGTTGGAGACGGAACGGCGGCGGGTACGCCGGCCAAACAGGTAATCTTCCCCCGGCTTGCAGAAGGCGCAGTTGTAGAGGCAGCCCCGCCCGGCGATTATCGTGACGAACGGAGGTGGCAACTCCTCGACGAAGGGTACCTCGGGTGAGTCCAGGTCGTAGCCCCACTTCCGCCATTCGTCGAGGAATAGATCGCGGTCGGCGAAAGGAACGGTATCCAGGTCGGGCGGTTCGCCGCGCAGCACGCGATGGGGCGGTGGGTCGCCGCCCTCGATCAGCTGCAGTAACCTGGGAAAGGTCGCTTCCCCTTCCCCGGTCACCAGGTAGTCCACGTGGGGAATGCGTAGAGAGTCTTCCAGCGCGATGGTGACGTGAGGACCGCCGATGATGGAAATGACCTCCGGCTTGATCTCCTTGGCGATGGCGATGGCCTGGCGAGCTGGATTGTAGTCCACGCTCATCATCGTCACACCGATGACGTCAGTATCCCGCTCTGCCAGCACCTCCCGGAAGTGATCCCAACTCGAAAGCGCCCGGAGGTCGATCAGGTCTACCTCAAACCCTTTGGCCTTGGCAGCAGCACTGAGCGACGCCAGGCCATGGGAGATCCAACCGGCATCCATACCTTGTTTAAGGGAGTTAAAGCCTCGGCCGGCGATGCCGGGATAGATTAGCGTCGTCTTTAAGGACATATAAGATTATCCACCTAGAGGATCATTCGCCCGGAGGGCGGATAGCGTAGGTACACTGGTGGTCACCTCCGGCTGCCCAGTCAACACGCCGGGGAGGCGTGCCCAGAAGGCTGGTCAGCATCCTCAGGTCCGCTTTGCAGACCTCTGGGTACTCGGAGGCCACCTGCTCATAAGGACAGTTGGCGACGTGGAGCAAATACTCGTCCTCGTCGCCCCTTTCCCAGCGGGCCATGTAGCCCAGCTCGTCTAGAAACTGGACGACGGCGGCGACCCGCTTCTCGAAGTCCCCTTCATCGAAGAGGCCTGCCTGGCTGGCGACACGCTCGCCGATCCGCTTCATCATCTGGTCGATTTCGGTCGACGACAGGCAAGAGCGCAGCTCGTCTAGCATCAATTTGGCCAGATGGTCGTATCGCTTGGGAAAGAAGCCGCTGGCTTTTTCAGTCAGTGTATATGCGTACTGGGGACGACCAGGCGTCTTGCGGCGGCGCACGATAGGAGGCGCGATGTATCCCTCGCCGCGTAGAATGTCCAGGTGATGACGCACGGTGACAGCTGTCAGGCCCAACTCCCGGCTCAACTCGTCAACCGTTGCCTCGTTTTGTTCCTTTAGAATGCCCAAAATGCGCTCTCGGGTGTCTTGCATCGATGTGTTTGTCTCCAGATAGATGTGAGCGACGTGGACATTCTAGCACGCCCCCCGCAATTTGTCAAACTGTCATCATTATAATTCGGCTAGCCCCCCAGTGACTTGAGTGTTCACCGGCGGGGCTACTTCTTCACTGCTTCCAGCAGCCGTTCCACCTGGTACTCTGATCCCTCTTCGGCCTGTTGCAGTTTCTCGATAATATCGTAATGCGTCACGATCTCCTGGTCCGCCTCGGCTTTCGGTCGAAGCGGATCTGCGCTGATCTCGACCACTGCCAGGACCATCATCCACCACAGCAGATCTTCAAATGCCTCCTTGTTGAACCACAAGATACCTTGGTGGCGGTTCACCTGCAGCAGGCGCTGTACCTCGTCGTCTTTCAGCCAGGATTCCAGCACACCATATACCCGCTCCGTTTCTGGGGCCTGGGTCTCGAACCAGTGCTGATGGCTGATCATCACCTTGATCGTCCTGACCGCGTGTTCTGCTGCTCCCGCGTCCAGACCCAGGTCCTGGAGCGCGCCGGCGATGATCTTGGTCAGCAACCACTCATCACACCAACTGCGGCTGATCTGCTCGAAGTCTGCCCCATTCACGACTTTCCCCAGTGCGTGCGTGAACAGCCATCCCAGGAGCGTTCCCCAAATCGCCGGGTCGTCGCCCAGGCCTGCCCTGAGCGCGGATGTCTTGTCCGCAGCCAAAGGGCCCGCCCTGAGCGCGGACGCCCTGTCCGTAGCCGAAGGACCTCCCTGCACGTATTCCAAAGCCCCTCTGTACTTATGTGAGCTGGAGAAGGTGAAGCGATTCTTCAGGGCAGGCAGACAGAGTATCGCTTCAAGCTCTTGTCGCACCTGTAAGGCGATTGCGTCGGCATCTGCTGCTGTCTCATCTACGCTCTCTCCGGTGATGCCGTTTTCAATAAGGTGTCTGATCTCACGCAGCAGGTGGGCTGTCTTCTGCTCCACCTCGGATGCAAGTCCTGTGTCAGGTTGCCGATCGAGCTCGGTTACGCGGGCATCCATCAGTCGGTGGAACATGTGTGCATTGACCAGTTCTCTGAATGGGTGGTGGACAGGCTGCAGGAAAACCTCCTTCAGTGCCTCTTCGATGCTTGGTACCCCGCGCCCGTTCAGATATTCCGCCAGTTGGGCATACTGGTGCCACTCGTTGTCTTGCACCTCCCGGAAATCGAGAAAGACCTGGTATTTGTACGCGTCCAGCTCCACGTACATCCCTCTCTCGAACAGCTCTCTGCTGTTCCGAATGTACTCCAGGCCGGTGACGTGGTCCCGGAAGATCGTGAAACTGTTCGCGTCGTTGTGCAGTGCCAGGCCTTCGCCCAGCGATTTCTGCACCAGCTCTTTCGACCCGGCTGCGCTTGACGAAGCCGGGTCATCCCGGCCGACCTTCACCGCATAGGCGACGGAGGTCTGGATCCATCCCCGCGCTTCGGCATACTTGTTGTGGTAGACTACCAGCGCCCGCTCGTCGCCAACCCGGTTCGAGTAGGCGAAGACGTCCTCGTTGACGTGGCCCTCCGCAGTAAAAAGGTCGTACAGCAGGAAATTCGCCACATCCGCGAACAGGTACCGGCGGCGCAGTAGAGGGAAGATCTCTCGCTCGTGCCGCTCGACCAGATGTGCATCTGGCTGCTCGTCCCAATACGCCCGGCGAAACTCCATCCCATATTTCTCGGCGAACCCCTCGATTTGACCGTGCCCAAACATTGGCAGGCCGGGCATCGTGGCCAGCACCGCGCAGATGCCGAAGTATTTGTCGCCTTTGCCGAACTGGTCTACTGCAGTGCGCTCGTCGGGATTGTTCATGAAGTTTACGTATCGCTTCAGGATCCGGGGGTCGAATTCCAGCGTGTTCTTGATGACGCTGCGGTACTTGGTGTTCTCCTCGTCCCTAAGCATGTTCATGAACGCACTATTGTACACGCGATGCATGCCGAGTGTGCGGACAAAATACCCCTCCATCAGCCAGAACGCCTCGGCCAGCAGCAGTGTGTCTGGGACTTCTTGCGCCACGCGATCCACCACTTCGCGCCAGAACTCCTTGGGCATCCGAGCGTTGAACTCTGCTTTCGTCAGGCCGTGTTCCGCTCGTGAGGGGATAGCCCCCCCGGTGCCAGGTTCTGGGAACCACAGGCGCTGGTAATGTTTCTTGGTCAGCGTCATCGCGGCGTCAAAGCGGATGATGGAGAATTGACGGGCCACGTGCAGGATCGTCTGGATCACCGCCTCGCGGACTTCAGGATTGAGGTAGTCCAGCTGGGCGGTGTCGTTCCAGGGCATACTGGTGGCATCGTTGCCGTGGTAGATGTACTTTTCGCTGCCGGTCCAATGATCAGTTCGCTTGAAGACCACCGCGGCGTCGGTGCGGCTGTAGTAGTGGTCCTCCAGATAGATCCCCGCCCGCTCGTCCCACGACAGGTTCGGTTCGTTGAAGGTATAGGAGGGGAAGGGGCTGTAGTCCAACGAGATGAACCAGTCTGGGTGCTCGATCACCCATTTGGAGTCGATGCCCATGTGGTTGGGCACCATGTCACTGGCAAGGCGGATGCCCCGTTTCCAAGCCCGGTCCCTCAGACTCTGGTATGCCTCGTCGCCTCCCAGATCAGCTGCGATCTGGTAGTCGAACAACGAGTAGGCCGATGCGACGGCGTCGGGATTCCCACACATCTGCTTGATCTTCTGTGATGCGGGACTGCGTTCCCAGAGACCGATCAGCCATAAGCCGGTGAAGCCCCAGCGAGCCAGCGTGTCCAATTCCTCGTCAGGAATCTGGTCCAGTCGAGTGATGGAGCGGGCATACCTCTTGGAGAGTTGGTCCAGCCATACGTGGGCGTTCTTGGCCAGCAGCACCAACCTGGGCATCCACTCCCGGTCGAGGCTGAAACGTTCGGGTTCCAGCTCCAGCCCGGCGAACTCGTACACCCGGCTGGGGCCTGGACCCAGGAAGATCGCTTTCTCTTCCTCTTTGATCAGATCCAGGCTGCTGAGCAGGCGGTATAGATACCGGCCCAACAGGTAGGCCCATCGTTCTCGAATGTACTCCAGCTGTGCGGAGAGCGAGTGAGGCACGGCTACGGCGGGGCTGCGGAGCATGTCGATCAGGTTCTGATTCTCGGGGCCAAAGGGCGGCTGTGTCTCGAAGAACTCCTGCAGGCCGGACACAATCCGCAGGTATGCAGTCTCCTTGCCCAGGGCAGTGTCGTCGAACAGCTCCAGGAACGGTGCCAAGGCTGGATTCACGTTTGCCAGCCAAAGCATCAACATCTCTTCTAGCACGGTCTGGCGGGCGGTTTCTTCCTCCATGTAGTCTTCAAGTTCGACCTCTTGCCGGTAGACGGCGAGCGGAGGAAATTCATCCGCAAATCTGTACAGGGCTGCGTCAACCGCTTCTTTGCCCAGTCTCTCATCCAGCCAATCCAGCGCCTGCTGAAAGACCTGTGGGTTCTTCTGTTCGTGGTATAGACCGACCACGTAGTGCAGGATCTCGTCGATCAGTCCCATAGCGTTGATCTGGCCGGCCTTCACGGCTCGCTCAGGGAATCTGACCAGATCCCGCTTCTCGTTCACCTTCTGTGCGAACACGCGCGCGGCGCGAAAATTGGCGAAGATGACATTTCCGCCCAGGGAGAACAGGGATTGATCAAACTGATAGAGGTCTCGTGCCCTGCGGGAGATGTGGAATTCCAGCACTCGCACTGCTTCCAAGGGTCCTATTTTTTGCATGTTGTTCCCTACGACAATGTTATCTGCGTACAGCCCCGACGGTCGTCCCGCTGGGGATCCTTCGCTCCTTGAAGGCTTCCTCGCCGAGATCGGCGGCGATCGTACAGTTGGGGGCGATACGCGTTTGAGCAGGGATCGGCGTGTTTTTCCCAATGACGGTGAGTCCACTGCGCAAGCTGTCTGGCGTATCGGGTGCCAGATTGTCCTCCCAGCCGATCCGAACGCCTGCCCCGACCCGGACACGTTTGTCCAGGATCGCGTGGTCTACCACTGCATTCTCCTCGATCACTGCGTCGGTCATCACGATTGAGTCACGGACCACGGCTCGCCGCTGCACGACGACCCCAGGCGACAGCACCGAGTGCTCCACGGTGCCCTCGATCACACAGCCGTCGGTGATGAGAGAACGAGCCACGGTCGCCTCGCTGCAGATGTTGACCGGGGGGCGCTCCTCGCTGCGGGTGTGAATGACCCAATCTCGGTCGATCAGGTCCAGCCGGGGGTCACCTACCAGGAGCTCCATATGGGCCTGCCAGTAGGCCTCGATGGTGCCCACGTCCACCCAGTAGCCGCGATATGGAAAGGCACAGACGCGGCAGGATCCTATCATCTGCGGGATGACATCGCCGCCGAAGTCGTGGCACGATCCCGGATAGGTGTGGTTGGCCGTCAGCACCTCGTCCAGCACCTCGGTGTTGAAGGCATAGATACCCATCGAGGCCAGATCGCCTCTGGGCTGCGTTGGTTTCTCCTCAAAACCGAAGACTTCGTACTCTGCGTTCGTTTCCAGGATGCCGAAGCGGGAGGCTTTATCCACCGCGACGCGTACCGTCGCGATGGTCAGGTCGGCGCCGTGATCCAGGTGGAAACTGACCAGCACATCGTAATCCATCTTGTAGACGTGGTCACCGGCGAGGATCAGGACCACGTCGGGGCGGTAATGGTGGATGAAGTCCAGGTTCTGATGGATGGCGTCTGCGGTTCCCTGGTACCAATCGGAATCGCGGGGGCCTACGTAGGGCTGAAGCAAGGTGACGCCGCCGGTCGAGCGATCCAGGTCCCACGGCCGCCCCGAGCGGATGTGGTCGTTGAGTGAGCGAGGCCGATACTGGGTACAGATGCCAACGGTGAAGATGCCTGAGTTGGCGCAGTTGGAGAGGGTGAAGTCAATGATGCGGTACTTGCCAGCGAAGGGAACAGCCGGCTTGGTCCGCTTCTGCGTGAGCACGCTCAACCGGCTGCCTGCACCACCCGCCAGGATCATCGCCAGGGTGCGCATCCCGTCTCCTACATCTCATTCTCATGAACCTTGATCGCCCGACGATACAGCTTGACGTACTCCTTCGCTGAGGCTGACCAGGAGAAGTCAACCGTCATCCCTCGCTGTTGCAGTTTGCGCCACGCCTTCCCGTTGCGATAGATCTGCATCGCCCGTTCCAACGCGTCCTGGCACGCTTCGGGAGTGTATTCCGAGAAAGTAAACCCGGTACCCCGTCCTCGCTTGGCTGTGTAATCGGAGACCGTGTCGGCCAGTCCGCCCGTTGCCCTCACGACAGGCACGCACCCGTAGTGCATCGCGATCATCTGCCCCAGCCCGCACGGCTCGGCGGCGCTGGGCATCAGAAACATATCTGCACCGGCGTATATGCGTCGCGCCAGCACGTCGTCGAACTTGAGGAAGGCGCGCATCCGATCGGGGAAACGGTCCTGAATCCGCTCGAACATCTCGTGGTATTCGGGCTGACCGGTGCCAAGCAGCACGAACTGAGCTTCGCCTCCCAGGAGCCATTCTAGCACCGGTTCCATCAGATCCATGCCCTTGACCTGGTCCAGCCGCGAGACCATTCCAACCAGAGGCACCTCGGGGCGTACGGGAAGCCGCGCCTGCTGCTGCAGGGCGGTCTTGTTGGCCACCCGACGGTCTATGGTCTCCGTGTCGAAGCGGTGTGGGATATTGGGGTCCGTGGATGGGTTCCACTGGTCGTAGTCGATCCCGTTAAGCACACCGAAGAGCCGATCCTGCCGTTTCTGCAGCAGAGGGGCCAGACCCATACCCGTCTCCGGGATGAGTATCTCCCGCGCGTATTGCTCGCTGACGGCGTTGACCAGGTCGGCGTGGGCGATTCCCTGAGCCATCCAATTCACCGTCCCGGGCTGCTCGACGGGCAGATGCTGCAGATGCTCCATCTGAGCAAAGGTGAGGATCAGCCGGCCGGCGATGCCCTGATAGGCCATGTTGTGGATCGTGAAGAGCGTGGCGATGCTGCGGTAGAAGTCATCCCGGCGACCGGCAGTGTTCAGCCATGCTGGCACGATGCCGGTGTGCCAGTCGTTGGTGTGTATCACGTCCGGTTTCCAGTCTAGCAGGTGCAGCGCCGCCAGGGATGCCCGCCCAAATACAGCGAAGCGCTGGGCGTCGTCATCGAAGCCGTAAACCCGGTCGCGAGAGGAGAAGTATGATTCATTCCAGATGAGATACACCGGGATGTTCTCATCCAGGGTGCTCTGGATCAGATGAACGTGTTCCTCTCCAGGCCCGACGGGTATGCGGAAGGGGTCTCCTACCTTCTCAAGTCGGAACTGGTCGCTACGGATGGTGCCATAGCGCGGTATCATCAACCGTATGTCGTGGCCCAGCGCCCGAATGGCCCGGGGTAATGAGCCGGCCACATCGGCCAATCCGCCCACCTTGGCAAAGGGCACCGCTTCGGCGGCCAAGAACAGGACCTTGAGTGGTTTTTCCGTCATCGCCTGACTCCTTCAGGGCAAATGTGCCCGTTGCAAGGATGATACGCAATCTCTTGTGAGTTCAGTAGAGTGCGCCGACGAATTACCTGGGCGGCCACCGCTTGTGTCAGTTCATCACGTTGGGCTGGGCGTAGGCGTGCGAGTGGGGAAGGGGGTGTAGGTGGGAACGGGGGTGGGAGTGACACGGCGTGGTGGTACGAACGCCACCGCCAGGCTGAGCGCCATGCTCAAGATGACCAGCAGGCTGATGGCCCACAGTATGATGCGGTTTCGCCGGGATGTCGAGCGACGCACAGTACCTCCTGTGAACGGTCGATATCTAACGATTCATTATAGCACAGCGGTGAGAGGACACAAGCGGTATAAGCGGGAGCGTGTCACGTTTGGGACAAGTGGAAAACGGCGGAACCCCGCGCAAACGCTCTGGTTAGCGCCCTTCTCCCCCGCCATAGCGCAAGTGAAAGCGCCCCCACCTGAGATGGCCGGGGGCGCTTCGCTGCAATTCGTCAGCTATCAAAACGCCTGATGCTCCGTCCGGGCGATGATCTCGTCCTGCAGCGTCTTGCCCAGGTCGCAGAAGTAGTCACTGTAGCCCGCCACGCGCACGATCAGGTCCCGGTACTGCTCAGGGTGCGCCTGCGCGGCGCGCAAGGTGGCGGCGTCCACCACGTTGAACTGGATGTGATGTCCGTCTAGCTTGAAGAAGGTACGGATCAGCTGGACCAGCTTGTCCAGCCCCGCTTCGTCCTTGAGCAACTGGGGCGTAAACTTCTGGTTCAAGAGCGTCCCGCCGGTGCGAGCGTGGTCCATCTTGGCCACCGACTTGAGCACCGCCGTCGGGCCGTGCCGGTCGGCCCCCTGCACCGGCGAGATACCCTCGGAGAGCGGCATCTCCGCCAACCGCCCGTCGGGCAACGCGCCGATCACCGAGCCGAAGTAGACGTGCACCGTGGTCGGCAGCATGTTGACGTGGTAGGTGCCGCCCCGCGTGTTCGGACGGCCGTCGACGGCGTCGAAGTAGGCGTCGAACACGTCCACCATCACGTCGTCGGCGTAATCGTCGTCGTTGCCGTATTTGGGCGTCTTATTCAGCAACATCTGGCGCAGCCGCTCGTGGCCCCCGAAGTTGTCCTGCAGCGCCGCCAGCAGCTCCTCCATCGTCAGCGTCTTTTCGTCGAAGACGTGGTACTTGACGGCGGTCAAGGCGTCGGTCATGGTGCCCACGCCCACCCCCTGGATGTAGGACGTGTCGTATCGCGCGCCACCGTCGTGGTAGTCCTTGCCCCTGGCGATGCAGTCGCTGATCACGAGCGACAGGAACGGCGCCGGCATGTACCGGGCGTACAGCCGCTCAATCACGTTGTTGCCGCGCACCTTGATGTCCACGAAGTGATTCAGCTGCCTCCGGTACGCGTCGAATAACTCCTCGAAGCTGCCGAACTGCGCGGGGTCGCCGGTCTCCAGCCCGATCCGTTTCCCCGTCCGGGGATCGACGCCGTTGTTCAGCGTGATCTCGAGCACCTTGGGCATGTTGAAGTACCCCGTCAGGTTGTAGTTCTCCTTCCCGAAGGCGCCGACCTCTACGCAGCCGCTGGAGCCACCGCCCCGCGCGTCGACGACCGACTTGCCCATGCGGACCAGCTCCTGGACGATCAGGTCGGAGTTGAAGACCGACGGCTGGCCGAAGCCGGTGCGGATGATGCGCGCCGCCCGCTTGATGAATCGGTCCGGGCTCTTCTTGCTGACCTGGATGGACGAGCTGGGCTGCAGCAGCCGCATCTCCTCGATCACGTCCAGGATCATGTACGTGACCTCGCTGACCCCGTCGGAGCCATCGGCCTTCAGGCCGCCGGTGTTGATCTGGGCAAAGTCGGTGTAGGTGCTGCTCTCGGCCGCGGTGACCCCCACCTTGGGCGGCGCGGGCTGGTTGTTGAACTTGATCCAGAAGCACTGCAACAGCTCCACGGCCTGCTCGCGGGTGAGCGTGCCCTCCTCCAGCCCCTTCTTGTAGAACGGGGAGAGATGCTGATCCAGGTGGCCCGGATTGAATGCGTCCCACGGGTTCAGCTCGGTCGTCACCCCCAGGTGGACGAACCAGTAGTACTGCAGTGCCTCCCAGAAATCGCGCGGGGCGTGCGCCGGCACGCGGGAGGAGACCTCGGCGATGTGCTCCAGCTCCTGCTTCCGCCGGGAATCCTGCTCCTCCCGCGCCAACTGGCGCGCCTTCTCCGCGTGCCGCCCGGCAAAGCGGATCAACGCGTCGGCGCAGATGCGCATGGCCTTGAGTTCCTCCTGCTTGGCGTATGCCTGGGGATCGTTCAGGAAGTCCAGACCCTCGAGGCTGCGCTCGATGTCCCGCTTGAAGTCGAGGAACCCCTGGTGGTAGATCTTATCGTCCAGGACGGTGTGACCGGGGGAGCGCTGCTCCATGAACTCGGTGAACACCCCCGCCTCGTAGACCGCCTTCCACTCGTCCGTCATCTGCTGGAAGATGAGATCGCGCATGGACTTGCCCCGCCAGAAGGGGATGATCGTCTCCTCGTAGACCTGCTGGGCGCGATCGCTGACGGCGAAGGAAATCTTCTCCCGTGAATCGAGGATGTCCAGGTCCTGCAGGCTGTGGCAGCACAGCTCGGGGTAGGTGGGCGTCGCCTTGGGGGCAGGGCCCTTCTCGCCGACGATCAACTCGCCGTCGTTGATGCAGATCGTCTTGTGCTCCATCAGGTACTGGAACGCCCGCGCGCGGCGCACGGGCGCGGACATCAGTTGCGGATTCTGGCGGTAGAACTCGGTCATCAACTCCGCCCGCTCGGTGGATATGGTGGGCACGGCGTCCAGGCTCTGCTGCCGCAGCCGGGCCACCCGTTCCGTC
>Ga0207752_1001347_pt1 | contig 11295 bp, 8 predicted proteins | sample Pon2CUnioCityCA_6_FD_187272 | JGI IMG/M metagenome (GOLD analysis project Ga0207752, IMG submission 187272) | Marine sediment microbial community from Union City, CA, USA - Pond 2C Sediment 2 (SPAdes) | ecosystem: Environmental > Aquatic > Marine > Intertidal zone > Salt pond sediment ... | reverse complement strand
GGTCCAGGACGCACGGCGGGCTGCCACCAGGGATCTGCTGGCCCAACTGGCGCGGCAGCCACTGGTTGAGCGGGTGATCTTGCTCTCTCCGGCGTCGGACGGGTTGGGGGACGCGGAGGTGGATCGGTACGTGCGCACGCCCAAGGGCGCTATCCACGTGGGAGAGGTGCTGGCCCAACTTGTCGAAGAAGAGGCGATCACCAACCTTTTTTATTGTGGTGGCGGTGCGGCCCCGCTGCTGACCGATGCGACGTTGACGGAGATCATAGAACGGGTGGCGGCGGCGGAGCGGCTGGTAATGGCCAATAATCGTTTCGCCACCGACTGGGCCGGCGTCGTTCCGGCGCCGATAGTGGGGAAGTGGGTCCGGCGCTTGCCTCGCGACAACATGCTGGGCTGGGTGCTCTCTACTGAGGCCGGCCTGCCGGTGCGGGCGTTGCCGGCAACGGCGGAGAGCCGGCTGGATATTGACACGCCGCTGGACCTGCAGGTGCTACGCCTGCACCCGCAGACGAAACCACACCTGCGCCGTTATCTGGCAGCGCTTCCCCTGGATACGACCAGCCTGCAGGCGGCGGTGAGCGTGCTGGCTACGCCGGCCAGCCACGTCTTTATCAGCGGGCGCATCGGCCCGGATGCCTGGGCAGCCCTGAACCGGGCGACCCATTCGTGGTTGCGGGTGGTGGCGGAGGAGCGGGGAATGGTTTCCAGCGGGCGCCAGGCCCGGGGAGAGGTTTATTCGCTGGTCGGGGCGCAGGTGGAGGCAGTAGGGATGGCAGCGTTTTTCAAGACGCTGGGGGAACGAGCAGACGCGGCTCTAATCGACACGCGGGTGTTGCTGGCTCACCACGGCCTGTGGCCGGAAGCGGCGGTACGTTTTGCGTCTGACCTGGGGCAGGTAGCGCGGGTGACGGATAGCTGGTTGCGCGCCTTCACGGAGCACGCCCTGGCAGCGCCGATCCCGATCATTCTGGGTGGCCACGGATTGATGGCCGGCGACCTCTACGCTCTGGTAGAGCTGTTGCCGGCGATTAACGGATCACCAGGATGAGAAGCAGGGCTATCAGCCAGAAATTGGCGACGATTAACGCTACCTGCCAGGTCGCTCTGCCGGTCGGTTCGCCGCGTTCCATTGAAAAACTCCTTATGTAACTTTCAGGCCGGATAAGAGAAAGAGTAATCCCGGTCCTGTTCTATTCTTCTTTACGTACTAATCGTGTCCTGGTTGCAGGTTTTCCGGTTCATGGCGCGTCTTCACGGGCCGCGGGCCGGGCACGGAGAATGGCAAAGGCCAGGACGGCCCCAACGACCAGGAAGAAGAACCCACCTCCAAGGACAAGAGGCAGCCAGATGGGCGCGCGTTCGCCCGCCGTCAGGGGCGCTTCGCCGAGCCCGAGGACGGCCAGATCTTCGCCGGCATTGGCCAGTTCGGTGGTGCGCTCGCAGAGACCGGTGGCCAAGCCATCCTCGCTCTGGTGGGCGTAGACGAGATAGGCGGTACCGGCGGAGAAATTGTAACCGCAGGCGGCGCTGTCCTGGGCCGTGCGGATGACGATGCGTTCGGCCACTTCTCCTTTCCAGACCTGGTTCACCTGGAAGGTGACGCGTACCGGCCGGAGCGAGTTGCCCAGGAGCGATAGGGCAGGAGTGTCTACGTCCAGGACGGTGCCGGCAAAGACGGCGGCAGAGCGGTCCAGGGCCTGTCCGGGCGGCGTGCCTTCAACGCAACTGCAGGCGTAGGCCGGAGCCGGAGCCGCCAGCAGCAACGCCGTCAGGAGTAGAACCAGGACGAGCGCAACGTGGGCAAGGTGTTGTTTCTCGGTGCTATTTTGCCGGGGGATAAATTGGTGCATGAGCTTTCCTTTGTATTCGACGCGTAATAATCTGCCGGATGACCTTTACACTATTATAGACGCCGGCCGGTTCTGATTTGTTCCCGTAATCCCTGGATTCATGCGGCGAATCTGCAACGGGCCAGCGACAGCCGGCGGCGAAGAGGATATTTGTGACGTTTTGAGGGATCACAACAGGCTTTTTAGTGAAGCGGCAGGTCGTTATTCTGCCGGTACTTCCCAGGAAAGAGACCAGGGACCATCGATTTGCAGATCGCCCGAAACATGGAGGGTTACCCGGGGCGGCACGGCAATGGTGCCGTCCCCTTCGGTCGTGTCGATGGTCACGGTTGCCGTGATGCGGCTGATGGTGTCTCCTGCAAGCTCGGGCTGGCACGCGCCACTGCCGTAGGAGAGGCCCAGCGCAGTGAGATCGGGTTCCAGATGGAGACACGTCAGGGCCGAGCCTTCGCCGGTGACAGCGGGCACTGTTAACTCCAGAACCAGCTCTTCACCCTCTCCGGTGGTGCGGGTGTTCAGGGCGACGGTTTCCAGGGGGATGGCCAGGTTGCCGATGGTGACGGTCCCAGTCAACGGCCAGCTTTCGCCAACCTGCCGGCCGTCCAGGGTTACTTCAAGGCTCCGCTCTGCCGGCCAATAGACCAGGGCGATGCCGGTTTCCAGGGTGTAGGTGCCGGCCGGCAACGTTTCCAGGGCAAGGGTTATCTCGGCCGGATAGGGATCTTGCCAGCGATCGGGGGTGTGGCCGCTGACGCGCTGGGGTGAGTATTGGCGCTCTGCCGCGTCTCGTACAAGCGGATGGGAGAGGGTCACAGAGGGCAGGATGCCGCTGGCATCATTGGGGTTGACGTTCCACGCGTCCAGGTCGACGGCAACGTCGATAGTAGCCCAGGTGGAAGTGCCCATCTGATCGATGGCGCTGAGGTCAAGGGAGATACCTCCAGCGTCCGGCTGCAGGGGGACAGGTTCTTCCCGGACCTGGATGGTGGTCAGCGACAGGCTGCCGGACGGGATCATCTCGCCGTCTCCGGTGCTGAAAGGCAGCCGCCAGCCGTTGTCCAGCCGGTAGAGGCCCACCACCAGACGGTAAGGGCCGGGGCGCAGGGTTGAGGGCAGGTAAAGGGTATCGGTGAAGCTGATCTGGGAGGTTACGCCAGCGCCGGTGTCAAAGGGCAGGCTCCGGTCTCGCCGGGCGACGAGATTGCCTTCCTCGTCGAAGAGGTGGATGAACTGGCCGGCATGGGGGTCGATCCCCAGGCTGTTTTGCCAGGTGGTACCAAGGGAGAGGGGGGCGGCAGGTGCAAAGCCGGTGCGGTCGAGATTGGTTTCCAGGAGGCGAACGTTGGCCAGCAGCGCCTCCGGCGAGGGGGGCGCCGGGGTATCTCCCTCCAGGTAAAGACAGGTTACCCGGTAGACGGTATCTGCCACCGGTACGACGTCCACGATCTTGCGCCAGGGGGGATCGGTCTCGCTCAGGACGGGTTGCATGACCTGCCGGGTGGTGCCACTGCCCTGAAAGAGGCGGACGGCGGCTTCGATCTGCTCGTCTTCCAGGCCGCAACTCTGGAAGAGATCGTGGGCGGCGCGGGAGATGCCGTCGCTTTCGCTGTAGACCGGCTCGCCGGCCCAGGGTCCTTCAGGCTGCGCAGCGCTGGCGGGGACGACGGTGGTCATGCCGACGGTGACGGTGCCGTCTGCCAGCCGCTCGCCGCCGGCGCGGAAGGGGAGCCGTTGTTGCGTGCGCCGGTCATAGACCCCGGCCTGGAGGGTGTAGATGCCGGGGGAGAGAGTGGGGGGCAGGGAAAGCGAGTGGGTGGTGGTCAGGGTGTGGGGAACCGGCCAGGCGGCTTCTTCCAGGGGCGTGTCTGCCTGGGCGGCAATCTGCCCGTCCGGGTTGAGCAGGTGGAGGAAGATGTGGACGTCTGGTTGGGGTTGGGCCGGCGTTTGCCAGCGGAGAGTAACGGTGAGGGTGGCGCCGGGTACCGGGTTTTGCGGGCGGATGGTGCTGCCAAGCAGCTTGAGGTCGGGCCCGGGGGCGCTGATCTGGTCGCTTTCGCGGGAAAGGGAAGCCATCCAACCGGCGAAGAGGAGCACGGCTACCAGGACGACGACGGCCCCGGCCAGCCCGCCGGCCAGTTGCAGGCCACGGGCCCAGCGAGGGGGGCGCGGCGTGAGCTGGCGCTCGATTTCCGGCCAGAGATCGACGGCCGGGGCCCGTTCTTCGGCGACTTCTTTGAGGGTTTGGGTGAATTGTTTCTTGTTCATAGTATGTTTTCCGTTAGGGACAAGGGCTTGCGCAAGCAGCATGTCCTACAGGGTGACAAGCTGGCAGCATGTCCTACAGATCTTTCAGTAGTTCGCGCAGCCGTTCGCGGGCCTGGTGCAGGTGCCACTTGACGGTGCCCGGGGCGATGCCCATCTCTGCGGCCATTTCTGCCTCGCTCATCTCCAGGTAGTAGCGCTGGACGACGGCCGCGCGCTGCCGGGGGGAGAGGCGGCCGAGGGCGGACCATACTTCTTCCTGCAAAAGGCGAGCGGATAGGTGGTCAGCGGGACCCGGCCGGGGGTCGGGTAGCAATTCGTAGAAGGGGACGGTACCATTGCCCGCAGGCCGGTCCAGGGAGCCGGTGCGGTCCCGGCGGCGGGCGGCTTTGATGGCGGCGTTGACCACCATGCGCAGGAAGTAGGGAGTAAAGGGGCGGTCGGGGTCGAAGTGGTGGGCGCGCTCGTAGAAGCGCAGAAATGCGCTCTGCACGACTTCTTCGGCGAGAGGAAGGTCACGGGTAATGAGCACGGCCGTGCGCACTGCCTGGAGCTGATATTGTTCGACCAGGGCCTTCAGGCCGTCGATGTTGCCGGCCTGGATCTGCCTGATCGCTTCCGCTTCTGCCATCCAGTTACTCCCGGTGTTGGCGACGATGGATTGTGACGTTTCTATAGTATATTATCCGGGAAGGGTGGAAAAGGTTGGGGGGGATTGGAGGTTGGAGGCCGGCGGTTGGTGGTGGCTAGAAGAAGAAGGAGGGGGCGGGGCGCGGCCCACCGTAGCCAGAGCCGCCAGAATGGCTCGCGCCCGCGCAGGGCCCGGCGCAAGGCGGGATAGTAGGGGGCACCCAGTGGGGATCGTGGCGGTAGAAGTGCCACCAGTGGCGGAGGAAGGTGCGGTGACCCCAGGGTCCGGCAGCGAAGGAGTGGTCGTAGTTGAAGTAGGGGCCGGTCATGGGCGGGAGGGAACGTGCCAGTCACCCTGCTGGACCAGGTCGTCTTGTGCGGGCCGTTCGCAGGGTGACTGGCACGGGGGTGGTTAGAGAAAACGTTGTAGATGTTCTTCCCAGCCGGTCTGAACGCGCTCCTCCGGCGCCGCTGCATCAAGATAGAGGCCGAAAACGGCGGCCATCTGGCGGAGCGCTTCCTGGGCGCCGGAGATATCCCGGCCGGTTCCGGCTACCCGCTCAATCTGGATGGCGAATTGCTCCATGATGCTGATGGCCGTGGCCGTGTCCAGATCGTGGTTCATGGCGGTGGTGAAGCTGTTCAAGGCGCCGCGGGCGGAGAGCGGGTCGCCGGTGCCGCCGGTGGCGGCGAGGGCTGCGCGCAGGCGACCGGCCAGGACGGCGGCTGCTTCCAGACTTGAAGCGTGGAACTCCCACACATCGCGGTAATGGTGCCGGCCCAGGTAGAGGCGCAGGGCGTCCGGGTGCCACCCCTGGTCAAGCAGATCGCGCACCATGATCAGGTTGCCCAGGGATTTGCTCATTTTCTCCCCTTCATGGTGGACCATGGCGGTGTGCAGCCAGAAGCGGACGAAGGGTTCCTGGCCGGTGGCCCCTTCTGCCTGGGCGATCTCGCATTCGTGATGGGGGAAGAGGAGGTCGGCCCCGCCGCCGTGGATGTCGATGGTGTCTCCCAGGTATTCGGTGGCCATGGTGGAGCATTCGATGTGCCAGCCCGGCCGGCCGGGTCCCCAGGGGCTGTCCCAGGCCGGTTCTCCTTCTGCCTGGGCCTGCCAGAGGACGAAGTCGAGGGGGTCGCGCTTATGGGGGTCGTCAGGATGGTTGCCGCGTTCGTTGGCGACGGGCAACATTTCAGCCCGCGGGATCCGGCTCAACTTGCCGAAATCTTCGTCATCGTCGATGTGGAAGTAGACGTTCCCGGCCACCTCATAGGCGTAGCCGGCGGCCAGCAGTGCCGATATGGTTTCCTGCATTTCGGCGATGACGCTGGTGGCGCGGGGAAAGCGGTCGGGCGGGCGCACGTTGAGGGCGATCATGTCCCGGATGAAGTGGGCGGTCCAGCGGTTGCCGACTGCCTGCCAGTCGTCGCCGACTTCGGCGGCTTTGCGCAGGATGTCGTCGTCGATGTCGGTGACGTTCTGGACGTATTTGACCGGATGGCCCAGGAATTCCAGATAGCGGATGAGGATGTCGAAGCTGGTATAGGTGAAGGCGTGGCCCAGGTGGGTGGTGTCGTAGGGGGTAATGCCACAGACGTAGACGGTGGCGGTTTCCCCCTGGGGGGTGAAGGTCTCTCGTTTTCCGGTCAATACATTGTGAAGTTGCATGATTCCCTCTTTTCTCCGGCCGGGCAAGATCATTGGCTGGCGTGAACGAATTGTTCCACGAAATATTCCGGCCGGAGCGGTTCTCCCGTGGCTACTTCAATCAACTCATCCCAGGTGTAGCGGGCGCCATGGGCGAAAAAGTGATCGATCAGCAGGCGCCCGGCTTCCGGATTGTCGATCAGGGTGCCGGCCTCGCGCTCGATCCACCGTTCCAACTGGCTGGTCGTCAACTCGCCCAGGACGTAATTGTGATAGTAGACGGGCGCCAGTGCAAGGTGATATTTGGCGGCCCAGTCCGGCGCGTTCCGCCCTTCCGGTCGCGGAATTTGCTGATATTTTTCGACCAGTTGCCACCAGAGCTCATCCAGGTCCGGCCGGTCCGGATCGGCGTAGAGGGCCCGTTCGAAGTGCATCATGACCAGCACCCAGCGTACCAGGATCAGCTGGGCGGCTGCCAGTTCGCGGGCCAGATCGGGGGCGGCAGCCGCCACGGTGTCCGGATCCCGGCCGGCCACGTCCCGTAGCCAGCGCGGGTTGCGGGGCAACCGGCCCATGAGCATGGCGATGGCCTCGGTGGAGTTGGTGTGAGCCGGTGTGCGCAGCAGGTAAGGCAGATCCAGCGGCAGGTGTTTATTATAGATCGCATGGCCCAATTCGTGCATCTGGGTCGACATCCAGCGGCCGTTGGGGCGCAGGTTGCAGAGGATGCGCGTGTCCCCCTCGCGATCGATGGAAATACAGAAGGCGTGCTGGTCCTTCCCTTCCCGCTCGTAAAGGTCGGAACGTTCCAAGATGTCGGAGACGGATAAGCCCGTAGCCGCGTAGGCTTTGCGGCTCAATTCGGCCACGTCGACGCCGGCAAAAAAGCCGTCCAGGTCGGCGGCAAAGATCGGGGGGACTTCCTGGAAGAAGGGGTCGGCATAATGCCAGGGGGCCAGCGGCTGCCCGGCCGGGAGCCCAAGCTGTTGGGCCAGCCGCTCGTCGATCTGGGCCTTGAGGCGGCGGAAGGGTTCCTCTGTCAGTGCGGCCAGCTCGTCGAACAGAGAAAAGAGGTCGTCCTCATCGATCTCCTGCCGGACCAGGGCGAAGGCATAATGGTCGCGGAAGCCCAGGCGGCGGGCGATGGCGTTGCGCAGGTGGACCAGCTCCCGGATCCTGGCGGCCACCCGGGCACCGACCTCTTTGCTGCCGGTCCAGGCCTGGCGGCGGGTTTCCTCATCGCCAGAGTTTTTCAGGATCTCGGCGATTTCGTTGTCGCTGAGGCGCCGGCCGTTGACTTCTGCCCGGTGATTGTAATAGATTTCCTGGATATCGGCTTCCAGCCGGGCGATGGCCTCGTTTTCCGCGGGTGTGCTCTGGTTGTTGCGGAAGTAACGATGGAGGACCTCAACCTGACGGCTGAGAAGCGGGTTAAAGGTGTGGCGTGCCGCGTAAAATGCCTGAACCCGGGCCCAGTCGTCGGACTCTTCATAGAGCCGGTGCTCCTGCAGGCGTAATTCGACCTGCTCTTCTTTGTAGCGCTGTTCGCCGGTGGTGGCCAGGTTCCAATATGTGCGGGCCAGGGCGGTCCAGATGGAGCGCGCTTCGGCGACGAAGTAATCGATGAATAGTTGTGCTTCTTGCTCAGTGGGCATGGTGTCCTCGGGATTGATCATCATTTACTATAAGATCTGGCTGAAGCTTCTACGCCAGGGTGGTTGGCGGGCCTCACATGAGACGTGCTGCTAGCGCTGGCCATACAATTCCATCATGCGGTAGGGGTAGCCCCACTCGATGGCGGCTGCTTCATCCAGCTTTTCGATTTCGGCAGGGGCGAGGGTCCAGCCGGCGGCGCCCAGGTTGTCTTCCAGTTGCTCCGGGGTGCGCACGCCGATAATCACGCTGCTGACCTCTGGACGCTGGAGGAGCCAGCGCAGGGCGACCTGGGCGTAGCTCTTCTCTCGTGCCTCGGCAACCGCGCCGACGGCATCGATAATGCGCCAGTTGCGCTCGGTGGCGCGCCGGTGCCACGCTTCCTCGTCGGCGTCGGGCGTGGTAGCCAGCCGTCCCTGATCAGGTTCCTCCGGCCGTTCTCCGCGCCGGTATTTGCCGCTGAGAAAGCCACCGCCCAGCGGCCCCCAGGGCACGGAGCCGATCCCTTCTGCCAGGAAGAGACCGGTAAACTCGCGCTCGATATCGCGGACCACGAGGCTGTGCTGGAATTGGGCGGCGACGAAGCGGGCCCAGCCGTGGCCGTCGCTGGTAGAGAGCGCTTTCATCAACTGCCAGGCCTTGAAGTTGCTGGCGCCGATGTAGCGCACTTTGCCGGCGGTGATCAGGTCGTCGAAGGCGCGCAACGTTTCGGCGATGGGGGTCAGGGGATCCCACATGTGGGCGTAGTAGAGGTCGATGTAATCGGTCTGCAACCGGCGCAGGCTGTTTTCGACCTCCTGGATGATATGGCGGCGACTGAGCCCGATGTCGTTAGCTCTTTCGCCGGTGCGCATGCGGACCTTGGTGGCGACAATGGCCGCGTCGCGCCGGCCCCGGAGGGCATCGCCCACGATTTCTTCCGAGCGGCCGCCGGCGTAGACGTTGGCGGTGTCGATGAAGTTGCCCCCGGCGTCCAGATAGCGGGCGATCAGCTCGCGGGCGGTGGCGGCGGGCGTGCTGCGCTCGCTTTCTTCGCCGAAGATCATGGTGCCCAGGCACAATTCGCTGACGAGAAGGCCGCTGTTACCCAGTTGGTGCATTTCCATGTTGAGCCTCCTTAGGGTGTGTTTCATATTTGTTGTACCACGATTTGTCAGAAATCGTGTGGCGGCCGCACTTGCCCCGGCACGATTTGCCAAAATCGTGGTACTGGGGCCGACCTCAACTCATTTGAAACGCACCCGCCTCCTTATCGAGAAAACAGTGACATTAGTTTACCACCGAAAGGGAGGGCGGGCAGGTGAAAGGAGAGGGATCCCAGGATAATCAATTTTTTCAGGAACCGCGTTCCTTCAGCGCTATCGTGGGCGGACGACGGGCCATTAAAGGAACGCGGTTCCGGCGGATCAGCGGGAGAGCAGGGGGAGGAAGACGAGGGGGTCGGCCGGGGTGGGGGCGGAACGGCCGAAGTAGAGAAAGGCCCGGCCGACTTTGACCGTCTCTCGCTTGTAGGCCGGGGCGCCGGCCAGGAGATCGGGATAACCGTCGCCGTTGGCGTCGCCGTTACCGGCTATGGCAAAACCGAACTCGGCGTCGGCCTTATCGCCGGTGGCCTGCCAGGCAGGGGAGCGCCCCAGTCCGTGGGACCATCCCAGAAAGAGGAAGGCGGCCCCTTCGTTGGGCTGGTCGTCGTCGTAGAAGCGGGCGCCGACGAGTACGTCGGCGAAACCATCCTGGTTGTAGTCGCCGGCCGGGGCTACCGAAGCGCCCAGGTAGGCATACTCGCCGTCACGCGTGTAGCGCCAGGAAGCAACGGGGGCCAGACCGGCAGCGCCGCCGTGGAAGAGGTAGACGATTCCCTGGTCGTCGCCTGCGCCGTCGTAGGCCGGGGCAGTGACGACGACGTCGCCATAGCCATCGGCGTCGACGTCGCCAACCCCGGTCAGGGCGGCACCAAGAGTTGCGCCCGGCTGAGTGCCCTGTTGCTGCCAGCCGGGGATGGTGGTGGGGCCGGTGGCCGTGCCGTAGAAGAGCAGGGCCAGGCCTTCATTGTCCACCAGGGTATTGTAGGTGGGGGCGCCGACGAGGATGTCGGCATAGCCGTCGCCGTCGACGTCCCCGGCGCCGGCCACGGCCTGGCCCAACTGGGCACCGCGTTGCCCGCCCGTTACCTGCCAGACCGGAACAGGCGCCAGGCCGCTGCTGCTGCCGTAGAATAAGAAGGCGGCACCTTCATGCTCGTACTCGCCTTCATAATCGCCGGCGCCGACGAGGACGTCGTCGTAGCCATCGCCGTTGACGTCTCCGGCGCCGGCCACGGCTTCGCCCAGGGCCATGGGATAAAGCGCGTCGCTGGCGAATTGCCAGCCGGGGGTGGCTGCCAGCCCGGCGGCGCTGCCGTAGAAGAGGAAGGCGGCGCCGGCGCCGGTCTGTTCATTCTTGTAGGCGGGGGCGCCGACGAGGAGATCGGCGTAGCCGTCGCCGTTGACGTCCCCGGCAGCAGCCACCGCCTGGCCGAAGAGGGCGCCCTGTTGCCCGCTGCCGGCGTGCCACGAAGGCGTGGTGTCCGGCCCGCTCGGGCGCCCGTAGTAGAGAAAGGCAGCGCCTTCGCGGTAGACGGTACCGGTGTGGTGGGGGGCGCCGACCACGAGGTCGTCATAGCCGTCACCGTTGACGTCCCCGGCCAGGGCCACGGCGTAGCCCAGCTCGGCGCCCTGTTGCTGGCTGGCCTCGCCCTCTACGGTCCAGTCGGCGACGGTGGCCAGGGCGGTGGCGGTACCAAGGGAGAGCAGGAACAACAGGGTGAGCAGAAGACGGGCACGTGTATGTTTCATCATCTTGTTTTTGGGCGGAGGGGAGAAAGTTGGCAGCCCCCCCAGAGATGGACCGCCGCTGTTTCTCGCCCTCCGCCGGTTAGGAGGTAGTGATCGGTTAAGTTTTGTGGCAGATTTGCCGCAGAATTGAATTCTGCGGCTGACAGTTGAGAAACGTGATGTTGAAAGTTTTGAAAAGAAGGCGGATATGCTTGCCTGCGCTTCACCTCTTGAAGAGGGTCACCGCTGGGATCACTTCGGCTGCGCTCAGTGCAGGCCTTCACTTCGTTACTCAGAAACTGGTTCTGTTCCCGTTGTGTCGTGTTAGTAAGGGTAACGCCGCTGGGATCACTTCGGCTGCGCTCAGTGCAGGCCTTCATTGCATTCAGGATGACAGGTACGGGGAGGTTTCTTTCCTCACAGAACGCCGCCTGCG
>Ga0207752_1001346_pt1 | contig 11297 bp, 4 predicted proteins | sample Pon2CUnioCityCA_6_FD_187272 | JGI IMG/M metagenome (GOLD analysis project Ga0207752, IMG submission 187272) | Marine sediment microbial community from Union City, CA, USA - Pond 2C Sediment 2 (SPAdes) | ecosystem: Environmental > Aquatic > Marine > Intertidal zone > Salt pond sediment ... | reverse complement strand
AAGGCGTAGAGGTGCTGCTGAGAGCGCTTCCGCGTATCCTGGAAGCGTATCCAGAGGCACGGGTCCTCTTTGCCGGGCAATACCGCGGCGTGATGGGGGAGGAAGCTTACGCCCAGCGCCTGGCACCACTATTCCGCAAGTACGAGGATCATTGGACTTTCTTGGGCGTGCTGAGGCCGATGCAGATGGCCGCCTTTTACCCGAATCTAGACGTCGTCGTCGTGCCCAGCCTCAACTCCACGGAATCGTTCGGCCTGGTGCAGGTGGAGGCGATGTTGTGCGGCACCCCCTCCATTGCCAGCAACCTGCCCGGTGTACGGCAGCCTGTGGAGCAGTCCGGTATGGGCGAGGTGGTGCCGATTGGTGACAGCGAAGCACTGGCCGAGGCAATCCTTCGAGTCGTGCGTAACAGAGAGGACTACGTGAGACCCGTAGAGGAGATTGAGGAGCGGTGGTCGACTGAACGGACAGCGCGCGAGTACGAGGAGCTATTCGAGCGCTTGTTGGAGGAGAGATCCTAGCACCGGGGTCGGTTCATCGTCCGCTTCTCCATATGCGTAAGAGACGGTCCGCACGCAGTCGCTCTGGTGAGATGCTTAGTGCGCCTGCTCGGGGGCCAAGCCGCCCTCAGTATGTGGGAGATGGGCCAGTAGCAGGAAGTGGCAGACGGAATGTACTCTGAGGTTAAGGCCGAAACGGACCAGCCTCGCCGGGTCTCCGGTTTCTTGTCGCTGGTCGTGCTGGTTGCCATCCTACTGGCCGGGAGTTACCTCCGTTTCAGTGGGCTTAACTGGGACGAAGGCCAGTATATCCACCCGGATGAAGGGCACATGCGCAACACGCTCTCTCTCATCAGCTGGCCGGACGATCTCTCACTCTATTTTGACACGCACAGGTCGCCCCTGAACGTGCGAAACATCGAAGGGCGACGATACAGCTACGGCACGCTGCCGCTCTTCGTCACTCGCGCCGCGGCCGAGTGGCTGGATACGTCCTGCAGCGACTCGGCAGCGCCTTTGAGCCGGCGTGTGGCTTCCCTGTTAGTGGGCCCGTCGATTCAGGGCTGTTCGCCGGGGAGCTTCACAGGCGTCCACAGTGCCGTTGTAGGACGGGCGCTGTCGGTGTTGGCCGATCTCGGTACGCTCATTCTGATCTATCTGATCGGAAGACGGCTGTACGGAGAGGCAACCGGGTTGCTTGCTGCGGGGCTGGGAGCAATGACCGCCTTTTTGATTCAGCAGGCACACTTCTTCACTGTAGACGGCCCGGCATGCTTCCTCACTATGTCGGTGGCGTATTTCTCTGTGCGAGCGAGCGAGACGGGAGGATGGGGCGACTTTGCCTTGGCTGGTCTTGGACTTGGTCTGGCGACTGCCTCGAAGGTCAGCGCGGCTACGGCGGCGCTTATGGTTGCGCTGGCTGGTGTCTATCGTCTCGCAGGCTACGCGCCGCGAAGGGAAGAAGGACATCGCTTCTGGTCGGTGTTCGTGGGTGTGTGCCTTGCCGGACTACTCTCTTTGATCGCTTTTCGCGTCGCTCAGCCTTACGCGTTTGAGGGTCCTGGATTCTTCGGTATACGGCCCAGCCCCGAGTGGTTTGGACGGCTGAGCGAGATCCGTGCTGAGCAGGCCGGTCAGGCAGACCTGCCCTCCGGACGCCAGTGGGCCAATCGATCGGCTATCGTGTTCCCCTGGGTGAACATCGTGGTGTGGGGTATGGGGCTACCCCTTGGTCTGGCTGCGTGGGTTGGATGGGGAGTCGTTGGATTTGAGCTGCTCAGGGGAACCCGGCGGGGGCAGAGACAATTCGTCCTGTGGGGCTGGGGGGCCGTTCTGTTTCTCTACTACGCCACGCGGTGGGTGAAAACGATGCGCTACTTCCTGCCGTTGTATCCAATACTCCTCCTATTCGGCGCTTACTGGCTGGTTCGGATGGCGCGCTCGGCTTCCAAGTGGTGGCGATGGATCGGGATTGGCATATCGAGCATCGTTGTGCTCGGCGCGATATTCTGGAGCCTCGCCTTCTTCTCGATCTACGCGCGACCTCACCCGCGGGTCGCAGCGTCGCGCTGGATCTACGAGCACGTCCCCCCGGGGGTCACGGTGGCCAACGAGCATTGGGACTGGGGTCTCCCGCTGCGCGTCGACGGGCATAACCCGTTTGGTGGTATGTACAACGGGATCGAGATGGAGAACTACAACGAGGACACGCCGGAGAAGCGGGCGCGGCTGTACGAATGGCTCGAGCAGGCTGATTACGTTTTCCTGGCGAGCAATCGGCTGTATGGTTCGATTCCCCGATTGCCAGCCCGCTATCCGTTGACGACCGAGTACTATCGAGCCCTCTTCGCCGGCGAGCTGGGCTTCGAGCTTGAGGCTGACTTTACGTCATACCCGGCGCTGGGTCCGTTCGTCTTCCCCGATCAGGAGAATCCTTTCGAGCTTATGGAGGCGGACTATGCCAGTCAGAGGAAGCCGATCGAGGTCCAGTTACCGCCGGCGGAAGAGGCATTCAGCGTCTACGACCATCCGCGGGTGTTGATCTTCCGCAAGTCTGAGGCCTACTCGCAGGCATTGGTGGAAGCGGTGTTGGGTGAGATCGACCTGGAACGGGCGCAACACGGTCGGACCCCCCGGGAGGCCACCCGAGCTCCTAATATGCTTAAGTTCGACAAGGCGACCTGGACTGATCAGCAGGCCGGTGGGACGTGGTCCGAGATGTTCAATCGAGACAGTCCGCTTAACCGGTATCCCGAGCTCGCGGCGGTGGCCTGGTGGGCGGCTGTTACGGTGCTAGGCTGGTTGGCTTTCCCGCTCCTGTTCGTCGCTCTGCCAGGGCTTCGCGACCGAGGCTACGGATTATCACGTCTGTTTGGTCTGCTGCTCGTGGCCTACCTTACCTGGTTGGCGGCCAGCCTCCGCCTGTTCCCCAACACCCGGACTACGATCATGCGGATGGCTGGCATGGTTGCCCTCATCGGAGGCGGTGTGGCCTGGACGCGGTGGGACGAGCTGCGGCGGTTTGTCCGACGGCGGTGGCGCGCGCTGCTGCTGGCTGAGGGGGTCTTCGCGCTCTTGTTCGTCGGTTGGATTGGTGTGCGGATGCTGCACCCCGATCTCTGGCATCCGATCATGGGGGGCGAGAAGCCCATGGATTTCGCCTATCTCAATGCGGTGATGAAATCGACCTGGTTTCCGCCCTACAACCCATGGCTCTCCGGGACCTGGATCAATTATTATTACTTCGGCTTCGTTATCGTCGGCACGCTGATCAAGCTCGTCGGTACGGTACCGGCCGTGGCTTACAACCTGGCGGTGCCCTTGATCTGCGCGTTGACGGGAGTTAGCGCGTTCTCCGTCGCCTATGATCTCTCCGATGGCCGTCGGCGTCGCACTCTACTTGCGGCGGTGGCAGCGGTCGTCTTCACTGTTCTGCTGGGGAACCTGGGGGTCGTGCACCTGCTTGTGGAGAAGTTGATCGTCCTGGGCGGTGGCACAGTCTCGAGCGCGATCCCCGATCTTTCAAATATCATTGCGTTGCTGCGCGGACTTTGGCAGGTGCTTGGGCGGGGAGCGGCGATCCTGGTGCGGCCTGAGGCGTGGTACTGGCATCCGACGCGCATTATACCCTCAGAGGCGGGGAATCCGATTGCGGAATTCCCGGCGTTCACGTTCCTTTACGGGGACTTGCATGCCCACATGGTCGCTTTCCCTCTGACACTCTTCGCCCTGAGCCTAGCGGTTGCCTGGGCAAAGACAGCCAGGCCGGTATGGAGCAGCCTGTTGATCGGCGGGCTGGTCATCGGCGCGCTCCGTGCCACGAACACCTGGGACTATCCCACGTACCTGGCGCTGGGAATCATCGGACTTGGTCTCGGAGCGTGGCGATGGAGACACGGCAGGAACGGAGAGTTGGAAGGGACGAGAGGGGCGACAAGGCCAGACCACTCGCAGGCAGACGAACCGTCCTCGTTGGGTCTTGGATCCCTGGCGTCGTATATTGTCCCGGTTGCGTGGCGTGCTGGAGCGCTCGTCGGCTTGACCCTGCTGCTCTATCTGCCCTTCATCCGCCACTATGTGTCTGGCTACACCTCTTTCCAGCTGTGGGAGGGAGAGACCACCCCAGTCAAGATCTATCTCTGGATCTATGGCATACTTTTATTCCCGGTGACGACAAGGGCGGTGGTGGAAGTGGTGGAGAGGGTACGGCGCGGAGCGGTATCCCGGCCAGTCATTGGTACGGCAATTGCCGGAGCGGTAGGTCTGGCGATTATCTTGATGAGCCTGAAGTACGGAGTTGCGCTGGTGGTGGTGCCCGTCGGTTTGGCTGCGGCCCTCTTGTTCTTCGCGGGTGGTGAATCGGGGGCGAAAGAGCGAAGAGAGTACGGTCGTTTCGTGTGGCTCATGGTCGGAGCAGCAATGGCACTCTCCCTCGCGGTCGAGGTGGTGGTACTGGAGGGTGACATCGGCCGCATGAACACTGTCTTCAAGTTCTATCTCCAGGTGTGGATCCTGCTGGCTATCGCTGCGGGGGTCAGCCTGGGGTGGATCTGGAAACGTGCGCAGAGTTGGGGGCTCACGCCGAGCCGGGTCTGGTGGGGGGCGATGGGCATCCTGGCGCTAGGGGGCGCGCTCTTCTTGCCGCTTGGCATTCGCGCCCGTGCGGTCGACCGAATGGCGCCCGAGGCAGGGAATACATTGGATGGGATGGCCTTCATGCGGTATGCGGAGGTGCTGGGTGGCCCCCAGGGCGACGCGCGGCCGATCTCGCTGACGGGGGACTATTATGCCATCCGCTGGATGGAGGAGAACATTGAGGGCTCGCCGGTGATTCTTGAGGGATTGGGATGGCGCGAGTATCTGTGGGCCAACCGGGTGTCGGTCTATACGGGGTTGCCGACGGTAGTTGGTTGGCGACACCACCAGGCCCAGCAGCGGGTGGGCGTGGACGGGGAGATGGTGAACTGGCGGCGTGACGACGTGAACGAATGTTACAGTACCACTGACGTGTCCCGGGCAGCGGATATCCTGGAGCGGTACGGTGTGCGCTACATCTACGTGGGTGAGTACGAGCGTGCCTATTATGGCGCGCGCTCTCTGGATAAGTTCGACCAGATGGTTGAGCGGGGACTTCTGCAGCGTGTCTATGATGCCCACGGGGTGACGATTTACGAGACGTTGGGCTAGGCACGCCTGGGACTCGCGCCAACCTACGGGCGTTAGATCTCACAAACGGCTGTCTGGTCGTGTACATGTAGATAGAGTGATGACAGAAAACGGATTGGAATCCACCCGCCTTGCCGACGCTTTGGAGGGTGACGAAACAGCGCAGCGTGCGCTCTATGAGGCGCACCACGCGTCTGCCTTTCGGTTGGCCTATCTGCTGCTGGAGGACAGACTCGACGCCGAGGAAGTGGTGCAAGATGCCTTTGTCTATGCGTTTCGCCATCTCGATCAGTACGATCCGGACCGAGCTTCCTTCTGGACCTGGTTGCGCGTGATCCTGGTGAGTCGCTGCCGAAACAAACGGCGGCGAAAGCAACTGCCGCGGATCTCGCTTGAGACGCTGATGGCGGTCGGCCAGACACCGGCTGAAACGAAAGAGGCGAGCGATCCGGCGAGGGCACTGGAGCGGCTAGACATGCGACGCAGGGTGTGGGAAGCGCTTCAGCAGGTCAGCGACGGCGCTCGGGATGCGCTCATTCTCCGTTACTACGAAGGACTGCCGTATGCGGAGGTGGCCGAAATCTTAGGTTGTTCTAGCGAGGCTGCCCGATCGAGGGTCGTTCATGGGAAGGCGCAGCTGCGAGGCTTGCTGACCGCTCCAGAGGAGCGTTCGGCGCCGGAGAGCGGGGCTGTGCGCCCAGCGGAGGCGGGATGAGTCAGAGCCACCCCCCAGAAATCGAGCTCGCCCGGATCAGCGAGCTGAAGGGCAGTAAGGAACTGGAGGAGCACCTCCGATGGTGTTCCTGGTGCCGTCGTACCCTTGCGGACTATGGCTGGCTGCAGGGAGAGATCGAGGCGTTATTGGAGGCAGAGGCGGAAGCTGTTCCTGTCCCACAGCCGAACTGGCAGTCGGTACGGGAACGGATGGGACGCGCTGAACGTCGAAACAAGGGTAGGGAGATGCTGGTCGCTACTGGGGCTGCGCTCGTGCTCTGTTTGATGTTTGGGGCTCCGTCGATCCTCGGCCGGAGGGCCGAAGCACAGGCGGTTCCAGCTTCGGGAGTTGTGACTGCCCCTGCGCCTGTCTCGATTCGAGATCCAGTGACCAGCACGCGCCCGGGGGCAGAGGTCGGCGGGATCTCGGTGTCGGGTCAGTCCCGTGAGGAGGCAAGAACGTCATTGCCCTTCGTGCCGATTCCGACACCTCCGACGCCACAGGGCTGAACCACGTTCGGTCCGTGGCCTATTCAACAGGATGAGTGCCGCCAAGCATTATGGATGACGCACGACACATAGAAGATAGGTCCGAGGGGAACGAGCCAGGAAGTTGCGAGGTCGTCGCCTGGATTCTTATCGTCAGCGTTGCACTGGCGATGCGACTGGCGCAACTGGCAGCTGCTCCCCTCAGCGCTGCCGAGGCGCGGCAAGCGACGCTGGCGTGGCGCGCCTCGACGGGCCAGGGCACCTCTGTTGGCAGCTACGAGCCACTGCTCCTTGCCGCGAATAGCCTCCTCTTTGTGCTGTTTGGTGCGAGCGATGTGCTGGCCCGACTATGGCCTGCAATGTTTGGCTCGGCACTGGCGCTCACGCCGGTGCTTTTGAGAGGGCGCCTGGGCCGCCTAGGGGCCCTCGCGGGCGGGGTCTACCTGGCTATTTCGCCGACGGTGTTGGTGGCGTCTCGCCAGCTTGATGGAACGACGATGGCAGCGACGGGTGTGATGGCGTTCCTGGGGGCGTTGAGTCGCTTCTTGCAGACGGAGAAGCGAGGGTGGCTCCTGTTCAGCGGCGTAGGCTTCGCTCTGGCTGTGACGGGGGGAGCGGCTGCCTACGGGCTTCTGGTGACCGCAGCCCTGGCGTGGGTCGGCGCTTCGGCGCTGGGATCTGGTCGTCACACCGCGCGCGCAGCGCACGTGCTCTCGCGACTGAGGCCGCACAGTCGGTGGTTCTTTCTCACTGCCGCACTGTCGGTAGTGGCATTCTCCACTGGTCTGGGTTGGAACCTGTCTGGAGCTGGGGCGGTAGGGAGCGTCATCGTCGATTGGTTGGGACGCTTCGGGCCGGCGGAGGTGCAGGCTGCCTCGCCTCTGGCGCTGCTGGCGGTCTACGAGCTATTCGGGGTGGTGTTCGGCTTGGCGGGGCTGGTGTGGGGCGTGCGCCGTGGGCGCCACGAGGCCACTTTCTGGGGGCTATGGGCCGGGTTCGGGATGCTGTTGCTCTCGGTTATGCCGAGACGACTGCCAACGGACTTGATCTGGGTGGTGCTTCCGTTGGCGATGCTGGTCGGACTGACCGTGCGGACGATCGCGAAAGGGAACTGGTCCGCGGGTGGCAGGATGCGCGCCGTTTATGGCGGCCTCGTGTTGGTCTTGTGGGTTCAGGCCTACCTGATGGTGGCGCGGTATGCCGCGTATGGTGATCGGACGGACCTGGCGATTTTCGCTATTGTGGTAGGGTTGCAAGCGCTTCTAGGGCTGAGCTTCGGCTTCGTTCTTGGACTCGGAGGGACCCTGCGCACCGCTGGTGCAGCAACAGGTGTGGCGCTGCTGGCGCTGATGGTATCTGCGGCGTGGGGCGTCGCCTACAGGCGTCCTAGCGATCCCCGGGAGGTGCTGGTCCGGGAACCGACAGCGGTGAACGTCCGTGACCTGGTGGGGACGCTGGAGGAGCTTTCATGGCGGCAGACAGGGATGCCAACGACGCTCGAACTGGTGTACGAGGCGCCGGCGGATTCGGTCTTGACCTGGTATCTCCGCGACTTCGAGATGGCTCGACGGGTCGAACGACTGAGCGAACTGGATTCGGGCAGCGTGGCTTCAACCGTGGTGACGATGAGCGAGAACGAGGCAACAGCCCATAACCTCCTCACTACGGTGTACGTGGGGCAAGATTTCCCCCTGCGCCGACGGTGGACGCCGAGCGCCATTGGGTGTCGCTTCTGGGAACCGGGATGTAGCACTGCATTCGATTGGTTCCTATTCCGCGATGGGCCTGCGTTGCCTGAAGCAGATTGGCAGGCAACGTTGTGGCGGCGGGCGCTGGGTGAACCGCGGGCAGGGCGTGGAGCACGCCTGTCGTGGTGAGAAAGCCTTTCGTGTAGCAATTTGCGCGAACTGGACCCTGGCCCGGTTTGTTTTGCGGGGATGGTGAACTAGGCTACGCGAAGAGATGTGTTTTTTGAGGAAGGAAGGAGAGGCGTGAGTTCATTGTCTGACAAGTGGTTGGATCGCCCGGTGGGACGGTGGGCGGTGCTGAATTGGGAGAAGGTGCTCTACGGGGCGTTGATCATCGTGGCACTTGCCACGCGTCTGTGGGGGCTCGGCGTGCGGGTACAGAGCCACGATGAGAGCCTCCACACGAAGTACTCGTGGAACCTCTACGTTGGTCAGGGGTTTCAACACACGCCACTGATGCACGGCCCATTCCTCTTCCACGCCACGGCACTGTCGTATTTCTTGTTTGGCGATAATGACTTCACGGCGCGTCTGGTTGTCGCGCTGATTGGCGTCGCTGTCGTGGTCTTTCCCTATCTGATGCGACGCTGGATAGGGCGGGTTGGGGCATTGCTCGGATCGTTTCTCCTCCTGATCTCACCTTCGATCGGCTATTATTCGCGCTATATTCGCCACGACATACCGGTCATTCTCTGGGCGCTCGTCGTGTTCTTCGCCATATTCTCGTATCTATGCGACGGGCGGGATCGCTGGCTCACCTTGATGGCAGCTGGTGTCTCCTTGATGTTCGCGACAAAAGAGGTTGCGTTCATCTACAACGCTATCTTTGGCTTCTTCCTAGTGGGCATTTTCGTCTGGCAGGCCTTGCGGCGAGACTGGGGTGACAGGGAGAGTCTCAAGAAAGCGGTGGGTGGGGCGCTGATCGGAATCGCCATCGGTGTGCTGGTCCTGAGCATCGGGATACTCTCAGGAGGAGGTCAAGGAGAGGAAGGCCAGACCGCGCTCCCGCTGTGGACTCTGATCGGTGGGGCGGTCGCAGCGGGGGCTCTGGTGGCCGGTCTGGTGGCGCTTCTTATGGGGGCGTGGCGCCACCTGCGGACCTATCGAACCTTCGATCTGATCGTTCTGCTAGGGACCCTTTGTCTACCTTTCTTGTCGCCTATTCTGATCGCCGTCGTCGGCCTCGACCCGGTAGACTACACCACGCCGACCATCTACTACTCAGGGGCGATTCTGGCGGTCGTATTCGCGGTCTCCGCGGTCATCGGCCTTGTTTGGAACTGGCGCCGTTGGAGCATCGCGGCAGCGATTCACTACGCCATTAGCATCATCCTCTTCACGACGGTCTTCACGAACGGGAGCGGCGTCGCAAGCGGGTTCGTTGGCTCCATGGGATACTGGCTGGCACAACAGGAAGTCAAGAGAGGGGGACAGCCCTGGTACTACTACGGGATCGTCGTCCCGCTGTACGAGTACTTGCCGCTGCTGTTGACCCTCGTTACAGGGGGGTACCTGGCGGTTCGATCGACCGTTCAAGCCGGGCGAGGCTCAAGCACGAGAAGATCTCGGGCAATGCTCGATGCGCGAAAGCTGTTCGTGTCCTTCGTTTTGTGGTGGACTGCTTCGGCCTGGGTGATCTACTCGTACGCAGGGGAGAAGATGCCCTGGCTGACGGTTCACCTGGCGCTGCCGATGATTTTGTTTGGTGCGTGGGGGATAGGGCGCTTCATCGAGGCGATTGACTGGCAACGGGTCGTGCGAGAGCGAGTCTGGATGGCCGCTCTCCTGGCGCCACCGTTTGTGATGGCGGTCGGCACGCTGGTGTACGCTGCATGGGTAGGTCCGTTCCAGGGCTCAAGCCTGGCCAATCTGATGGTCACCGGGCAGTTTCTGGGAAGTCTGCTCGCCGCACTCGCGTTCGGGGCCGGCCTGTTCTACTTCATCGGGAAGAACGGCGTCGGGCTTACGTTCCGGGTGCTGCTGCTCGTCGGTCTACTTGTGCCAATGCTTCTAACGGTGCGTCACAGTTGGCACTTCAACTACATCAACTACGACTATCCAACTGAGCACCTGGTGTACGCGCACGCTGCACCGGCGGTCAAGGAGACGATGCGCCAGGTCGAGGAGTTGTCCCGACGGGTGGTCGGGGGGCCCCAGTTGATTGAGGTGGCCTATGGTGCTGACAGCTCGTGGCCATTCCACTGGTACTTGCGCAACTACCCCAATGCCGTATTCTACGGCGAGAGCCCGTCTCGGGAGCAGCTGGATGCTCCTGTGATCATCGCCGGACGAGACCAGTGGGATGACGTGTCCCCTTATACGGCGAACGACTATACGTCTGGTACGTACACGTATCTCTGGTGGCCGATGGAGGACTACAAAGGGCTGACCTGGGAGCGGATCAAGGACGCGTTCACCAACCCCAAGATGCGGGCGGCACTGTGGCATATCTGGTATGACCGAGACTACGACTTGTATGATGAGGTGACGGAAAAGACGCACACGCTTGACGAGTGGCCACTGCGGAGCGAGTATCGGCTCTATATCCGGAGGGAGACGATTGCCCAGTTATGGGACCGAGGCGCGCTGGGTCCGGAGGAGCTTGAAGACGTCGACCCGTATGCCGAGAATCACCTAGAATTAAGCGCCGCAAACGTCTTTGGTCAGCAAGGCTCCGGTCGAGCCGAATTCCAGAGTCCTCGGGGAATCACGGTGGGTCCCGACGGGTCGGTGTACGTCGTCGATGGTGGGAATCACCGCATTCAGAAGTTCACAGCAGGCGGCGAGTTCGTAGATATCATAGGAGGCCGCTCGATCGCCGCCGAGGAATCCGGTCAGCCTCGGGGCTTCAACGAGCCGTGGGATGTGGCAGTTGCTCCCGATGGACGCCTTTACGTTGCAGACACGTGGAACCATCGGGTTCAAGTGCTTGAAGCAGAGGGGAATGGCATATCTGCCTGGGGGCGCTTCGGTGAGAGCAGCGTCGACGCGGGTGAGGCGGGCCAGAGCGTTATGTATGGGCCGCGAGGCATCGCTGTCGGGCCGGCGGCTCTGACAAGCTCGGCGGAGGATCGACTTATCTACGTGACGGACACGGGCAACAAACGCGTTCAAGTCTTCCGCGCCAGTGGCGAGTTTGCGTTCCAGTGGGGTGGCGGGGGCGTGACAGAAGGGAGGCTGG
>Ga0207752_1001345_pt1 | contig 11299 bp, 9 predicted proteins | sample Pon2CUnioCityCA_6_FD_187272 | JGI IMG/M metagenome (GOLD analysis project Ga0207752, IMG submission 187272) | Marine sediment microbial community from Union City, CA, USA - Pond 2C Sediment 2 (SPAdes) | ecosystem: Environmental > Aquatic > Marine > Intertidal zone > Salt pond sediment ... | reverse complement strand
GGCCGGCGCCACCGCGCCGGCGACGCTGGCCGGGGCGCTGGTGCAGACGATTGCGGAAACGCTGGCCGCGCTGGTCTTCGTCAATCTGTTCCGGCCTGGCTATCCGATGATTTTCAGCAACTGGCCGATGATCTCGGATCTGCGCAGCGGCGCCTTCTCCGGCGGCGGCGGCGAGGAGGCACTGATCAGCGCCGCGGCGGCGCAGATGAATCATTTCTACGGCCTGCCCGGCGGGGTCGCCGCGGGCATGGCGGACGCGAAGCTGCCGGATGCCCAGGCCGGTTACGAAAAGGGCATCAGCAACGCGCTGGCCGGACTGGCCGGCGCCAACCTGATCTACGAATCCGCCGGCATGCTGGGCAGCCTGCTGGGTTGCTCCTTCGAAGCCTTCGCCATCGACGACGAGCTGATCGGCGCGGCGCTGCGCGCGGTGCGCGGCATCGAGATCAGCGACGAGACCCTGGCGGTGCAGCAGATCGATGACGCGGTGCGCGGACCGGGCCACTTTCTCGGCGCGCCGCAGACGATTGCGGTGATGGAGAGCGAGTACCTCTACCCGGCGCTGGCCGATCGCGCCAGCCCGGACCAGTGGCAGGCACAGGGCGCCAGCGACATCCGCCAGCGCGCCCGGCAGCGAGTCGGCGCGCTGCTCGCCGAGCACTACCCCGACTACATCGAGCCGGCGCTCGATGCCCGGATCCGCCGGCGCTTCCCGATCCGCCTGCCGCCCGCGGACATGCGCCCCGGCGGCGCGCGCTGGTAGTCGTTCACGGCGCGAACAGCTGCTCCGGCGGCTGCCCCAGCGCGTCGCGCTCGACGCACTCGCGCAGGTGGCGGACGAAGCCGTCGGTGAGCCGCGAGTTGGGCCGCAGGCGCGGCCGCAGCAGCCAGATATCCATGCTGGTGCGCGGCCGGAAGGGGCGAAAGACCAGCTGCTCGCGGCGATATTCGGCGGCGGTGAGGTGGTCGATCAGGGTCACGCCGACGCCGCATTCAGCCAGTTTGATGGCCACCGCCGGCAGGGCGCACTCGGCGCGCTCGCGGGGCGTTGCGCGGCGCTCGCGGAACAGCCGGTCGAGGGCTTCGCGGGCGTGGTCGGTGACCCCCAGCGAGACGTAATCGACGCCGTGCAACTGCTCCGGGCCGATCCATTCGCAGGCCGCCAGCGGGTGCTCGCGGGGCATCGCCACGGCCATTTCCACCGAGGTGAGGATGTCGCTGTCGATCATCGGGTCGTCCAGTTCGAGCATGGTCAGGGCCAGATCGAGCTGGCCTTCGGCGATCCATTCGATGAGCTTCTGCGAGCTGCGGGTGTGGAACGATGCGGCCACTTCCGGGTAGCGATTGAGAAAGTCGCCGAGCACGCCCGGCAGCCAGTTGCGCGACAGCAGCGGCAGGCTGCCGATGGTCAGGCGGCCGCCGCGCATATCGCGGATGTCGCGCGCCAGCCGCTCGAACTGCTGCACGCTGTGCAGGGTGCGCTCGGCCTGTTCGAGCAGGTCGCGCGCCTCGCGGGTGGCGTGCAGGCGGCCGCCGATGCGCTCGAACAGGGCGAAGCCGAGTTCCTCTTCGATGCGTTTGAGCATTTTGCTGGCGTTCGGCTGCGACATGTGCAGGCGGCGCGCGGCGCCGGACACGGTGCCGGTGCCGAACAGCAGGTGCAGCAGTTCGATATCGCGAATTTTCATGCCTGCCCCCGCCGCCCGGAGCGGCTGTGTCAGTGGCGCATTACCGGCTGATCTGTCGATTGGTTTGCAATCTTCCATTCAAATAGTGAATGGATCGATCCGAAAAAGCCATTTGCCGAATATCCGTGGCTTGGCATAGCGTGTGTGCGCAATCCCGAGGTGGACACAGACCCGACCGGGATATCGCTTCGACCACTACAAACAGCCAAATACCGAGGAGGGAGGAAATGGACAGCAAGACCGACCTGTCGCGTCGCCGTTTCCTGAAGCAGGCGGGTGCCGTCAGCGCCGCCGGCGCCGTGGGTGGCCTTTCCGGCTACGCCGGTTTCGCTCACGCCGCGGGCAAGCCCGTGGAATCCATGAACCTGTTGACCGCCAACGCCAGCTTCGATCCGGTGCGACCGGAGATGGGCCGCCTGATCACCCAGGCCTGTCAGAGCATCGGTTGGGACGTCAAGCTGGCCGCCGAGGACTACAACCTGGGCATCGGCAAGGTGTTCAAGGAAAAGGACTTCGACATGTTCATCGTGCGCTGGACCGGGCGCGCCAACCGCATCGATCCCGAGACCTTCATCTCGATGATGCACAGCCGCGATGGCTCCTATAACAAATGGGGCTACGACAACGCCCGGGTCAACGAGCTGGCCAAGGCGCAGCAGGTGACGATGGACCCGAACAAGCGTCGCGAGCTGATCCACGAGGCGCAGCAGGTGCTGTTCGACGATGTCGCCACCTGCCCGATCGTCTACCCGAGCATGACCAACGCCTACCGCGAGGATCGCCTCGAAGGCCTGGTGCCGATGATGGGCGAGGGCATCGGCAGCTTCTGGTCGGACATGCATGTCTCGACCAAAAGCGGCGATGGCTACGTGCGCACCGGGCAGACCTCGCCGCTCAAGAATCTCAACCCGGTTTCCGCCACGGATTCCAACGAATTCAAAGAGCTGCGGATGATCTACGACCGGCTGCTGCAGGTCGGTGCGGATGGCAGCATCGTGCCCTGGGCGGCCAAGTCGGTGACCACGGTGGACGACACCACGGTGGATATCGTGCTGCGCGACGGCATGAAGTGGCACGACGGCAAGCCGGTGACCATCGAGGATGTGAAGTTCACCTTCGAGTACTGCACCAAGTGGAAGGCGCCGTTCTTCATCTCCTCGCTGGAGAAGTTCGCCTCCATGGAGATCACCGGCAGCAACTCGATGCGCATCGTGCTCAGCGAGCCGCACGCGCCGCTGATCAACAACTTCTTCGCGCAGATCTTCATCCTGCCCAAGCACATCTGGCAGGACATTCCGGAGAAGGCGGGCATCGACGACGTGCTCAACTTCGCCAATGAAAACCCGGTCGGCAGCGGCCCGTTCCGCTTCGACTACTGGGATCGCGGCAAGGAGCTGAAGGTGTCGGCCAACGCCGATCACTTCCAGCCGCCGAAGTGCGCCGGCATCATCCGCATCACCTACGGCAGCCACGACGCCATGGCCGCGGCCATCGAGGCCGGCGAGTGCGACCGCACCCGCTACATCCTCAAGCCGGCGCTGGTGCAGGATCTGGACAAGGTCGCCGGCGTCGCCGGACGCGGCTATGCCAGCCACGGCATGTACGGCTTCATGTTCAACCACCTGCGCGGGCCGCTGCAGGATCGCGCCTTCCGCGAGGCCATCGATCTGCTGATCCCGCGCGATGTGATCCGCGACGTGGTGATGGCCGGCTTCGCCACCAACGGCGGCTCGGTGATCGCCCCGGCCAACGAGTTCTGGCACAACCCGGCGGTGGTCGGGCGCAGCCACAACGTCAAGAAGGCCAGGGATGTGCTCGCCGCGGCCGGCTATACCTGGGACGGCGACGGCAAGTTGCACTACCCGGGTTGATCCCGCAGGGCGACCGGCTGCCGCGGCGGCCGGTCGCCCGCCCCCCGAATTCCAGCAAACACAGGCAGCGACAGGCGAGCCATGGGCGACTACATCCTGCGTCGACTGATCTACACGCTGATCACGATCTTCGCCGTGGCGTCGATCCTGTTCATCGTCTTTCGCATGCTGCCCGGCGAGGCGACCCTGCAGGTCATCAGCCCGGCCATGGACGAGGCTGTGCAAGAGCGCATGCGCGCCGCCTTCGGCCTCGACCAGCCGCTCTGGCAGCAGTATTTCATCTACCTGAAAAATCTGGTCACGCTCGAATGGGGGCGCTCCTTCGTCTCCGCGCAGGAGGTGACCGACATCCTCGCCTACCGCTTCTGGAACACCATTTTGCTGATGGCCGCGGGGATGTGCATGACGCTGGTGCTGGGCATCGGCTTCGGCATCATCATGGCGTGGAAGCGCAACAGCGCACTGGATGTGGGTGGCACAGTGATCAGCCTGATCTTCCAGGCGGCGCCGCCGTTCATCACCGGCCTGCTGCTGCTGATCGTGCTCAGCTATCGACTCGGCATCTTCCCCACCGGCGGCATGTACCCGCCGGGCATGCGCCCCGAGGGCTTGCTGGAGCTGCTGGCGATGCCCGAGTTCTGGCACCGCATCGTGCTGCCGACGATCACCGTCGGCGCCTATTACATCGCCACGCCGATGCTGATCATGCGCGACAGCATGCTCGAAGTGCTGGGCAGCGATTTCATCGAGCTGGCCAAAGCCAAAGGGCTCAAACCCAGCCGGGTGATGCTGCGCCACGCGGCGCGCAACGCGCTGCTCGGCGTGGTCACCATCGCCTCGATCATGGTCGGCTTCGCGGTCGGCGGGCAGGTGGTGGTCGAATCGCTGTTCTCCTGGCCGGGGATGGGCCAGCTGATGGTCGAATCCGCCGCCTCGCACGACTACCCGGTGGCCCAGGGCACCTTCCTGACGCTGGCGATTCTGGTGATCAGCCTGAATTTCCTCACCGACGTCGCCTATTGCTACCTCGATCCGCGCATCAAGATTTCCTCCACCGGGCTGACCTGAGGGCGCGCGCATGAGCCGACTGACCATCGACCGCATCGACGCCTGGCGCGTGCAGGTGCCGCTGCGCAACCCCTACCACCTGTCGCGGGTGTACGGCACGCTGACCCACAGCAACGCGGTGCTGGTGAAGATCAGCGCAGGCGATTTCTGCGGCTGGGGCGAGGCCGATCCCGGCGGCCACCGCTTCACCGGCGACACCGCGCCGGAAGTCTTCGACGGCATCCGCGACGGCCTCGCCGAAGCGCTGCTCGGTGCCGATCTGCAAGCCTGGGTGACCCGCGGCGCGACCGGTGGCCCGCACGCGGCTCTTCCCGCAGCCATCGCCGATCGCCTGCAGGGTTCGATCGGCGCGGCCTTCGATGTCGCCGCCCACGACGCCGTGGCGCAGAGCCGCAACCAGCCGCTGTGGCAGCTGCTCGGCGAGCGCCAGCACGACAGTCTGCCGATCCTCTGGCCCACCTCCAGCGGCAGCGCCGCAGAGGACATGGACAGCATCCGCCCCTGGCTGGCGCGCGGCTTCGACACCTTTATGCTGAAGATGGGCGAGCGCGCCATCGCCGACGAGCTGGCGCGGCTGCGCCAGGTGCTCGACCAGCTGCCCGAAGGTGCACGGCTGATGGTCGACGCCAACCAGGGCTGGAGCCGCGAGGAGGCGATGGCCTTCGTCGAGGGCAGCCGCGGGCTGCCGCTGGTGCTGATCGAGCAGCCGCTGGCCGCCGACGACCTCGCCGGGCTGAGCGAGCTGCGCGCCGCCACCGCGACGCCGATCTCGGTGGACGAGAGCCTGCAGCGCGCGGCCGACGCGCAGCGCATCATCGACGCCGGCGCGGCCGACGTGTTCAGCGTCAAGATCTCCAAAAACGGCGGCCTGCGCCCGGCGCTGGAAATCGCCCGCACGGCGCGCGCCGGCGGGGTGAAAATCATGATCAACAGCATGATCGAGCTGGGCATTACCCAGGCCGCGGCGCTGCACGCGGGTTGCGTGCTCGACAATCTGGTCGACCACGGCCACGCCTACATGTCCACCCTGCGCATGGCCGACGATGTCACCGATTTCTCCGACTGGTGCCGCGACGGTCGCGCCCATTTGCCCACCGACCGGGCCGGACTCGGGGTGCGTATCGACGCAGCCAAAATCGCCACCTATACGCAGGATGAATACCATGTCGCTGGCCATTGAGCGCAGCTGGATCGGCGCCGCGGGCGGGGCGCTGGCCGAGCACTACCGGATCATCACCGCCAACCCGCTGGGGCGTATCGGCTTCTGGATCATCGTCGCCTTCGTGCTGGTGGCGATCTTCGCCCCCTGGCTGGCACCGCACCCGCCGTGGGAGATGCAATACGACAGCGAAGGCGGTTTCGCCTCGCTGCGCAGCCCCTCGCTGGAATTCCCGCTGGGCACCACCCACCTCGGCTACGACCTGTTCTCGCAGCTGATTCTGGCGACCCGCACCACGGTCATCATCGGTGCCGTCTCCGGGGTCATCTCGATCGTCATCGGCGCCAACATCGGGCTGATCTCCGGCTACTACGGCGGCAAGCTCGACGAGCTGCTGATGCGCTTTACCGACATCCTCTACGGCATGCCCTTCCTGCCCTTCATCATCGTGCTGGTGGCACTGTTCGGGCGCAAACTGGAGTTCGTGATTCTGGCCATTGTGCTGATCATCTGGCGCACCTCGGCGCGGGTCATCCGCGCCCAGACCATCGCCATCAAGCAGCGCCAGTTCATCATCGCCGCGCGCGCCCGCGGCGCCGGCGATCTGCGCATCATCTACCGCCACATCCTGCCCAACGTGCTGCCGCTGGTGCTGCTCTACACCTCGTTCAACATCGCCTGGTCGATCATCACCGAGGCCAGCGCCAGCTTCCTCGGCTTCGGCGACGGCGAGACCATCAGCTGGGGCGGCATGCTCTACGAGCTGTGGCTGTCGGGCAAAACCCGCGTCGCCTGGTGGTGGTTCGCCGCGCCGTCGCTGTGCATCATCGCGCTGGTCACCTCGCTGGTGTTCGTCAGCCGGGCCTACGAAGAAGTCGCCAACCCGAGGCTGAGAAAACGATGAGCGACGCGCCGCAGACCCTGCTCGAAGTGCGCGATCTGAACGTGCGCTACGCCACCGCCGAAGGCGACATCCACGCCGTCAGCGACGTCAGCTTCGAGGTCCGCCGCGACGAGGTATTCGGCATCGCCGGCGAATCCGGCTGCGGCAAATCGACGCTGATCCGCGCCCTGCTGCGGCTGCTGCACAGCAACGGCCGGACCGAGGCCGCGGCACTGAACTACGACGGTCGCGATCTGCAAACCATGTCCGACCGCGACTTCCGCGAGCAGATCCTCTGGCAGGAAATCTCGCTGGTGCCGCAGAGCGCGATGAATTCGCTCAACCCGGTGTACCGCGTCGGCGAGCAGACCGTCGAAGCCATTCAGGCGCACCGCGAGATGCCCACCGCGCAGGCCCGCGAGCGGGTCGCCGAGCTGTTCGACATCGTCGGCCTGCAGGCCGATCTGATGAACAGCTACCCGCACGAGTTCTCCGGCGGCATGCGCCAGCGGGCGATGATCGCCATGGCGCTGGCGCTGGACCCGGGGCTGATCGTCATGGACGAGCCCACCACCGGCCTCGACGTGCTGGTGCAGGAGCGCATCCTGCGGCGCATCCGCGAGATCCGCAGCGAGATCCGCAGCTCGATCATCCTGATCACCCACGACATCGCGGTGATCGCCGAAATGAGCGACCGGGTGGCGGTGATGTACGGCGGCCGGATCATGGAGCAGGCGGCCACGCTGGACCTGTTCGAATCACCGCACCACCCCTACACACTGGGGCTGAAGAATGCCTTTCCGTCGATCCGCAGCCTCGGCCAGGCCGGCGCCGAGCTGATCTCCATCCCCGGCTCACCGCCGCCGCTGATCGGCCCCCAGCACGACTGCCCCTTCGCGCCGCGCTGCCCGTTCAGCATCGAGCGCTGCGCCGGCGAGATCCCACCGGCACGGCAGCTCGGCGCCGATCACCAGGCGCGCTGCTTCCGCCTCGACGATGTCGTCGAGCTCAGAGAACAGGCGAGACACAAGCGCACATGGCACTCCTCGAACTGAACGGCGTCACCCGCCACTTCGACATCCGCCCCGGGCTGTTCGCGCGCCTGGTGCACAAGGCGCCGATGCGCCACATCAAAGCCGTGGAGGCGGTCAGCGTCAGCCTCGAACGCGGCGAGGTGCTGGGCATCGCCGGCGAATCCGGCTGCGGCAAATCGACCACCTGCATGATGATCGCCGGGCTGCTGGCGCCCAGCGGCGGCGAGATCGTCTACGCCGGCGAATCGCTGGCCAGCCAGAATGCCGAGGCGCAGCGCAGGCATCGCCGCCAGGTGCAGATGATCTTTCAGGACCCCTACGAGTCGCTGAATCCGCGCTTTCGGGTCTTCGATATCGTCGCCGAAGGCCCGCGCGCACAGCGCCTGTGGCCGGAGCGCGAGATCGGCGAGCGGGTCGAGGCGATGCTCGCCGGCGTCGGTCTGCCGCCGGCCAAGTACGCGCAGCGCTACCCGCACGAGATGAGCGGCGGCGAGCGCCAGCGCGTCGGCATCGCCAGCGCGCTGGTCACCGAGCCGGATCTGGTGATCGCCGACGAGCCGCTGTCGATGCTCGACGTGTCGATCCGCGCCGGCATCCTCGACCTGCTGAAAAAGCTCTCCCGCGAGCGCAACTTCTCCTGCGTCTACGTCTCCCACGACCTGTCGATCCTCGGCAACATCGCCGACCGCCTGCTGGTGATGTACCTCGGCCAGGCGATGGAGGTCGGCCCCACGCTGGAGGTGATCAGGCAGCCCAAGCACCCCTACACCCGCGCGCTGATCGGCGCCGTGCCAGTGCCCGATCCGCGCGTGCGCCGGCCGGTGCCGAAGATCTCCGGCGACATCTCGCGCCCGGTCGATCCGCCACCCGGCTGCCGCTTCGCGCCGCGCTGCCCGTTCGCCGAGCAGAGCTGCCGCGAGCAGTTCGTCGAACTCAAAGCCAGCGCCAGCGCCGGCCACCAGGCCGCCTGCCACAGGCTCGGGGAGCTGCCGCTTGAGGGATTGTGATATCGCCGTGATCGGCGGCGGCCTGCTCGGCTCCGCGTTTGCCTACGGACTGGCCGCCAGCGCACAGCGCGTGCTGCTGCTCGACGAGGGCGACGATGCGATCCGCACCGCGCGCGGCAATTTCGGCCTGGTCTGGGTGCAGGGCAAGGGTCGCGGCATGCCGGCCTATGCGCGCTGGTCGCTGCAGTCGTCGCGCGAGTGGGTCGAGTTCGCCGCCGAGCTGGGCGACGAGACCGGCGTCGACACCGGCCACCACCGCCCCGGCGGCTTCAACGTGGCGCTGGACGAAGCCGAGCTGGCGGCCAACGTCGCCCTGCTGGAAACCCTGCGCCGCGAGGCCGGCGAAGCCGGCTACGAGTTCGAAGTGATGCCGCGCCAGCGGCTGCTGCAGCACCTGCCGCAGATCGGCCCGCGGGTGCCCGGCGCCACCTACTGCCCGCACGATGGCCACGTCAACCCGCTGCGCCTGCTGCGCGCGCTGCAGGCCGGCTTCCAGCAGCGCGGCGGCGAGTACGCACCGCGCCACGCGGTGCGCCGCATCGCGCCACTGCCCGGCGGCGGTTTCGAGATTTTTTGCAGCGACGGCGATGGCGATGGCGAGCTGCCGCTGGCGCGCGCGGAAAAGGTGGTGATCGCCGCCGGCCACGGCTCGCCGGCACTCGCCGGGCCGCTCGGCCTGCGCGCGCCGGTGGTGCCGGTGCAGGGCCAGGTGCTGGTCACCGAGCGCAGCGCGCTGGACATGCGCTACCCCACCAACTACGTGCGCCGCACCGACGAGGGCACCTTCATGCTCGGCCCCTCGGCGCGCGACGTGGGCTTCGACACCGCCACCGAAACCGCCACCCTGCGCGACATCGCCCGCCAGTGCAGTCGCGCCTTTCCGTTTCTGCGCGCGCTGCGCGTGCAGCGCAGTTGGGCGGCGCTGCGCATCATGACCCCCGACGGCTTCCCGGTGTACGAGCAGTCGGCGAGCCACCCGGGGGCCTTCTCCTTCGCCTGCCACAGCGGCGTCACCCTGGCCGCGGTGCACGCCCGGCGCGTGGCGCGCTGGGTGCTCGACGGGCGGATTCCCGCGGACTACCACTGCTTCGGCGCGGAGCGCTTCGATGTACAGCCGACGCACGCCGCCCGCTGAGCCGGTGACCATCCACTTCGAGGGCCGCGAGATCGTCGCCGCGCGCGGCGAATCGCTGGCCGCGGCGCTGCTCGCCGCCGGCGTCGCGCGCTTTCGCGAAGCGCCCCTCAGCGGCGCGCCGCGGGCGCCCTTTTGCATGATCGGCAACTGCTACGAATGCCTGCTGGAGGTCGACGGCGAAGCCAATCAGCAAGCCTGTCTGACGCGCGTGCGCGACGGCATGCGGGTGCGCGCGTCGCGCACCACCGCGACGCGCCCCGCAGAGGAGGCCGACGATGACAGCCAGCGCTGAGCTTATCGTCATCGGCGCCGGCCCCGCCGGCATGGCCGCCGCCATCGAGCTGTCCGCACTCGGCATCAGCGTGCAGGTGATCGACGAACAGCCAGCCCCCGGCGGCCAGATCTACCGCGCCGTGGAGCGCGTCCACGAGCAGCGCGCGGCGGATCTGACCCTGCTCGGCGAACAGTACGCCGACGGCCTCGATCTGGTGCGCCGCTTTCGCGCCTGCGGCGCCGAGCTGCTCGCCGGCAGCACGGTCTGGGAGCTGGCGGTGGACGAATCCCGCAGCAGCGCGCCGGTGGCGGTGCACTGCCTGCGCGAGGGTCGCGTCGAGCAGCTCGGCGCGCGCCACGCGATCCTCGCCTGCGGCGCGATGGAGCGGCCGACGCCCTTCCCCGGCTGGACCCTGCCGGGGGTGATGGGTGTCGGCGCCGCGCAGACCCTGCTCAAGGATGCCGCGCTACTGCCCGCCGGCGATGTGGTGCTGGCCGGCAGCGGGCCGCTGCTGTACCTGTTCGCCTGGCAGTTGCTGCGCGCCGGGGTGCGCCCGGCGCGGGTGCTGGATACCACCCCGCGGCCCTCGCGCGCGGCGCTGGCGGCGCTGCCGGCGGCGCTGGCGCGCGCCGCTCCGGAGCTGCTGCGCGGCTGGCGCTGGCTGCGCGAGCTGCGCCGCGCCGGGCTGCCCTTCGAGCGCCGCGTCGATGCTCTGCGGGCACTGCCCGATGCCGGCGGCGCGCGTCTCGCGCAGGTCGAATTCCGCTGCGCCGGCGGCGCCTGGCAGCGCCTCGATAGCGAGCTGCTGCTGGTCCACGACGGCGTCATCCCCAACACCTGGCCGGGCATGTCTGCCGGCTGTGCGCACCACTGGGATGCGGCCCAGCAATGCTGGGTGCCGCAACTCGACGCCGAGCTGCTCTCCAGTCGCGCGCCGCTGTCGATCGCCGGTGACGCCGGCGGCATCGCCGGCAGCGAGGCGGCGCGACTGCGCGGGCGGATCGCCGCGCTGGGCGCCGCGCGGCGGCTCGGCCGCGATCTCGGCAAACGCGCCGAAGCACTGGCCGGCTGGCGCGCCGAACTGCGCCGACTGGCGGCGCTGCGACGCTTTCTCGATGCCCACTACCCGGCGGCCGAGCTGTTCCGCCGGCCGCCGGACGAGACCATCGTCTGCCGCTGC
>Ga0207752_1001344_pt1 | contig 11315 bp, 6 predicted proteins | sample Pon2CUnioCityCA_6_FD_187272 | JGI IMG/M metagenome (GOLD analysis project Ga0207752, IMG submission 187272) | Marine sediment microbial community from Union City, CA, USA - Pond 2C Sediment 2 (SPAdes) | ecosystem: Environmental > Aquatic > Marine > Intertidal zone > Salt pond sediment ... | reverse complement strand
TCGTCCGGGTGCGTCAGTTTCGTAACGGAGCTCTTGGCCGCCAGAGAAACCGCCTGAACGTACGGGTATTGCCACTCTATCATGCCTCTGACCAGCGCCAACGTGCGGCACCCGCCGCCGCGGACAGACAGCCTGTGCTCAGCAAAAGAAGACGGCTTCGCCTTGCTGGACCTCAACGTAAGAACAGAGCGCGACAGATTGCTGAGTTCCTCACCTTCGTGAAGGCGGAAGTCGAACAGATTCTGGTTCTGCGCCTGAGACGCCAGGCCCGTGTGGAATGCCTGGTGCAGGATGCGCTGGTCGGATAGTCCATACAGGACCCACTCGAGCGCGTTCTTACAGGACTTCAGTAGCCAGGCGGGGATGACGCTATCGCCGAGCAGCAGTCCGTTCGCCAGGACCTTGCCGCAATCGGTTCGCTTCTGCGAGGCGGTCAGGATCAGGCGGTCCCGGGCGCGGGTCGTCGCGACGTACAGGATTCGCATTTCCTCGGCCAACCCGGCGGCGAGCTTCTTCTCGCCGATGACCTGATGAGCCAAAGAACGAAGCTTTGTATTGGACCGGGGATCGATGATCTGGAGTCCGAGCGTGTCACTCGCATCCATGACCAGGTCGGCATAGATATCCCGCCGGTTGAATTGAGACTCGAGCTCCGCGAGGAAGACGACCGGGAACTCAAGCCCTTTGCTCTTGTGGACGCTGAGAATGCGCACGGCGTTGCCGGCGGCGCTGCCCGGCTGGGCGGGCGCCCAGTCCTGGCCCAGATCCTGGAGCTTCTCGATGAATTCGATGAAGCGAGTCAGTGACGCTCTTGCGGCGCTGCTGGCGAAACCCTCGAACTGAATCGCGCGATCGTGCAGCTTGAGCAGGTTGGCCTTGCGGGCCTGACCGTTCGGCAGCGCCGAGACAAACGCGAGGAACTGCGTTTCGCGATAGACATTCCAGAGCAGATCGGCCAGGTGGCCCCGACGGGCCTGGCCTCGCCATCGTTCGAGGGTCTCGAGCGCAGCGGCAAGCTTGCTCCGCAACGCCGCATCTGAGCCGTCGTCACGGTATCGGGCCGCACAGGCATAGTAGTTGCCATGCGGCAGTTCCTTTCTTCCGTGCAGCCGGATCCGGGCCAGATCCGTGTCGCTTAGATGGAAGAACGGACTGCGAAGAACCGCCGCAAACTCGATGTCGCGCTGCGGATTGTCCAGGACCTTGAGCAGGCAGAGCACGTCGCTGATCTCCGTGGCCTCGAAGTACCCGGCGGTGGCGTCACAGTTGACGGGAATGCCGGCCAGGCGAAAGACCTCAACATAGTCATTGGCCTTCTTGGCCAGGGACCGCATGAGCACCACGATGTCACGATAGGCGACGTCGCGGAAGGCGTTGGCATCCTTGTCGAAGATTTGAAACTCGGGCCGGCCCGTCTCGGCGCCGACGATCTGCTGAATCCGCCGCGCGATCAACATGGCCTGCCGCTGGCGCGAACGGACAATATCCTCACCGCCTCCATCCTCGCCTTGCGGCGTGTCCTCGCTTTCGGCATCCTGATCCTTCATCGTCTCATCGAGGATGTGCAACTCGATAATCGGCTGATCGGGCTCCGTTTCGGACAGCGCAGTGGAATCGTCCTGTGGCCCCGGTCTCAGGCGAGCGGCCTCATCGTAGTCGATGCCGGCCAGCGACGACGTCATGATTCGTCCGAAAACCGTGTTCACGAAATCCAGGATGCCTTTCGCTGAACGAAAGTTATAGTTCAGGTCTACGCGGATATTGTGCGAGAGATCCTTGCGGTCGGCGGAGGCCGGCGTCAGACGCTCCAGAAAAATCGTCGGCTCGGCCCCGCGCCAGCTATAGATGCTCTGCTTGACGTCACCGACGCCAAAGACGTTGTCGCCGGAACTCAACGCATCGATGATCGCCTGCTGGACGGCATTAACGTCCTGATACTCGTCCACAAAGATGTGTCCGTATCGGCCCCGAAGAGCCAGGGCGACCTCCGAAGGCTCCAGCGGCTCGTCTGATTGTCCCTCCACCGTCAGCAACGTCAGCGCATGGCGCTCCAGATCGGCGAAATCCAAGCCATTCAGCGCCCGCTTGCGCTGGCCGTAGAGATGATGGAACCTCCGAGCCAGTTCGATCAGGACCTTCGTCTGCAAGCCGGCAGACCGCCCGACGCGGTCCAGATATTCGGGATTCATGACGGCCAGCTCGCGCAGGCCGGTCAACTCATCGATCGCCTTCTTTCGCAGGTCCTTGACGATCCCTCCGACGGTCTCAGGAAATCCCCGCAACTGAGGCGCCTTCGGCCTGTCGAAGGCTCGGATCATCGCCGAGCATCCGTCCCAATCGCCGGCGCGGAGCAAGTCGAGGCATGTTGTCACCGGCCCGATGAGCTGCTCATCCAGCGCTTGCCCCCAGCGGCCGTTCGGCACTTCAGCCTCATAGAGAGCCTTCGCCCGTCGCAACGGGGCGAGGATCGTATCGAGGCGGCCCTCAACCATCCGTATCTGTGCCTGCCCCAGGTCATTGGACAGCGGATCGGTTAACTCCGCCAGATGCTGTGCGAGATTGCACCAACGCTCGGGCAAGACAACGCCTTCGAGGAAATCGGTGAGCCGGATGACTTCGCCCAGAAACCCGCCGCTGTCCCGCAAGTCCCGACGGCCAAACAGCTCGCCAAGCCCCTGAACCAGGTGCGGTTGCTGCCAAGCCCGCTCGACCGTCTGCTCCAGCGTTTCGGCCTTCAGCAGCATGGCCTCATCGGCATCGATGACGCGGAACGACGGATCGAGCGAAAGCGCGTGAAAGTGCTCGCTGATGAGCCGCCTGCAAAACGCATGGATCGTACTGACGTCGGCGCCTTGAAGCAGCAGAATCTGGCGGCCCAAGCGCGGGTCCCCATTGCCGTGGAACGCGTCGCGGAGCTGCTGGGCGATGCGCGATCGCATCTGCTCGGCAGCGGCCTCGGTGAAGGTCAGCACCAACATGCTCAGAACGTTGGCACAAGGCCCTGGCTCCGAGACAAGACTGACGCAGCGTCCGGAGAGAACGGCCGTTTTGCCGGTCCCGGCCGAGGCGGCGACGAGGACATTGCCCCCGCGCGCGAGAATAGCTCGCTCCTGCTGCTCGGTCCACTTGACTTTCCTGTCGCCGCTCATACCTCGCACCTCCCCTCCAGCACTCCCAGCTTCCCGACCGAGGGCAGGAAGTGGTACTCATTGATCTGCCAGTCGAAACGGCAGATAGACGTGAACTCACAGCTGCTGCACGGCGAAACTTGGTTCAAGCGGTACGGTCTGACACTGATCTCGCCGCTGGCGATTTCCTCAACCAGCGTGACTATCTTTTCCGCGGCAAGTCGCAAGACCTTTTGAAAATCAGGTGATTTCAGGGCTCCTCTGTTTTCGTAACTTCCGTATGGCTGACCGTCCTTGGTGACATAGAAATTGTAAAACCTGCTGTCCTTTGCCGCTTGGCTGTCAAGCTGTCCGGCAAAGCATCCATCAAAAATCCCCTTGCCTTTGCGGGCGAAGCGGTCGGCTCTTGTCGTTCGCTCAGCGAGCGTACTTCTCGCGGGACCGACTTCGATCGGCACGTAGAATGCACCCGCGACGTTTCTTGTTGCGCTGCCTGTGGCATTGCGAATGGCTAACATATAGATGGGCAGTTGCATATCCAGGCCGTGATAGAATCTGGACCAATTGAACGAGGTATCCCTTCGCTTGTAATCGAAGACGGCCGCGATCTCCTTGCCGTCGATCTCGGCGACGTCCAGCCGGTCGATCTTGCCGTCCAAGGCAAGGACTCGCCCGTCCGGCAACGTCAGCTCGAACAGCCCCAGACTCTCGCGCGCGTTCCGGACGTCTCCGAAACCCACCTCCGAGCCAACCGGGCGAAACGACCCGGCCCGAATCATCTGCGCAACCTCCAGAATACAGTCCTGCAGCACGTCGGCGGCGTTACCGATGATGAACTCATTGTGAGCGGAGCGCGCGGTGAAGTTCCGAACGAAAGGATTCGCGGCCATGAGCGCGTCGATCTGCTCTCTCAGCAGCGTCACGAGCCGCTCGTCTTCGACCGTGCCGGCGTCCTTCGCCTCTTGCGCCAGCCGCTTGTGGAACGCATCCAGAACGTCGTGATAGAATCGCCCTAAGTCGAGCGGTTCGAGCTTGAACTCTCGCCGCGGCTGCAAGGCGAGGACGTATCGCGCGAAGTGCCTGTAAGGACAGGCGGCAAAGGTCCCGAGCCGGGTCGCGGAGCCCCGCAGGCGAAGGCCGAAGAGCTCATTGACGACACCCGGCTCCAGCGACGCGCGATTGTCGTAGCCCAGAGCGGAGACGACCTGCTCGGCCACCCGCTCGTACTCGGCGTCCGACTGCATCGCCTCCAGTAGCTCGGCCAGCTCGTCGGCGGGAGTGCCCTCGGGGCCGAAGACATCTCTGCCCAGCCGGCTGCACAGCAACTCGCTGAGTTCCGAGGCGTTCCGCACCTCCGACGGCTCCAACAAGCTGTCCGACACGAACTCCTCCGACACGTCCTCGAACAGCGATTGCAGCTCATCGACGAAGTGCGACCGCATGATCGGGCTGCCCTTCTCATCCACGCATGGGTAGCTGATGCACAGGAACTTCGACGGCCGCGTGAAGGCAATGTACGCGAGGTACTGGCGGTCGATCAGGGACTGCGTGGCCGAAGGCGCGATCTGGAAATCGGCAGCCTCAGCGGCATCACGATCGTCATCCGTTAGCACGCCGCCGGCCGTCAGCGGGATGGGAAACTGCTTCTGCGTCGCCCCGAGCAGAAAGATCGCCTTGAGGCTCGGGTGGCGGCTGCGCTCGATCATGCCGACGAGCACCTGATCCAGCTTCGGCGGAATAAACGCCAACGTCATCTGCGAGAAGGCCAACGTCAGCAGGCCGAAGTAGTCTGGCGCCGTCATCTCCCGGGACTCGAAGATCTCCACGAGGGCATCGAAGATGTCCACGAACGTATCGAAGAACTGTCGATGCTCGCCCGCCTCGTCGCCCCATCCGCCTACGGTTTGCCGGACCGCAAGTCGATCCAGAAAAGAGAAGGTGATGCGGGTGAACTCAGCAGCCGTCAGCTTCTTCTCGACATCGCCGCCGGGACACAATGCCTCGCGCAGCTCCAGCAGCGGGCCAATCGCTTCACAACGAATCCGGTTGATCTCGTCTTCGTTGAATTCCTCACTCTGGGGGTCCTGAAACCGCCAGGGTTCTGGCGAGGCCCAGTCGCGCCCATCCACACCGAAGGCGAGACAATAGTTCTCCAGCACATCGATAGCCGAGCGATCCATCGGGACCAGGTCGGTCTTGAGCCAGGCGAAGATGTCGGCGTGAGCGAGCGAGCCCGTCACGGCCTGCAACGCCTCACAGACAAACTCCACCACCGGATGCTGATTGAGTGCCTGACGCTTGTCGATGAAGAACGGAATTCCATAGTCCTCGAAGTAAGCGCGAACGTATTGCTCGTAGCCGTCGAGGTCGGAGGCCACCACGGCGATGTCGCGGTACCGGTAGCCCTTGTCCCTGACCAGTCCAAGGATCTCTCGCGCGACGAACTGAATCTCCTGACGCAGGCTCGGTGCGGCAACCAAGCGAACGTCACCGGCCGCCTTCGACTTGCCGGCCCTCATGCGAAAGACGTTCCGCTCCACATGCGCCAGCGCGGGCGAGTCCGCGAAGCGATGCACCTGCTTGAGCGTCACGGGCTTGAGCATTTTTACCCTGGCCTCGCCGAGTCGCTCAAGCATCTCGCGATAGGTGCGCGCCGTCGGCTCAAAGAGCCCGGCCTCCGTCTCACTGCCGGTCTTGGAATCTCCGACCTGCACGGTCGCCGGATCGACGCACAGCACCACGGAAGCCTGGTCCACGACTTTGAGCAATTCGATCAGCAGAGCCATCTCCCCACCGGTGAAGGAGGCGAACCCGTCCACCCACAGCCGGGCTCCCTTGATGAACTCCGCCCCGGACACGGCTCTGCATGCGCTGGTGATCCGCGCGTCCGGATCGACGAACCTGTCCTGGAGCGCCTCCGCGTATTGGCCAAAGACAAGCCCGATGTCCGCGAATTTCAAAGCGGACAGCCGGCGGCGATCGTCGCTCTGGAGGAATTCGAGCAATCCCTCGATATCTTCGGGGTCTTTGGCATACTGATGCAATTCCGTGATCGTGGCGGCCATCTCCCGCGCAAAGCCCGGCTTCAGGGCCGAGGAGCCGAAGACCTGGAGCTTATCCAGGTTGTCACGCAGGATCTTGTGGACGACCATCTGCCGGCCGATCCGCAGGGTTTCCAGCTTGCCCCCACGCTCGCCGAGGAGCTTCAGCAGGAGGTTCTTGAAGGAGAGGATGTGCAGACGGTGATAGCCGCGGATGCGCTCGTCGGAGAGGATCGCCCGTTCCGCCTGATACGTCGCCTGCTCCGGCACGAGGAACAGCAGCGGCTGCTCCGACGGCTCCAGCAGCGCGCCCACGATCGCGCGAACGCAGCACGCCGTCTTGCCCGTTCCACTTCGTCCGAGAATAAACTGAACCGCCATAGCCGCCTTCCGTGCGCGCAACCAAAGTCCGAAAACTTGTACCAGATCGCAAGCAGCCTTTCAACAAAAATGCGCGTGCTTGCGGCTACTGCTGATACCGATGCTGGCTGTGAACTCAATCTGCGTGCACCAAACTGGGGACTGATCGGTGTGAATGTACGCAGGTGGGCTATGCGACACCGATGAGGTGGAAGTTCGGAGGGGCCTGCTGGATTGTGATGGTGGCCACGTCCGTGAGGCGCTTGGTGTAGGAGTGATCGGGATCGCCGATGGTCTCGAGCACCGTCTCGTTGGCGGCCTCTTCCCGCAGTCGGCGAATCGCGGCGTTCACGAGAAGGAGCAAGGGATTGTAGAAGTACAGCACCTGGAGCACGTTCTGCGCGAGATTGATCCACAGATCGTGTCGTTTGACGTGCGCGAGTTCGTGGAACAGTACGTCGCGCAGGTGCCGCGACCCGAGCGTCGGAGCGAGATTGCGGGGCACGATGATGACAGGCCGAATCAGGCCGCAGACGGCCGGCTTCATGCCCGCATAGCCGACCTTCAGACGGATGGGACACCAGATGCCCATACGCTTGCGGCAGTAGAGAAGAATATCGTTCATCAGGTGATTGGCCGCGGGCGACTTATCGACTCCCTTGCAGGCAGCCAGCGCACGCCGGATCAGCACAACGCCCATGATTCCGGCGCCGGCCAGCCAGAGCACAAAGATGGCCCCCTGCCAAGTGAGAGTTCGTGGCCGCTCCCCCATCCCAACCGTGGTGGTCTGGGACTGTCCGGTGGTGGGCTGAGATAGGGGAGCGTTGGTGTGGCGCGCTGGCAAAGAGGAGGGTGTCGGGTCTGCGTAGGCAGCTTGGGGTCCCCAAACGCGAAGGATCGCGTTTGAGAGCCCCTTGCCAGTCGGCCAATGGGTAGAAGGAGGATCTAATGAAAGCAAAGGAAGCAAGATGAGAAAGGCCAAGACGCACGTAACCAGCCAGTATCGCAGGCCGGCACGGATGCGCTTTCGCAAGGCGAACTCGACCAGCAGAACCAGGCCGATCGCGACCGTCGATTGCACCAGGATCGGTAAAGCCAGTCCGACAAACGCTTTACCCATCGTATTCACTTGTAACGCCATCCATTCCATTTCACGCCTTTCACCTTCTAAGACGCCCGAAACGAAAAAGTATTACATGGAAAATGGAATATTTCGCGTGCGGCCGTACCTGCGAGTTCCGTCGCGGCTGCCTGGTCGTACGGGGCCGCCACAGTAGACGCCTGCGATTCTTTTGACTTTCGTACCGGGCTGCGATAGAAGGATAGTCAGGAGTGTTTCCAAGGGTAGACAGCTAGCGCACCGTCGCAGACAGGAACGGAGATTCGGCCACGATGTTAGGCGTGATGTTTGGTGAGGGCGAGGTTCTGGTGATCGTCGTGCTGACAGCGATCGTCGTCTTTGTGGTCGTGCGCAAACGGAGGGCCAGATAGTCGGCCGGCGGACGAGCAACGGCTACGTCCAATCCTCCTTCCAAGCCTTTCCTGTCCTTTGCTGCTTGAGTCGACTGCGCTGTTTCTTTTCCTCCAGCCGGCGCTCGCGCGCGGCGGCCGGCGCCTTCGTCTTTCTGCGGACCGGGTCGAGTTTTAGTGCCTCTTGCAGCAACTGCTGAAGGCGCTCCGTCGCCGCCTGACGATTCGCCTCCTGGCTGCGATGCTTCTGTGAGACGACACGCAGAACGCCGTGCTTGTCGATGCGCGTCGAGAGTTTGGACAGGATCCGCTTCTTCTGGTTATCGGACAGACCCGCCGAGCCGGCCACGTCAAAGAGCACCGTCACGCGCGTGTTGAGCTTATTGACATTCTGCCCGCCCGGACCGCCGCTGCGCGACGTCTTGAGCGTTAGCTCGTCTTCAGAAACAAAGGTGTTCTTGGCGATCTCAATCATGGCCTGCCGCTTCGATCATTTCCGTTCCGGAAGCATCATCACAGCCGATCCTACTTGTCGGAAGGCCGGATCGCAAGCTGGAGTTTCGCGGCCCTTCGACCAACGGAACCTCGCTGTTCAACGCGCAACGCTGCAGGTATGAGTCTCGTGGGGCATCACACCTCTCGCTACCATGAGCCGTCCTCAGTATTTCGTCAAATTTCATCACAAAATCTTTGCCGGCCATTCCTGCGTTATCGGGGCTAAGTCGGGTAAGCCGTCCAAGTCGGCAAAGCATGGCGGCAACGCCGGGTTGTGGGGCGGGGCAGACTGGGAATCTCTGGAGGATCGTCAAGACAGGCCGGGGCCTCACGCCCTTGTGAAATGGATGGAGCAGGCAATTCGACCCGTTCAAGATTTACTCAAGGGCTGCAATACAGTTTGCCGATGGTTATCCGTGGGACAACGAAAAAGGCATTATCAGTATTGATAACAAGGTTTTGAAAACGTGGAGGTGCCGGAAAACAAAGGCTGAGAAAATTGCAGTGCGACGGTCGCCCCTGGGTTGAGCAACAGGCGGGTATTTCAAACCTAACTACCATTTGGATTTTGGGAATATCCTCGCAAAGCTCCACAGGGGCTTTTTTTATAGGTCGGCCTCGGGAGGAAACTGCATCCTGAGGCGGCAAGCACCGTATCCCACGATAGGCAATGGTCTCGCCACGCGCGAGAAAACTGCGTCAACAGGTTCAGCACAAACACTGAGACGTACAGCCAGCCTTCCCTGCCCGCCGTCACCAAGGCAACGGACACGCGACGGGTTTTCGCTTTCCGCCTGCGAACAGGGGCATTATAGTATGGAAGATCGGCGGGAACACCGGCCGCCGAACCGCTTACAGAGGCACTGAATCAAGGGAGGCATGAAATGATGAGCCCAAATCGAGTACATGGCAAGGCACTTGTTTCCGTCGTAGCGGTGAGCCTGCTCGCGGCCACGGCGCTATGGATGTCCATGGTCTCCGGCCCGGCAACGGCCCAGCAGAACGGCGGACCCCAGGCCGAGGAGCTGAGAACCGGCAAGAACTTCATTGAGACCAATATCTACAGCGAACGGGAGGACCAGGAGATCCTCAAGGGGTTCGAGGGCCTGAGAGTGGCCGATGTCTCGGACGGCATGGACAAGGTCGGCCTGGCCAACGTGGGCCTGATGTCGCCGGAAATTCACCCCTCCTGGAAAGACACGAAGCACTACAAGCACCGCTTCATCGGCATCGCCGTGACGGCCCGGTACGTCCCGACGAACAAGCCGCCCGCCCCGCCCATGGAGACCGAGGCCTTCGACAAGTGGGTGGGCAAGACGTACAGCGAGGTGACGCCGGAGCCGTTCGTGCCGCTGATTCGCAAGGGCACCGCCCTGGTCATCGATGACGCTCCCGATTCCGACGTCGGCACGATCGGCTCGAACAATATCATGGGCTGGAAGGTCCGGGGCTGCGTCGGCGTGGTCACCAACGCCGGCGGCCGTGACACCGACGAAGTCGCCACCGAGCAGGTGCCGCTGTACCTGCGCCGCGTCGCGCGCGGCATCCGCCCGGGACGCAACGAGATCGAATCGGTCAACCGCCCCATCGAGTGCGGCGGCGTCCTCGTCCGACCGGGTGACGTCATCGTCGCCGACGGCGACGGCGTCATCGTCGTCCCGCGCGAAGTCGCCCGCGAGGTCGCCGAATACGCCCAAGCCACCATGGAAGGCGACAAGGCCGGCCGACGCGGCCTCTACAAACAACTCGGCCTGCCCGAAGACGACTCCGTTCGCTGAAGCCTGAACCGCCCGTGCATGACCTTTGCACAGGCTCAAACACAAAGGGGATGTGCTACGGATCGTCTGCCTGCACCGCAAGTGATGTCTACTCGGTGGTGATAGCGCGAGTCACGACGCCGCCCGGCGCAAGTGTCAGCAGGCTCTGCGGCGCGGCGTTTCATGCGATGATTCGACTGTCTATGGTTGCTCCACACACAGCCTTCGGAATTCTTCGTCGGCGAGCAGATTGCCCATTCCCGACGAGAGGAGGGTGAGACGCTCGTCCGCCGGATGTGCTTCAAGCCCCTGCGTCAGCAGTGCACGGGCCTCAGTGTCCCGGCGCAAAAGAAGGAGGACGTAGACCTGTTGCGCCAATTGACTCGTGTCTTCAGGGTTCGTGCGATATCTCTCCGCGTGAAGCTGCAAAGCACGTTCATACGCCTCACGAGCGGAGGCGGTGTCTCCCTCCAGCACACAGGATTTCCCATGCAATACCCACGCCTCTGCAAAGTCCGGTCTCAAGTGCACAACTTCCTCTGACAGCGACCGTGCCTTCTCGTACTCGGCGTCAAGAAAAGCCTGCGTCGCCCGATCAACAAGGCTCTGGGCACAATCGTTCGCCAAAGGGACCTGATCTGCGCAACCGGCAACACAAAGGACACCCAGCACGACAACAATTACGAGCCGCTCGTTCATTTCTCTCTCCCTGCGCGAACATCATTTATGACCTGCGAGAGACGCAAAACGCAGACCTCTCTGTTGGGCGGGAATTCCCGTCGCCTACTGCGAGAATGATAACGCGCCATGTCCGTGCGTGCAAGGAAGTCTGCATCTCTTGACGGCCCAAACACAGAGGTTGCCGAATCCGCTCAGGGCACGATGGAAGGCGACAGAGCCGACCGACGCAATCTCTACAAACAGCTCGGCCTGCCCGTGGACGGCCCCGTTTGCTGACGGACCAATTGGGGTTAGTTTCCGGCGATCTCGGCGATTTGCTCCGGGGGCAGGGGAACGCCGTGGAGCTGTACGTCGTCGATCAGGCCGTAGTAGAACCGGGTTTT
>Ga0207752_1001343_pt1 | contig 11317 bp, 10 predicted proteins | sample Pon2CUnioCityCA_6_FD_187272 | JGI IMG/M metagenome (GOLD analysis project Ga0207752, IMG submission 187272) | Marine sediment microbial community from Union City, CA, USA - Pond 2C Sediment 2 (SPAdes) | ecosystem: Environmental > Aquatic > Marine > Intertidal zone > Salt pond sediment ... | reverse complement strand
GCACCAAGCGCGCCCATTGGGACCAACGGCCTTCCAGCAAAGGCGCAATTGCGAACGCGCTATTGCGAACGCGCGCTAATGACTGGAGGTGCTGGCCAGGGGCGCACCCAGCTCACCACCGAGCTACCCTTTCCCGTCCAGGCTTTATGGATAGGTCTCCAATAGGGATAAGAGCCAAACCATCCTGCGCAGGTTACTTCTCCTCCCCTGGAACCTTTCCTAAATCCAACAGTGCGATGAACCCTGAGTCAAAGATCGGATTCACTTTCCAGGAAAACGATCGAGCAAGTAGAATCCTCTTAAGACAGTGTATACATTCTTGTACGGTAACTCAAGATTGTGCAATTTAGCACAAGCGCCCGCTCCCGATGCAGATGCCGTTAGATCGCAGAAGCCGCAGAAAGCAGGGGGAAATGTGCTTTCTGCAGCCTCTGTATCTGGCAGCACCCCAGGTAGGAATCGAACCCACAACCTACGGATTAGAAGTCCGTTGCTCTGTCCATTGAGCTACTGGGGCATCTTAGTTTGTGCCTCCCAATTGTAAACGGCAGGCAGGGACCCGTCAATATCGCCGCGTATGCGTCTCATAAAAAAACCAGGGGTGGGGGAACCAGGTTTGCCCTAATGGCAATGGCGGCAATGGCCGGCAGTTCCGGCAAAATCAGGCCGCGCGGTGGGCAGAGGGAGAGGGCTGCTGCAATACCTCTTGCAGGCGGCCGCCTTCAATGTAAGCCAGCAGCGTATCCAGGTCCGGCAGGATTTCGTCGGCCGTGATCTGCACGACCCAGTTGTGGGCCATAGGGGTCACGGCGATCACATAGGTACCGTTGTGATACGCTTCCCAGAGCTCGATGGCCGTCCCCATACTGGCGTGAGGCAGGTAAGCGATGAGGATGTCGGCGCGGCGCGCCAGCTCGGTGTTTTCCATGAAGGTGCGAACGGTATCTTCCGGGCCGTAGGTGACGCTGTTGGGATGGAGCATCCAGGGATCTGTAATCTGTGCCCCGGGCAAACTGGCCTGCAAGGCTTCGTTGATCCGTACCCGGTAGTCCTGCCCGTCAATCCCATCGTCGCGCCGCGAGCCTTGCATCACGCCGGCCACAAAAATATGGGTCATGTTCCCTCTAGGACTCTTCAAGAATGGGCCGGATACCCTGATACACGCGGGATCCACCGAAAGTCTTCAAGATGACGTCCGTGGGCCGCTGGAGGCGACCGGCAATCGCCGCAGCCGTCATTGGCTGGTTGGCGTTGGCCAGCAATACACAGAAAGCAGCGTCCACTACCGAAGTGCGGGCCGCGAAATCCTCAGGAAGCTGGCTGAAATAAGTCTGGAGGACGTATTGGAAACCGTCAACCTGCCGGACTTCTCCAGTAGCCGGATCGATCAGGTCAACCTGCTCAATATCGGTATCCAGTTGTACGCCTTCGTCAACATTTAGCCGGGTATAGAGGTAGGTTTTCAGATCTAGATTGGAGCGGTCCCACCACTCGTAATCAATATAAAATTTCGTGTCCTCGGTCGGGCGTTTGAGAACAGGCGCTTTCACCTTTGGACGTGGACGTTCAGACAAATTGACTCCTTTCTCTCAAAATGACCGGGCGAACGGCGCCGCACCGGCCCTCATAGGTGCAAATAGTTATCCGCGGGACGGATCATACTGCCAGTAATGGTCGCCGACAGAAACGAAGACCGGATTCCGGACCAGTTCGGCAAAAAGCGGTCCGGGGGGCATCCGTCGCAACATCTGAATCGCACTATACAGCGTTTTCGCATGAACGGTCTGCTGGGGATTGAGTGCCGCCAGTTCCGGAAATATCTCTTTTAGCAAAGAGATCACCGAGCGGTCTCGCGATTCGGCCCGGCGCCACAGCGCATCCACCGCTGCCACGTAGTCGGTTCCCACGATCAACAGGTCATCATAGCCACAGGAGATTGTCCGTCGCTCCAGGTCAAATTCGAGGCGATCGTTTTCTACGGAGGCAAGCCGTACCCACTCTCGTTGGCCGCGCCGGCGATCGAAATTCAAAAGAATAACTCCCGGCTCAGGCCCCGGCCGGAGACTGATAAATCCGCCGATTGGAATCTCATTCTCGGCGTACCAGTCTTCCAGGCCATAAACATAGCGCTCAAATTGCACGATCCAGCCGACGATTTCCTCGTCGGTCTGTTCGTCAATGAACAACACCCGTTGCCGCGGCGAGTTGCTCGGAGGGAAGAGCGCCCGGGTACGCGCGCTCAGCGGCAAGGTGCCCGCCCACCGATGGGGGTATGTCAGGGTCAATACGACCGGCTGCGGGGTCGTAATCGGTTCCAGATCGGACCATTCGTCGTCCAGCTCTCGCTCCAGGAGGCGCAATTCGGGTGTCAGGGCTGTTTCTTCATACGGAATCGGGTCATATTCCAGACGTCCCGGTGCTTCCTGCACCGCCTGTGGCTCCATCCGGTTCAGATACCAGCCAATCTCACCGGCCGGCGCAACCTCGTCAAACCGATTGTCTTTCAGGAGGGCGTGATTGAGGGAGAAGATCTGAGTCTCCAGAGGAAACTCTTCCAGATCGAGATGGGGCAACATCTCTTCCGGTGCCAAGGGTCCTCCCTCGTTGATTTCCAGCACCGCCTCCGCCAGATTAAGGTGTCCGACATTGACGTCGACCATTAAGCCCTGGAGGAACCATTCATTGCCCAGGCGAATAAAGCCTTCCCGCTCGGCCAGCGCCTCAGAAACAAGCTCGGCCACCGCGTCTCCGTACAGGAGATGCAAATCCGCGGCAGACGTCATCTCCAACGCCTCGAAGATCGTGCCTTCTTCCTGGTTCAGGACATGCTCGCTTTCCAGATTAGAGGCGAACTCCCGCTCCTTGCCGTTCAACTTCACCTGAATGACATTAAAGTGCCCGGCTTCCGGATTCTGACCCTCGCGCACGTCCACTACCGTACCATAAGCAAAATTGAGTGCAGGGAATACCAGTTCATCCCCTTGCTCATATTTGGCTCGCGGCTGGTAGACGACCCGGCCGGCCAATCGCTGCTTGATCTCATTTTTCTCCCGGGACACCCGGTGCTCCATAATCACCAGGGCCAGCTCGGACGCGGTTTGTGGTCGCTCGACCTCCAGAAAGTGGTTATAAATTTGCTCAATATCCGACTCAGTAAGTTCGAGCTTGGATACCCAATAATCCTGAGTCTGAGTTCGGGACTGAATCACAACATGCTCCTATATACGAGGGAATTCGTTTAGTAAAGGCGGTTCTTGCATGGTAGCGCAACATAAAATTATATCAATTTGCCGGGATGGCTGCCAATTTACATATTCTCTACTCAGGGGAAAGCGGTCTCCGTCCATTGCCGGCCATCGACGGGTACATCCAAGACGCGCAGTTCCCAATGGAGGTGCGGGCCCGTCGAGAGACCGGTTGACCCCCCTAACCCGATCGCCTCTCCGGCTGCCACCTGCTGCTCCACCTCCACCAGGATCTCTGACAGGTGATAGTAACCGGAAAAGACACCCAGCCCATGGTCGATGATCACCGTATTACCCCGCAATTCAAGCGTGTCACTGAAGACCACCGTCCCGGCAGCCGGGGAGAGAATGGGGGTACCCGTCGTTCCACCCAGATCGAGGCCCGTGTGGAAAATTTCGAAAGGGCCACCGTTATAAGAACGGGCTCCACCATACCCGGCCGTCACAACTGTGTTCGTCACCGGCATCTGGAAGAGGCCTTCCCAATACTGTTCTGGCGTAAACTGACCATAGATGGTGCTGAGAAACGCATCTTCCTCGGCTCGCACTTCCGGCGCCAGCAGTGGCGCTTGCTCAGCGGGCACGTTGATCGTCTGTGTCGGGTAGTTCCCAGAGATGATTTGAATCTCGTCCAGGAACGGCCACCACTCACTCTCGCCCTGCCCGGTTAGCGATAATTCATACAGGCCAGGTTCGGTGAAGGCATCCACGCCGACCAGCGCCACGTACCCGTCATCGTGGGGCGTGAAATGCAACATTTGCCCGGCGAAGGTGCCTGCAGGTATCCCTTCCTCGCTGTGGACGACATAGATGCTGGCCGTCTCCCCCTGGGTTAAGGGTACGGGCCTGGCGTTCACCTCCTGCCAGCCGCCGGGCAAGAAAGTGTAGTGGCCGGGCCCGGGCATCCGCAGGCGCATCCCCGGATAGAGGCGCGCGGCCGGTTCCAGATCGTTGGCAGCCACTATCTCCTCGGGAGACAGGCGGTAACGGGCGGCCAGCATCAGCATCGTTTCACCGGGCCGGACGAGGTGAACGGTGCCCGTAAGCGGCCGGGGCGTGCCTGTACCATTCTTGCTGATCAGGGAAAGGGTCTGACCGGCAAAGAGGGTGTCGCCTACCAGACGATTGGTGCCGGCAATGGCAGCCACCGTGGTCGAGAAGTGGCGGGCCACCCCCAGCAGAGTATCGCCGACCTGCACAGTATAGCTGGCAGCGACCACCGCCCCCTCGCCGCCAGGAATGATCAGTTCCTGACCGGGGTGGATCACAGAATTCTCGTCCAGGCCATTGACCAGCATCAGGTCGGCCACCGTCACCTCATACTGCGCGGCGATGGTCGTCAGGTTTTCTCCTTCGACGATAATATGGGTGATGGGTCCTTCCGGTGCAGAGGTCTCTCCCTCCGGTGTCGCGGTCGGCGCCGCTTCCTGTGCCAGGGCATCCAGGGCCGTCAGGGCCAGCATGGGCAAGAGCAGCAACAACAACAAAGTCTTGAGGTTTTTCATTACCTTATCTTTTACGGTCAAACAGTACTCCAGGCAAAGGGCCGCTCCAGATTTTAAGGGGGCTGTCAGAATAGATCCACCGCCAGATCGCCAGGGGCATCCAGTAGATCGCTGGCCGTGATTTCCAGATCGGCGAAGTTTTCAAAAGTCAGATCAGCGAAGGATAACGTGTAACGCTCGCGGAGCAAACTGAATAGCCCCAGATAGTTGATCAGCACGCGCTCCTCCCAGGCCAGCCCGAGCCGCCCGGCAGCAGCGCGAATTGCCGCTTCTGCGCCCTCCAACTCTACGAAATCGCCGAAGGGCAACTCGTCCAGCACCACCTCGACCTCTCCCAGGCGGAAGGTTTCGCGGTACTTCTCATACACCTGGTGAGCAACAAACCCCACCCTTTTCAGGATGGTGCCCATTGTCCCGAAATCGGCCACTTCCACCTCTATCTCTTCGCGCACCTTTGCCTCGGAAGTTGTGTTGTCCACCGGACCTTTGAAGGTCAGGCGAACCCGATCATCCTGGCGCAGGCGCAGCAATTGAAAGCGGGTACGCAGCGTTTCGCCGGGCGTATCAAAACGCACGTTGCGCTCAAAGATGCGCGGCCGGACCTGTTCGCCCCCGGCAGCCAGCAGACGCTGGCGCAGGTCTGCCAGATCGGAAACAATGAATTTGACCTCAACTTCCAGCCGATTATCACCCACCGGCGTTATGCCTCCTCATCCGGATCGCCGATCACCAACAGCTCCTGATTCTTCTCCACGTTAGCCCCCTGTTCCACATGGACGCGCTGCACCACCCCATCCCGGCCGGCGCGCAATTCATTTTCCATCTTCATCGACTCCAGAATGACGACCTTCTCTCCCTTTTTCACCTGATCGCCCGGCGCCACCAGCACGTCCAGAATGACGCCCGGCATCGGCGACCTGACCGCTACCGTTCCCGTTTCCGGCAGCACCGTACCCCGGGCCTGGGCCAGCCGGTAGCTGCGCTCATCCTGCACCTTGACCGAGTACAACTCGCCATGGATCAAGACTTCCCAGGCATTTTCCTGTTCGTTGACGATTGCCTCCAACGAACGGTTGTTAATCAGCAAGGAAAGGGTCCCGCCCTGCAGCAGTTGCTGAAAATCGATCTGATAGGGTTCGCCATTGACCAGAATCTGCTCTTCCTGGTCAATCTCAATCGTATATTCTTGTTCGTTGACAGTCGTAAAATATTTCATGATTTAATGTACTCGCTGCCAGCGACTGTACCACTTCCAGTTGCTGGTATCCCGCTCGCCGGGGGCCACCATCTGGCTGGCCCGTTGATCCCGGCGGTGGGCCACCAGAGTGGCAAAAATCGCCGCTTCTAATTCGTCGGGCGCCTCCCGATCACTCATACTGAATCGTTCCTCGACAAACTCCGTGTCAAATTGCCCGGAGAGAAACCGGTGGCTGTCCATCATATGCTGGTGAAAGGGAATGTTCGTCTTGACCCCCATGATCCGGTACTCTTCCAGCGCACGGCGCATACGCAACACTGCATCTGCCCGCGTCTCCCCGTAACATATCAATTTGCTGATCATCGAATCATAGTAAGGGGTAATTTCGTATCCTTCATAAACGCCTGTGTCCACCCGGATGCCGGGACCGGTGGGCAGCGTAATCGCCGTGATCGTACCGGTAGAAGGCATAAAGTTCTGGTATGGGTCTTCGGCGTTGATCCGGCACTCAATCGCCCAACCGGTCATCTTCACCTGCTCCTGCGTGTAACGGAGGCGGCGCCCGCGCGCGATTCGCAACTGTTCCTGGACGATGTCAATCCCGGTAACCAATTCGGTCACCGGATGTTCCACCTGAACGCGAGTATTCATCTCCAGGAAGTAATAATTCTTATCCCGATCCACCAGGAATTCGACCGTACCCGCATTTACATAATCAACCGCCGTTGCCGCAGCGACGGCTACCTGGCCCATACGCTGGCGTAGATCATCGTCGACGACGAAGGAGGGAGCCTCCTCGATCAACTTCTGGTGGCGCCGTTGCAGAGAACACTCGCGCTCCCCTAAATGGATAACGTTTCCGTGAGCATCGGCCAAAACCTGAATCTCGATATGGCGTGCATCGGAGATCATCTTCTCCAGGTAAACCTCTCCGTCTCCAAAAGCGGCAAGAGCCTCGCGGCGGGCAGCCGCCAGGGCCTCGGGAAGGTCTTCCAGCCGGTGGACCGGACGCATCCCTTTGCCGCCCCCTCCGGCCACCGCTTTAACAAGCACCGGGAACCCTATCTCCGGGGCTGCAGCAATGATCTCCTCGTCACTCAAACCCGGTTCCGTTCCCGGGACTACCGGCACACCGGCCGCCCGCACCGTTTGCCGGGCGACCTGTTTATCGCCCATGGTGCGGATCGCGTGTGGAGGGGGACCGATGAAGACCAACCCTGCCTCGTAGCAGGCCTCGGCGAAGGTGGCCCGCTCGGCCAGGAAACCATAGCCAGGATGAACGGCGTCAACGCCGGCCTGCCGGGCAACAGCCAGTAATTTCTCGATATCCAGATAGCTCTGGGCAGCGGAGGGCGGGCCGATATGGTACGCTTCGTCGGCGTAACGGACATGCGGCGCGTTGCGGTCCGCATCCGAGTAGACGGCCACCGTCTGCAGGCCCAGTTTGTGGCAGGCGCGCTGCACGCGCACGGCGATTTCGCCCCGGTTGGCGATCAGGACCTTATCGAATTTTCGGGTCAAAAGATGGTTATCGTGGTTGTCACTCATAGTAATCCCTTACTGGAACAGTCGACTTAACCGTTCAACGGAACCGTTCACTTACACCATCACTGAGGATGGCGTTTAAAGCGGAATGTTCCCGTGCTTCTTCGGTGGATTATCGTCACGCTTGTTCTGCAACATGTTGAGGGCGTTAATCAGGCGTGGCCGGGTCTCATGCGGCTCAATCACATCGTCGATATACCCCTTCTGGGCGGCCGAGTAGGGGTTCGCAAACCGCTCCCGATATTCGGCTACCAGCTCCTCCCGGCGCTGCTCGGGATCTTCTGCGTCGGCCAGCTCGCGGCGGAAAATGATGTTAACCGCACCTTCCGGCCCCATGACGGCAATTTCGGCGGTGGGCCAGGCCAGGTTAAGATCGGCACGAATATGTTTGCTGTTCATGACGCAATAGGCGCCGCCGTACGCTTTGCGGGTGACGACGGTAATTTTGGGCACGGTGGCCTCACAGAAAGCATAGAGCAGCTTTGCCCCGTGGCGAATAATACCCCCGTATTCCTGATCGAGGCCCGGCAGGAAACCGGGAACGTCCTCAAAGACGATCAAGGGGATATTGAAGGCATCGCAAAAACGGACGAAGCGGCCCGCTTTCTCGCTGGCATTGATGTCCAGAACTCCGGCCAATACCATCGGCTGGTTGGCGACGATGCCCACGCTGTGTCCGCCCAGCCGGGCAAAACCGACGACGATATTCTGGGCGAAATGTTCCTGGATCTCAAAAAACTCGCCATCATCCATGATCAGGTGGATAGCGTCCTTGATATCGTATGGTTTGTTGGCGCTATCGGGCACCAGCTTATCCAGGGCACTCTCGGTGCGTAGGGAATCGTCCTGGGTCGGCTTGAAGGGTGGGTCCTCCATGTTGTTGGCGGGCAGGTAGCTGAGCAGTTCACGCATCAGGTAAAGGCAGTCGGCCTCGGAGTTGGCGGCCATGTGCGCGACGCCGCTCCGGGCGTTGTGGGTCATGGCCCCACCCAGCTCTTCAAAGGTCACCTCTTCGCCGGTCACCGTCTTAACCACGTCCGGGCCGGTAATGAACATGTGGCTGGTATCTTTGACCATGAAGATGAAGTCGGTCAGGGCCGGCGAATAGACAGCTCCCCCGGCACAGGGCCCCATGATCGCGCTGAGCTGGGGAACGACGCCCGACGCCAGGGTATTGCGGAGGAAGATTTCGGCATAGCCGCCCAGACTATCTACCCCTTCCTGGATCCGGGCACCGCCGGAATCGTTGAGGCCGATAATGGGCGCGCCATTTTTCAGGGCCATGTCCATAATCTTGACCACCTTCTGGGCGTGGGCCAACCCAAGACTGCCGCCAAAGACGGTGAAATCCTGGCTGAAGACGTAGACCAGGCGGCCGTTAATCGTTCCCCAGCCGGTGACTACACTGTCACCCAGGATTTGCTTCTCATCCATGCCGAAATTCGTCTCCTCGTGCACGACGAAAGCGTCCATCTCCCGGAAAGAGCCTTTGTCCAGCAAAAGGTCGATGCGCTCATGCGCAGTCATCTTGCCCTTTTCCCGTTGTCGCTGGATGCGGCCCGCTCCCCCACCCTGGTGTGACTCTTCTCGTAGTCTCCTCAACTCTTCAATCTTTGGATCCACCATATACAGTTCCTCTTCTCGATTCAATCATTCGCTGGTATTTAGTGGCCGGCACCAGTAATTGGCGTGTGCCGGCCGTCGCACGACCCACGTACCCCAGAGCAAGACGCTCAGGAAGAGAACGGCCGTCGCCGGCCAGCCTTGCCGTGCTGCCGCGGCGGGCATAAAGAATGCCAGTAGAGATAGATGGTATACGGAATAGAGCAGGAAGGAAAGTGGAAATAGCCACTGTACCACGGGCCGGCGCGTCCAGACGAGCCCGGCCAGCAGGATAAACCAGAGTGCCCAGAACAGGGACAGCGTCAGGCGCACCCGGGGATCCAGGTGGGAGCCCAATTCCAGAAGCAACGCAACCTGCCGGACCAGCGTGACCGCACGCCAGAGATTCCATAATCCTAGTAAGAAACCCCCCAACGCTAAAATAGTTACGCTACGCGGGCGACGACTCTTGACCATCGGGCTGAATTATAGGACAGGGACGCAGGTGGGCAAAACGCTCCGTTCTGATGTTATAATAGCCAGGGTACGTTCATGAATTTACACTGCGGCACAGGCCAACCTTGCCGGAGTAAGAGTGGTGGAAGGATGACAGGTCAGAACAACTACCAGGATGAGTGGGATAATTGGAACGTCGTCGAAGAACCGGAACCGCGTAACCGGTGGCTGGCCGGCCTCTTGATCGGGGCGGTTGCCGTCTGTGTGCTCGCCGCCTGTGGCGTTGGGGGCTACTACCTGGTCTGGCCACTGCTGGCTCCCTCCACCCCACCACCGTTGCCGCCGGTCCCCACGCTGCCCGGGGCTCCGGAGACGGCCACGGCCGAGGCGGCTACCCTTATCGCCACCACCGGCGTGGCAACACCGCTCGCTGGGGAAACAGTACCGCCGGCCGGGCCGACGGCAAGCCCGGTCGCAGAAACGGAAACGCCGGCGCCGACGGAAACTGCCCCTCCCCCAGCGGCCGGTGGCGTCACGGCGGTCCTCACCGGCGCACCGCCGACCATCGACGGCGACCTGACCGAGTATGCCGGCGCTCCGGCCGTTACTTCCGCCTTTCGCGTGCATAGTGCCGGCAGTTGGGATGGCAGTGCCGACCTGGAGGCTACCTGGCGCCTGCTCTGGGATGAACAGAATCTCTATGTCGGCGTGACCGTGATCGACGACGTCCACGTGCAGAATCAGACGGGCAACCAGATCTTCCGAGGAGATAGCCTGGATATGCAAATTGACACGGCGCCGGGCGCCAATGCCGCACAGGTCAACCCCGAGACGTACCAGATTATCTTTTCGCCTGGAGATTTTGGCGGTCTGGGTGAATCGGCGTTCCGCTTCCAGGGGACGGACGGCGGGCGCATTGTGGACGCGCCCGGGCACCAGATTGAGGTCGAAGCCCGGCAGACGGCAGACGGCTACACGCTGGAGGCGGTCATTCCCTGGAGCAATCTGGACGTGAACCCGGCCGAGGGCGTGCGCCTGGGACTGGCGTTAAATGCCAACGACAATGACCAGCCGGGGGAGGCGATCCAGGAAGTGATGATGTCCCACGTTTCTACCCGCACCCTGACCAATCCCCGCAGTTGGGGCACGCTCATGCTCGAGTGACCCTTTTTCACCGGCAACACAGATGCGAATTTTGAATCTGTTTTTCGCCGGCACGCTCGCGGTGTCGGTCCTAATTGCCCTTTTCGGCGCCGTCCGCACGACCACTGCCGGCCCGCCGGTCGCCGGCCCCCAGGTACCGCCGGCCGAAGCGGTTCTCTACGATGGCTCCCTGGGCACACTGCCCGCGGCACAGGGGATGGCTTACCAGGCAGCGGATACGTCCGGCCCGTCCTACACGGTCGAGGTAGTCCAAAGCTACGCCGGGGACGGTGCCCGGCTGGACAGCACAGCGGATTATGAAGACGCAGCCGGTTACAGCAGCATGACCACCCCGCTGGACCGGCAGCAGGGGGTGACCATTCGCTTCACGCTCCAGATCACGGCTGAAGATCACACCACCTCCGGCACGGCCGACAAAGATGGAGACGGCCTCGCCGACCGGGCCGGCTTCAGCGTCATCGCCATCAGTAGTGACGGCCGGTGGGGAATTGAGTTGGGTTTCTGGGAAGATGAAATCTGGGCCCAGGAAGGCGGGCAAGCCAATCTCTTCACCCACGGGGAAGGCGTCACCTTCAGCACGGCCGGCCTGGCGACCTACGAAC
>Ga0207752_1001342_pt1 | contig 11324 bp, 11 predicted proteins | sample Pon2CUnioCityCA_6_FD_187272 | JGI IMG/M metagenome (GOLD analysis project Ga0207752, IMG submission 187272) | Marine sediment microbial community from Union City, CA, USA - Pond 2C Sediment 2 (SPAdes) | ecosystem: Environmental > Aquatic > Marine > Intertidal zone > Salt pond sediment ... | reverse complement strand
CAGTTGCTCGTCGCTTCGATCCTGACATCAAATATCTGGATGAAGAGATCAAGCGCCTGCAGGCACGCAAGAAGGCAAAGGTGAACAGTAAGGCGAGCCTGATCGATTACCTTCGTCACAACATGGAGGAGACAGGCACCACCAAGATCGAATGCCCACACTTCACCATCAGCCTGCGTAAAGGTCAGGATGTCATCATCGTGGACGACGCCGATGCCATAGACGAGGATTACGTTGAAATCGATATGGTTACCAAGGTCGACAAGAAAGCTCTCCTGAAGGCCGCTAAGGCGCTCCCAGAGGGTGAGACCATGGCAGGATGTCACATCGAGAAATCTAAATCATCGGTGATAATCAAGTGAGCCGGTGGTACGAGGCATGGACACACGATCTTCCGCAGGTGAAGGCCGTGGAGGTCGATCGAGTCACTGAGCACTCAGTGTGCATTGGAGGCCGCAGGCGCTCGATAGAGGGAAAATACGTTTCCTACTTCTCTGAGTTTCAAGATGCAAAAAGACACGTCTGCAACTATCACCTTGATAAAGTTCAGTCAGCTAGGGATAAATTAGAGTTCGAGCAGAAGAAACTCGCAGAGGCGATCAGGATAAGGCGCAATCAGCCATCGTAACCATCATCCCAGTCAGAGAAGTCATCGGCCTTGGCACCTATGCGTGCCTTGGCCTTTTTCTGTGTCTGCTTGTTGACGTGCCTGCTGGCTCCCCATGCAGGGAATGCGCCATCGATCATGGCGTGGACGGCTCCATCGATAGGGATCTGCTTGTAATGGAACCAGAGGCCAACAGCGGTCATGAGGCCAGCACCGATAGGACGGAACCACGGGATGATCAGGTCGTTGAAAGCGATCAGGATCTTAACGAATGCGTCGACTTTGGGTGTGGTACTTGTTTTCAGGAGGTCGGACTTAACAGAAGCCTCGACTTTGTCTACTTCTAGCTTGATCTGAGCCATCTTCTCGTCATCAACGACGAACTCAGATATCAGTGATGTCAGGGCTTTGAAGCCTGACTCCCATGGTGCTTCCATATTAGTGTCCGAAGTTAATTATTTTGAGATACCACATGATGAACACACCAGCGGTAATGAATCCTGAGACCATCCATCCGACTCTGTCGACGCGCTTAGTAACCGCCCTGACCTCGATATCGACGTGCTTCTCCAGCTTCTTCTCGAGTTTATTGAGGTCACCCTCCATGATGAACTTGTCATGCATATAACTCTTCAACTCGGCATCAAAATCTGTCCGGCATTGGAGTATTGTTAACGGGATCTCGTTGATGGATTTATTCATCGTCTTGAGGCTGGTGAAGATCTCGGGAATGTACTTCTCGATCTCATCAATGCGCGACTGCTGGACGGCCTGCTCTTTAATGAGCTCGATTTCATGCTCTGATAATTCCACTTTTTACCTCATTCAGCCTGTGGTTGATATCAGGCTTTTATTCTACGATATACGCCTGTATATGGCTATGCCTATGTACTGTGGACGGTTGTCAAATGCCGCATCGGTTCCCTTGACTTCAGACTGGCCTGTCCAGCCATCAGACGCCTTGAACGTCAGGTCAAAACCACCACGGCTCTCACCACCATCCGAGTCAACAGTCTTACCGGCCACTGACATTGCGCCGGACGCCGAAGCGCTCGAAGACTGGTTGCTTACAATATTCGTACAGGTAGCATCGATCTCCTGAGTACCACGGCCATGACTATGGGATGGCATCTCTGCCTCAGTCAGCACCTTGCTGTTCGTTCCACCAGAAAGATCGCCGCCAGCTGTGGACATGATGAATGTGCCTTCAGCCAGTAGCTCCCATGTTGAACCAGTGATGATCGCACTTGGATCAGCACCGAAGAATAGAGCACCAACAGGATACAGCGTGTTGTAAGCGCCCTGAACATTCGACTCGACGAATGCCTTATTTGCCAGATCCTCGGCGGCTACGGGCGCCAGAGGCTGTTTCAGCTGGCCTGATAGCGTGTCACCTGTCTTCACGACGAAAGAGTCGTCACCGAGATCTGAGACGTTAGGAGAGTACATCAGCTGGACATCGTCAGCTGAGAGCACCTTCACTGAGTAGGCGTCAGTAACAGCTACATCGATTAGCACGCTGACAGCTGAGCCATCATACGTCACCTGACCGGCCTGATTAAGCCTGAGAGGCTGAGCGCTTGCCGCAATAGCAACCTCAGAGCCATCCTCCTGAACGATCGTGACGGCCACACGGTTGGCCTCAACCTCGGGATCAAGACCTGATGCACCAATGTACACCTTACCCTGAGCGACAGGTTTTCCGGTTAGTGGATTATTGAAGTTCCAGATACCGGATGATAAAAATACTCTGCGTGTCATAACGTGCCTCGTTATTCGTTAATATTCTGATTGATGTTCGCCGCAGTACCAGCGGCATATGGTGCCTCAAGCGGCTCCTTGAGCGCCTCTCTAACACGACGGCTGATTTCCTTAGCGTTTCCGCTACGAAGTAATTTTGTCAGGTAACCGATATCAACATCCTTATTGGCGAGCAGGTATCCAGCCCTGCTGAGAGAGTCTATATACTCGTCAGTGCCTTTCTTAGCGTGCAGGCCGACAAGGATCTTATTCAACAACGCGCCAGCGTCACGAGGATTTGAGGTGGCTCTCATGACCTCAGTGAACTTCTCAGACCAGCTTGTCTCGTCCGATAACTGCTGAGCTGTTGTACTGTTACCTTCGATCGCCCTACGTGTTACAGCGAAGCGAGCCTCACGTCTCAGCGTATCCCTGAATTGCTTAAACTGATCTTCGGTATCGAACAACTCACGTAGTTTGTACACGTCACCATTCTTGCCAAATAGTCGTTTAACCTGATCAGCATTTGCTGAGATGTCATCAACCTTATCCATGATCGCCTGCTTGGCTCCGAGCTTGAACATCTTCTTCTCGCTCTGACTCATGGTCTGGGTGAATGCGACCATCTCGCGTGGCTTCATCTTAAAGAACAGCGTGCCAAGATCACCAGCATTTTCCAGCGCGACTTTACCGGCATGCATATCACGAGCCGCCCGATAAACTGGGATAGCGGAATCAGCTTCCTCGACCATGGCATTCTTCATGCGTACCAGATCACGAGCCTTATTCATGTTGCCAGACCTGATGGCCTTGCCTATCTGATCATCCAGCACCTGCTTAGTGGTGTCGATGATATCGATGTTCGTTACTTCCTCGCCCAGTGAGCGCTTATCAGCCAGACGCTTCTGCACTTCCTTCTGTGCGCGACCGATAGAATTTTTACCGTCAGAAATCCACGCCTTAAGCTGATGAGATAACTCCATACCCTGATCACTGGTTGCGTCGTACAGCTGTTTTATTCTTGGCTTCATGACTTGATCGATACGTGCGATCTCGTCGCCCAGAGACAGCTGAGACGTTCCTGACGAATCATCTAAGGCATTGAGCAGGCGGTTGCCTGATCCACGCTGTCTGGCATCGAGAACATTGACAGCTTCGCCCTGCACACGAGGCAGTTTGTTAGCAGATAGTCGCAACAGTCTCATGAAGTTGTTACCTATATCAGCAGGTAGACCTTCAGATCCTAGTGATTGTAACCGCTTCACAGCCTCGTCAGGCGATATGCCTTCACGCACCATTGCTTCTGACATGAGCGTAGCCAGACCTTCGTCAGACATGCCTGCTGGCTTGTTAGCAAGGAATGATTTAATGCCATCTGCGCCGCTTGCAAAGATGTAAGTCAGAGGCTTCATCATACTAGCTGTTGCAGTTGGTGCCAGTATTGAACCGATAGCCTCGCCGTATTTACCAGCACCCTGACCGAATGCCCACTCAGCGGATTGACCGCCAACCTCTTCGCCAGCCACTGAAGCGGCACCATAGCCGACATCACCTGCGGCTGTTCCTCTACCCATCTGGCGAGCAACACCTGTAGCGACACCCTCGCCGCCTGTCATAGCAGGCAGGGCTTTAGCACCGTAGCGCATCGCGCCACCAATGTTGACAGCGGCAGGAGCAACCTCGCCAGCACCACCCACGATATCACGAGCCATACCCTTATCCATGAATCCGCCCTGAGTAGCGCCCATCTCATCAAGCGCCTCACGGGCTCCACCCATGCGAGGGATCTGGTAATCAACGCCAGCGGCCTCGAGCGCAGGGTTAATGCCTCGCTGAGTCACCACGTTAACAGGATCAGTCGTCCAGAAATCAGCTAAATCGCCAACACCACGGTTAACGCCAGCGCCAAATTCAGCCGCCACGTTACCTACAGCACCAAGATCAGGAGCGCCGGACTCTAGTGCATCCAGCTTATTCATGATCGCTATGGCGACATCTTTCTGGCCTCTTGCATTGGCCTCAATCAGTAACGCCTTGAGCTCTTCAATCTCGTCCATACTTACCTCGGCTGTAGATGCTTATTAAGTCTTTGCTGGTATTCGTCGTCACTCATTCCACCGCCCTGTGGAGCACCGCCGCCCTGAGCCGCCTGAGCGGCCTGTGCTTCAGCCTGACGCTGTGCGTCTCGCATAGCCTGCCAGTTAGCCTGAGCATTGGCATACTCTGGGCTATTAGGATCCTGCGAGTTCATGTAGCGGATAGCGGATATGAGCTCATCCCTCAGCTTCGCACGTGCCGCTTTACGTCTGCGTGTCCAGTCAAGTAGCTCTGGCGGTTGCATGTCACTCGGGAAGCCTGTCTGCATCGCCAGTCTCATCTCAGCCTCAGATAGAGCGCCGAACGTAGTGTTCTGGATGATGTTAAGGCCGAGCCTCGAGCCGATATTCTCAAGCTGGATAGTATCAGCACCGAAGCTGGGGAACATATTCTGAATAGTACCTGTTGATACGTTACCAGTTTCCAGCAATCTTTCAGCCTCAGTTAACAGCCTTGCCTCTTCGTCGAATCCTGCAAGCTGGCTAGTAAGATCATCAACAGCCTTCTCGTGGCGCTTGATTTTAGCCGTCATGCCTGTCTTCTTGCCCTCGTGCTCGATTATCTCTTGTGGCGTCAGGCCAATAGAGCTAACGCGCTGGAGCTGGCCGACCGGCTTCTTGTCTGAGCCATCCATCGCTTTGACAGATGTTACTATCTCGCCTGTTGTGTTGTCTCTAACCTCAGTTGACGAGAAGTAGTTACCTTCATCATCCTTGAAGGTATCCTTGCCAGAAAAACCCATGCCGCGACTTGATGATGTTACACCGCGCTGTAGATTGTACTGATCAACCTCCTGCTTAGGAGCCATTGCCGCATACCCGAGCTCAGCCGCACGCATAAAGCCTTCTGGATCAGCCATGTAATCCTCGAGACCTTTTTCAGTATCGTTCGGCTCGCCGCCCTGAGATCTAACGTATTCGTTACGCTGATTGAGCAGTGATGATATCTTAGCCTGTTTATCTTCAGGCGATATATTCTCCTGATTGACAGACAGGACGCCACGCAGAGTATCGAGATAGTTCTTCTTGGTCGCCTGACTCTTAAAGCCCATCGCCTTCGACAGACCTTCCTGCGCTTCAGGATATTCAGCAATGAATTCAGCCACCTTAGTAGGATCGCCAGACTGGAATGCAGACATCATGCCTTCCTTCATTCTCTGGCGCTTATTCATCACCCGAGTTGTATCGAGCACCTTGTTGACGCCTTCCAATACAGGCGCCGTGCTCATCTGTGCAGGCTGAACGAAAAATGGATTAGATTCTTGAGCCATGATTAGTGTACCCCGAGCTTGGCGTAGTTTACTGTCAGGATGCCATCATCAATCTTAATAGCATCAGGATTTGTTTCGTATACCTCGTGAGCCATCACGCCACGTGACTTACCCTCGAGGCCGTAGTGTTTCTTGGCGATATCGTTCCAGCTCCACTCGTAGATGTTGAAGCCGTTCATCTCACCAACCTTAACGATATTCTCCTTCAGGCGTATGTCCGATCTCAGATACTCTTCATCTGACATATAAGGGATACTAGCTGGTGGAGGAGTAGCAGGCTGAGATGACCGGTAAGTGTCGTATGCATTCAGGCCAGTGTTAACCGCGCCAGTGATTGCATCCCACTTGCTTTGCTCGCCCATCTGCTGAGCCTGAGCCGCACCGGTAACGCCAGCGGCCTGAGTTGCTCCAATGCCAGCCGTGGTGTTAGCAATGCCTGAAGTGTTCAGTGCTGGATTAGTGAATGACTTCATGCCTGACAGGAGATCATCGTAGGACGTCAACAGAGCATTCTGGCCAGTACGAGTCGTGTAGTCCATCATATTCATCTTAGCATCGCCTGAGCGCCAGTTGCCCTGCATGGCGGCATTCTGCAGGACGGCTTCCTGACCTGTCTTCATGCCACCCATGAGCGCCTGATAGAGAGGAGAATTCATAGCCTTGTCGATCATCTCACCCTGACCTTGCCCCATGTAAACATCACGCAGGCCGGTGAGAGCTTCATCTCGATACTTCAGCGGAAGTTTATCTACCTGCTTCTGGTACTCGAGAGCTTTCTCCTGAGCCGCCGCACTCATACCAGCGGCACGCATGGATGCATCAGCCGCCGCATCAGCGGCTTTACCCTGCTGGTATCCGCTGTATAAAGTTGTTCCAACCCCGATTGCTGTAGCTACGCCTGACATTCGTCACCTCCAATCTTTATATCGAGACCTTGAGCACTCGCTCTAGCATCTCTGTAATCAATAGTGATCTCATCATCGATCGCTATCGGCTTAGTTGCGACGAACAATATCTTGTCATCCAAAATATAGCTCCGCGCATTCGGCTCGAATGAGTGGTTTGCGTAACGCCCTAGCATCGTGCGCTTGTCTCCAATCCGAGCTGTACCTATAAACTCACTGAGGGTGAATGGCTTAGTTGCAAAAATACCCTTCCCCTCTATAGGTGAATCTTTGACAATGATACCATCATGTGGCACATCGGTCATATCTAAAGTGTTTTCTGATATCGCCCTGACTTGGCGCTCAGTGAAGCCCATCTCCTCGATCATCTTGCAGTATTCGTACTCGTCGTAACTGTCAGCGAAGATCTCCTTCTCAGCTTCCTCGACGGTATCTGATTCAACAGCATGGATATCGATCCACACAACATCCTCTACAACGAATCCTACGCGCTTCACACCAGCTTTCGATACGAACTGGCATGGAGCCTCCACCAGACGTGTACCGTTCTCGTCAGCCACCATGACCTTGCCACGTAGCATATAAACCATGCTCTCGTGCTTGTGCAGTTTACCGACAACGAAGTGGCCAGCAGGGAGATGGATCTCACGAGTGTATGTGCCTGCACCGAGCTTCTGGAACAACGGGAACGGATCCTCACCGAGCGCCTCCGGCATGGAGTTGACGAAATTCTCAAACGCCTCTATATCTCCGCGAGTCTTCACGTTATCAAGAACGTTCTGAATCTGGAGAATATCGACTGGCTCATCTGCTTCGATGATATCTTTAAGCATATCCATTTATAACTCTACAGTGTTAGGGTGATTCTGGAAGTGAAGATGCTTCCCATCGCTTCCACGGTTTTTGTGATACATACACACCTTCATATGTGGGCGCTTTGGATCATATTGCCATCTTGCATTCGTCCACGCCTCAATACGATCACCAAGGTCATCATCCCAGCACCTTAGATCTGTTGCTCTCAATGGGAGCGTGCCGTGTACGCCTCGGTCACCAATGCGGAAAAGACTGGTGATAACATCAGCCTCTGGGAACTCTTCATGCACGGACAGGACGATCTCCCTCATCACTGGGTGAATGAACTCTAAGTTTGCGTAATCAATTTTTAGCACTTTACTTACTCTCGATTAAATTTTTACTGTTAACCATATGCATAAGCACATTACCGAACTGGTTGTTTTTCTCTACCATCTCGTTCCTAAACGATTCGACAGCGCTTGCTGTTGATCTCTGCTGGTTCGAATTTTCGATAATCATGATAGGTGTCCACGCAATAGCGCACTTCCACTCATTTATTTCTTCATTGGTCTGCGGATCTTTACCGCGCACCTCAACGAACCAAGGGCATACATACATAACATCATCTTTAACTTCTTCACACTTAGCGCCGAGTGGACAGCTTGCTGTTCTTTTTTCCATTATTTTTTACCTTATTTTTTGTCAGGAATTACATTAAGTGGAACAGATGGATCTTTCGGATACTTTGCTTTTATCTCAGCGAATTTTGCATCTATCTCGATTAGCTTTGTATCGTCGCCTTTTCTCGCGTCCATAAGCGCCTCTAACTGCTCACCGACTGATGGGTATTCAACAAGGCGATTCTGCCACCATGTTCGTGTTTTTTTAGCTTCAATTTCTGCCTCAGCATTTAACCTTTCAGTCTCTGCTTCAAGAGCTTTTTGCCTTTCAGGCGCTCTAGAAACGTATTCATTATACTTGGTTATAACTTTAGCGAATTCCCCGAAGTTAGTTATATCTTCATTTGGCCTGCCATCAAGATACTCAATCCAACCGTGATCATTATACCACTGGACAACATGTATTGAAGCATCCAGTTCAAGATCAACGTCTAGCTCTTCGCCTACGTTATCCACTATAACTGTTCTTTCTGCTGGTATGATAACTATTCGTTTATTCATTTAATCTTTGCTCGCTAAAATTACGTTACGATAAAGCACATTATGCTGTACTGCATGACGATGTGCGCCATTACTTCCTTCCGAAGTAGTGCCGTATGCATAATTTGTCCAGTATGTTCCGCCTAAATTTTGTCCACGGTTCCAACCTTGCACCAATGTACTACTATTAGATGTTAGAAACTTCGAGTGCCTGTGGTTACTTCCACCATGGTTATGGCTGGGCATTGTTGTTGTTGTGATAGTGTAGTAGCCAGTGTTGAACGAGTTAACAAGGCGGGAAACAAAACCGTTAGCACCACCACCGCCACCACCTGCTCCTGATACTACACGGAGAGCTTGGTCATTATATGTCGTGTCCTGAGTCCAGCCAGTAGGAGCGGATGCTTGATGGAACACCATTACTGAACCAGACGGTATATCACCACCACCAGCTCCAGCGTTAACGAATTCAAGACCTGTTGCTCCAGCATTAACCTTCACTGTATAGCCACCAGCTCCGGTGTAGTTTGCTGGCGTATCGCTTAAGTCTGTGAAGTCAGCAGGTATCGATGTGTCACCCTCCATGACAGTGCCAGCTGTTGTTCCGAAATTTTTATTCCATGCTGTGTTCTTAGCAACGAATGCTTCGACATTAACCCCAATATCAGCGTCTTTAAGAATAGTCGCATCAGCTGGCTCATAGACGCCTGAGTGATTATGATTGCCGATGGCCAGTTGCCCAGCTCCCGTGCCAACATCTCCATTAGCATCAAGAGTGCCGTAGGTTATATCACTGGTCAATGCATTATTAAGATTGTATGCCTGAACAGTAACACCAATATCAGCATCTTTAAGTATTGTTGCGTCTGCTGGCTCATACACTCCTGAGTGATTATGATTACCCTCAGCGACTGTTCCAGCAAGCGTACCAAAGTTTTTATTCCACGCAGTGTTCTTTGCGACATAACCCTCGATAGTAATACCGATATCAGCATCAACAAGTATCGTTGCATCATATGCCTGTACAGTGACACCAATATCTGCATCTTTTAATATGGTGGCATCGGCTGGTTCGTATACGCCTGAGTGGTTATGGTTGCCCTCAGCCACTGTTCCAGCTAATGTACCGAAGCTCTTATTCCATGCAGAGTTCTTGGCGACATACTCTTCGACAGTAACGCCGATGTCAGAATCCTTTAATATAGTAGCGTCTGCAGGCTCATACACGCCGGTGTGATCATGATCGCCAATAGCTAACTGGCCAGCACCTGTGCCGACGTCGCCGTTTGCGTTCAGTGTTCCGTAAGTGATATCACTCGTTAGCGCATTGTTAACATTGTACGCCTGAACAGTGACGCCTATATCTGCGTCCTTCAGTATCGTTGCATCTTTAGGTTCATAGAGTGTATCTATATCTGTGCCAGCAACCTTCAGTGTAGAAGCGCCTAACTCAGCTGGGAATGTTACGTTCTGAAACTGGTCAGTAGCGTAGATATTCCTCTTACCTGCAGGGTATCCTCCCCACACCTGTAACTTATAAAGGAAAATATTATTAGCATTTACCCAAGTAGGTGTAAACGTAAACCTAATATCAGTCTTATGGCCTCCTGCTGTTGCTGGGTCTCTGAATGCTACGTTAGGTATTGGCATATACCAATGAGCAGGCCAACCTCCTACTTCAGTTGTTGACGAAGTAAGTGACTCCCATACGCCTACATTATTCTTAACCTCTGTGTGAATCTGTGAAGTGTTTCCTTGTGGAGAAGCGTACATGTACAGCGCATTAAGATATACATAGGTGCCGTCGTTATGGATAGTAATCCTATAACCAACCCATGTCGTGTTAGTAATGGTGATGTTTGAAGTCGCATCACCACCAAGAAGTTTCTCTATCTGAGCTTGCGTTACAGATGTATCTGTCAGCCAAGTAGTGCCATCAGTTGTGTACTCAAACGTAAGCTCAGTCCAATCATAGAATGCAGTCTTGTTATTAAACTGCTCATCGAACAAAGCCATCTCTGCTAATGATGGAGCACCGAGGTTCTTTGTTGGTACACCGTTAGCCCAGACCGTAGGCTGTCTAAGGTATAGAAGTTTGTCTGAATAATCAGTAGCGTCACTGCGTAAGAACTGAGTGCTGTCCAAGTTATCAAGTTTATCTGAATCAGCGGCTTTGCCAGCTACAGGCAGATAGACACCTGAGTGGTTATGGTTACCGATAGCGAGCTGTCCTGCTCCTGCACCAACATCACCGTTCGCATCCAGCGTTCCATAGGTTATATCGCTGGTCAGTGCATTGTTTGCATTGTACGCTTGAACATTAACACCGATATCAGCATCGACCAGAATAGTCGCATCATATGCTTGAACTGTTACACCGATGTCAGCATCTTTCAGGATGGTAGCATCAGCAGGCTCATAGACTCCCGAGTGGTTGTGATCGCCCTCAGCAACAGTGCCAGCAGATGTGCCGAAGTTTTTATTGAATGCAGTGTTCTTCGAGAACGAATCCTCTTTGCCATCGAGAGCGCTCTGCAGATCAGTCTGAGATGATAGCGTACCAGTGATCGCACCCCATACAGCACCAGCAGACGGAGCGATGAACTCGAGGCCGGTGCCTGCGCCGTTAACGAATACCTGATACCCAGCTGATCCAGTGTAGTTGACTGGCGTGTCAGTGAGGCCGGTGAATGTACTTGAGCCCAATGGAGTATTACCCTCCATGACCTCGCCTGCACCGGTTCCGA
>Ga0207752_1001341_pt1 | contig 11327 bp, 9 predicted proteins | sample Pon2CUnioCityCA_6_FD_187272 | JGI IMG/M metagenome (GOLD analysis project Ga0207752, IMG submission 187272) | Marine sediment microbial community from Union City, CA, USA - Pond 2C Sediment 2 (SPAdes) | ecosystem: Environmental > Aquatic > Marine > Intertidal zone > Salt pond sediment ... | reverse complement strand
CAGGTCCTTGCTGTAGATCGTCCGCGCCCACTCGGTGCTGTGGCTCGTCCACCGATCCTGAAGCGTCCCGCCGTCCACCGTCATGACGCTGAAGCCGTACTTGTCCCCCCGTCCGTCGAACGTGAAGCCGATGAAGTCACACTGGCTGGCCGGGTCGAACTCCCAATAGCGGGACGACCGCACGGTCATCGTGGGCGACGTGGTGCTGAAAGCCGGCCCTCCGGTGATCCGGTTGTGGCCCCGAAGCCCCGTCGTCACTGCAGGATCGTTGATTTCGCTGTCGAGGAAGCCCAGCCGCGGATCGCCGGGATCGTAATAGTAAGCATACAGCGCCAGCGTGTAGTCGATGAAATCGTCGGAGAAGGTGCTTCCCTGCGCCTCGATGAAGTCGTAGAGAGCCTTCAACGCCGTGCTCTCGCTCTTCAACTCCACGTAGAAGTCCCGCAGCGCCTCCCAGCCGATGGCCGGCGGGGTCTCGCTGCTCGTGCGGTACTGGTCCATAATCCAGGTCCACCAGAGGACCGTGCGGTAGCTGATCGTGGTCAGGTCGCTGGTCCGGTTCTTGTTGCTTCCCAGAATCCCGTTGACCTCCGGGATGAACCAGACGCGCGTGTTCGCGTCCATCGTCGCGTCCGTCCGGTCCTCGATCGCCCGGGATATCCCCTCGGCGTAGAACCACTTCCACCCCACACTGCCGTTGTACTTATGCTGCACCAAGTGCTGACCCTCGTGAAAGGCCAGCACGCTCTTCTTGATCGTATCCGAGTTGTCGAGCCGATCGTCGTCCGCCTGGATGCTGGCGCCGTCGAGGATCCAGCCGGCCCGGGGATCCTCCGCGATGTAGACCGTCAGCTCCGTCTTCCCGCTCGGCAGGAACTGGAGATTCCGATCGAGGTAGAACCGCATCACCTGCTCCGCCTCGTCGGCCATGGAGACGGCCCGGATGTTGTTCCCCGTCGCATCCGTCGTGCTCGTGATCACGTGCTCGCAGCGCCAGCTCGGCTTCCCCGACGGGTTCGCCGGTTTACACCACTGCGTGTTTGTGGAGAGGCTGTTATCCGTGTAGTAGACGACGACGTTGTAAGACGTCCCATCGTGCGAGAACCCCTGCTCGTAGCACGAATCGAGCGTCGTCGTCATCCCCCGGATCTTCTTCGTCACCGGCGGGGAGCACGACGCCTGCGCCGCGTTCGACGCCTGCGTCCGGAGGTCATCATCCCCCTCAAAGTCAGGGCTGCCGGCGAGCACTACGGAATCGACCAGTCCCCCGCCCGCCTCCCCTCCGTCAGGCCCGAAGGCCGCGGGCCTTCGATGCAGGAGGCTATGGCCGGAGCCAAGGAGAAATACGACCAGGAGCGCTGCAGCCAATCCGAGAGACAAGAGCAGTCTGCGTTTCATTGTGTGGTCCCTTCACTTTTCTGATGCCACCGTGCGCGAACCCGCCACCCGCGCGGTTGCGGCTGGCTGGATAATCTAGCATGCACGTTCGATACGTCCGACTGAGGATTCCTGAGAGGCTTCCGTCGTGGCAACTCGCTCAACGGTCCGTAGCCGACCACCAAACTTGGCGAACAGGCCGGTCGGAGCGCCCAGGATTTCGCCGGAACACTGATAGAAACAGTGTACCATGGCGTGGCATCTCCAGACGCTGGCCCGGGTTGGGAGTCTGATTGGGTTTGGTTGGGATTGTTAGGATCGTGTGAGGATACGGCTCGTAAGCGCTTCCCGCCGTCGCCCCTGACCGTCCCTTCCCGAAAGCTTTGCCGTTTAGCTTTCGGGAAGGTGATCTTCTACTCTTCGGAAAAGTGGTTGTCTAGCTTTCGAGAAGGTGAGATGCGCTCCGCGAATCGCCGACCGCCGGAGACCGCAGCCCTTTCCATCAAGTACCAAGTCAAATTCCCTCTTGACAACGCGCGCCATCTATGATATACTTGCCTACAAGGAACCTTAAGAATGCCATAACCGTGACGACCCTCACCCGGCCGCGGGCCCTCGCTTGTGTCCACTGTCCATCGTCCAAAAGGGTATGTTTGTTCCCAAGAAAAAAGTTCGACCTCAGACAAACATACCTCATGGGTTTCACGCCCCACTCAGGCCCTCTTTTCGGCCATTCTGTGGGGTAAACGCCCACCAGAACGCGACTTTCGCCCTCCCTCCCCCACCGCGTCCGGAGACATCGAAACAAACATTCAGGTCCGGCAGGAGAAGGGTCAAGAGCTCAGCAGAGGGTCGGCAACCTTGCGAAGGTTGGGGCGCCGGACAGCGTTATGTGGTCCCTACGCCCTACAGATTGGTCTGCGTGGAGCTGCTGTGCAACCTTCGCAAGGTTTGGCTTGGGAACGGCAAAAACCCTGTCGACGTGCTCAGCTGAGCTGTTGAAGTCCGACGATGGGAGACTGCTCGCGGCTAGAACGTATCGATGTGCCAGTCGACGACCTGGACCTCAGGTCGGTACGTCTCGACCCACTCGACCACCGTCTCCAGGAAGGCCTGGACGTAGCCCGGGTCGTTGTTCGCCACGGTGACCAGAGCCACCTCGGCCGTCTGCCACATGTCGTTGAAGCCCACCTCGGCGGTGGAGACGTTGAACTCGCGCCGCAACCGGGTCAGCAACGGCTTCAGGACCCGTCGCTTCCCCTTGAGGGAACGGTTTCCAGGGATGCGCAGCTCGATGCTGCAAGCGCCGATGATCATGGGTGTAAAGCGTAAGGCGTAAAATGCAAAGCGTAAAACGTAAAGCGTTACACTGTCATACCTGAGTTCAGTATAGCACGTCGGGGCTTAGCGTCAAATCGATGCCGTCCATTCGGTGGTCGCGTACTTCTCCACCCGCAGATCCTGCGCCTGCGCGCGCTCCCCATCGGTCAGCTCGCCGGGCGCCAGTCGCAGGTTGAGCGCCTCGGCGAACCCTCTTGCGACCGCCTCCGCCGCTTCCTCCCAGCCCACGTGGCGGCCCACCGCCCTCGAGACCGTCGTGGCCCTGTCCCGTACCCGCGCCGGGTCCGGATGACCGCTCAACAGCGGGCAGATGCGCACGATGTCGCCGTAGAGCGGCACGGCGCCGTGCTGGAGCACCCCGCCCCGGGCCCGCATCTGGGCGCTCCCCACGAGCTTCCTCCCGCTGACCGTGATCTCGTAATCCGAGGGCACCTCGAAGCAGACCGGTCCCTCGGCGCCCCGATTCTCCACCCGCTCGTCGGCGACGATCTCCTCCACGCCCAGCAGCGCCAGCCCGCGGACGAGCCCCGCGCTCAGGCGGCGATAGCTCTCCACCACGCCGCCCCTCACCCGCGGCTCTCGCTCCGGCGCGGTAACGCTGTACGTCAGCTCGTCGATGTGGAGGATGGCCCGGCCCCCCGTCGGCCGCCGCACGAGGCCGTACCCGGCGGCCTCGACGGCCCCACGCTCCACGTCGTCCACTGGCTGCCCCCGGCCCAGCGAAAGCGCCGGCGGATCCCACGCATAGAGACGGAGGGTCGGCGGGGCCTCTCCCGCCGCCACCGCGCGCAGAATCGCCTCGTCCACGGCCATGTTCGTCACCCCGTCGACCCCCGGCGACCGAATCAACCGCCAGGTCGCCGGCGAGTAGCCCTCTCCTCGCGAGGAGGAGAGTTGGTTCACAGCAGGCGTCACCCTTTCATCGGTGGAACCACCCCCAGCCTTACCACCCGCCATACTGGACTGGATCCTCTCCATGGCTTTCTACGATGCGCGGGTAGTCCTCCTCCTTCGGCGCCCCAGGGTCGACCTCGACCAGCTGGACCTCGAAGCGGTGGTCGTCGCCGTAGTCGAAGAGGTAGAGAAACCGCTGCTTCATCCGCAGGTTCAGGTCTCTGATCTTCACGCCGCCCGCACTCGGCCCCTTGGCGTACGGAGAGCTGTACTCCGTCGTCTCATCCCAGGCCCGATTGCTCATGTAGAACGAGTAAAGATGGTCAGTGTCGAAATCGACGGCATTCTGAATGGCGTAATGAAGTTGATCGAGCGTCTGGCCTCCTCGAATCTCAATGACGCGCCACACGTCTGGCTCACGCAGATAGGTCACCCTGAACGTAAAGGTCAGCGCTGCACCAGGTTGCGCACCTGGTGGTTCAGGCCGAGGAAGCCTTTTCACGTCCGACTGCCGAGCCTCGGTCAGTGCCGAATCTTCCTTCAGAGCAGCGAGCGCCTCGCCCGACCAGGCAGCCTTGAGGGTTTCAACGGCACGGGGGTCCGTCCGGTGACTCCTGACCAGTTGCCGGGTATAATCGGAGAGCGGTCGCAGCTCGTCCAGTGCCGCGTCCATCTGATCCGGGTGGATGAGACTCAGACGCGCCAGAAAGTGCAAATAGCTGGGAAGGAGCTCCATCAAAGCAATTGCCCGATACGGCTCGGCACCGAAGAAGGGAGACAGATCAGTCAGCGACCTCTCCACGCTGGGGTAGCGAGGCACCAGGGGCAACGGAGCGGGGATCAGCATCTCCTGTCTTCTTCGTCTTCTCCCTGCAGATGTCCCTCTTCCTTCCCCTTCGAACGGCCTGGTGGGCACGGCGAGTTGATACCTCAGGATCTTGCCAAGCTCCGTCCACGCCATATCGCCTCGACTGTGGGGCACGCCGGCTCGATGTCGGTCGCCGACGAACTCCGCCAACAGACTGGTGAGGTTCGCCTCCCACTGATCGGCATCCACGTCAGGACCAAAGTCCTCGATCTCCCATTCAGAGGGCTCCGGTGCTGTCAGGCGCGGAATCACCCGCTCCAACCAGCCGTCGTCCCACTCGCCATACGGCGACGTCGCCTCCCGCAGCTCCGAGATGTCGACCCGAGGCTCGTCGGTGGTCTCCAGGTAGTGGAACAGATGGAGCTTCATCAGCCTGCCCGCGTACTCGTCGACACCCCAATCGGTTACCTCATCCGAGTCCCGCACCCTCGGCCAGGCCCGCGCCATAACCTGGATCAGGGGCAGAATGCATCCATTATAGGCGAGCTGGTCGATGATCTGCGAGAAAACGTCCAGGTCAGTTGCCAGCCCGTCGGCAAGAGGTTCCAGCAATGCAGGAATGTCATCCCAGCGTTTCGCAGCGACCGCATCGGAGATCAAGTTCCTCCGATAGTAGCCCTCGTTTACCCGGTAAAGGTCAGGGGCGTGCTCGCGCAGCTGGCCCACCAGCTCGGCGTAGTGGGTCCGGTGCTGTGGATTGTCCAGGTCGAGCATACCACGGATCTCGCCCAGCATCTCGAACGCAGCGCCGCCCCCCATCTCCCCGGACTCCAGGGCCTTCTCAAAAAGGGCTTCCCTCTCCTCCAGATCAGCAGTTTCGAACCTTCCCCAGAAACGATCCCAGTCCCAGGATACTTCAGCCTCCGAAGAACTCCCGGGCACCTCTCTGTCAGGCTGGACCTTCTCTTCCGCCTCCGATTCCACCGGAGCCGATTCAGCCTCGCGCTCGGAATGCGTCTCCGCCTTCTGCCGCTCAATGGCCTTCTGCAAGCGCTCCAGCTCACGCCGCCGTCTTTCCTCTTTCTTAGACATCACACCAGGCTCCTAGTCTCTTGCCATTCCCACCCCTGCCACCTCCGTGCCGCAGTTGGGGCACACGCCACCGGAGGCGATTCGATTGTCCAGGATGCGATACCCCGAGCGGCGGATGAGAAGCTCGCCGCAGTCATGGCATTTGGTATTCGCCTCGCCGGGGATGTTCCCCACGTAGATGTACCGCAGCCCCTCCTCCTCGCCGATTTCCTGGGCCCTCTCGAGGGTCGTGAGCGGTGTCGGGGAGCGATTCGTCATCTGGTAGCCAGGATAGAAGCGGCTGATGTGCCACGGCGTCTCGGGCCCCAGCTCGCCGGCCACGAACCGAGCCGCGTCTCGCAGCTCCTCCTCGTCGTCGTTGATCCCCGGCACGATCAGCGTCGTCACCTCGAGCCAGACGCCCAGCTCTTTCATCTTCTTCAGGCTGTCCAGCACCGGCTGGAGGCGTGCCCCGACGAACTTCCGGTAGGTCTCGTCACGGAACGCCTTCAAGTCCACGTTCGCCGCATCGAGATAGGGGTCGATGGTATCCAGCATCTCCCCCGGCCCAGACGTCATGAACCCGTTGGTGACGAAGACGTTGGCGATGTCCCCCTGATGAGCCAGCTTCGCCGTGTCGTAAGCGTACTCGAAGAAAATCGTCGGCTCGGTGTACGTATAGGCGATGCTCCGGCATCCCGTCTCCTTCGCCGCGGCCACGATCTCCTCCGGACTCGCCTCCTCCCCCATGATGAATTGCCTCTCCCGCGGCATCTGGGAGATGCTGGCGTTCTGGCACCACTCGCAGCGGAAGTTGCACCCCACGGTGGCGATAGAGTAGGCCCTCGTCCCGGGGTAGAAGTGGGCCAGGGGCTTCTTCTCGATGGGATCGACGTGCTGCGAGATCGTACGTCCATAGACCAGCGTATACAGCGTCCCGCCCCGATTCTCACGCACGTAGCAGACGCCCCGCTTTCCCTCGGCGATGCGGCAGCGGTGGGCACACAGGTAGCACTGGACCCGCTCGTCGTCCAGCTCGTCGTAGAGCATTGCCTTCTTCGGTTCAATTTCCTCCACATTCATCTCACGTCCTCCTCCCTAGCCTCTTCCAACGCCCCTTCCAACGTCTCTGCCTTCGTCTCGCGCATCTCCACCACGGCGTCCCGAAAGACGTAGACAGGGCCCTTCCCTCGCAGACTCTCCTTTATGAACACGACGTCGACGTCCTCATCGACCAGCCACTCGGCCACCTTGATCCCCTTGGCGCGCTCCTCCTCCAGAAAGGGATTGTCCAATATCCGCCGCTCCTCGATGATTCCGTCTTCCAGCCGCATGGTCACCAGGGCGAAGGTCGTCGCCTCGCCGAAGTGCGGGCTGACTGTCCCTTCGGCGTCCGCGAGGGGCGCCACATACCGCAGGTGCGTCCGTTCCATCGGCTCCGCGTGGATCAGAACCCGCTCGATGTGGGGCACGGCCTCGTGGATCTTTTCCTCGATGCGGCGGGTGACCGATTCCGCTTTCTCAAGATCGTCGACGCGGAGCGTGAGCTGCGCCTCCACAAAGCGGAATCTCCCCGCATTCCGCCCCGTAACCCAGTCCAGGTCGACCACAGCCGGCTCGTTCAGGATAATCTCACGAATCTCCAACAGCGTATCGGGGTCGAGGGAGGCGTCGAGCAAGACCCGCATCCCGTCGGAAAGCAGCTCCCAGCCCGTCTTGCCGATGGCGACGACGATGATCAGTGCCGCGAAGCGGTCCAGAGGCAAATCGAACCGCTGGGCGAGCAGGGCAGCGAAGACCACGCCGGTGGTAAAGACGTGGGCCCGGTACTCCTTGGCGTCGGCGATGAGCGCCGGGGAGTTCGCCCTCTGGCCCACCTGGAGCTCGTAGTGGCTGAATACCAGCGGAATGACCGTCGCCAGGACCACCCCGCCCAGCATCCAGGGGTCGACGACGGCCCGCGTCGGCGGCGTGAACAGGGCATCGCGGGCGATCTCGTACGCGGTGACGAAAATCATGAGCGCCAGCCCCACGGTAATCACGTTCTCCAGCTTGTAGAGGCCGTAGGGGAACTCGCTCGTCTTCCGCGTCGACAGCTTCAGGCCGATGAGAACCGCCACCGCTGTCAGGAAATCGACCCCGTTATGGACCATCTCCGCCCGGACAGCCAGGCTGCCGGACGCCAGCGCGACGACCAGGTTGATACCCCCGAGGATGACGTTGACCCCCATGGAGTACCAACCCCACCGCTCGACGTTCCCCGGTTGCTGACTGGGAATGGCCAGGTGATCGCTCTCGCTCATCGCCCGAGAATCCTTCCTAGTAGTGCGTCACTCGTCCCTGGTCAGTCATGACCGGTCATTCATGACCGTGATGACCGTGTCCCTCCACCATCGGCCCCTGCTCCAGCGGTCCCCCGACCTGCTCCAGGGCCTCGGCGAGGTGGTCATTGGCCTCTTCGACCAGCTCGGCAGCCGCCAGGATGCGCCCCTTTGCCGGGCCAGCCCGATCGGCCCACTCACGGAACTCCTTGGCGTGCTCGCCGTTGTGCTCGATCCAGTGCGGCAGAAGTACGCGCAGCTTCTCAATGTCGCTCATTCTTCCTCCTCCAACGGCACCAGCTGGACACGATGCTTCAGGAAATCGACGTGCAGGACGCGTCCCCGCACGTCATTCGGCTCCTCGAAGAAGGACGTCAGACGCACGCCCTCCTCCGTCAACTGGAGCCCGGTCACCTCCCGCGCAATCTCCTCATCCCCCAAATACACAGTCGCTTGACACATAACCCTCCTCGTCCATTACGCCTTACGTTTCACGTTTTACGCGTTACGTTTCACGCCCCACGCCCCGACGTCGCTCCCCGTCTCTCAACCCTCACAATCCCCCAACATCAAACTCAGCCACCAGGAACGTGTGGTCCGACGGGCGCTCCGCTCGCCGTGCGTCCACGTCGATCCAGGAATTGATCGACCGCTCCGCCAGAGGCTCGGTGGCCCAGACGTGATCCACACGCCAGCCGACGCCTCGTTCGATGGGATCCTTTGCCCGGTAGTCGTAGTAGGTGTACTGATCCTCCTCGTCGGGATGGTGGCGGCGGAAGACGTCGACGAAGCCCCACTCCTTCACAGCGTCCAGCGCCTCGCGCGCATCAGGATGGAAATCGACGTGGTTCGCCTTTCCCTTCGGATCGTAGATATCGATCGGCTCCGGAGCCACGTTGAAGTCGCCCATCCAGATAAGCGGCTCATCGGGCGCGTGGTGCGCGTCGAAGAGGGAGCGGAGGCGATCGAACCACTCCAGCTTGTACTCGAAATGCTCCGAATCCACCGAGCGCCCCTGCGGCACGTAAGTGTTCACCACCGGAACCCCGGCGATGACGGCCCGAATCAGACGCGGCTCATCGGGTTCGCCGCCGTCGTCGAAGCCATAGGCAACGCCCTCCGGCTCTGACGAGCTGATGATGGCCACGCCCGCGTGAGATTTCTGCCCTCGGTAGACCACGTGATAGCCCGCCTCGCGGATCGGCTCCGCGGGGAAGTCCTCGTCCTGCACCTTCGTCTCCTGAACTCCGACGACGTCGGGCTCCTCCCGGTCCAACCAGTCGAGGAGCAACTCCATCCGCGCCCGAATTGAGTTCGCATTGTACGTCGCTACTTTCAGTATGTCGGCCATATCATCCTCTTGACTCAGCCTCTAGTCCTCGGACAGCGAGCGAACCACGAGCAGCGGCCGATCGACGCGGTGAAGGACGCCGGCCGCCACGCTGCCGTAGAAGCACTGCGAGAGGCCGCTCCTGCCGTGGCTCGCGATGGCGATGAGGTCCGCGCCCTCCCTTTCGGCGGTATCGGTGATACCCTGAACGACGGGCCCCTGGAGGATCTCCGCCTTCGCTTCGATACCCATCTCCCGGAACTCCCCCACCCTGGCGTCCATGTACGACTTTGCATCTTTCTGACGCTGCTCCATCTCCTGTTCGCGCAGGGTCATGGGCGTTCCCTCGGGCCCCATCACGTAAGGAATCGGTTCAATGACGCGGACGAAGACGACGCGCGCCTCATATCGCTGCGCCAGTTCCTCCACGTGGGGCAGTATTCCCTCGGCGCGCTTCGATCCGTCCAGAGGGACGAGAATTGTCTTATACATATCAATCTCCTTATATTGCGTAACCTTGGTCAGACACCTCAGGGGCCCAGGCCGGATCGGCCCAAAGGCGACCGCGCTTTCTATCCCGCCAGCTCGAGGTGATCAGTCCGACTCCCGGAGTGCCCGCCAGACGCGTTCCGGTGTGAAGGGTACCTCCCGGAGCCAGAGCCCCGTGGCGTCGTGAATAGCATCACCGATAGCCGGCGCGACACCGTCGATCGGCAGCTCGGCGACTGACTTGGCGCCAAACGGTCCGGTCGGCTCGTCGGTCTCGACGAAGATGACCTCGATCTCCGGCATCTCGTCAGCCTTGTAGACATGGTACGGGCCAAGGCGCGGGTTAACCAGCTGCCCATCGTCGTCGTAGACCATCTCCTCGCAGAGGGCGAAGCCGAGCCCCTGCGCAATGCCGCCTTCCACCTGTCCGGACGCAGTGATGGGGTTGATCACCCGGCCCGCGTCCACGGTCATGAGCACCCGCTCGACGGTCACCTGACCCGTCTCGGTATCGACGGCTAACTCGACAAACTGAGCGCCGAAAGGCGGAGGGCTGTCGTAGCTCATGTTTGAGGCGCTGGCGATGATGTGATGCTGATCCTGTTGATGGAGACTGCTCAGGGCAACCTGCTCCAGGGTAAGCGACGTGCCGTCCGACGCATAGACCTTCTTGTCTCGGAGCTCCCACCCTTCCCCGGAGCCAAAGGTCTCCTCCATCCCCAGCATCGTCGCGGCGTGGCGCTTGATCTGCTCGGCCACCTTCTGCGCGGCCTTGCGGACCGCACCGCCGCTGATGTAGGTCGTGCTGGAGGCGTAGGCGCCTTTGTCGAAGGGCGTAAAATCGGTGTCGGAGGAGTAAACGATCATGTCGTCGACCGACACCCCCAGCTCCTCTGCCGCTATCTGAGCGAGGATCGTATCCGAGCCGGTGCCGATGTCGGTGGCCCCGATCAGCAGGTGGAAGGACGCATCGTCGTTGATCCTGATGGTCGCGGCCGCCATGTCGAGGCCGGCGATGCCGCTGCCATGGCCCATCACCGACATCCCAATACCGCGTCGGACGGGACCATCCGCGTCCTCATTCAGCTTGCGGCGCTTCTCGTACCACCCGGTCGCCTCCAACCCCACCCGCACGCACGTCTCGAGACCGTTCGAGTGGATCCGCTGCTCAAAGCCCTCCCGCCCCTCCCCAAGGGCCTTTGCCATCAGAAGATTCTCACCTTCCTTGATCCAGTTCTTCCGCTTGAGCTCGATGACGTCCCAGCCCATCTCGTCGGCGATCTCCGACATCAGCGTCTCAATGCCGAAGAAACACTGCATAGCACCGTAGCCGCGGAACGCCCCCGGAACGGGCCTGTTGGTGTAGACCACGTCACAGTTGAAAGCCGAGTAGGGCGTATTGTAGAGGGTCAGCCCTTTCTGCCCGGCGACCATATTCACCGTCAAACCGTGGGCGCCGTAGGCACCGGTATCCCCGAGCAGGTCGAGCTCCGTGGCAACCACCTCCATATCATCCGTCACGCCCATTCGATACCGCTGGACCGTCGGATGGCGGCTGCGAGAGCTGGTGAACTCCTCCCGGCGCGTGTACTCCATGCGCACCGGACGACCGGTGGTGATGGTAAGATGGGCACACAGGTCCTCCAGGATCATCTCCTGCTTGTTGCCGAAGCCGCCGCCGATGCGCGGCTTGATC
>Ga0207752_1001340_pt1 | contig 11332 bp, 8 predicted proteins | sample Pon2CUnioCityCA_6_FD_187272 | JGI IMG/M metagenome (GOLD analysis project Ga0207752, IMG submission 187272) | Marine sediment microbial community from Union City, CA, USA - Pond 2C Sediment 2 (SPAdes) | ecosystem: Environmental > Aquatic > Marine > Intertidal zone > Salt pond sediment ... | reverse complement strand
TGAAGAGCGCCGCTCGAAACGGCAGAAAGCTTCGATCCGACACCACGCTCAACATAACTTGACCGCCAGTACCAATGTCGACGTTATCTCCAATGTAGGACACGTCGATCACGGCTCCCGGACCAATGCTCACGTTGTCGCCAATGTAGGTCGGACCTCTGATCGTGACCGATGGATCAATGCTGCAATCGCGGCCTATGTGGACCACTTCAGAACAACCGAGGACCTGCTTCCGCTCCAGCATCGCCCGCCAGAGTATTTTGAGGTTCTTACCCAGACTGCGCTCAATGTCGCGATCGAGCCGCGCTCCCTCTGCGTACACGCCGAAGATGACGTTAGCCGTAATTGTATGCACCCAATGCTCGATCGAGCAGAAAGCTTTGGTGGGCACGTGGTAGACCAGGTCGCCCATCGCGTTCGACATATGCGTTGGGACGTGGTAGTAACCCATCTCGTGCGCCTCGGTATCGATGATCAGGGGGCGAACGCTCGACTGGACACCCTCCGGAAAATACCACAGATCTGCGACCAGCGCCTCTCCTTCTCGATGAATACCATGCTGCAGCGGAAGGGCATGCTCGACGATTGCCGGGTCATCCGGGGAGAAAGCAACCCGACAGGCCCGTCCCGACGCTCGAGCCCTCTCAATGAAGGTACCTAGGAAGGCCTGGTCGAAGAACAGGTTGTCCCGAAAAGCCACCGTCTCGATGCGCTTGGCATCGAGATCCGCCAATGAATCTACCTCGCGGACCTCCGTGACATATCCCGGCGACAGGATTTCGTCCAATACGTCGCTCTGGTGCACGTACAACTTCTTGTTTAGCACGCGAAGGTCGCGAGCTGGTTCGTTGAACGGGAATATCTTCTGGCGATCCCTTAGGATGACCTTCCGTGTCATACTTCCTCTTCCGTTGCAGGCCGCCGATTCAGGGGATGTTTGCCCACAAGAACAGTGCAGGTCGCATCACCGGTAGCGATACAGGAGACCTCCTCGACGTGGAACTTCTCTCCCCCGCTGATCCAATAGACTCCTTCCTCCAGAAGGCCAACCATCAGGTCACAGCACGGGCTGTCAGTCCGCCTATCCCAGCACACAGCACACCGGTCGACGACCCAGCCAAAGGTGTCGTCATCCTCCTCCAGCCGCACTGTCTGATCCGAGAACCGATCGAACAGTTGAGCCAGCACCTCGAGTCCCACCTTGAACCTCATCCTCAGCGGAAGGACCGGCAGGGCCAGGTCAGTCAATCCCAGGACCGGGTTCAGATCCTGTGCCCCGATCCGGAAGCATGCCCTGCCCACCTCTCTCGCCAACGCTCGGCCGCTGGTGGGCCCGTACAGCTCCTCCAACGTCTGCTGAATCTGTCCCAGCTCGTCGAACGAGAATTCGGCAGCAAAATTGTTGGGCGGATAGCGATCCAGTCGATGCCGCATCCTGGCCGCGTTAAGGATTCCGCTTAACACCTCGCCAGCTGCAATCTCTTCCAGGGCCAGGTAGAAGATACGGCCCATCTTGTTGGCGAAGAAGTAGCCCGCCTCGTCCTTCAGGCTGCCCTCCCGCACGTCTTCCGGGGTGTCCAGGTGCGCTTCAGATGACATCTTGGTCATGGTTGTGATTTAGGAACCCTCCCAGCACCCGAAAGAACCGTTCCGGCTCGTCCAGCATGGGAAAGTGACCGGATTGATCGAAGCGACGCACGTCGGCCTGCGGCGCCCCTCGAGCCAGGACCTCTCCCTGATCGGGATCCACGATTCGGTCTCTCTGGCCGTAGATACCCAATGTCGGGATCTGAATCTCGCTCAGTCGAGAGCTCAGGTCCGTCTTGTACAGGGACGCAATGCTGAGGTGAAAAGACTCGAGTGTAGTGCGTGAAAGATCACGCTCAAACATCTTGTACCAGGTCTTCCAATCTCGTGCCAGGAGGGGAGAGAACAACCTCACGCCGAGAGGCAGGAGACCCGGCGAACGATACGCCACGCTTGCCAGCACACGCCGGGCCGCCAGCCGCAAAAACAGAGCCAGCCCCTCGCCTTGGATCGGTGAACCCACGACTGCCACCCGTCGGACGCGCTCGGGACATTCAAGAGCCAGTCCCAGCGAGACAGTTCCGCCCATTGAATGCCCCAGAATTGACGCCGTCCAGATTCCCAGACGTTCCATGAACTGGTCCACCATCTCGACATAATCCTGGACCGTGTAGCCCACGCCCTGTTTTCCGGAGTCACCAAATCCCCAGAAGTCGAGCGCATAGGCCCTATGGTCGGAAGACAACGACTCCATGGTCCCTCGCCAGTGATCCCAGGACTCCAGCCAACCATGCAGCAGGATCACAGGAGGACCTTGACCATAGACCTCGTAGTGGACGATGCCTCGGTCCGTGACCATGGAACTCATGTGCAAAGGCTCTCGCGCATAAGGCGTATGCCGTGTCTAGGCTTCCCCCTGGACTTCCGCCCGGCGTGCCGCCGGGTCCTCTCGCTGTGAGGCACGCTTGCCGTCCCTGACGTCAACCGCCAGGTCAAACCCTATGATACACCAAGCTGCCCGAAGAATCAGTTGCAGTTGTGTTAAAGGGCAGTTAAGGCCCTTGCAACGAACAGCGGTCGAACCTCTCGCAAATCTGGTCCGACCGCTCAAGAAAACACTTAACATCGCGGTAAACCGTTGAACATGTCAACAGCATCCGCCAACACTCATCGAGGTGCGCAGCCCCTAATCCTCCTCTTCCATCACCTCAAGGATCGAGTACAGCAGCTCGAGCAGAACTTCCTTGACGCTGCTCCGTTCGGTGGCCACACACGGCACCATGTTCACGGCTTCTGGTATTCGCAGCGCAATACGCAGATCTTCCGGCGGCCAGGCGTCAGTAACGTCCTGTTTGTTTGCAGCCACGATATACGGGACAGGGGCATAGGAGCGGAAGGTGCTCAAGATGTCCCGAGCCTCTCGAAACGTCTCAGGTCGCACGCTGTCGAGGAGAACGACGAAACCAAGCATACCCTCGGACAGGACTTCCCACATGAAGTCGAAACGACGCTGACCAGGGGTGCCAAACAGATAAAGCACCAGGTCCTCGTCCACAGTAATCCGTCCGAAGTCCATCGCCACCGTCGTCTGAGCCTTGATGCGCTCCTCTGGCCGGGTTATCTTCCTCTCTGTCTCGACGACGTCAATTTCGCTGATGGTCTGGATGAACTGGGTCTTACCGGCCGAAAAGGGCCCGGTCACAACGATCTTGACGGTCTGCATTCTACAGCTCCCGGATCCGGTCGATGAGCCTCATAATCACGTTCCGCTTGACGTCTGGACGGCGCTCCTTCTTGGCTCTCTTCCTGGTAGCTTCCGGTCGCTGCGGTTCTTCCTCGATTTCTGGCCGGAGGATCTCCACGAGGCCCGCCTGCAACAGACCGTACACGATCTTCCGGATCTGGAACTCACTCAAGTTATTATACTGCGCGATCTGACGGATCGTGTTGCGCGGATTGATGAACGAAATGACGCGCCATTCTTCGACGTTCAGGTTAATGTCACGAAGATTGGCCTGTGAACGGTCAGCGAATTTAAGAGAGACGTCCAGATCTGGCAGTTCCTCCTGCAACCTCTCCCATTGCTCGAGGCGCCGGGTGCCCTGCATGATCACGTTCTCCAGGTCGACGGATACCGTGATCGCACCGTCATCCTTTGGCGGTCCCGAATCGAAGCGGAAAGTCCCCTCTGACCAGGTGAACAGAGGATACACATTGTTCAGAATGTGGGACCGCATGCTCTTGAGGATATCCTTCTGACTCACGTAGCCGGCGTTAACCAATAACAGGCCCAGCTCCTTGTCGCTTCTCCCTCCAGCCCGAGACCTGATAGTGCGCGCCTGCTCCTCCGTGATCATGCCGCTTTGTCGAAGCGCTGCAGCCAGTTGCCCCCCGTGACCATCCACCGTTGCGTACACCAGCTTGCCCTCTCTGAATCCGAGTTGGGCCCGTTCACCGTTCCTTTCGATTCTAAGCGTGCCGGTCTTCCGGGCCAGATTGATCAGGTTTAGCAGTTGGACGATGCTGAAATCACGTAGGTTGCCTTTAAGGGCCATGCGTGCCTCCTGCGGAAAGCGGCTTGGTCGTTGAACGTCGAGTCAACGGATTATACATGCTCCACCTGGACAAGTCAACCACCCCGCCAGCGACGCAACTATCAGACTCATACCTGCCTTTCTTGGCGAGGGTGATGGCCGCGAGGACCGTGAGCCCTTATGTCCCATTCGTTTTCCATTCATTGTCCGGTCGCGCTGCCCGCTTCCACCAGAAAAGCTCCGACACTGTCTCCGACACGTGCCGCAAGTCCGCTTTTTCCGCATAGGGACTTCTAGAATTCCCTATTGACAAAGACCTCTTTCTGTGGTATACTTGCCTTCAAGGAACCTTTACAATACCACATTCGCGACGATCCCGGCACCGCCGAGGGCCCTCGCCCACCTTCATCGTCCAGATCGTTTGTTCCCTAGAAGAATGTTGAGAGCAAACAAACATTCCCGGACACCACAGATCGGCATCGAGCCCTTAAGCCAATTCCGAAATGTTTGTTCCTTAGAAAAAATGTTGAGGGCAAACAAACATAACAAAACCGAGGAACGCTCAACCGCGCCCTCCCTCCGCCGCCGAGGGAGACAAAGAAATTGTCAAATCTTATGAATATGGCAAATAGAACTGAAAGCAAGGGGAATGTCTAGAAGAGCTCTACCGTGGAGCCCTCAGGGGTCTTGGTCACCTCAATACGCGCGGGAAAAGCATCCTTCAACTCGCTGATGTGCGTGATCACCAGGATGCGAGAGAAATCATCCTGAACAGTGTTAATCGCCTCAACCAATCGCTGTCGCCCCTGCGCATCCTGCGTCCCGAACCCCTCGTCGACGACCAGCGTCTGAAGCTGCGCGCCGGCGCGTCGCGCCAATAGCTTCGACAGCGCAATACGGATGGCGAAGTTGACCCGAAACTGCTCTCCCCCGCTGTAGTTTTCGTAGGGCCGGGTCCCCAGATCGTCCGAGATCTGTATCTCCAGCGCCTCTCGAACCTCGCCCGCCTTCGTCTCCCGCTGCGTGTCGAATCGCAGGTGCATCCGTCCATTGGTCATCCGCGAGAGGAGGCGATTTGCCTCCGCCTCGATCTCCGGGACCGCCGCCTCGATGATCATCGCGGGCACCCCCTGCACGCCGAAGGCCGTCCTTAGCTCGGCATAAATCGCCTGCTTTTCGACCAGGACCTCCTTCCGCTCCAGCTTGTCCGCCAGCTGCTGCTCAAGAGATTCACACGCCGCGAGGCGCTGTTGCGCCGCACCTAACCGCTGCCGGGCCTCTGCCTCCTCCGCCCGCATCTCCTGGAGCTTTTCCTCTACAACCGGAGCATCCACCAGAGTCTCCCGAAGCGTCTCAGTCTTCTCTTTGAGGACCTCGTGACGTTCTTGAGCCGCTGTCAGCTCCTCTCCCCACCGCTCCTCAGCCTCCGAAAGTCGCTCAAGCTCGGACCGCTCCCCCTCCATTCTCTCCCGGACGGTCTCCAACTTGGCCTTCCGTTCCGCGAAAACCTGGCCTTCCGCTACCGCCTTCCGCGCTTCCTCGTGGGCCTCCGAATCGTAGCCCAGGTCCTCCGCCTCCAGCAACACTTGCTTCAATTCAGCCCGGAGGCTTCTCGCGTAGTCCTCGTCGTCCAATCGTTTTTCCAATCGTGCCAACGCCACGCGCGTCTCCTCGAGCTCCGCAGCAGCCTCACGTCCCCGCTCGACTCGCTCGATCAGCGCCGCCTCTTGGCGCTGCAAGGGTGACAACTCGCTCAGTTCGTGATCGCTCCGGGCGATCTCCCGTTCCAGCGCCGAAGCCTGCTCGGTCAGGTCCTCCATCGTCCCCTGATTTGCCCGGAAAGCGTCACCCTTCCCCTTCCCCTCGTTTTCGATCTGACGCAGGAGCTCAACCCGATGCTCCTCAGTAAGCGGTTGTTCACACAGAGGGCATCGAGCATCGGCCTCTCGGAGTAGCTCAATCCTCTCCTTCAAGGCCTCCATCTCTCGCCGTAGTCCTTCGTTCCGCGCCTGTAGCGTCGCCCGTTCCTCGGCAATCCGCGCCAGATCATCTTTCGCAGCCTCTCGTCCTTCCTTCAGCCGGTTCAGGTGATCAAGCCCGGCTTCTACCTCCTCGAGCTCCTCGAGCAACGTCTCAGCGGGGAGCCGGGCCCTGAGGTCGTCAATGCGCCTCTCAATCACTTCGCGCTTCGCCTCAAGTTGATGTCTTGCCTCCGAGATCTGAGATTCGATCTCCCGTCGCCGCTCATCCAGCTCGACCGATTGGCCTAGCCTGCTCCCTAGCTTCCGTTCCCGCCCAACGGCCTCCCGATAGGCTTGGTAGCCGGCCTCTATCTCCTCCCTGCGAACCAGTAGCTGCTCGTACTCGACCAGGCGTCCCTCGCGCTCGGCCCGCTCCTCCCTCACGCTCGTCAGCTCCTCCTCCGCTTGCTCAGCCCGTGCAAGCTGGTCGGCAATCTGCATCTCCAGATGTCGCAGCTCAGTCCGCGCCGCCTCGATCCGCTGATAATCTTGCTGCACTTCTTCGAGTCTTTCAGCGAGTTCATCCACCGACGCCTGAGCCACCTTGAGCTGAGCCTTATACTCGGAGCGTCGCCCCAGCTCCGCCTCGATCTCCTTCAGCCGCAGATTGATCGCCTCCACCTCCGCCTCGACCATCTTCTGGCGTTCCTTGACCCGATCCTCGTAGATCGACCAGCGATCCAGCCCGAGGATATCCCCCAGCACCCGCTTCCTCTCAGCCGCCGTCTTCACCGTGAACTCATCGGCGCGGCCCTGACGCAGGAAGGCCGAGTTGACAAACGTGTCGTAGTCCAATCGCAGGACGTTCTCGATCTTCCGCTGGGTGGCCCGGACGCCTCCCTCCACCAGCGAACGCCAGCGCCCGTTATCCTCCACCTGGAAGTCAAGCAGCGTCCGACTGTACTTGGCCGCCTCGCGGCGCCGGAGCACCCGGTACAAGTCACTGCCAAGGCTGAATGTGAACTCCACCCGCATCTTGTCCTCGCCAAGGCGGATCAGGTCATCGTCCCCGCGCGCGCCCAGGCGCGAGTTCCCCCACACGGCCCAGGTGACGGCATCCAATAGCGCCGATTTCCCGGCACCGTTCTCACCCGTCAGGCAGGCGACGTGGATGCCGGAGAAGTCCAACTCCGCCTCCCGATAGCACATGAAATTGGACAGCGAGAGTTTCTGTGGGATCATGCTCGAGGCTGGACCACGGATGCTGTCTGTTCGACGCGGGCCACTCGCGGCTCGTGCAAAACCAGCGTCACCAGCACCGCTCCAAGGATGAGGACCGTCGTATTTAGGTAGAAGGGGGTTGCGTGACCAACCTGGTCATATAACCAGCCGCCGGCTAGCGGCCCCACCGCCGCACCCAGAAAGTGCGCGAAGGTGTATAGACCGTAGCTGGTACCACGAATGTCCTGACCAGCGATGTCGGCGACGAAAGCCCGTTCCGCGGGAATCGACGCTGTGTAGCCCAGGGACTCGACCGCCCATAGAACCGCCAGCGTGGTCACGCCGGGCACGTGCGGGATCAGCGCCGAGGCCAGTGCACCGACGACCAGTCCAACGGCCATCGGCCCCTTCCGGCCGAGCCTATCCGTCATGCGCCCCATTCGGGACGGAAGGAAGGAGCTGATCAGGGCAGCCGGCACGTAGGCAATCGCCAGGGCCCCCACGTCGGCGGCGAGCGTGTCCTGAAGGAAGATCATCAGCAGAGGCCAGACCATCGCCTTCGAAGCCCCGGTCACGAAGACGATGCCCATCAATGCCATCAGCTGACGCGATAAGGAGCGACCTTCCGTCGACGCCAGCGCTGTGTCGGTTCTTTCGGGAAGCGTCTCCTCCACCCCACGCCAACCGGCCCACAGAGCGATCAACGCGGGGACCGTGTAGGCTGCGAACAGCAGGAACCAGAGTTGCCGCCATCCCAGATCGAGATCCTGCAGCATAAAAATGGCGGTGAACCCCGCCGTGGTGCCGATCAAAGCCCCCCGGTTGACCGCTTCGTCGATACTTCCGAAATTCCGGCCGCGTCCGGCCTCTTTGGCCACGTCGGCGACGATGGTGTAAGCCGAGATCCAGAGAAATGCCTGGCCCATCCCCTGCACAAACCGGGCCGCCATCAGCAGCCGAACCGTGTCGGCGCCGCAGAAGAGAATCGTAGCCGCGGCGTAACCAGACAGTCCCAACAGCAGGAAGGGCCGACGCCCCCAACGATCCAGGGCCCGCCCGAGGAAAGGACGCACCACCAGCGGAACCAGAGAGATGGCCGAGAAGAAACCGCCCACCTGGAGCGCTGAGGCGCCCAGCTCTCTTCCATAGATGGGCAGTACGAAGGAAAGGATGCCGAAAGGGAAAGAGACCCAGAAGACCGCCCGCCAGAGCATCTTTATCGTCCTCCGGGGTTGATGCCGGGTGGTATCCGCGCTTTCCTCTGTCATGCTTCTACCTGCTCTCTATGCCTCGCTTCCTCTCCGCTTCTCCGCGCCTTCTGTCCTCCCACCTGCTCCAGAATCGCCTCGGCACTCCGATAGGCGGCCTCGCCTGCGCCCCCGAGCATCAGGGCCAGTTCTTTCACCCGTTCGCCGTCCTCCAGACGTCTGATACGCGTCACGGTTCGCTCGGTCCCGTCAGATCGCTCGATCTGCTTTTCGACTCGCAGATGCTCATCCCCGAAGCCGGCCAGCTGCGGCAGGTGCGTCACGCAGAGGACCTGATGCTGCAAGCTCGCCGGACCAGCACCGGTAGTCAGCTCCCACAGCTTCTCGCCGACCGTCGCTCCCACCCGCCCACCGATCCCCTGGTCGATCTCGTCGAATATCAGGGTCGGTGTCTCATCGGCTCGAGAGAGGACCGCCTTGAGCGCCAGCATCAATCGCGACGTCTCGCCGCCCGAAGCAATCTTGGTCATCGGCTTCAGCGGCTCTCCCGGGTTCGCCGAGACGAGAAATTCGACACGGTCAATACCCGACTGATCAAACGCCACCCGCGAGGGGTCCTCCGGATCGGGGGATTCCAATTCATCGACGCCTGATCCCGAAACCCGGAAGACAAGGCTCGACGTCGAAGCCGGCAGGGGCACCCCTTCGGGGTCGGGACGCCGCTCGAACGCCATGCCGAACCGGGCGCCCTCCATCTGCAAGTCCGCCAGCTCCCGCTCAACGCGCCGCGCCAGCTCCTGGGCCACATCGCGCCGTCTCTCAGAAAGATCCAGCGCCCGTCGGCTCAACGCCTCCAGCAGCCGTTCCTCCTCCGCCTCCAGTTCCACGATGCGCTCGTCGCTGTGGGTGATCGCATCCAGTTCATCCTCGGCCGCCTCAGCGTACGCCAACACCTCCTCGACCGTCTCGCCGTACTTCCGTTCGAGCCGTCGAATCAGAGCCAGACGCTCTTCAACCTCCCGGAACCGCTGAGGATTATATTCGATCTGAGCCTGGTAATCGCGCAGCTGCCTGGCCAATTCCTGGAGCTGGAAGCTGATGCTTTCGGCATCCTCCAGGAGGGGTTCCAGCGACGGATCGACGCGCGCAGCCTCGGCCAGCAAGCGGAGGGCGCCACCCAGCGAGTCCACCGCCGACGGCGTCTGGGGCTCGCCTTCTTCAATCGCGAATGTCACCTCCTGCGTCAGTTCAGCGAGGCGCTCGGCATTTGCCAATCGGGGCCGTTCCTCCCGGAGCGCCGCTTCCTCTCCCGGCTCCAGCGCTGCCGACGTGATCTCGTCGATCTGGAACTTCAGGAGATCGGCGCGATGAGCCAGCTCCCGCTCATCCTGCTTCAACCCTTCCAGCTCCCCGCGTATCCGCCTCACCCGCTTCACGATCCCCGCCACGTCCTCCTGCAGGCCTCCCAGCTCCCCATACCGATCAAGAAGCTTCACGTGCTCAGGAACTCGCAGCAGCGAGAGGTGCTCACTCTGCCCATGGATGTCGACCAATCCCTCGGTTACCTCTCGAAGCATCTGCAGTGTGACCGTCCGCCCATTCACCCGACAGATGTTTCGCCGGTTCAGCCGTACCTCGCGCCCGAGGAGCAGCAGACGAGGATTGTCGCTCTCCAGTCCTTCCTGCTCGAGCATCGAGGCAATTCTGGTCTGCTGGTCCGCCTCCAACCGGAACACCGCCTCGATCAGCGCCCGGTCTGCTCCCGCACGAACGACCGTGCTGTCAGCCCACTCGCCAAGCACCAGTTCCACCGCGTCGACGATGATCGACTTTCCTGCACCGGTCTCACCAGTGAGAACCACCAGGCCGGGATCGAAGCGAAGCTCAAGGGCATCGATGATGGCAAAGTCTCGGATGCGCAGCTCTAACAGCACCTGGACCTCCTACACCCGCTTACCGACCCGAAGCCGGGCGTACGCGGCACCCACCGCCGTCACCAGATAGACGGCCACCCAAAGTAATCGCATAATTCCACCCACCAGGTACCTCGCCGCACCCGACACGCCCGCCACGAGCCCAATGAACGAAAGGACCGATATGAGCAGCGTCGGCAATGCCCCAACGACGATGCTGCCGCACACGACCAGCCAGGTGTACGGACCCCGTCTCCGCTTGATCGCCCAGCGCGCCGCCTCGGCAATACCACCGCCGACCACCGGTCCCAGGAAGATCGCATACCACCCCAGTCGCGGGATCAGCCAGCCCGCGGCCAGCGAGAGCGGCAGCGCCACGATAGCAGCGATCAGGTAATGGCTGCGCTTGAAGCCGGTATAGAAAACCTGCTGCTGCACGTTGACGCAGTCCCGACACCGGTATCCCACCGGCGTTCGCACCGCGCATTTCCCGCAGATCGGCTGCCCGCATTTGTTACAGCGCAGGCGCGTCTCGACTCTGGGGTGATTCACACAGGTTGAAAACTCGTCCATCATTCAATTCCGTCTAGTCCCCCTATGGGGGAGAGTAAACACATCCAGTTATGAGAACTGAGTCGCATTCCCATCATTTCTCATTTCGAGGCACCAATCGGCTGACCAGGGTCCTGTAGAAGTAGTTACGTTCCCTTACCCGGGCGAAGCGAGCCACGTGGGGGCTCGCCTCCACTTTCACACTGTCCCTGTTCTCCAGTTCCGCATCTGCGTGACCGTCGACCATGAGAACCGCCGGTCGACGACCGACCACCGTAATCTGCACGGTGACTCCTTCAGCCAACACAATCGGTCGCTCCATACTCAGGTGTGGCGCGACCGGCACCAGCAGGATGTTCCGCAGTTGCGGCGGCAGAATCGGCCCGCCGGCTGCCAGTGCATAGGCCGGACTTCCC
>Ga0207752_1001339_pt1 | contig 11339 bp, 6 predicted proteins | sample Pon2CUnioCityCA_6_FD_187272 | JGI IMG/M metagenome (GOLD analysis project Ga0207752, IMG submission 187272) | Marine sediment microbial community from Union City, CA, USA - Pond 2C Sediment 2 (SPAdes) | ecosystem: Environmental > Aquatic > Marine > Intertidal zone > Salt pond sediment ... | reverse complement strand
GGGGCAGGTGGTGGTGGTGCTGGCCGACCTGAACCGGCTGCAGGTGCGCACGACCGACCTGACGGAGCTGGACGTGGCGCGGGTGGCGGCGGGCCAGCCGGTGGTGGTGACGGTGGACGGGTTGCCCGGCGTGGAGTGGCAGGGGCAGGTGGCGCGCATCGGGCTGCGGTCGGAGGACTACCGGGGCGACGTGGTCTATCCGGTGTACGTGGAGCTGGACGAGGACACGTCGGATCTGCGATGGGGGATGACGGCGGTGGTGGAGATTGGGGTAGAATGATGCGTGAAACGTGATGCGTGAAACGTGAAGCGTGAAGCGTGAAACGTGAGACGTGCTGCGTGCTACGTATTGTGTGATGACGGAACACGGAACACGGAACACGTAATACGTAATACGGTACAGCGTTGGTCAACCGACCCCTGGAGATTTGTTCCCAGGGGTCTTTTCTTTCGGCGTTCCGAATCTGATGAACGTCTGATAGCTTGCTGTTAGCCAGCTTAGGCAGCGCAGGCCAGGGTGTGATACTGTATCGCAGGGTTGGAACGGAACAGCGATCAGCAGGGGTCGACGAGGACCCCACCAAGGGAACGGAGAATCTATGTTAGCCACACAATCACGTGCCTGCAACAGCCGCACGCTGATTGATCTGAGAGACGTGGTCAAGACGTACGAAACCGGTGCCGGAGATGTGACTGTCCTGCAGGAAGTCTCGCTCCAGGTGAACCCAGGGGAATTCGTCGGGGTGGTGGGGCCGTCCGGCTCCGGCAAGTCGACGATGCTGAACATGATTACCGGCATCGACCGCCCCTCCCGCGGAGAGGTCTACGTGGGCGGAGAGGCCGTTCAATGGTCGTGCTGAACAAGCGGCAGCGTGAACCGAAAGACCGTTCCCTCGCCCGGTGTGCTTTCGACCCAGATGCGACCGCCCTGCGCCTCTACCAGGCTCTGGGCCACAGAGAGGCCGAGACCTGTGCCGCCTGCCAATCGCCCCTCATCGCCGACCCATGAGCGCGCGCGGGCGGGGTCCGCACGCCAGAAGCGCTCAAAGACGTGAGGCAGATCTTCCGGGGCGATACCCTCGCCGGTGTCGGCAATGGCGATTTCCACCGCCTCGACCGTAGGAAGAGGCGCCTCGACCACAGAAGAGGCTGTTACTGTGACCGAGCCGCCGGGTGGCGTGTGGCGCAAGGCGTTGACCAACAGGTTGCGCAGCACCTGCGCGACACGGTCGGGGTCAGCCTGGGCAGGTGCGAGATCATCCGGGAGCTGGATGATGAGGCCTAGCTCTTGTGCTTCGGCGGCCAGGCCAAAGTTATCGACTGTGTGGTGAATGATCTGGGCCACGTCTGTAGGGCGCAGGTCCAAGTACAACTGCCCGGCGTCAGCCAAAGCGAGTTCCCGGAGGTCCTCCACCAGGCGGCTCAACAAACGGGTCTCGTCGTACAGGCGCGCGATCTCGGCCTTTTCGAGCGGGTAGGCGTCATTCAGAATCGCCCACAGGTTGCCCTGCAACACGCTGAGCGGCGTGCGCAGCTCGTGGGCCACATCGGCCACCATATTCTGCCGCAACGTCTCCGCCTCTTGCAAAGCGGCCGTCATTTCATTAAAAGCCTGGCCTACCTGGGAGACTTCGATGCTGCCCCCAGCTTCGACCTGCCGGCCCAGGTCGCCCGCGGCGACGGCCCGGGCCGCATCCGCCAAGCGTTGCAAGGGCGCGTTCAGACGACGGTTCAGAAGGGCGCCGACAACCAGCATCGAGATCACGGCCAATGCGGTACCGGCAAATAGCATCTGCTCCACACGGTCGAGAAATCTTTGTTCCAGCTCGCCCACGGGCTTTGTGACGGAAAAGAACAGCAGCAAATAACCGATCGGCTCGTTCGGATGGTTTGTATCCGCGTCATCAGTCTCTGTGATAGGCCAGGCGTTGGCTATCTCTCTGCGACTTAACAGCTCACCTGTGATCTTTCCATCGCTGTCAAAGACGACCCGCCCGTCGGCATCAGCAAACAGGACATCTGGCTGTTTCTCTTCTGGATGTCTTTCATCCACCTCTTCCGGTCCGATCTCGTCCGACGTCGCGCCCAGACGTATGCCCCTCCAGTCAGCACTAAAGTAGACGCCTTCCGCCAGCAGGCTTTCCACACCTTCCCAACTCCCGCGCCGCTGATAGTACTCGACCAGTTCCTGCACCCCGCTGCCTGGCACCCGCACCTCGCGCAGGGTGACGTATTTGCGGAACTCGGCAACTGCGCTTTTGTTGATCCAGATAGCGACGGTGCTCATAATGACGATGATGACAACGCTGAAGGCCAGAGTCTGTTGTACCCAGAGCCGCTTCACGAGTCACCTCCCCCTGCCAGACGATAGCCGACGCCGAACACCGTCTCGACGATGTCTGCCGGCGCGCCTGCCTCGTCCAGCTTGCGGCGCAGATTCCTGATGTGGCTGTCCACCGTGCGCTCCAGGCCCTCGTAGCTGTACCCCAGGCCCTGCTCGATCATCTCCGAACGGGTCAGCGCGTGGCCGCGACGTTCGGCCAGGGCCTGCAGGAGACCGAACTCGGTCGGCGTGAGGTGCAAGGGCTGGCTTGGCAGACCCGCCTGCCCGCGCACCTCGACGCGGTGGGCATCCGCGTCAATCAGCAGATCTCCGGCCCGGATCACGTTCGACGCAACCGGCCCGCCCTGGGCGCGGCGCAGAACGGCCCGGACGCGGGCCATCAACTCACCCGGATGAAAGGGCTTGGTCACGTAATCGTCGGCGCCCAGTTCCAGGCCGACGATTCTATCATGATGCTCGACGCGGGCGGTGAGCATGATGATCGGCGTATCCGCCAGAATCGCGTCGCTGCGCATCACGCAGGTCACGTCCCAGCCATCGCGGTCCGGCAGCATCAGGTCCAACACTACCAGATCGGGGCGCTCGCGGCGCAGCACGTGCAGCGCTGTCTCTCCATCATAAGTGACAAACACCTGGTAACCGGCCTGCTCCAGGCTGGCACGCAGCAGTCGCACGATCTTTGGGTCATCGTCTACGATGCGGATGGCGCTGACCAGGATGGTAAACGGCGGGCCGGGATCGGTGTCCTCGATGCGCGTCAGTTCCACCGTCTGCCCCGCGGACGCTTGACTGACTGGCATCGTTGGGGCTGGCCCCTCTGGGGGGACCTCCGGGGGAGCAGGGGACGCTGTGGGTGTCACGGTAGCGGTCGGCGCAGGGGGCTCTGCGGTTGGCTCCTGGGGTGTCACTGTCCCTGTCGCTATGACCCCAGCCGTTGCTTCGACGGCCGCTGTCTCTGCGGGCGTCGGGACGTCCGCGCTCGTCGGGGTGTCCGTGGGCAGCGGTGTGTGCGTGGGATAGAGTGTATAGGTTGGATAGGGGGTATAGGTCGGCGCGATCATGGCCTCACCACTCTCAACCTGGATTTCCTTGGTCGCCACTGGCGCATTTGTTTCGGCTGTCTTGGCGCTGCTACAGGCAGCGGCCAGCAGCGCCACCATCATCACATTAAGCCATAGAGCTTTCTTCATTTCTCGGTCCCTCACTTACTGGCAGTATCCAGCATCAAGCTGGGCCTTCGTCCAGGTGTCACTAAGTGGTGCGGAGAGCTTCGGTGGGCGACAAATTCGCGGCTTTGACCGCAGGTTGCAGACCGGCTATACCGCCGATGAGCAGCGCGGCGGCGATTCCGCCAATCATGGCGATAGGGGGTACAAGGGTTGCCCATCCTTTGATGTTGGCGTATATCGCAGTGACCACAGCACCCAGGATGATACCACCGGTACCGCCGATGGCGCCCAGCAACAGCGCCTCGCCGAGAAACTGGATTGCCACGTGGAGCCTGGTGGCTCCAAGGGCACGCCGAAGCCCGATCTCATTACGACGTTCAAGGACGGAGATCACCATGACGTTGGCGATGCCCACACCACCGACAAGGAGCGATACGGCACCTAATCCCAGTAAGAGTGCGGTGAAGGTGTCATCGGCAGCTTCTTGTGTTTCAAGGGCGTCCGACGGTTTGTCCACCGTGACTTCTTCGGGGAATTCCGGATTGGCTGTGGCAGCCAGAACCGTAAGTACCTGGTCAACTTTGCTAGGGTCTACCCGTACTAACACCCGGGAGGGCAGGTTCTCATGATCCAGGTATGTCTCAGCCGCGCTGTGGCCGATAAAGACGGAACGGTCGAGGTCAGGTGCAAGTTCGAACAGATTGAGGATGCCGATGACGGTAAACCAGCGGTTGGCCAGCCACACCTGCTGAGCCCCGCTGACCTCACGTATACCGAGACGTGCGGCGGCTACCGCTCCCAAAACGACGTTGGGGTACGCGGATCGGGCATCGTCGAACCACATCCCGTCGGCCAGCGATCCGCCCAGCACGCTAAGCAGGTCTTGATCGACGGCCTGGACCGAGATACCGCCAGTTTTGCCCGTGGGAATACGGTCGTTCCAGTACACGTTGGCACTGACGGCACTGAGCATACTGGTTGACTCGATCGGCCCGATACGGGCGATCATATCGGTGGCCGTGGCCGGAAGGGTTCCCGCCCCTCGTCCAAGTCCGGCGTTTGGTTCAACCGTGAGTAGATTGGTGCCGAGGCGCTCGAGTTGGGCGAGCAGTTCCGACTTGGACGACTGGGAAAGTCCCAGCACTGCGACCATGGCCGCAATGCCAATCATAATTCCCAGCGCCGAAAGCGCGGAGCGCCGTTTGCGCGTGCGTATGCCGATGGTGGCCGTGCGAAGCAGGTCGGCAAAGTGGAGTTTGCTGGGTTGCAGAGATGCAGCCATCACACCACCTCCGCCGCGGCTGTGTCAGCCGACGTGTCATGTATGGTAGTAAGGGTTCTTTCTTCACGCTCATAGGCGGCAGTCTCCCTCTGCATTATATAGTACCACAAAGATGTCGAGATTTGATGCAGGTCAGGTCGAGATCCGGTGCAATTCTCTCGGAGATTTCTCAGAAAGTCAGTGTAAGATCAGGAGAAGGAGTGAATTACCTCTTCGAGATATATGTCCATAGGAGGGTATCTTCTCAATGAACCGGGGGGCGGACATAGTGCGAATTATGTGCTTGAGGACGGCAAAACACCACGGAGGCCACAGCAGGTCAGCGTGCGCGATGCGTTGTCGTACGAATTGTCGTACGAATGACAGCTCGTTTGTGCAGGCACCGCCTTCGGAGTATAATTCCACCTCAGTTCGCCTGGATCGGCTCAGCAGTCATCTTGGAACGTCGAACCCTATGTCTCCGGAGCACGAGTTGTACCCCACAGAGGCGACCGACCACGAGGCCTCACGCCTCCCCGCGCTGGACGTGCTGCGCGGCCTGATCATCGTCCTGATGGCGCTCGACCACGCCAATCACTTCGTCGCCCAGCAGCACTCGTCCGGCGAGTATTGGGGAGGACCGTTCCCGACGTATCAGAGCGCGCTGCCCTTCCTCACCCGCCTGGTCACCCACCCATGTGCGCCTGGCTTCTTCTTCCTGATGGGCGCCGGCATGCTCCTGTTCGCTAACTCCCGCCGCAAGCAGGGCTGGAGCCGTTGGGCCATCATCCGCCACTTCCTGATTCGCGGCGGGTTGCTGATCGCCCTGCAGTTGTTGGTCGTCAACCACGCCTGGGAACTATCTGCGGGGGGATGGGAGCCGATTGTCTACGTCGGCGTGCTGTTTGCCCTGGGCAGCGCCATGATGATCGGCAGCGCGTTGCTGTGGCTCAGCCCACAGATCCTTCTCGTGTTGACCATCGCGCTACTACTGGGCACCGAGCTCCTGGTCCCGGATCCCAGCCTGTGGCAGCAAACATCCCAGGCCCACGACCTCGACCATCTCAACCGTCTTATGAATCTGCTGCTAGTCCCAGGCGGGACCCGTGAGTTGTGGGTGAACTACCCCGTCCTCCCGTGGTTAGAACTGGTCACTTTCGGCATGGCGTTTGGCCATTGGCTGGTAGACGATCCACAAGGGGCCTTCAAGCGCGCGCTGAAACTTGGAGCGGCCTGCATTCTAGGGTTTCTCCTTCTCCGCACCCTGGACGGCTTTGGCAACATCCGCCCGCGGCCGGGGAACACCTGGATCGATTTCCTCAACGTGGTCAAGTATCCGCCCAGCATCACCTTCACCCTTCTGACGATGGGTCTCAACCTGCTCATCGTGGGCTCCTTCGCCCAGACCGGCGGGAGACTGGGTCGATTCTTCCACCCTCTGGTCGTATTCGGACGAACCCCGCTCTTCTGCTACCTGACCCACCTGTTCATGTACGCCGGGCTCGGCCGCTGGCTGGCTCCCGGCGGCACCACCATCCCCCAGATGATCCCGTATTGGCTGCTCGGCTTGCTGGTTCTATATCCGCTGTGCTCCTGGTATGGACGGCTGAAACACCGCCACCCCTCTGACTCGATCCTGCGATTCTTCTAACCACACGACGCTACCAACTTCCGACCAACACAGCACCGTCTCCGTCTGGAGACCACCTGTTATTCACCTACCACGCATGAATGACAAAAGCCGGGATCTGTGGTATACTATTAGCGTAGTTGTAATACTAACGACTACAGAGCGGCCTCTGCACCGTTCGGAGAAGTGAAAGACGAATAGAAAGCTGGCGCACCTGACTCACGAGTGGAGGCGATTGCGAGCCTTCTTGAGAGGACACAATGACCACACCACTCCTGACCACCAAACTCTATATCCCGCCGCCGCGCGCGGACCTGGTCTCGCGCCCTCGATTGATCGAGCGGCTCGACGACGGATTGCGGCTGGGCCATCGCCTGACCCTCATTTCCGCCCCGGCCGGGTTCGGCAAGACGACGCTGCTGAGCGAATGGGCGAGTCAGCGAGTCAGCGAATCAGCGAGTGGGCGGACCGCCACCTGGCTCTCGCTGGACGAGGGCGACAACGACCCGGCGCGCTTCCTGGCCTACCTGATCGCGGCGCTGCGAGCGATTGAAGGAAGCACGGAGTGGAATGCGCCAGGAGCGTCCCAATCCTCCACGTTTACGACAAACACACCGTCTCCATCGGAGGAGTTCCTGACAGCACTGATCAACCAGATCAACGCCGTCCCAGACAATCTCATTCTGGTTCTCGACGACTACCACCTCATCACGGCTCAATCGGTTCACGAGATTCTGGCATTCTTACTCGATCATCTGCCACGCAATATGCACCTGGTCATCGCCACCCGCGCCGACCCGCCCTTGCCACTGGCGCGCCTGCGTGGCCAGGGGCAGTTGACCGAACTGCGACAGGCGGACCTGCGCTTCACACCCGACGAGGCCGCCGAGTTTCTCAACCAGGCCATGCATCTTGAGCTGTCAGCAGACGACGTGGCCACACTGGCGTCCCGCACCGAGGGATGGGTCGCGGGCCTGCAAATGGCAACGATTGCCATGCAATCATGTAGATTGCCGCAATCGCACAGATTGCCGCAATCGCGTAGATTGCCGCAATCGCGTAGATTGCCGCAGGCCGAGGCCTCAATACAAGGACAAGACGAGGCTTCCAATTTTATCCAGGCCTTCAGAGGCAGCGACCGATATATCCTGGATTACCTGGTCGAGGAGGTGCTTCGACATCAGCCGGACAATGTTCAGGCCTTCCTGCTCCAGACAGCGATCCTAGATCGCCTGACGGCTCCCTTGTGTGACGCTGTTTTGGGAATCAGCGAGTCGGCAAGCCAGCGAGTCAGCGAATCAGCGAGTCTGCGAGTCAGCGAATCAGCGAGTCTGCAAGTCTGCAAGTCTGCAAATCAACAGATCGATGAACTTGTAGACCGGCCAAGTCGAGGATTTGCCGATTCACAAGCGGTGCTGGAATACCTCGAGCGCAACAACCTGTTCATCGTGCCACTCGACAATGAGCGCCGGTGGTACCGCTATCATCGTCTGTTCGCGGACCTGCTACGCGGGCGCCTGCCTCAGATGTACCCAGGCCTTGCGCCAACCTTGCACCGCCGGGCCAGCGCATGGTACGAGCAGAACGGGCAAATGACAGCGGCGATTGATCGTGCGTTGTCCGCGGAGGATTTTGAGCGAGCGACGCGCTTAATCGAGCAAGAGGCCGAGGCGACCTTGATGCGCAGCGAGGTGACCACGCTGCTACATTGGATAGACGCGCTGCCCGACGAGCTGGTGGCAGTCCGCCCCTCCCTGTGCGTGTTTCACGCCTGGGCGCTTCTGCTTGGCGGCCGCCCGTTCGACACGGTCCAATCGCGCCTACAGGACGTTGGGAGAGACGCCGGCCTGGAAGGCAAGGTAGCTCCCCTGCGTGCCCTTGTCGCCCTCTTTCAAGGTCGGCTACCCCGCGCTATTGAACTGGCCTATGAGGCACTGGAACAGTTGCCCAAGGACGACTTGTTCCTGCGCAGCACTGCAAGCTGGATGCTGGCCCTCACTGACCTGGCGATGGGCGATGTCATCAGTGCCGGCCATGCCCTTAATGAGGCCGCTAGGATAGGTCGGGAATCCGGCAACGTGATGGTCGCCGTGATGACTATGTGCAGCCTGGCCGAGCTGCACATGGCACGAGGACAGCTTCGCAAAGCGGCCGAGGTCTATCAACAAGCACTGGATCAGGCGATCTGTGGACGTGGACAGCCACTGCCCATCGCCGGTATGGCACTGATGGGGTTGGGCGAGATCTGGCGAGAATGGAATGACCTCGAGGTGGCAGAGAGCTACCTCACCGAAGGTATCGAGCAGATTGAGCAATGGGGAGCTGTTGGGGCAATGGATGGTTACATCTCCCTGACGCACCTCAGACAGGCGCGAGGGGATGCAGAAGGCGCTCGCGATGCAATCCACAAGGCAAAGCAACTCGCGATTCAGTTCGACGCGACCGAAATGGACGACGTTATGGTCGCCGTACAGCAGGCACAACTCTGGATTGCGCAGGGCAACCTCGAGGCAGCCAGGCGCTGGGTCAAGGAACGCGGGTTGACAGTGGACGTCAGCCTGGCGGAGTTGAGAGAAAGGATCGGCAGCGACTCGCCCTACAACTACCAGCGGCGCTCCCGCGAGTATTTCGTGCTGGCACGGGTGTTGATCGCCCAGAATCGGCCAGACGAGACCCTGGCGGTTCTGGAGCCACTGCTGACGTTGTCAGAGCAATATGAACTGAACGGACGAGTGATCAAGATCCAAATTCTCGAAGCACTGGCCTTTCAGGCGCAGGGCAACCTCGCTTCGGCGATGGACACTCTGGAGCGTGCTCTATCCCTCGCCGAGCCGGAGGGTTATGTACGCACCTTCGTCGACGAGGGGGAGGCGATGGCAGCGTTGCTTCGCCAGGCGGCGGCCCGAGGGAGCGCGGTGGGTTACGTGAGTCAGCTTCTGGCAGCATTGGACGAGGAGACGAAGGACGAACGACAAATGACAGAACCCCCCATTTCGTCCTTCGTCCCTGGTCCTTCGTCTCCTCTGATCGAGCCGTTGACCGAGCGCGAGCTTGAGATACTGCGGCTCCTGACGACCAGCTTGTCGAGCACGGACATGGCAGAGGAACTCTTTATCTCCGTCAACACTGTCCGGTCTCACATCAGGAACATCTACGGCAAGTTGGACGTCCACAGCCGTTACGAAGCCGTTGCCCGTGCAGAGGAACTGGATCTGTTGTAAAGGGTCACGAAGAAGCGCCGGCCCTCCTGATGCGTGAAACGTGAGACATGAGAAGTCCCCACCCGGAAGGTGGGGATTTGCTTTTCTACCGGGAGCAGAAGTTGTTCACAAGTCAGAAACTTGGGGCGAGTGTCGTAAACGCCAACCTGGACGCCCGAGAAGTTGATCGGCTGAGAGAACCCACAGGCTGTGATGCTTGACAAACCGGGTGAATTGCAGTATAGTGTCATGCGTAGTTATAACTCTAACGTCTAACGCCGCAATCTCTCCACAGGCAGGACAGAACGTTGCTCAACGGAAACGCAGGTGTTGGTGACCCCGATACCCGAGACTCCGTATTGGCCATAGAGTTCAGTGGGTTAACTGTTGTCGTAGTCGACGCCGGCACAGTCAACAGGTGAGAGATGACCTCCCCACTCCTGACGACCAAACTGTATATACCCCGTATCCGGCCAGGGTTGGTGCCGCGCCAGCGCTTGATCGAGCAGCTGGACGCCGGGCTCCGCCGCAGGCTCACCCTGATCTCCGCCCCGGCCGGCTTTGGCAAGACGACGCTGCTGAGCGAATGGGCGGCCGATTTTGGATTGGCACCTGCTGCCGACCGCGCCAGCGGGGCTCCTGGATCGACAATCCAAAATCTAAAATCTAAAATCCGCCTGGCCTGGCTCTCGCTGGACGAGGGTGACAGCGACCCGGCGCGCTTCCTGGCCTACCTGATCGCGGCACTCCAGACGATTGAGGGAAACATCGGAAAGGATGCGTTGGGCGCGCTTCAATCCCCTGCAGTTGGGAGCAAAAACGCGCCACTTCCTATGGAGGAACTCCTCACCGGGCTGGTCAATCAGGTCAACGCCGTCTCTGACGACTTCGTCCTGATCCTCGACGACTATTACCTCATCACCGCCCAACCGATTCACGACATCCTGGCGTTTCTGCTCGACCATCTGCCGGGCAATATGCACCTGGTGATCGCCACCCGCGCCGACCCACCCCTGCCTCTGGCGCGACTGCGGGGCCGTGGACAATTGACGGAACTGCGCCAAACTGACCTGCGCTTCACACTCGACGAAGCCACCGAGTTTTTGAACACCCGCATGGGCCTGGGGATCTCGCCCGGCGACGTCGCCGCGCTGGCCTCCCGTACCGAAGGATGGATCGCCGGCCTGCAGATGGCGGCGATTGCGATGCAATCGCGGGTCTCTACGCAGCAGGGGGACGATGTTTCCAGTTTCGTCGAGGCTTTCGCGGGCAGCGACCGGTACGTACTGGATTACCTGGTCGAGGAAGTTCTCCAGCGTCAGCCGGCGAGTGTCCAGACTTTCTTGCTTCAGACTTCTATCCTGAATCACCTCACCGGTCCCTTGTGTGACGCGGTACTTGGAAATCAGCAAATCAGCAAATCAGCAAATCAGCAAATCGGCGAATCAGCGAGTCAGCGAATCAGCGAGTCGGCGAGTTGGCGAGTCAGCGAGTCTGCAAATCTGCAGGTTGGTGAAATTGCCAGCTCGCAGGCAATGCTGGAGTATCTGGAACGCAACAACCTGTTCGTCGTTCCGCTCGACAACGAGCGTCAGTGGTATCGCTACCACCATCTGTTTGCTGACCTGCTGCGCCAGCGCCTGCACCAGTCGCGACCGGACCTGGCGCCCATATTGCATGGCCGAGCGAGCGTGTGGTACGAACAAAACGGGCTGTTGGCTGCAGCGATCGATCA
>Ga0207752_1001338_pt1 | contig 11342 bp, 8 predicted proteins | sample Pon2CUnioCityCA_6_FD_187272 | JGI IMG/M metagenome (GOLD analysis project Ga0207752, IMG submission 187272) | Marine sediment microbial community from Union City, CA, USA - Pond 2C Sediment 2 (SPAdes) | ecosystem: Environmental > Aquatic > Marine > Intertidal zone > Salt pond sediment ... | reverse complement strand
TTGTGAGATGCGTGCTGGATGTGCCCACCCGGGAAATTGCCTTCATTTCGACTATAATATAATTACCATCGTGTTCCAGAGTGGATGTGAGCCACATGCAAGCTGTTGACCTTTGGTAGAGGCGAGCATGGCAGCACACCTCCAGGAGATTATGATGCCCAGATCATTAACCGGCGATTCCCTGCAGCACTATCTTGAGACAAGACACGGCTCACCGGTCACGATTGAAGAAGTGCGTGAATTGGGGGGCGATGCCACAGGGTCGACTGCGCTTAAGCAGTTCGGGTATGGCCGGCCCCTGCTGGTCGTGTACCGGGTCGGTGAACGGAAGCTAGAAGAGGTGTTCCACCGGCTGCGGCGCAATAGTTTCGGGCGTGAACGTTACGACGACCGGGTCGCGGCTATCTGGCTCGACTATCACACCTTCAACCGGCTGCCCCGGCACGTGCCGGCAATAGACATGATCGGCTATCGGGCCGGCGGTACTATCGATTCTCTGGGCAACGTTGAAGAATTTCTGCTGGTGACCGGCTTCCGTCCCGGCACCCTCTATGCTGACGATTTGCTGCGGATCCGGGATGAAGGGAAAGGGACGGCGCAGGATGTAACCCGGGCAGAAGCCCTGGCCGGCTATCTGGCCGGTATCCACCAGCAGCGATATGATGATGACACCTGGGAAGAGGGGAGACAGGCGCTGTGGCGGCGGCGTCTGCGCGACCTCATCGGCCATGGCGAGTGCATCATGGGGCTGACGGATAGCTATCCGCTCCCCTTGCCCTACGTGGACGCGGAGATGCTACGGGCCATCGAGGAAGCGGCCAATCGCTGGCGTTGGCGCCTGAAGCCGCTCGATCATCGCCTCTGCCAGGTCCATGGTGACTTCCATCCGTTCAACATCCTGTTTACGGAAGATGTCACCCTCACCCTGCTCGATCGCAGTCGTGGAGAATGGGGTGAGGCGGCCGACGATGTCAGTTGCCTGAGCATCAATTACCTCTTCTTCTCGTTGCAGCGCGCCGAGGCGCTGGAACCGCCCTTTAAGGCACTCCACCAACGTTTCTGGGAGCGCTATCTCGAACTGCGCCCGGATGAGGAGATGTTGTCGGCGATCCAGCCCTGGTTCGCCTGGCGTGCGCTGGTGCTGGCCAGCCCCATCTGGTATCCGGACATCCGGGAGCAGACGCGGCGCAGGCTATTCACCTTCGCCCGGCGAGTGCTGGAAAGCGAGCGGTACGAGTGGCGTGATGTTAACCAATACCTGGAGGTGGAGTGACGACCACGCCTGCGCCCGGTTTTGTCCTCTGGCTAACCGGCCTGCCTTCCTCCGGCAAGTCGACGCTGGCCCAGGCGCTGGCCGGCCGTCTGCGGGCAGGCGGAATAGTGGTTCAGGTTCTCGATTCGGATGAATTGCGCAAAGTGCTCACGCCAGAGCCCACTTACACAACCGAGGAACGGGATTGGTTCTACGCCACGCTGCTGTTTATCGCCGGCCTGCTGGTAAAGAACGGGGTAAATGTAGTCATTGCAGCGACTGCTTCCCGTCGACGCTACCGTGAGAGGGCACGTTCACGCCTGCCGCAGTTCGCCGAGATCTTTGTCTACTGTCCGCCCGCCGTATGCCGGGAGCGGGATCCCAAAGGATTGTGGGAGCAGGCCGCTCAGGGGGAAATTGACAGTCTGCCGGGTGCCGGCGCCCCTTACGAACCACCCCTTACACCCGAGGTACAGGTGGACACGTCTGAGTTGACCGTGGCCGAGGGAGTGGATTTGATCTGGCGCTGGTTACAGGTGAACCGCTTCGTCAACTTGTGAGTCTGTGTCCGGGTGTTCAGCGCCGGCTGTTCGCTAGCCGTACGGTCGCCCTGAGAGCCTGCCGTCGGTGGGATTTCATCACGCCTCTGGTCTTTCTTCTTGAGAGTTGTGCGATGCGTGAATAATGGCTCAGATCGACGTTATGGCACTTGTGTTTCGGTCCCCAGCATTGTATCCTGATAGTGATTGAAGGTTTACTCAAGGTGGAGCCAGGGTTGTCGCTGGTGTGACCATCGCAGCCTCTCATTCCCACCCGTCTCCCACAAACTGATGCCAACCCATTCACCAAAGTAGAATCAAATGTGCTATGCACACGATGTCACACTTCATCGCGTTCGCCACGCCACGGTGGTTCTGCATAGTAACGCGCCAATGGAGGCGTGAAATGTTCGACAAGATTCTTGTTCCGCTTGATGGTTCCCGGTTGGCCGAATCGGTCTTGCCCCATGTGGTATCTGTTGCCGCTGCCTTCGGGGAGCCGGTGACGTTATTACACGTTCTGGACAGCAGTCACCGGGGTGACCGGCCGGCAGACCCCCTCAGCTGGCAGCTACGCAGAACTGAAGCGCACACTTATCTGGACGGAGTGCAATCCTTCCTGAAGGAAGCCGGCCTCCTGGTCGAAAAAGTAGTCGAGCAAGGGCGGGCGGCTCAGCGGATTGTCGACTATGCCCGGGGGCATCAAATTGGCCTATTGGTTCTCAGCACTCACGGTGCGGGTGGTCTCGCCCACTGGAATGTGAGTGGCGTTGTCGAGAAAGTTATCCAGGATATCCCTACGTCACTGCTCCTTGTCCGCGCTTATCAGGAACTGCCGGAGCGGGCGATCAGGCCCGGCTACCGGCGGATCATGCTGCCCCTGGACGGCTCAACACGCGCCGAAGTGTCTCTGCCAGCAGCAGAACTCCTGGCGCGTTACTGGGATGCGGAGTTACTACTGACACACATTATCCCGCGTCCTCGTCTTTTCCGGGCGGCACCTCTCAATTCCGAGGATCGGGCCTTGCTTGGGCGTGTCGTCTCTCGCCATCGGCAGGAGGCCAGCCACTACTTCGAAAGACTGCAGGCACGCCTCCCTGTTCAGAGCGACGTGCGCATCGTCCTCGGGGAAAACCTGGTTGCGGCCCTGCAAGAAATCGTCGAGCAAGACGACATTGACCTGACTCTCTTTACTGCTCACGGGCACGGTTGCAGTCGTTTCCAGCGCTACGGGAGCGTGGTTTCCTGTTGTATCCTCTACGGCAGTGTACCCCTCCTTATCCTCCAGGATCTCCCTGGCGAACAGCTAGAGCTAAGCGCATCGGGACAGGCAATGCGTGACTGGGAAGATGAGGAAATCCGGCGACCAACCGGGACCGGTCCCAAGCCATTTTAAGAGATGATTAACATGGATCGCTAGGTTTGGGGTACCTTTTTGCGCCAGGTGTGGCGTGATGAAGTACTAGCTCGCTAAGAAGCATTTCGGTAGAACGGGGATTCGATCAGTCGAGCAATTCCAGTTCGCGGGCCCTGGCTGCAGCTTCGGTACGGCTGTTGACACCGAGCTTGCCATAGATATTGCTGGCGTGTTTCTTCACCGTCCCAGGTGAGATCACCAACATTTCTCCGATTTCGCGGTTGGTTAACCCGGCTGCTAATAGTTCCAGGACTTCCTGTTCGCGTTCGGTGAGGGGCTCCGGTAGTTTCGCGGGGGCGCGGGCGGAGTGTGTGGTGTCGCCGTCAAAGGCCGCCAGCACCGTTTCCACGTAATCGGGCATGACGTCACGGGAGCGCGCTTCCTGCAAGAGGCGTGCCATGAGCAGCCCCAGATCGGCGAAGCGGCGCACGTAGCCTTCGGGTCTGGCCAGCCGCAGCGCAGCCTCCAACAAGGTCAGAGCAGCAGCGCGTTCGCCGCGGCGCTCGTGGGCTAGTGCCTGTAGCGCCATGGCTTCGATGCTGACGGCCATCCGGCCTGCGGCCTCTGCGTTCTGCCGGAGCGCGTCAAGCAATTCAAGCGCCCTTTCGTGGGAGGGTTTATCCCCTTTGACAATCAGCACCCGGGCTAATGCCAGTTGGGCGCTCTCGCTTTCCGGTCGTTCCGCCAGCACCTCGCCCTGTAACATCTCGTCGGCCCAGTTGACGGCGGCGCGTAGTCTGTCTTGCGCCAGCCACAGCTCCAGTTGGAGTCGCTCGAAGCGGTTGGTCCAGTGGAAAAAACGCGTGTTCTCCACCAGGGGACGTGCCTGTTCCAGGTAGTCGTTCGCGGTCGCGAGCTCACCTGTGGTCAACTTCATACGGCCCGCAATCAGATAACCGGCAATCATGGCCCGCACGTCCCCCCCCAGTTCGGCCCGTTCTAGTCCGCGCGAGAGATGATCCCACGCTTCTGCAGTATCGTTCCACTCGTACAGGATCTCGGCCAGGCGAATGTGTACCCAGCCGATGAGGGGCAGGGGAAGGCGGCCCCAATTCTCTCGCTGCTGAATAGCTGCCAGCGCCTTTCGCCAGTTTCCGGCTGCATCCTTGAGACTGCCGCGTCTCAGGTCAAGATCGGCCAGGGCACCAAACACGTGTGCCGCCTGCACGCGAAACGCTGGCACGCCGACGAACTCGAGAAGCGCAAGATAGCATTCTCTTGCTTCCTCCCAGTGCCCATGGCGTCGATAAGTATCCCCAAGGGATCCATAGATAATCGCCCGAAAGAGGACATCCTCTTCAGGTAAGCTCTCGAAAGCCTGGTCGGCGTAATCCTTAGCCTGTGCCAGATTGTCTTGAAAGCAGGCAATGGAACAGCGAATGGCCCGGACCCTCGCCAGTTGCGGGGCCCTATCTGTCCTCACGGAGATCATCTGTGCTTCAATTTCATCGACGTAGCGGACACAGGCGTCCAGTTGCCCGGTGAAGAGCAGAAGACCTGAGCGGACGAGTCCGATCATCGGATAATCGGCATACCAGGCTTCGGGGAGCATATCGAGCCACTGTTTGACAAGCCTGAACTCGCCGCCGATCAGTTTCTCCTGAATATACCGTTCGATAATCTGTAGAACGAGTTCCACGTCATCTGCGGCGACGGCATGGCGGAAGGCCGGCTCTGGTAGCTCGTGTTCCAGATACCAGCGGGCTGCTCGTCGATGGAGCTCGGGTACCTTATCCGGATGGCGACGATTGAGCGCTTCCCGGAGGAAATCGGCAAATAGATGGTGATAGCGGAACCATTCTCGCCGGTTGTCCAGAGGTACAAGAAATAGATCCCGGCGCTCCAGACCTTCCAGCATCTCCCTTCCACCTGCCTCCCCGGTGACCGCATCGCACAAAGAGCCGCAGAGGGTATCGAGGATCCCGGTCTGGAGCAGGAATCGCTGCGTGTCAGGTGACAGGTGGCCAAACACGTCTTCGCTGAGGTAATCGGCGATGAAACGATGTTTGCCGCTGATAACCAACTCGTCCACTCTGGCCGGGTGCCGCTGCAGGCTTAGCGCCACTAACTGCAAACCGGCGATCCAGCCTTCCAGTTGGGCCTGCAGTGGTACGATCTCTTCGGGAGTGAAATCAAGTGCCATCCTCTCATTCAGAAAACGGTACGTTTCCTCCGGCGAGAAACGCAAATCCCGGGCGTGAAACGCGAGCATTTCGCTACGTGCACGATAGCGAGCAAGGGGCAGCGCTGGCTCGCCCCGGCCGGCCAGCACGAAGTGGAGCATGGGTGGTAAATGGTCAAGCAGGAAGGTCAGCGTTTGCTGGACGAGCTGATCTTCGATCAGGTGAAAATCGTCGAGGACAAAGACGGTGTGGCCGGGGAGGTCGTCGCCGGCGTTGACGAAAGCGGTTTGAACTGCGTCGATATCGGGGGACATCCCGCTGAGGAGGGTTCCCAATGGGGTCTCCATGACATCCGGTTGCACCTCGGCCCATGCCGCCAGCAGATAGCGAAAGAAGCGCTCGACATTGTTGTCTTCGGCGTCGAGTGACAGCCAGGCAACTGGAAACTTGCTGCCATGTGCCCACTGGGTCAGCAGTGTCGTCTTGCCGTAACCGGCCGGGGCGGCCAGGAGAATCAGCCTGTAGCGAGGGGTTTCCCTTTCAAGGGTATCGACGAGTTGGGTACGGCGTACCGGTTGAGGGGACTGTGGCGGAATCCGGGTTTTGGTTGCGAGTAGAGCAGGTGCCGTCATAATAATCAATCCACCGACCTGATCAGTGTCCATCGCAGCATATTGTCGTTTACACCATAATCTTACTGACAGTTAACAGCACGTGCCACCTCGGTATGACAATCGCTTATAAACGTGATGTGCTAAAATAACAAGCATATGATCGACAAAATTCCGTGGCGACTGGTTCTGCTGCTGGTTGCGCTCGCCAGCCTTGGCGCTATCGTCGGTGGCTGTGGTACGCCAGATCGTGATACAAGCTTCGTGGCAACGCCGACAGCATCTGCGCCGCCGGGGGCGTCGTCCACGCCTCAGCCGGTCACGCCGATAACTGTGCTGCCTCCCTCTTCTACTGCGACGACAACGGCAAGCGTGAAATCTGGGGATGAGAGCCTCGTAGCAGGAGGAACTGTCGTTGCTACCTCGTCGACGCCGGCTGCCCCTACGCCGACGCCAACCACTGGTGACCGGCCGACCCTTGCGGCTGCGCTACCTGGGACGAGTCAGGGTTTCGATCTTGTCGGCCACAACACACTGGCAGGAATCGGCTGGCATGCTGGGCTTGCTCTCCACGATCATTGCGCCTACGTCGGTAATCGTCGCAGCGGGGGAGCCAGCATCGTAGATATCGGCGACCCGGCAGTTCCGACCGTTATCGGGACAATTCCCTTTGGCCTGGAGGGGCAGCCGGTGGAGTTGCGCACGCTTCCGGCCCGTGATCTGCTCGTTGCCGCTGATTTCGGCAACGCGCGTCTGGTTACCTATGATGTTGCCGATTGCGCCAATCCGGTTCAGGTTGGGGCGCTTGAAATGCCTGGTGCACCTCATGAATTCTATCTCTGGACTGACGGCGAGCGGGTGCTCATCTTCGGCGCGATGTTTGACCACGCCGACGCCGACCTTATCGTCATAGACGTAACCGATCCAACGGTACCTGAGGAAGTCACCCGCTGGCATATGAGGACGCCCGGTATTGGTGGGCTTCTGCACTCTCTGGCAGTCTCGCCCGATGGAAACCGGGCCTATCTTGCCTTGTGGAGCGGGGGTGTCCTCGTGGCCGAGATTGATCTTCCCGAAATCCGGATAATCCGGGACAATAATGGCACCGTTCATCCGGCTCCCTTTGTCGCAGCCCACTCGGCAGTGCCGCTGGCAAACGCGGGCGCGCCGGAGAATTTGCTCGTGACCTCGGAAATATGGGGGTGCCCTTTCGCCGAGGTGGCCATTGTGAGTATCGCCAACCCGGCTTACCCTAACATTGTTGCACGGCTGGGATTGCCTGAGAACCGTTGCGACAATCTGCCGGCGGCCGACGCGATCTTCACGCCCCACAACCCACTGGTTGTCGGTGACCTGGTCTTTCTGAGCTGGTATGGCGGTGGCTTGCAGGTGCTGGATGTCAGTAATCCACAGGTGCCAGTGCGGGTAGCGCAGTTTGTTCCGGCCGGCGAGGGGGCAGCACCTGTCAGCTATATTGGCGGATACCGGGTTCAGACCTGGAGCTATCCTATTCTACGTGACGGTTTGCTCTATGTCGTCGACATCCAGAGTGGACTCTATGTCCTGCGTTATACGGGGCCCGGCGCGGAGGCGGCAGCGGGAGTGACCCACGCCGAGGGGAACGCGACGGTACGCTAAAGTATCGCGTCAGGTGCACAGGTGCCCTTTCTGACCTGCTAATGGCGTTGGGACTCAGGCGCGGCTGGAACCCAGCCAGCGCCGCGTATTGACCGCTTGCATAATCTCGCTGGCCCGGTTGGCATCCTCCTCGGTCGTTTTCACCAGCAACAACAGGGCCCCGCGTGTCAGGCTGTCGCTATAACGATAGGCATCATCCTGGGACAGACCTGTCCCGATAATCACGCCCAGCAGCCCGCCGAGAATCAGGCCGGCCAGCAGCGCACCAAGGAGGATCGCGCCGGCTGTCTGGATCAGGCTCGCGCCTAACAACGGCTCACCCGGTGCCATCCACGCACTGACGCTGGCCACCAGGCCGAGGATGATACCCAGGACAGCGCCCACCAATGCCCCGGCCAGAGCGCTTTCGAAGGTCGTGTCGCCCTCTCCCTGAGCATCGTAGGCTACTACCAGCTCTTCCATCTGCAACTGCTCGATACTGCTGATCGGGTAACCGGCGTCGGCCAGCGCCCCCGCCGCGGACTGCGCATCTTCTTCTGAATCGAAGAGACGCACCACTGTGCGCTGACCCTCCCGGCCACGCAACTGGCGGATTCGTTCCTCCGTTGCCCGCAAACCCTGGTACTGCTGCTGCAACATGGTCTGCACCGCCACCGGCAGCGACTGCTCCAGAGCTTGCTGATATGCCTGATGCGCGGCCCGCTCACCCCGAGTGACCTCGGCCAGCACCACAGATTCCGTCGGCCCCTGGCCGATAGTCATTGCTGCTTTGATATTGATCCATCCGCGGTGGATGGTGGCCAGCCAGCCGCTCCCCTCTGCCGGATCACCCCCCGCTTCCTGCACCAGCTGTCGCAGCTCCCTGGCATACTCTGCGCGCTCCTGGGCGAAACTCTTCAAAATTAGCTTCAAGCCCCGGTTCTTGACATTGACTGCCGCCAGGTTAAATCCTAGTTCGCTCGCATTGTTGATTTGCAGCAGACGATTGGCGACATTCCGAATTTGCCCGTTGTTCCTTTCACTCATCAAGCAACTCCTTCCTTCCCGTCCACGCCAATACCAGGGCGAGCAATGGTGCACCGGCACGAGCAAGCCGGTTAGGGAGATGTGGAAGTGGTATGGTACGTGGTCGGCGAAGGCTCGTCCCGCTCGGCGGGATTCTGCCTCATCGTTCCACGATACGACTCTATTCTAACCTATATTACGCACGATACCACCATCCGGATCTATCGTGATTTATCATGACTCCTTAGGTGGTGTGATTCAAAATATTACACTTCGCATAGCCATAACATACACATGCAGTTTAGGCACCCTCAGGTCTTTTATCTGCTGTCCCGGGCGGGGATGCTCACGGCAACCACCTTGCGCGAGCAGTGGCGGATGGCCATTGTGGTCTTGACAATGGGGGTCACTTTAGTAGGCGGGCTTACAACATCCGCGGTGGGCGTGGTGTAAGTTCATTGTATGTTAACTATCTCCGCCCGACCCGGTGTTCGCAATTTGTTAGCCCTCCTCGGCCTCACGTTACTCCTGGTTGCCTGTGCGCCGGGTAGCACAAGCGAGGAAACGGGGACAGCCGTGCCGTCCAGAGGAGCGTCGGGTGTAGAAGCAGTCCAGCCGGCGGAAGATGCCGTACCGACGGACAGTGTACCTGACGCAACTGCACCCTCGACAGCAGAGGTTTCTCCAACCAATACCCCGCCGCCCGCCGAAGACGTTCCCGCCGACATCACGCGCCAATTCAGCACAGATTTCACCCAGCGTTTGATTTCCTTCGATGAGATCCTCTCCGGTGGCCCGCCCAAAGATGGCATCCCGGCGATCGATGACCCGATGTTTGTCAGCACGACCGAAGCGGACGAGTGGGTAGAAGATCTCGAACCGGTGGCAGTCCTTCAGGAAAACGACGACGTGCGCATTTATCCGTTCCAGATCCTGACGTGGCACGAGATCGTCAACGATGAAGTGGGCGACCGTCCGGTTGCCGTGACTTTTTGCCCTCTGTGCAACACGGCCATCGCTTTCGATGCCACTGCCGGCGGCATGCAGTTGGATTTCGGCACGACGGGGCGGCTGCGCTTTAGCAACCTCCTGATGTACGACCGCCAGACAGAAAGTTGGTGGCAGCAAGCAACGGGGGAAGCGGTCATGGGCGAGTTTACCGGCGAGCACTTGACCTTCCTGCCGGTCTCGGTCATCAGTTGGGAGGAGGCGCAAAACAGGTTTCCCGATGCCCAGGTGCTTTCGCGCGATACGGGCTTCAATCGTAGCTACGGGCGCAACCCCTACGCCGGCTACGACAACATCAACAGTTCTCCCTTCCTCTTTCAGGGTCCTTCTACGCCCGACCAGCTGCCACCGATGGCCCGCGTCACGACGGTTGAGCTAAACGGCGAGGCAGTCGCCTACCCCGATCGGGTGTTAGAAGAGATCGTCGTCGCCAACGACACGGTGGGCGGCGTTGACGTGGTGGTCTTCTGGCAACCAGGAGTCGCCTCGGCCCTGGATAGCAGCGATATCGCCGCCGGGCGGGATGTGGGTGCAACTGCTGTCTTTGAAAGGGCGCTGAACGGCCAGACCCTCACCTTCCGCGCCGAGGGTGAAACGATTCAGGATGAGCAAACGGGCAGTACCTGGACTGTGCTCGGGGAGGCGGTGGCCGGGGAACTGGCCGGGGAAGCGCTGGAACCGGTTGTGAAAGTAGATCATTTCTGGTTTTCGTGGGCGGCCTTCCGCCCCGATACTCGCATTTACCAGCCGTAGGTGGGCGAAAAAAGGGGGTCTCGTAGATAGAACGACAGGCATGTTTATAAGGAGACTGGCAAGCGTATGATGAGACAACGCAATTACTCTTTCTCAATAATGGTCTTCGTCATGGTGGCGCTGTTGGGACTCACAGCCTGCGGCATTGCAGAGACAGAAGCAACCACTCCGGCCGCGTTGGCGCCAGGCGAGGCGAGCGAAAGTGCGGGCGCCCTGGAACCAGGTGTGGCGGAGGTTCGTGAAAACTTGCCGGCGGATTTCCAGGTCACTCTCTACCAGGGCGCCGAGCTTGCGGACGGGGAGCAGGTGATGTTCTCTGAATTGGTGGGCCGTGGGCAGCCGGTTGTGCTCAACTTCTGGGCCGGGCTGTGTCCTCCCTGCCGCCTGGAGATGCCTGACTTACAGGCGGTGAGCGACGAGTACGAGGGCCGCATCCTGTTGTTCGGCCTGGACGTGGGCCCCTTTACGGGTCTGGGAACCCGGGAAGACGGACGTGCTCTGATAAACTCTCTGGAGGTTACCTACCCGGCCGGCGCCACGGCCGATGGCAATATCCTCCGTGAGTATGAGATTCGGGGAATGCCGACCACCTATTTCATTTTGGCTGATGGCCGGGTATTCGACACCTGGACCGGCCTGCTGACGGAGGCAAAACTGGCAGAGATCGTCGACGAGATGCTGGCCGCGTCGGCTGGCTCCTGACACAAGGATAGTGGCGAACAATGCGTGACACAAAGACCCGGTCTGAGAAGATGAAGGAAGATCAAACCAGGCGTTCGCCGAGTGAAAATCGCCGGCGCCTCCTGGCTTCTTTTGCCATTCCTGCCGTCATTGTTGGGGCCGTGCTGGTTATCCTGCTGAGCGTGCAAAACAGTGCCGAGACCTCCGTATCAAACCTGGCCGCGCTACTACCGGTGGGCTACGCTTTTGGTGCCGGTATGGTTGCCAGCGTGAACCCTTGCGGTTTTTTCTTGCTACCCTCCTACATTTCTTACC
>Ga0207752_1001337_pt1 | contig 11355 bp, 8 predicted proteins | sample Pon2CUnioCityCA_6_FD_187272 | JGI IMG/M metagenome (GOLD analysis project Ga0207752, IMG submission 187272) | Marine sediment microbial community from Union City, CA, USA - Pond 2C Sediment 2 (SPAdes) | ecosystem: Environmental > Aquatic > Marine > Intertidal zone > Salt pond sediment ... | reverse complement strand
ACCGGGCGCAACAGTGGGAACAACCTGGGGACGGCATTTCCTACATTCCACTTCGAGGAGTGGGATGATCACCATCTCCAGGTGGATCTGCTGCTGAAAGGCGGCGGAAGCGAGAACGTAGGTGTGCAGTACAAGCTGCCCCATGCTCCGCTTGAGGCTGGGCGGGACCTGGACGGGGTGCGGCGGGTCGTGCTCGACGCGGTCTATCGGGCACAGGGGAAGGGATGTGCGCCGGCCGTGCTGGGGATCGCCATCGGTGCTGATCGGGGCACCGGCTACGTGCACGCCAAGGAGCAGTTGTTCCGTGCTCTTGACGACGCAAATCCGGTGCCGGAATTGGCGGCGTTGGAAGAGCGCCTGCTGCGCGAGTGCAACGAGTTGGGCATCGGGCCGATGGGCTTTGGTGGAAAGACGACCGTCTTTGGTGTCAAGATCGGCGCCTACCACCGTCTCCCGGCCTGTTACTTTGTGAGCATTGCGTATATGTGCTGGGCTTGCCGGCGGGCATCGCTTCGCTTACGTCTTTGAATCGGCGAATGGCAACTGAAAGTTGCGGCGAAAAGGATGATTTACTCATGGCATCTTATGATTTGACGATACCGATTTCTGAGGAGGGGATCCGCGCTTTGCACGTGGGAGATACGGTGAGTTTGTCGGGTGTGATGGTCACCGGGCGGGATGCGGCCCACAAGTATCTGATCGAGACGTTCATCCGCTCTGAGGGAGTACCCGAAAGCGAGCGACCGTTGTATCAGGAGTTGCAAGGGTTGTTGAAGGGGAGCGTGATCTACCACTGTGGGCCGGTGGTCCGCCAACGGGAGGACGACGGCGGCGCCGGCCGCAGCGGCCGGTGGGAGTTCGTCGCCGCAGGCCCCACTACCTCTATCCGCGAGGAGGTCTACGAGCCGGATGTCATCGCCCACTTCGGGCTGCGGGGCGTGATCGGCAAGGGTGGGATGGGGCCAGCGACGTTACAGGCCTGCCAGAAGCACGGCGCGGCCTACTTCCACGCCGTAGGCGGGGCTGCCTCGCTCATCGCCGCCGCGGTGAAGGAAGTGGTCGCAGTTTACAAGAAGGACGAGTTCGGCGTTCCGGAGGCCTTCTGGGTCATCCGCGTCGAAGGGTTCCCTGTGGTGGTGACGATGGACAGCCACGGGCGCAGCATCCACGACGAGGTGGAGGCAGCGTCGAGGGCTGCATTGGAACGTCTGGTTGCCGGTTAACAAAGGAGTTGCGGTTAGAATGTAGCATTGATCGGCTGGAGGCCCATTGAATGACGATTTCAACGAAAGAATATATGGCCGATGAAAAGCAGCGAAGTGAAGGTTTGACTGTTGACATGAAACTCTGGCGTACTCCACTCGACGTAGATAAGTTCTCCATCCCTCACGGAGAAGCGCACATCCTTCGGGCACGGTGCAAAGGGTGTGAGCTGTGCGTGCATTATTGTCCTCGGGATGTGTTGGAGGTTTCGGAAGAGATGAATGAGAAGGGGTATCACCCTCCTCGAGCTGTGCATCCGGAACGGTGCGTCGCCTGTCGCTTGTGTGAGTTGCTGTGCCCCGAGTTCTGTATCTATATCGTGCAGGAGGAAGAAGGTGAGTGAGCCCCCAGAACCGCCTGTTCACGGCGGTGCGAAATCAAGGTATCTATATCGTCCAGGAGGACAAAAGTGAGTGAGCCCGGCGTGCTGGAAGGCAAGTATTTCCTGGATGGCGACACTGCCATTGCGGAGGGGGCGATATGCGCGGGCTGCCGCTTCTTTGGTGGTTATCCGATCACCCCTGCTACCGAGGTTGCTGAGCGTATGGCGGCCCGGCTCCCGGAGGTTGGTGGCGTCTTCATCCAGATGGAAGATGAATTAGCTTCGATGAACTCAGTAGTCGGGGCGGCATGGGGTGGGGCGCGGGCTATGACTGCCACCTCCGGCCCTGGTGTGAGTCTGATGTTGGAGAACATCGGCCTGGCGATCATGACTGAGACTCCGTGCGTTGTGGTCAACGTGCAGCGCGGTGGTCCTTCTACCGGCCTGCCGACCCTGACCAGTCAGGGGGACATCATGCAGGCCCGGTGGGGCTCCCACGGCCACTATGAGATCATCGCCCTGGCGCCTGGCTCCCCCCAGGAGGCGTTTGACTTGACGATCCGCGCGTTCAACCTGGCGGAGAAGTACCGCACTCCGGTGTTCTTGATGTCCGATGAGGCAGTTGGCCACATGACTGAGCGGGTAGTCATCCCGCCGGCCGGAGACATCCCGATTTACCCCTGGCGCAGGCCAAAGGTGCCACCTAGCCTTGATTATCTCCCGTACGCCCCGGACGATGATGGCGTGCCGCCGTTCGCGGTCGCGGGAATGGGCTACCGGATCCACATGACCGGCCTGACGCACGATGAGCGTGGGTATCCGGCGACGACGGCGGCGGCGCAGACGAAACTCATTCCCCGTCTGATCGGCAAGATCCGAAACAACCGGCACGACATCATCACACTGGTTGAAGAGGGGGTCGAAGAAGCGGACGTCGTGGTCGTCGCCTATGGCACCTCGGCCCGCACGGCCCTGCTGCCGGTACGCCTGGCGCGGGAGGAGGGGCTGCGCGTAGGATTGATCAAGCTGGTGACCGTCTGGCCCTTTGCTGAAGATCGTATCCGCGAACTGGCGGGTCAGGTCGAGGCGTTCGTCGTACCAGAGCTCAATATGGGCCAAATTGTATTAGAGGTGGAGCGTTGCGCAGGTGGCCAGGCCCGTGTTATCCCGGTCACTCATCCGGGTGGCAAAATCCACGAGCCGGACGACATCTTGGACGCGATCCACGAGGCAGTGAGGTAAAGATGCGAAGAGGCGAATTGCAATCGGAGATTGCACCGAATCAGCGAATCAGCGAGGGGCAACCAGAGGTTGCAGCGAGTCAGCGAGAGGTAGCGGGGGTGGCGGACATTGACCCTGCGTCCGGCGGCGACGATCTGGCGGGTGTGCCGACTCTGGAGGAGATCGACCGCCACCCGATGGACGACTTGCTACGCACGGAGCGATTGCCGCACATCTGGTGTCCTGGTTGTGGATTGGGTACATCACTCAGTTGCTTTACCAGCGCACTCATGCGTTCGGGGCTTGATCTGGACAAGGTGTCGATCGTCTCGGGCATTGGCTGCACGGGGCGTGTGGCTGGTTACCTGCGGCTCGATGGCTTTCACACGACCCACGGGCGAGCAATTCCCTTCGCTACAGGGTTGAAGTTGGCCAACGGTGATTTGAAGGTCGTCGTCTTCTCCGGCGACGGAGACCTGATCGCCATCGGCGGCAACCACTTCATTCATGCCGCTCGCCGCAACATGGATCTCACGGTCATCTGTGTCAACAACTTCAACTACGGCATGACCGGTGGGCAAGTGGGGCCTACGACGCCAACGGGCGCTCGCACGAGCACTTCGCCTAAGGGCAACCTGGAGCATCCGTTCAACGTTCCGAACCTGGCGGCGGCTGCTGGAGCGACGTATATCGCGCGTTGGACGGTACTCCACGCGCGTCGGCTGGAGCAATCGATGTACAAGGCGCTACTGAAGCCCGGCTTCAGCGTTGTCGAGGTGATCTCGCCCTGTCCCACGCTCTACGGCCGTTTCAACCGCCGCAAGTACGGTACCGATATGATCGAGTATTACCACCAGAAGGCGGTCATCCGTCACGATGTCCGTCCGTGGGAGGTGGACATTGATCTGGGTGGTGAGATCATCTGTGGGGAGTTTGTAGATATCGAGCGTCCTACCTTCCAGGATCGACTAGAGGAGAAGTTTGGGGTGCTGCGCCCATCGGATGACCTGGGGCTGCTTCATCGCCCACCGGTAGAGTTGGAGGCGCACGGCGAGGGTATGTTGGCGCAGACCGTACGACTGCGGGTTGCTTCATCGCCCGCATCGGTCGAGGAGAAACCCGTCCGTCCCCGAGCGCCTATCTCCCAGGCCAAGTGTCTGGAGGAAAAGGATCGCCCTCTGGAGATTCTGTTGTGCGGTTTCGGGGGACAGGGCATCATTCTATCTGGGAAGATCACGGGTGCTGGGGCAGCGATATATGATGAACGGGAAGTCACGTTGACCCAGTCCTATGGCCCGGAGTCGCGGGGCGGGGCGTGCAGCACCGCCCTGATCATCTCGGATGAGCCCATCCTCTATCCCCACGTCACCTGTCCCTGTGTGATCGTATCTATGTCCCAGGAGTCCTACACCACCTATAGGGCCAGGTTGGCTGAGGGAGGGTTATTGTTGATTGACGCCGATTTGGTGGAGCCCGATCCGGCCGCCGGTCAGCATGTCATCCCCATCCCTGCCACCCGTATCGCCGAGCAGGATCTGGGGCGGCGGATCGTGGCCAACATCGTCATGCTGGGCGCGCTGACTGCCTTGACTGAAGTGGTCTCCGAGGAGTCTATGCGCAAGGCCATTCTCGACCGGGTGCCCAAGGGCACGGAAGAGTTGAATACGAAGGCATTCCAGATGGGCTACGACTACGGGCAGGGGCTTCTGAGCGAAAAAGCCAGCGCGTGAACGAATCCTTCGAGAGGGAAGTTCCAGGTTCCAGGTTTGGCGTTCAACCCAACCTGGAACCCTGAACGCCGACCGCTGGTACAACCCAGCACCGCCTGTTCACGGCGGTGCGGTGCAGCGGTCGGACTGAAACCTGAAACACTTACGTCTGGTGCAGATTCCGCGCAGCTATAAATGTGAGCCCGCGCTCCGTCAGTGCTCTGGCGGTACGGTTGACCGAGCCGTGTTTATCCAGGTAGTTGCGGAGCATGAACGGCATTTCGCCTGCTTCCTCTATCTCGCTCTTTTCTCGGAAATAATCCAGGATGTCCGACGGATGCTCGCGGGTCTTGTCGACCTCCGGTGGAGCGCCCTCGTGCTTGGCTGAGATGTTGGCCACGTGATCGGCGATCTCTACCAGCTCTTCGAGCCGGTCGTATGGCTGTCGCACGATTGACTTGTAGGTCTCGGTGATGTGATGCTCGAAGCGGACTACCTCCTCGAAACCGAGGTCGCGGCGGATCTGTGCCGTGATCTCCATAGTCTCATTGTTCACCGAGTTGGACCAGTTGAAGCCAATGAGTGGACTCGTCCCGTCAGGCCGTGAGAAGAGCTTGGCCCCGATCAAGGTCCACAGCGCGGCGTATGGGTTATCGTTGCCCATATAGACCGAGATCTTGAACTCATTGTCCACGCCGAGCTTGTGCAGGAAGTATCCCAGGAACACTGTACCCGGGTTGACGTTGAGCACCTGCCTGATGCCATACCTGGTGTAATAGTACAGGAACTCGTCCAACCACTTCAGCGCGTACTCGTTGGGCTCGCCGACGCCCCCGAAGTAGCCGGTGATCGTCTCCGGGCCCCCCAGGTGGACGTTGGAACCGTCAGTCCCCTTGGTGTCGAGCGTCTCCACGTAACTGGCGCCCACGATCTGCATCGCAGCCGCCACGGCCAGGATGTCGCCGTCTCCCTCCTGCTCTTTCATCCTGCGCACCCGGATGAAGCGACCGGGCATCAGCTCCCCGTTCTCGATAGCCTGCTTGGCCTGTTCGATGAGGAAGGGGAAATACTGGAGCGCACTGATCTCCAGCGTGACCGCCAGATCTTCGTTGAAGTCCATCGTATCGGCCTTGTCTCCCAGCACCTTGCGCCGGTAATCGGCCACGCTGATGAACGCTCTACGGTCACGCTCTTCCGTCAGCCACTCGATGTCCTCGACGTAGGAGGGAGCTACCTTCTCCAGCTGAGCCATAAGGTTCGGGAGACGGCGGGCGTCTTCTGCTTTGCGGTTGATCTCCTCGGGCGTCCCGTACTTCTCGACCACGTCGAGGAAGGCGTTGATCGCCTTGTTGTCAGGATCGAGCAGTAGGGAGTTGATCTCCTCCAGGCTAGAGGAGGAAATCTTCAACAGGTCTTTGAGATTGTGTCGCTTCGCTTCCCTTTGGGTTGGATTGTTGCTCATGTCGGCACCTCCTTGTAGGATAGCCCCATGATACTCATTATGACATGCGGCGCAAGTCGGCGCGTCATCAGAATGAGCCGCTCCGCTTCCCTTTGATATGGAGTGACGCCTCCGAAGATTGATAGTGCGTCGGGTGACGGCTCAGTGCCACTGGTTGACAAGGTAGCGCTTGCGGTTAGAATGGGCAGGCTATGCAAAACGACTACCCCCGACCGTTGCCCGACTGCCTGCCCCCGATTGTCTGCCTCCGACCGTTGCCCGGCTGTCTGCAGCCGGCGTCGGCACCGTCTGCGGTCGGCAGTAACCTGGGTAGGTTGGCGCTCGTCGTGACCCTGACCCTGTGCAGCATATTGCTAGGCTGCCGCGGAGCTCCGTCTCCTACCGCTAGTCCAACTTCGTCCCCGCCTCCGCCTCGGGTTGAATACACTGTCCACTTGCCGATTGTCTATAAACGCGGGGTGACCGCTGTATTGGAGGGGTCTGCCTCACCGCCTGCACCGACTCCATCAGCATCTGCGCAGCCCCCCCCGGGTCCTACTCCATCGCCGACCCCGGTGCCCAAGCCCGGCTACGGTGTACAGGTGCACCTTCTCGCAGGCGTCCCCTTGGAGACCATGCACTGGGCGCAGGGACTGGGTGTGGGGTGGGTCAAGCAGCAGGTGACGTGGCACTCGGTCGAGCACGGGCCGGATAACTTCGAGTGGGCGCCGGTGGATCTCGCTGTAGACGTGTGCGATAGCTTGGGTTTCAAATTGCTGCTCAGTGTGGTCCACGCTCCGGACTGGACCCGCGTCTCCGAGCTCGAAACCGGACCTCCGGCTGACTACGCCCAGTTTGGCCGGTTCATGGAACAACTGGCGACCCGCTACCGCGGCCGTGTGGCGGCTTATGAGCTGTGGAATGAGCCGAACCTGGCGCGTGAGTGGCGGGGTGACGCACTCGACCCGGCCCGCTTCGTCGCGTTGGTCGCCCAGGGAGCCGAAGGGGTACGGGCTGCCGACCCAGACGCGCTGGTCATCAGCGGTGCGCCAGCCGTCACCGGGATCAACGACGGTGTGGTGGCGATCGACGATCGCGCGTTCTTGCGCGGGATGTACGAGGCCGGCGTCGAAAGTTGGGTGGATGGCATCGGCGCTCACCCCTACGGCTTCGCCAACCCGCCCGATGAGCGTTGGGAGGACCCCAAACACGTTGCCTCCAGTCACAACGACCATCCCAGTTTCTTTTTCCGTGACACGCTGGAGGATTACCACGACATCATGCTAGCCTACGGCGACGCCAACCATCAGATCTGGGTGACGGAGTTCGGCTGGCCCTCGACCGATGGGATGGGCTCCATGGACACGCAGGGCTGGGAATACGGGCTTGAGGTCAGTGAGGCCCAGCAGGCGGACTACGTGGTGCGAGCTTTTCACATGGGGGATGAGCGACCCTGGGTGGGGCCCATGTTCCTGTGGAACCTGAATCTGGCGACGATCTGGGGCCCGGGCGACCCCGTCTCCGCGTACAGCCTGCTGCGGCCCGATCGTTCTTATCGTCCTGCGTATATCGCCCTGCGGGCGGCAGAGCCACGGGGCGTGGCCAATGACCAATGAAGAATGAAGAATGAACAATGACCAATGTCCAATGACCAATGTCAGACCGGCTCTGCTCTGGAAACACCCTGATTGTAGTAGTTGTAGTAGCGACTTCAGTCACTCGTGGTCCCGGACGAGTGAAGTCGTCACTGCGAACCATTATCACGGCTCCGGCGTGGGATCCGCTTCGGGCGAAGCTGAAGCGCCTTCGCTTTCCTCTTCATCAGAAGGTGGCACGTATCCCTCCTCCGCTTGCGGCGGCAGCGGGGAGATCGGCAGGCCGTAGTAGGCCTCGACCACCTGGCGCGTCAGTGGAGCTGCTACGGTCGAGCCCTCGCCGGCGTTCTCCACCAGCACCGCGATGGCGATCTCGGGGTTGTCGGCGGGGGCGTAGGCGGCAAACCAGGAGTGGGGCACAGAATCCGGACCTCCGACCTCGGCCGTGCCGGTCTTGCCTGCGACGGGGATGCCCAAGCCCACGAAGCGATGTGCCGCAGTCCCGATGGATTTGGTGGTCACACCCAACATCCCCTCCTGGATGCTCGCCAGGTGCTCTGGGCTGATGGGCAGCGTGCCGACGCTCTGGGGCTGGGTTACCTGCTCCGGGATCTCATCTCCGGCCGGCCCGATGCGCTCGATGATGTACGGACGGTACAGCGTGCCGCCGTTGGCCACTGCGCCGATCATACGGGCCACCTGTAGCGGCGTCACCAGCAAGTAGCCCTGGCCGATGGCCAGGTTGACCGTGTCGCCCACCCACCAATTCTCCCCGATTGCCTCGACCTTCCAGGCGGGACCTGGCACCAGCCCGCTCTCCTCGAGCACTCCTTCCAGTCCGGTCGGCTCGCCGAAACCGAAACCTCGCCCGAACCGGGGGATCACATCTGGGTTAACCCCGTCGAGTGTCTGTCCGACCGTGTAAAACACGACGTCGCACGAGGCTGTCAGGCCGTCCTTCAGGCTGATGTCGCCGTGCCCATCGGTTTCCCAGCACGTCTTGCGGGAGCCCGGCCCCAGTCCCTCCCAGTACCCGGGGCAGTAGAAAAAGGTATCTTCTGGGTCCATCCCTCCCTCCTCCATCGCCGCCGACATGGTGACGATCTTGAATACGGAGGCGGAGGGATAGGTTCCCTGGGTCGCGCGGTTAAACAGCGGGCGGCGAGGGTCGGCCAGTATCTGGGCCCGGCCCACCTCCCCGGCCGGACCGACGAAGACGTTGGGGTCAAACCCCGGTCCGCTGGATAGCGCCCGCACGGCGCCGGTGCGCACGTCGAGCACGACGATGGCCCCTTTGCGACCGCCCAGGATCTGTTGTACCTGCTCCTGGAAATCGCGGTCGAAGGTGGTGTAGATGGTGCGGCTGGGTGTGGCCGGGCGCTCCGCCACCGTGGCGATCTCCTCCCCTGCTGCAGTGACGGCGGTGAGCACACCGCCGTGCTGGCCGGCCAGAATATCCTCCCCCCACGCCTCGAGCCCGGACACGCCTACCCATTCGTCGCCGCGGTACCCACGGGCGCGGTAGTCACCCAGTCGCTCGGCTGGCACCGGGGCTACCCACCCCACGACGTGGGGGGCGACGTGGTCGCTGCCGACCGCGCCAACGCCGACGCTGTCGGAAGACAGTCGGGTGCGGTCGGGTTTCCCTTCAGATTGAACTGTGCCGCGAGGGTAGGTGCGACCTTCCTTCTCTTCCCGGTAGATGCCGGGGATGGAGGAAAGCAGCTCGTTCTGCTCCACGCTCGTCTCTGCGGGGATATCGGCGATGGGCACCTTCCAGTCGGCAGGTGCCGCGATGTACCGTCCGCGTATCTCTTCCGGAGAGAGGCCGGTGACCGATGCCACCGCGTCGAGGAAGGCGTTCTCATCCGTGATCTGGCTGGGGATCACGCCAATGGTGACGATCGTACCCTCCGTCGCCAGGCCCAGCCCGGCCCGATCGTAGATATTGGCACGCGCGGGGACGATGTACTCCATCCGGAAGTAGCTCCCCCCCTGCAATTGTGGCCAGATCAACCCCTCGTCCCAGTCGACCCACCATTGTCCACCATCCATGCTGAGCGACATCACCGTCTCGGTGATCAGCGCGCCTACGAGCGCCGTGTCCAGCTGCAGCTCGAAGGAAACGTGGGCCTGGTTGCCCTCCTGAAGAGCGGACTGAAGCTGGTGGCTTACGGTGAGCGCGGTCGCTGTGGACAGGGCGTTCTGATAGCGCTGGGCGAAACTCTCGGCGTCGATGGCGGCCTGGCTGGCAGGGGAGAGGCGCGCATACATCGCCTCATAGTCGCCCGCCTCCCAGGCGTTCAGGAAGGTGGACGCTGTCGTGTCGGGCGCCGGTGGTGGAGGGATAGGTGTGGGGGTGGGAACGATCGTGGGCGTAGCTGTGATAGGAACCGCGGTCGGCGTGTTGCTGCATCCGGTCAGCAAGAACTGGCTCAGCAGAAACAGGGCCAGGAGCACAATCTGCCCCCGACCGCCTCCGACTGTCTGCAGTCGGCGCGGTCGGCCTTCCCTTTTTATCAGTGGGAGCCGCTCCGCTTCCCTTCTTATTAGTGGGGTGCGCAAGTTGGCCATGGTAGGTGATGGGTTCTGTCTGTAAGGTTCCCTGTTCGTCATTCGTCGTGTGTCATTCCTCATTTGTCACTCGTCGATGGTCGTAGGATAGTGCCGCTCCGCTTCCCTTTACAGCAGAATGGTGGCGTAAACTGGGCAATGACGGCCCGTGTGGGCCTGGCAGGCAGCGGGAACATCTCGGGCAGGCTCAATGTCGAAAGCGCGCAGGCAGCGCGTGAGGTGGCAGAGCGGAAGCCCGACGACGTTGGCATAGCAACCGTCGAACTCCGCGACCGGGTGAAATCCGGGATGCTGAATCGCGTACGCGCCGGCCTTGTCCAGGGGATCGCCACTGGCGACGTAGGTCTCGATCTCGGCGTCGGTGTACGTGCGCATCACCAGTTGGGTTTCGGACACCTCCGTCTTCGTTCGGCCGGTGACAGGATTCAGCAGTGTGACGGCGCTGTGGACAGCGTGGGATCTTCCGCGCAGGCGGCGCAGCATCGATTTCGCTTCATTGGCGTCGCGCGGCTTGCCCAATACCTCCCCGTCCAGTGCGACGATGGTGTCGCAGGCGACGATGACGCGGGCAGGAAGTCGTGGACAGGGTCCAGCGCTGAAATCACCGCACACGTCCCGTCCACGCTCGGGGCGGGTGGGGCGGGCGGCGCGGGCTTTGGTCTGACTCAGCCGCACGGCCGTCGCGGCGGGCGTTTCGTTCGCCAGCGGAGCCTCAACCACGTCCGCCACGGTCACTTCGAATGGTAGCCCCAGCAGCGCCACCAGCTCTCGGCGCCGGGGGGATTGGGATGCCAGCATTAGAACGGGTTTGTGCATCGTGGGCGCTATTTTAGCATACGTGGTGCAATTGTAAAGACCGCCCAGGTGTGCTATGATATGAATCAGGAAGGTGTCGCTTCGCTTCCCTTTTCATCGAAGTGAGTCAACAAGATGTTTTTAGTGCGTTTGTCGGACAGATACTGTCCGCACGCATTTGGTGTATCCGACGATGATTTATGAGGATTAAGAAAATAACCGGGTAACAGTTGCCGTCGGCGAAAGCCCGAGGCAAAAGCCGTCGGGCTGAAAGAACGAACCCCTACGGGCTGTTTTTGGCCCAAAACAGTGCGGATTTCAGCCCCGAAGGGGCTTCGTTCTCTTAGCGCGGGGTCTTCAGCCCCGCGCGGGTGGAAGCAGGTTACCCGATTTAATTCTTAACCTTCATCAATCATCGGGATCTTGGGAGGATTG
>Ga0207752_1001336_pt1 | contig 11368 bp, 10 predicted proteins | sample Pon2CUnioCityCA_6_FD_187272 | JGI IMG/M metagenome (GOLD analysis project Ga0207752, IMG submission 187272) | Marine sediment microbial community from Union City, CA, USA - Pond 2C Sediment 2 (SPAdes) | ecosystem: Environmental > Aquatic > Marine > Intertidal zone > Salt pond sediment ... | reverse complement strand
CGCCAACGGCGACCGGCCCTCCAGGTCGTAAATAACGTTCTTTTGCGCAGTTTGGACGATAAAGGGCTGCCAGATGGGCCGGCAACCTTGGGAGACGATCACATTTGCCTCGAATTCCCCGCACATTGCCACCCCCACCAGACCGCCGTCGGTGAGCTGGTCGTTTAAGAAAAGCGCGTTTCCGTGCGGCCGTAACGCCCCGCTGGCCATGCCACCACTTACCGGGATACCCGGATAATAATCATTGAAAGCCTGCAGCACGTCAGCCATGGGCGTGGAGAACGGATCGGCCAGCAGGATGAACAGGCGACTATCCTCAGGTGCAGCGACCACCCGTTGAAATTCCTCGGCATCCAGCAGCACGACTGGCCAAAGCGTGTCTTGCATTAAAAAAGGCGTCAAGCGGACGCCTGGCATATGAGCGGCCACCATGCTGATCGCCGCTTCGTCTTCGATCTCCTGGTCGCTGGATATCACCGCCTCCGCCGTACAGCCCAGCATGATTTCAGGCTGCAGGGCAGCCCTCAGGAGGGCGACGATTTTTCGAGTTTGCAAGGTGAAATGCGCCGAGATAAATACCATCGCCAGGTTCACCGGCCTGGTTCCCAACTGAGCCTTAATTTGGGTCACCAATTCCTCTACGGCCTCTTCAATCTGTGAATTCTTCGAGACCGCTGACGAGAATTTCATTACAGATGACATGCTTCCACCCTGCCAATCGTTCTCCCAACTTCCAATTATAGCCCCAATCTCAAGTACGCCATTCCCCCATCCACCAATCGACGTGTGGCATACGCGCCGCACGGGCAGCCTGGAACAGGCTTTCGAGGTCGAAAGGCACGCGCAGAAACTGAATCGAGATAGCCGGGCTGCCCCAGTCGAGCAGTACATATTCAGCCCAGGGAACGTTGCGATCTGCCCCGCGTCCTGGCGAGTGTTCGTAAGCCAGCCCCACACTGCCCGGATTGATCAAAAAAGACCGCTCGAAACGCCGCAGCATCTGTGTATGGGTATGGCCTCCTGCAAATACGAGTGCCGATAGGCCGGCAAACCATTGCTCTAGTTGACCTTGGGGTGTGCTGGATGTGAGCACATCGGTGTTGGCGCGTGGCGAACCGTGGAAGGCGAGCAATTTCTCTTCATCACCCAATGGCATCTCAATCGAGGCCTTGAAAGTTGACACATAGTCCAGGTCTTCAGCGTTCAGTTGCGATAGACACCACAGGTCGATATCAGAAATGATCCTGTGGAATGGATCATCGCCTTGATAAGGTTGCGGTGAAAGCATGCCCTGGTCTTCATTCCCCATCGCCACCGGCCAACCCAACGCGCGTAGCCGCCCAACGGTCTGGGCAGGCTGCGGTCCGGAATTGACGACATCTCCCAGGCAGACTGCACGCTCAACGCCCCGTCGCTGTAGATCGTCCAGCACAGCCTCCAGAGCGACCAGATTGGCGTGGATATCCGATACGATCGCCAAACGCATGGTTTCCATCCTGAAAGAGTCTCTCTGGAGAGATCCCAGCGATTCTGCCTTCACGCAGCACAAACCTCAGCTCAGCCGCCGGCCTGCTTGGCCATCCTGAAGGGCCGCAATGAAAATCGCCAGGATCCTTCGCCCGCCACGCGGATATCTCTGCGCAGAAACCGCCACCCGGCCAAAAGCGCGAACAGCAGCGAGAAGCCAAGCAAAGCCGCAAACCAGACCCAATCCATGCCGGTGATGGCTTCCCCCCCTTGATAGTAGGTCAGCGGCGAAAAATCGGACCATAATTCCAGATCTGGATCGATACGCGCCAGGGAGGTGATAAAAAAGCTCGCCAACAGAATCAATCCGGCCAACATGGCCGCCATCCGGCGGGCCGGCAGCAGCATGCTGAAAAACAACGCTAGCGCGCCAAAAAGCATTAACACCGCAAACAAAGACAGAAACGGAAGCGCCATTTCCAGTACACTGAGATCGATGCTCGTTCCCGGCAGCGTGATGATGAAGCCTAACCAGGTGATCATCAAGATCAAAAGCGCAGCCAGGGTGAAGGCCAGAAAACGCCCCGCGAAGAACGCCGAGCGGCTGATCGGATAGGCCAGGATCAAATCCAGGGTGCCTTGCTCCTCATCTCCCGCCAACAATCCTGAGCCCGAAAGCACAGCGAAGATACCTAGAATCATCGGCATATAAGAGAAGAACTCTACGTGCAGGTAAACCGGTGGGGTGAAAATCTGGGATAAGTCGCCGAAGAAGGCCATCATCTCGGCCGGAAAGTTGGACAGCATCTGTTCCATCTGACCGCGCATTTCGACCATGGTATCGAAGAACTGGATCAAGTAGGCCCCTATTAAGGCCAGAGCCAACCCCCAACCCAGAATCTGCCATCTCATACGAGACAGTGAATAGCGCAGCACGGTAAACATTTCATTTCTCCTGATTACCTACAGGCTGGAAAATCTATTCTTTCAACTTGAGATACGCGGTGACGCTACTCCTGATGCGCATCTTCCTGGTAGTAAGCCAGGAAAATTTCCTCCAGGGAAGGATGTTCGGTTTCGAAATCCAAGACCGGATAATTGGCTAAAGATTTTATCAAGCGATCCATCTCTCCTTCCACCTGCATCAGCACGCTGGTCCCGTCGCTTTGAGATAAGACCTCAACACCCGGAACCTGGCGTAAATCCCTAGTATCCACGGGCTGCTTGAAGCGAATGCGGATACGGCGAAAAGAGCGACTGATCAAGGCTTCCGTCTGGGCGACTTCCACCACCACGCCCTTACGGATGATTCCCACCCGCTCTGCAATCTCCTGCACCTCGCTCAGGATATGCGAGGAAAAGAACACCGTGGCGCCCTGTTCCTGGGCTTCACAAATCATACGCAGCACTTTCTGTTGCATCAGCGGGTCCAGCCCAAAAGTTGGCTCATCCAGCAAGAGCAGTTCGGGGCGGTGCATCAATGCTTGCAAGAGGCCGACTTTTTGCTTATTGCCTTTGGATAAATTTTTGATCGACAGTTTCAGGTCAAGCTCCAGCCGCCCGGCGATGTGGCGCACGAAATCCCAATCGGCTTTGCCGCTGCGCAGCCGGTTTAAATAATGCAGGGCGCTCTCGACGGTCAAGTTTTCGTCCAGGTGCAGCTCTCCCGGCAAATAGCCCACTCTAGCCCGCACGGCGATTGGATTCTTTTGTGGATCCAGATCTAATACACGCGCCTGCCCGCCGTTCGGGCGAATCAAATCCAGCAAGCAGCGGATGGTGGTCGTTTTTCCAGCGCCGTTCGGGCCTAGAAAACCAAAGATCTCCCCACGCTTAACCGCCAGATCGACTCCCCGCAAGGCCTGCACGCGGCCGTAGAACTTGACCAGCGCCCTGGTTTCAATCGCATAGGTCTCTTCGTCGAACGTCTGATCCATTTCCACACCTCCAAGAAAGAGGTAGGTATCAAAACCGGCCAGGAACGCCGCCAGTTGGAACAATGATCGGTAGCAGGCGCGCTCTAAGCCTAATTATACGTTCAAACCCAACCGGCCAACCGGGCGACACTGGCGGTGATAAAGGTGACTACAAAGGCCAGCCCGAGCGGCATCAGCGCCCCTACGGTGGCCCACTTGCGGCTGCCGGTCTCTTTATAGATCGTCCAGATGGTCGTAGCGCAGGGATTGTGCAATAGAGCAAACAACATCAGGTTGATGGCGGTTAGCAGCGTCCAGCCGTGCTGGCCTATCAGCAAGCTGCGCAGTTCGGTCAACGAGGTCAGCTCTGTCATCATGCCTGTGCCCAGATAGACCATCAAAAGGGTCGGAACGACGATCTCGTTGGCCGGGATGGCGATTATATAAGCCAGCAGGATGACGCCGTCCAATCCGATCAGAACACCCAGCGGGTTGAGGAAGTTAGCGGTGTGTTGGGCCAGGCTGATCCCACTTACATTGATGTTTCCCAGCACCCAGATGACCGCACCAGCCGGCGCGGCGGTAAGCATCGCCCGCCACAACACAAAGATGGTGCGGTCGATGATGGAGGTGTAAAGAATGCGGCCGATATTGGGGCGCCGGTAAGGCGGCAGCTCCAGAGTAAACGCGGAGGCCTCGCCTTTCAAGACGGTGCGCGACAACCCCCAGGAGACCGCCAATGTAAAAGCGATGCCCACCAGCACCACGGCGACCACCGAGCCGGCCGCGGCAATCGAGGCGAAGAACGGCGAGAAAGCCGCCGCTACGAACACGTTAGCCAGCATGATCAAGGTCGGGAAACGCCCGTTACAGGGCACGAAGTTGTTGGTGAGCGTGGCGATCAGGCGCTCACGCGGCGAGTCGATCACCCGGGTTGCGATGACGCCGGCTGCGTTGCAGCCGAAACCCATCGCCATGGTCAAGGCCTGTTTGCCATGCGCACCGGCTTTTTTGAACAAAAAGTCCAGGTTGAAAGCTACGCGTGGCAGATAACCCAGGTCTTCCAAAATGGTGAATAGTGGGAAAAAGATCGCCATCGGCGGCAGCATCACGCTGACCACCCAGGCCAGCCCCCGGTACACGCCATGCCAAAAGAAGCCGGTCAACCACCAGGGAAAATTCCAGGCGCTAAAGAGCGCACTGCCTTGATCTTCGAGCCAAAACAGGGCCTTAGCCAGCAGTTGGGAGGGATAGTTGGCGCCCACGATGGTCAACCAGAAGACAATCGCCAATAATAGCAACATTAGTGGGAGCCCCAAAATGGGCGATGTGATCAAGCGATCGATGCGCTGGTCCAGATCATAATGGACGTCCTGGCGGGTGTGTACCGCCCGGTTGGCGATCCGTTCGGCTTCGCTGTAAATCGATTTGACAGTCTCGTCTCGAAATCCCGCGCTCAGTTGCCTGCGCAGCGCTTCGGCCTTATCCAGCACCTCGGACGGTTGCCGTTCGGGGTCGGCTTGGGGCGAAAGATCGGATGGATGTGCAGTGGACATAATCGTTCCCTTCGCCCTTATTGAGCGCCTTCCAGCGAAATCTTGCGGCTGAAACGAGCGTCGCTGCTCTTCTGGCGCTCAACCAATTGCGCCAGTTCTCCGCTGACCAGCGCCGAGCGGACACGCGCGTCACCGTCCAGCAGGCGGATGGCCAACCAGCGCGCGTTTGGAACACCGGGCGCCACATTTTCGATCATCGGCACCAATTCGGCGACGGCGTGTTGGAATTCGGGTGTGCCCTGCACGTGGCGAGGTTGTGTTGGCATCTCTCCGGTAATCACGCCTTCGATGGCGCCCAACAAGCTGTGCATGCCTTCCCCCGAGCGGGCGACGACCGGAACAGCCGGCACCCCCAAATCGCGGCTCAGGCTGCGCGTGTCCACTTCCAGGCCCTTGCGGCGGGCTTCATCCATCAGGTTGACCGCCACGACGACTTTGCCGGTGATCTCCAGAACCTGCAAGACCAGGTTGAGGTTTCGTTCCAGCGCGGTGGCGTCCGTGACCACCACCGTGCAATCCGGTTGTCCGAACAGGATAAAATCGCGCGCTACTTCTTCATCCTGGGAGGCCGAAAGCAGCGAATAGGTTCCCGGCAGGTCCACCAACTTATAGCGCACGTGGTTGAACTCGTAGCCTCCTTCAGCCCGGGAAACGGTCTTACCGGGCCAGTTGCCGGTGTGCTGTTTCAAACCGGTCAGGGCATTGAACAGAGTCGACTTGCCGGTATTGGGATTGCCGGCCAGGGCCACGACCCGGTCATATTTTTCAAGATTGAGGCCCATTTGCTCCAGCGTGGCGCTGGCAGGGCAGGTCTCACAATTTGTGGTCATGCTTGCCTCGATAAAAAAACTAGCTATGCTTGTCGTTTACGAACCATATTAAACTTTTTCAGCTTCTATACCGTCCACAGGCCGCACCCAAATGGAGGCAGCCTGCTCCCGGCGTAAAGCGATCAGCGTTCCCCGCACCCGGTAAGCGCGCGGGTCTCCGAAGAAATTGCGCATCTCGGCCTGCAATTTCGCGCCAGGCGTCATCCCCAAGTCCAACAAGCGCCGGCGCGTAAAACCCTGGCAAGACTCGTCCAAGGCTACCACCTCGGCCAGGGCTTGATCGGGCAGTTCGGCCAGCGAGATCACATCCGGTTGCGCGGCCGGAGATTTGGGGACCGGCCCTACAAAGACGTTGGCAGCCACCGCCGGTGCCAGCCGGTATTCATTTTCGCCATCACTGAACACAACTCGCCCCGGGGCGGTCTCCAAAACCCGCACGGTCTGTCCCAGGTTCAGACCAACAGCTAGAATCTGGGCATAGGCAATGGGCGGCTCGTCCTCCAGGTGGACGATCCGTCCGGGCATGTCCGCCGGCCAATCGGTCAACGAAATACTCTCTACTGCAGCGATATTCCCGGCTCTGTCCGGGATCGGATCACCGTGGGGGTCATGTTGAGGGTGCCCCAGGTGAGCTTCGAGATCGTCCAGCTCGGCCGAACTCAGGCGGTGCTCGCGCCGTTCAGCCTCCTGGTGAATCTTCTCCAAAGGTAGCCGCGCCTCATCGGCCAGGTAACGCTCCCACAGGCGGTGTGCACGCACCACGTGCAGCGCCCAGCGTTCCCCAGAGGCGGTCAGGTGCAGGCCGTTCTGGCGTGTTTCGATGAGCGCCTGGGATTCCATGCGATCGATCAACCGCAACACCACCGGCCGGGAAAGCCCCAACGCCCCGGCCAACGATTCTGGAGAGGCATGTCTGCCACTCTGCTCGCGTTCCAGCAGGTGCTTGAGCGCATCTTCGACCTGCTCGCGCCGGTTGGTAGCCAGTTTGGCGCGCAGGCGCGCCAGTAAGCCGTACCGTGGATAGAAGATTGCCAGCGAAAATAGCAATCCAAAGAAAGTCCAAAAAAGAATAGTAGGGGTCATGCCAGTTCCGGTTCCTCCATGTAAATTTGTGCGGTCACCTGAGGTCCTAATACAAAGGACTCTTCTTGCCCGCTCACTTTCAAGGTCAGATTACCGTCATATTCGGAGTAATCCAATATCTGCACCGAGGCTTGTGGAACCAGGCCCAGGGAGGCAAGATAGCGCAGCAACTCCGGGTCGCTGCTATCCACCCACTGGATGCGCGCCTGTTGACCAGACCGAAGCTCGCTCAGCCGCAATGTGGAGGCAGCCGGCATTTGAAAATCACGCGTCGGAATGGGGTCTCCGTGTGGATCGTGTGAGGGGTCGCCCAACACTTCGGCGATGCGCTCCTCGAAATCCTCAGAGATCACGTGCTCCAGGCGATCCGCCTCGCCGTGCACCTCGTCCCAGGAATAGCCCAGGGTTTCGTGCAGGAAGAGCTCCAAAAGCCGGTGATGGCGGATGATCTCTAAGGCGACCGCCTCCCCTTGCGGCGTAAGCACCACACCGTGATGCTTTTGGTAATCCACCAGCGGTGGCGTGGCAGCCGCCATTTTCTGAATCATTCCGGTCACCGAGCCTGGCTTGACGTCCAACTGGCTGGCAATCTGGGTGGTAGTAGCACGCCCGAATTCATTCGTCAGCAGGTAAATCGCCTTCAAATAATCTTCAACGGCATGAGTCAATTGATCTCGCATAATTTCCATTCTAGATTTAGGTTAACCTAAATTCTATTTTAGATCAATTTCCCTATTTGTCAAGCTCCGGTTTCCCATTGCGGGTTGACAAGACTCCCCTGCAAACGTACAATTTTTTATAATCAGAGGTTTAAAGGCAATTTTGGTCAACTTTTTTACCCAAAGGAGGAAAGTATGGACCAGCCGGCGATCAACCACACCCAGTCAGAAGACGAAATGTATTATCCACCTCCGCAGGTCGTTTCCGAAGCCCACGTGAAGGACTATGAATCCCTTTACCAAAAGTCCCTTTCGGATCCGGAAGGCTTTTGGGCCGATCGAGCCGAAGAACTCGAATGGTACCAGAAGTGGGATAAAGTCCTTGACGACAGCAACCCACCCTTTTTCAAATGGTTCGTCGGAGGCAAGACCAATATCGTCTACAATGCGCTAGACCGGCACCTGAAAACCTACCGCAAGAATAAGCTCGCCCTGATTTGGGAAGGCGAACCCGGCGATACACGTTCTTTCTCCTATTACGCCCTCAACCGCGAAGTTTGCAAGTTCGCCAACGTGCTGCGCAGCATGGGCGTCAAGAAAGGGGATATCGTCACGATTTACCTGCCGCGCATCCCCGAACAGGTCATCGCCATGCTGGCCTGCGCCAAAATCGGTGCACCGCACAGCGTTGTCTATGGCGGATTCAGCGTGGAAGCCCTGGCGGAACGCATCCAGGATGCCGAGAGCCGCGTCTTAATCACCGCCGACGGCGGCTGGCTGCGCGGCAAGATCGTCCATCTTAAGGATATCGCCGACGAAGCCATCGCCAGGCAACCCACTATCGAGAGTTGCATCGTGGTCAAACGCACCGGGCAGGAAATCTACATGGAGCCGGGCCGCGATTACTGGTACCACGATCTAAATAGCTTGCCCATCGCCAACAGCCCCTACTGCCCCACCGAAGAAATGGATGCCGAGGACCCTCTGTTTATACTGTACACCTCGGGCACCACCGGGCGTCCTAAAGGGGTGCTGCACACCCATGGGGGATATATGGTGTACACCTACACCACTCTGAAATATGTATTCGATATGAAAGATGAGGATCGCTGGTGGTGCGCCGCCGATCCCGGCTGGATCACCGGGCACAGCTATATCGTCTACGCGCCGCTGATCAACGGCGCCACCAGTTTCATGTACGAAGGCGCTCCGAATCACCCCTATCCCAACCGCTGGTGGCGCATGGTCGAAACCTACGGTGTGACCATCCTCTACACCGCGCCGACCGCCATTCGTGGTTTGATGCGCTTCGGGGATGCCTGGGCAAACCGTCACGACTTGAGCAGCCTGCGCCTGTTGGGCAGCGTCGGCGAGCCGATCAATCCCGAGGCCTGGAAATGGTATTACAACGTTATCGGCAAGGAAAACTGTCCCATCATGGATACCTGGTGGCAGACCGAGACGGGCGGCTTCATGATCACGCCCTTGCCGATTACCCCACTCAAGCCAGGCTCGGCCACCCGGCCCTTCTTCGGAGTGGAAGCGCAAGTCGTCAACGAACAGGGCGAACCGGTTCCCGCCGGCGAAGAGGGCTACCTGGTGCTCACGAAACCCTGGCCCGGCATGCTGCGTACGCTGTATCGCGATCCCGAACGATACCAACAGCAGTACTGGGGCAAGTTCGGGGATATGTACCAGACCGGCGATTCGGCTCGCATGGATGAAGACGGCTACATTTGGGTCATTGGACGTATGGATGACGTGATTAAAGTCAGCGGTTACCGGCTGGGAACGGCCGAGGTGGAAAGCGCGCTGGTCAGCCACCAGGACGTATCGGAGGCGGCTGCCATCGGCCTGCCACACGAATTGAAGGGTAACGCCATCCATGCCTTTGTGATCTTGCGCGCCGGCGTGGAGGGTAGTGAGCGCCTGGCGGAGGAGTTGCGCAACCACGTCGCACACGAGATGGGGCCGATCGCCAAGCCGGAGACCATCACCTTCGTAGATAAGCTGCCTAAGACGCGCAGCGGGAAGATTATGCGCCGCTTGCTGCGAGCGCGCACACTGGGTGAACCGGAAGGTGACACCAGCACCCTGGAACAATAAACGATTATACCCGCTCTGAAATAAGACACACCCCGAAGATAACTCGGGGTGTGTTAAGCTATTTCTTCTTCTCCTGTTCCTTTTGCCGAAGTTTTAGGGCCTCTTCCTGCTGCCGATCCAGTTGCTCCTGTTCCTGTTGCCGACCTTTGCGTGCCTCTTCCTGCTGCAGATCACGTTGCTCCTGCTCTTGTTGCCAACCTTTGCGTGCCTCTTCCTGCTGCAGATCGCGTTGCTCCTGCTCTTGTTGCCAACGTTTGCGTGCCTCTTCCTGCTGCCGATCTAGCTGCTCCTGCTCCTGTCGTCGCAACTTTCGCGCCTCTTCCTGTTTCTGGTCCAGTTCCTGCCGTTCTTTTTTCCGTTGCTCATGTTCTTCTTGCTGTTTCTTTCTCATCTCACTTCCCTTCTTGTGTATATAAAAACTCTAAATTCCGCAAAGGCGGCCAGGCCATGTAACGTGGACACCTATTAGTGTAAACCAGTTTCTGTAAATTCAAATCACCCGAAAAGTGATAGGTCTGGTATATCCTGCCTGCCGATCTGTGACTCGAAGCCCTCCGCAACGGAAGTCAAACCCGGGACCAATCATATTCGTGAATTATAATGTCCCGGATGAATTTATTAAAACGCCTCACGATTAGCTTTCTCTTGCTGCTGACTGCTTGTATACCCCTGGGGGGGAACCTGCTAGCGCAGACGGGCACAAACAACTCTGAGCATACACTGACCATTTTCGCCGCCGCTTCATTGACCGAAAGTTTCACCCAGATCGGCGACGCTTTCGAATCACACAACCCGGGCGTGAAGATTATCATCAGCTTCGCCGGTTCACAGCAGTTGGCCCAGCAGCTCGCCTTAGGCGCGCCGGCGGATGTTTTTGCCAGCGCCAACCTGACGCAAATGCAGGCAGCCATTAAAACCGGACGTATCGCGGCCGGCTCTCTCAAGGAATTTGCGTTTAACCATCTGGTAGTCGTCTTCCCCAAAGACGCTTCCCAGCCTCTCGATACACTGCATGCGCTGGCAAGACCGGGCTTGAAACTGGTGCTGGCTGCCAAAGAAGTGCCCGTAGGGAAATATTCCCAACAATTCCTGGATCGAGCCTCTATGGACCCTGCCTTCGATCCCGAATACAAATCGAAGGTGCTCGAGAACGTGGTCTCGTACGAGGAGAACGTGCGGGCGGTGCTCAGCAAGGTGATCCTGGGAGAAGCGGACGCGGGCATTGTTTACCAGAGCGACGTAAACCCGAACGCGGCGCGTCTCGGCCAGTTGAACATTCCACAGGCATTGAACGTGCCGGCCGCTTATTTCATTGCCCCAGTTGAAGACAGCCCCAACGCGGATCTATCCCAGGCCTTCATCGATTGGACACTCTCGGCTGAAGGGCAAGCCATGCTTGCACAGAATGGCTTCATTCCGGTAAATCTAAATGAATGAAAGCCCTTCCTCTTTGGATCGGCGTGAGATCCCTGCCAGGCCGCGCTTGCGCCGCGTCCTGCAAACCTTGAGCCTGCCGCTGTTGATCTTTTTTGCCCTGCCGGTTCTGGCGCTGTTCCTGCGCACGCCGCCCTCTGACTTGATCGCCAACCTATCTCGTCCGGTCGTCCTGCAGGCTGTGACCCTAAGCATGATCACTACGGTAACGACCACCTTGATTAGCATTACGTTTGGTACACCCCTGGCATATGCCCTGGCCCGGCGTGCCATACCCTACCGGCGGGTGATCGATACGCTGATCGACTTGCCTACGG
>Ga0207752_1001335_pt1 | contig 11378 bp, 7 predicted proteins | sample Pon2CUnioCityCA_6_FD_187272 | JGI IMG/M metagenome (GOLD analysis project Ga0207752, IMG submission 187272) | Marine sediment microbial community from Union City, CA, USA - Pond 2C Sediment 2 (SPAdes) | ecosystem: Environmental > Aquatic > Marine > Intertidal zone > Salt pond sediment ... | reverse complement strand
AGTGTTCAGCTCGACAAAAGGCAGCATTGACATCTACTCGAAAGTAGAATCAAACAGCAAAAAGCTGGAGTTCATCCCTCTTGAATTCAAAGACAAGTCGGTAAAAATTACAGATTGCTCGATTTTGCAGAACACGGGCCAGAACGCTGCTCTGAAAGTAACCTTCTCCAGCGGAGGAACAAATCTATCAGTCACCTTCGCCTGCGACTGGATGGGGGTTGTCGATATTAAGCCGGGCGAGAATGTTAAAGGGATCAGCCTGGCCGGCTCTATCGAATACGGTATCGTTCCGAGTTTCATCGGCGACGATCTTATATTTAACGCCGGAAAATATCCCAATACTGATATGCTTTGCGTTCCTTCGGAGAATCTCTTCGTCGGATTGCTGGCGGGCCGAAACGATATGCTGGTTGCCACCTGGCCCGAAGGCAACCAGCAAATGAAACTTACGCTGGGCGACAATCAGCAGACGCCGCAACTCATTGAATCGGTGGATTTCGAAAATGACGGCAAGAGTCTGTATCTGGTCCTGCCCAGTGCGCCGGGTATCTGGCATAAAGAAGAGTTGAAGCCCACTTACCTGGAAAAGGATATCACAATCGACTGGAAAAGGCCCTTCAATGCAAAATGGATTACACAGCTATCCGAAGGCCGGGTGCCGACTACTTATACGTTCAGAGAATCCAAAGACAAAATCTGGCGAGGCGTGATAGGTCACTATACATATCCCGTCTGGTTCAGCAGTGACAATGCTTCCTATCGTCTCAGCAAGAAAATACCGCCGATGGGCGAATCGGTTATCTACTTTTTGGAAAGAAAAGACACTCCCACATCGGTTTTCGCTCCCGTCGACATTATGAAGATGACACTGGGCAGGCAAATGTCCAATGCAATACTGGATTTGCCGGGCCGCAAGCTCAGAACGCATCATCGAAGGGGCGGCGAAGGCGTTCGCCGGGCCTGCACGTGCGGCTGCACCGAAGCGATTCAGGCCGTATTCGACGCCGGCCTTGAAGTGCAGAACAAAGAATACGCCATAGGAGCGGTCGATGATATGGTCTTTTTCGTTACCCAGCACATGGGCAGAATCGACGAATATCAGGCGTTTGCTCATGACATGATCGATTTCCTGGACCAAACGCGGAAAAACACCGGCGATTTGAAACCTTACCTCGATAAGATGGAAGAAATTGTAAAGGAAATACCGCAGGAATATCAGAGTAAGCAGGAGCTTATAAAGAATATGAAATACGTCGATGAACTGGCCCGTCAAACTAAAGCCCTGACCCAAAAAAAGCAGCCGGGAAACCTGAAATCTTACGAAGAACTAAGCTTGAAATGGCGGCGGATGGGCGGGGCACAGGACGATCTTGTCGCCCAGTGCCACAGGATAACCAGAAAGCTCTTTCAGGAAGCCGGCTACGGCTGCGTAAACTCACCAAAGGCCGTTGAAATAGCTCTGCAAATTAGGGCCCGCTGCAGGAAATGTCTCCGAAACGCTGACGGCTACGAAATATGGGCAAATTACTGAAATTTTAGGAAATCAAACAGCATGAAACATCATATTTTAGCAGTACTTTTATTACCTGCATTTGTCTTACCTCAAGGCTGCAAGCAGAAAACGCCGGAGCAGTCAACGAGCGAAACCGAAAATCAGGCACAAACAAAAACCGAATCCGAAAACGGAATGGTTTTACTTCCGGGCGGAACATTTATCATGGGTGATGAGAATGAGATAGACTCTCCACCTCACGAAGTTACTGTCAGCGCATTCTATATCGACAAATATCCGGTAACACAGCAACAATATGAAAAATTGATGGGTGATAATCCTTCACGCTGGAAGGGAAAAACAAATCCTGTCGAGCAGATGCGCTGGTCCGACGCTGTAAGATTCTGCAATGCTCGCTCCGAGGCCGAGGGGCTTGAATCTTGCTATGACCTGAATACATGGAAATGCAATTTCTCTGCGAACGGCTACAGACTTCCGACGGAAGCGGAGTGGGAATATGCCTGCCGGGCAGAAACAACTACAGCGTATTTCTTCGGCGACGATGCTTCGAAGCTGAAAGCTTACGCCTGGTACGAGGACAACTCGGCTTCCAAACCACATCCGGTCGGCCAGAAGCCGGCAAATCCGTGGGGACTGTACGACATGCACGGCAACGTTTGGGAATGGTGCAACGATTTTTACAAAGTTGACTATTACCAGGAAAGTCCCAAAGAAAACCCGAGAGGCCCTGAGGCAGGCGAGACCAAGGTGCTGCGAGGAGGGGCGTGGAAATTCAGCGCTGAAAGCTGCCGCAGCGGCTACCGCTACAACGAAAATCCCGGCTACGCGGATGTGTGCTTCGGATACGACATTTACGGCTTTCGCTGCGTTAGAAACGCCGAAGCGACAGCCGAGCCATAAGATAACGGATCAACTCCAAAAAAGTTGCTTAAATCATATAATTAAACCTTCTGAAAATACAACCGGGGGCGCTTGTTTTATCTAACTCGCACCCCCGGTTTATGAAACTTAACTATTTCACCAGCAACTGACTACCAACGGCCTCGGCCCCAGGGTGACCACGGACGCCATTGCTCCAACTGCTCTTTCTGCTCATCTGTCAGAACGGACATGATCTCATCATGAGCGGCTTGTATAATCTGGCGCCTTGCTTGCCAAGTCTCGGCAGCGGCGGCGTCAGTTCTGGCCTTCTCGCGAATTTCGGCAATCAAATTCTCTTGCTCTTCTGACAAATCCAAAGCTTCCAAAGCAGGCGGCAAGCCGTCAGCTCCGGCAAAAGGTCCTCTCGGGCCGATACCCAAATAACCTCTGCCCGGCCCCCAGGGCGCAGTTTCCCGCAACTGCTCCAATTGCTCTTTCTGCTCGTCCTTCAGAACTGCATCGATGTCGGCATGCAGTTTCGCCCTGTAATCTTCCACCAATTTTGCAATTGTTTCTTTCTGCTCATCGGTCAGATCAAGCATTCCGAGCATCAGCGGGGGCGTTTCGTCATCCTGCCAATTGCATAGAGGCCCGAACCGCCCCATGCCGCCGAACCCCGGATGCCTCCATCCCGGCCCATAAGCAAAACCATGCCGGCCAAAGCCTCCCGGCCCCGGGTGCATCCACCCCGGACCGTATCCATAACCTCCCCGGCCGAAACCTCCGGCCCGTCCCGCCAATACAACCGCCGAAGTTCCTGCTATAACCACGGCTATTAACAGCAGCTTTCTCATTTTGTGTCTCCTTTCGACTACTTAAAACTGCCCGGTCCCGTTTGAAGCACGAACGTCATGCTCTCAAATACAGGACAAATAAGCTCATTGTTCCTTATCACAAGGATAGTGGGCACATTTCGCCTGAGGTTACACGTGATTTGAATTTTTTTCGCAGGCAATCAGAGCACTTTTGTAATTCCCGGCATCGCAACGGGATAATTGCCCTGAGAGTCAGGCTTGACCGGAGGCTCGGAATCCATCGTGTAGTCATCCAGACCGGGCGCCAGCTCCAGATCCGATGCCATCGCCTGCTCCCACGTTATTTTCTTGCCGGACTCGGCGGCCATACGCCCCAGAATCCCTGTCATGGCGGCGTAAGCGCTTCGCTCGGTCTCATTGTAGGGCTTGTTGTTGCGGATCGCATCGAAAAGCAAATCGTGCTCGTGCTGATACGCATCGCAGCGAGGGCCTTTGTACTGCCAGACTATATTATCAGAGATCTGCTGGTGGCTTCTGAAAATCCGGGGATCGGGAATTCCCTCACCGAGAACGGCCGAGCCTTTCGCGCCGTGGATTATATCGCCGAAAAAGCCCCAGCAGTTGTCCATGTGCCGGCCTTGTGCAAACAGCCGAGTGCTGTCCGGGAATGTGTATTCAACTGCGTAATGGTCGAACAACTGGTCTGGCGCAGTACGTACCTGCCGGCCGCCCTGGCCCTGCGCCGATACCGGCCAGGCACCCTTACACCAGCAGCAGACATCGAGGTTGTGGATGAGCCAGTCGAGGATAAAGCTGCCGTTAAGCCATGTGAAGCAGGAATAATTGCGAATCTGATGGGCCAGCTCGCTCATCCCGGCCGCTTTCGGGGCAAATCCGACCCGGGCGTGCTCTCGGTACGCCCAGCAGGTGATGACCTCACCGATAAGACCGCCGTGCAGTTTTTCCACAGCCTGTTCGAGCGGTATATAATGCCGGCTCATCAAACCGCCGGCGATTTTGAGGTTCTTTGCTTCGGCATCTTTTCCGGCCTTGAGCACCCGGCGAATCCCCGGTGCATCTACGGCGAAAGATTTCTCCATGAAAACGTTACTGCCTTTTTCCACAGCGTATTCGAGATGAATCGGACGGAATGCAGGAGGCGTCGCCAGTATGACAAGACCTCCCGGAGCGATAGCGTCGATGGCTTTTTTGTAGCCGTCCATTCCCAAGAACTGCCGGTCAGTGGGCATGTCGATCTGTTTAGCGAACGATTTGTTCAGATTATTAAGACTGCTCGCAAGTCGCTGCTCAAAGACATCAGCCATAGCGACGAGTTTGGTCGGCCCCTTGGTCGAGAGTGCATTTGCCGCCGCTCCCGTGCCGCGCCCGCCGCAGCCAACGAGCGCTATTTTAATCGTATTTCTTTCGCCTGCGTAAGCTCTTTGGCCGATAGCGCCGGCCAGAGTCGCACCGGCTATAACGCCGGAGGTTGTCTTTAGAAAATCCCTGCGGGAGGTGGCCAGTTTTTGAGTATTATTCTGTGCGTTCATTGAAAAACCCTTTCTCTAAGTTATAAACTACAAGATTTCCGGTACCTGACAAGCCAATTGTAGTGCGACCGGCCCGGAGCTTCAATATATTTCACGAGACATTTTATATATATAACAATATAATCGAAAAACCATGAAACCTCTGGACATATATGGAGAAACATTTTATGCATTTCTCGAACTTGTTTAAAATATGTCTAATTTCAATTCTTGCCGGCTTTGTACTCGCAGGTTTTGCGTATGGGCAGCCCGAAAACGAGCACGGCCTGCATTACAAAACACCTGCGATGGTCTGGGACGAAGCATTGCCCTTAGGCAACGGCTTACTCGGGGCGCTGGTATGGGGGGATGGCAAGCCCTTGCGAATATCACTCGACCGGACCGACCTCTGGGACCTTCGGCCGGTCCCGGAATTTCACGGCAAAGATTATTCGTATAGAACCATGCGTCAATGGGTAAAAGAAGGCCGTCTGGCGGACTTACAACGGCTGTACGACGATCCATACGGCAATCCCGGCCCGACGAAAATTCCAGCCGGACGCATCGAGCTTTCGCTCGGCGACGATGTGGTTTTCGAGAATGCCTCGCTGGATATTGACGGAGCAGTTGCTACGGTCGAATTCGGAGATAATTTAAAAGCTGAAGTTTTCGTACACGCTTCAAAGCCGTTCGGCATGATTCGCATTAATTCTGCCAGGGATATTAAAATTAAACTACTGGCCCCGCCTTTCGCGGGTAAGATTACAGATGATGCCGGGCCAGGCAAAATCAGTGCCGGCGACCTTGCGAGCCTCAGATACGAAGTGCCGGTCGAAAAAAGCGGCAATAACTGGACCGGCTACCTGCAGCAAGGCTGGGGCGGTTTAAAGTTCGCCGTTGCCGTCTTCTGGCATAAGTCGGGACCGGATTGGGTTGGGGCATGGTCGATCGCCACATCAAACGAATCAGAAGAACCGTTGAAGACTGCCCGCAGCACTAGCGAAAAGGCGCTGCAAGCCGGATTTTCCAACGCATTCTCAACGCATCGCCAATGGTGGGATTCACACTGGGACAAATCCTCTATCCGAATCCCGAATAAAATCATCGAAAGACAGTGGTACCTCGAAATGTACAAATTTGGTGCTTCGGCGAGAAAAGATACACCGCCCATATCACTTCAGGGACCATGGACCGCGGATAATATGAAAATCCCGCCGTGGAAGGGAGATTACCATCACGACCTGAACACCGAGCTGTGCTACTGGCCGGCTTACAGCGGCAATCACCTCGATGGAGCGCTCGGATTCGTAAACTGGTTGTGGGAAACAAAGGAAAACGCCCGGGCCTGGACACGGCGATTCTTCGACTTGCCCGGCCTGAACGTTCCCATGACGGCGGACCTTAATCAGAGGCAGATTGGCGGCTGGCATCAATACACTCACTCGGCAACGACCGCCGCCTGGCTGGCCCATCATTTTTATCTGCACTGGCGATACAGCATGGACCGTGATTTCCTTACAAACCAGGCGTACCCGTGGCTTCGAGAAACTTGCGTCTTTTTAGAGGCTATAACAGAAAAAGGTTCTGACGGCAAGCGCACGCTGCCTTTAAGCTCGTCGCCGGAAATAAACGATAATCGGCTCGAAGCGTGGTTTCCCACAATAACCAATTACGACCTTGCCCTTATTCGCTGGGCGTTCGGAAAAACCGCAGAACTGGCCGGCGAAACCGGCAACAGCGGAGCCGCGAAGCACTGGCGGGATGTTTTAGACGAAATGCCCGATTTGGCGCTTGATCCGAAGAGCAAAAAGCTGCTTGTTGCCAAAGACTATCCTTTGCCCTTCTCGCACAGGCACTTCTCGCACCTGATGGCGATACATCCGCTGGGCCTGATCTGCTGGGAAAACGGCCCGGAAGATCAGGCAATTATTAAAGCTTCGCTGTCCGAACTCGAACAAATCGGAACATCCCAGTGGTGCGGATACAGCTTTAGCTGGCTGGCGAGTTTAGCCGCCCGGGCAAGAAACGGCGAAAAAGCCGCAAAGGCGCTGGAGATTTTCTCAACGGCCTTTTGCCTTCGCAACAGCTTCCACTGCAACGGCGACCAGTCCGGCAAGGGATACTCGAACTTCCGCTACAGGCCGTTCACGCTGGAAGGAAATTTTGCCGCAGCGGCGGGCCTTCAGGAAATGCTGCTGCAAAGCTACAGCGGCACAATCCGCCTATTTCCCGCGGTTCCGGCCGATTGGAAAGACATATCTTTTAAAAAGCTCCGCGCTGAAGGTGCTTTTCTTGTCAGCGCCGAACGCAAAGACGGCCGGACACATTCTGTCACGATAATCCCAGAAAAAGGGGGTCTCTGCCGGCTCGAAAATCCGTTCGGAAAAAATGATTACGAACTCAAAGGTATCACAGAAAATGACGCCGCAAGAGATGGAGACAACCTAATAATTAAAACTTCAGCAGGACAAAAAATAACAGTAATCCGCGAGCCATAATCAGGAGGTGTAAGAATTGAAAAAGAAAAATAGTATTTCACGCAGAACAACATTAAAGGGCATCGGCACAATCGGTGCCATGACCTTTTTTGCCAACCGGACTTACGGCGAGCAATTCGCAGGAATAAACAGCAAAGAAATAGAGGCCCAGAGCGACATACGCAAAACCATATTCGCAAAAGTCTTTTCTACGCCCCTGATCGACACACACGAGCATCTCATAGAAGAAAGCGACAGGCTCAATGCTTCTCACAGCCGGATTCGGAGCAATGACTGGTCTTTCCTGCTGAACCATTACATTAACTCGGACATGCTCACCTGCGGGATGCCGCAGGCCGAGTACGATAAATTCTTCTCACCCGATGTTGCACCTATCGATAAATGGAAAGTGCTCAAACCATACTGGCCCGCCGTGCGTAATACCGGCTACGGCATGGCGGTGGAAATTGCAATGCAGCAGCTATACGATATCCCCGAGCTTTCCGGCCAGACGATAGCAAAAGTCATCTCCGGCTACGAAAAGTTCTGCCGTAAAGGTTTCTACAAAGAAATCCTTTGCGATAAGTCCGGCATCGAATCCTGCCAGGTCAACGCCCTCGAGCAGCCTTTTCGAAAGTCCGCCATGCCCGAGCTTTTAATGCAGGATATAAGCATCGTCGGCATGTTTGCAGGCCCCAATATCGATTCGTACGCGAAGCAGGCCGGCATCGACGTGAAAACCCTTGCCGACTGGTATCGCGTTATCGACTGGTGGTTCGACACTTATGGCCCGTACGCCGTGGCGGTTAAATCGCAGAACGCCTATAGCCGGGACATAGACTACGAGAATGTGCCCGCCGAGCAGGCCGAGCCTGTTTTCGCCAAGCGGCTGTCCGGCGAAAATCTTACTTCGAAGGAACGCAAGCTGCTGGAAGATTATCTTTTCTGGTATGCAGTAAAGGCGGCGACAAAAGCGAGCCTGCCCGTCAAGCTCCACACCGGCTACTATGCCGGCCAGAACGGAATGCCGTTATCGAGATTGATTAATAATCCGGCCTCTGCGACGCATCTTTGCAGGACGGCCCCCGAGACGAGATTCATCTTTATGCACATTTGCTATCCGTACTACGAAGAGATACTCTCGGTCGCCAAGCATTACACGAACGCCTATATCGACATGTGCTGGTCGTGGATTATAAATCCCATTGCGGCTAAGGATTTTTTGAAGAAATATCTCGTCACGGCGCCGGCCAATAAAATCGTTACTTTCGGCGGCGATTACATTCCCGTCGAGCCTGTGCTGGGCCATGCCGTCATTGCCCGCCGGGGCATCGCACTGGCCCTTTCGGAACTGGTCGAAGAAGGCTGGCTCGGTCTCAATAGAGCGGTGGAACTCGCAGATATGATTATGCACGAAAACGCCCGCAAGATATTCAACCTGAAGGAGAAAACCAAAAAGCTCAAAGGGGCTTTCTGGGCCGCTTAAAAATTGTTAAAAAAATTGTAGGGTGGGGCAAAGCCCCACCCTACCTGAAAAAGGAGAAAAAATTATGAGAAATCACGTAAGAGTACTAATGTTTATCACGGTCATACTATTGAGCGCAGAAGTCCGTGCCCAGGCCGCCGGGCCGATGCAGTTTCGCGAATTATTCAACGGCAAAGACCTTTCCGGCTGGGTCAATGTCAACACCGACAAGGACACATGGTCCGTGCGGGACGGCCTACTCGTATGTACCGGCCATCCTATCGGGGTCATGCGCACGGACAGGCAATACGAGAATTTTATTCTTCACATCGAATGGAGGCACATGGAAGCGGGCGGCAATTCCGGCACGTTTATCTGGAGCGAAGGAACCGTACCCGAAGGCAAGCGGCTGCCCAAAGGCCTCGAAGTTCAGATGCTGGAGCTCGACTGGGTCAATCAGCACAAACGCAGCGACGGCACGCTGCCGCCAATTGCCTACGTGCACGGCGAAGTTTTCGGAGCAAACGGCCTGAAAACCGTCCCGGACAACCCGCGCGGCAGCCGGAGTAAATCCATCGAGAACCGCTGCAAGGGCAAAGGCCGGTGGAATACGTATGTGGTTGTGGCTGTTGACGGCGTCGTCAAATTGGCGGTAAACGGCAAGTTCGTCAACGGAATCAGCAAAGCATCGGTCAAAAAAGGCTATATCTGCCTGGAGTCCGAGGGCGCCGAGATACATTTCCGCAACATCCGGATAATGGAATTGCCGCCGGGCGTCACAAGCCCAGAACAAACCGCACCAGCGCTGTCATTCTGAACAGAGTGAAGAATCTCGCCCCCGCCAGCTACAAGCGGGGGTGACGCTTGAAAATATCGTATCGTTTGAGATTCTTCGGCTTCGCCTCAGAATGACAAGATGGGACATTCCGAAGGGTGGCAGCCTCAAAGCCATAGGCTTTGGGGATGGCGAGCGCAAATCGGACCATCCCCAAACTTCGTTTGAGGCTGCCACCCAATAATCGTCGAAATTCTTAGCCCTGAAAGATTCTATATAAGGCTCCGCGTGTGCAAAAAAAAACCATTTTGCACACCCTACAAGTTTGAACGGCACAGTTATTTTCTGATTTTGTCGGGATTGCGCTTGTTCTGCTGGGTGCCGCGGTCGCGCCTTAGCGGGATCAGCATACCGTCGGTCTTTTCCAGCCAGTCGAACATGCGGCCGTTTAGCTGCTCGACGAGCTTCTGATGCTCGGGACTGTCGATGAGATTGTTCATTTCCTTTGGGTCCTCTTTTAAATCATACAGCTCATCGATGTCCCAGATGCCGTGATAGTGGATGTACTTGTAGCGGTCGGTGCGCACGCCGTGAGTGGTCGGCGTCTGAGGGAAGTTACGCTCCCAGTAGTATTCGTAGAAGGCCGCATCCCGCCACGGAATTTTTTTGCCCTGCAGAATAGGCAGGAAAGATTTTCCATCCATACGGTCGGGTGTTTCGAGGCCGGCGACATCCAGAATGGTCGGGGCGATGTCGATATTCTGGATAAGCTCCTCGATAACCGTTCCGGGCTTTATCATGCCGGGACACCATGCCAGAAACGGCACGCGCATGGATTCTTCGTACATGTGCCGCTTGTCGATAAGCCCGTGCTCGCCAAAGACAAAACCGTTGTCGCCCATATACATAACGAGAGTATCTTCGGCGAGATTATTATCTTCGAGATACTTAATGACCCGTCCAATGCTGTCATCGACGCTGAGCAGGGTTTCGCAATACCGGCGGTAAAAGGTGTCAAAGTCCATCTGGTCGTGATACATGTAATCCACGCCGTGCCAACTGTTGCGCTGCTCTTTGACCCAGTCGGGCTTGCCCTTGTAGTTTTCTTCGGTGTAGGCCATACTTTTCGGATACTCGAGTTCGACGTTTTCGTATTTATCGAGATGGCGTTTGGCCGGCTCGAACATAGCGTGAACGGCTTTATGAGATAAATACAGCATGAAAGGCTTGCCGGAGTCGCAATCGTTCTCGAGCCAGTCCAATGCATAATCGGTCAGCAAGTCAGAGACGTGGCCCTGTCGTTTTACTCTCTTGCCGTCAATGTTAAAAGTAGGATTAAAATAGACACCCTGCCCTCTGAAGCTTATCCACTTATCGAAGCCGGGCCGTGGCTCGTCGCTGGCATGGCCCATGTGCCATTTGCCCATGAAAGCGGTTTGCCAGCCCGCTTTTTGCAAATCCTGCGGAAAGAAACGAGTACCTTCCGGCACGCGGGTATTATTATCGACGACGCCGTGTTTGTGGGCATATTGTCCGGTCAGAATGCTGGCACGGCTGGGCGAACACAGAGACGTGGAAACGGTGGCGTATTTAATGTACGCGCCTTGTCGAGCCAACCGGTCCATGTTCGGAGTTTCAAGGAATTTGGGTTTATTGAGAAATCCCATAAAATCGTAGCGGTGGTCGTCGCTTAGAATAAAAATAACGTTTTTGGGCTTCGGAGACGGATTGTGTGCTACCTGCCCGGCGGCAGACTCGACCGCAAACGGCACAGCCGTCGCGGCCAGTCCGAGCTTTTTTAGAAAATCTCTGCGGTTGGTTCTCTTGTATGATTCTGCCATTGTAATTACCTTTCTTTAAGCATTAAATTACGTCCGGCATAGTTTATCATTTTTTGTCCTGATTTGCATCATTTTATCTTGAGCAGCGGCGGCAGCCTGCCG
>Ga0207752_1001333_pt1 | contig 11392 bp, 8 predicted proteins | sample Pon2CUnioCityCA_6_FD_187272 | JGI IMG/M metagenome (GOLD analysis project Ga0207752, IMG submission 187272) | Marine sediment microbial community from Union City, CA, USA - Pond 2C Sediment 2 (SPAdes) | ecosystem: Environmental > Aquatic > Marine > Intertidal zone > Salt pond sediment ... | reverse complement strand
AAATCGGCGCCACTTTCGACTGTCTTCATGCGCTCCGCCTCTGCTTGATCGGGTTAGGGCGTAATCGGGGCGACCATCGTCTCGATCGGCAGCCCTGAATCCATCCATGACGCCGAAGGGATGGCCTGGACGTCGGTCTGGCGGCCCGGGAAGCCGACGTAGCCGTTGTAGACGTTGCTGTAGCTGGAGCCACTGAATCCGCCGACCTGACTGGGCCCTCCGGGAGCGTCGATCACGTACACTGCATCGAAGCGCGATCTGTCGAACACATTGGTGGCCATCCACGCCCGCCCGCCGGTCCGGCAGAAGAGAATCAATACGTCGTAGGAATTCGCCAGGGAATGGACCGTCGGCACGAAGCTAGTATTGAACGCCGGTCCACTGGAACTCCATAATAGGAGCGGGACGTTGACGGCGATTTGCCGCATAGTTAAGTCGCCGGCCTTGGTCACCAGCACACGCCCATAATTGCCGCCGACGTGATACTCGAGGAACTTGCCCTCCTCGATTGAGCGCACCTTCCCCCGGTCGGGTGTGATGGATCCTCCGTCAAGCAGGTGGATCTCATCGACGGCAGCCGGGGCGCCGCTCCAGAAGATCTCCATAGGATCGCGGACGTCTACCAGGGCGACAGTCGCGTCCATCCCGGTCGCGGGATCGATGCCCATCGTGACGGCATCAAAGGCCTCATCCGCCGTGATCGGAACCACGGGCGTATCCGCCTCTGTCGGGCTGGCCACCAGGGGCACACTCGCTATGCCCAATAGGGCGACCAGGGCCAGTACGAGAATTGCGCGCATTAGGTGCTTCTTCATCGTCGACCTCCCTCTATCATACTCGACATATCCGTTAAGCGACTTCCCTCTTCGGGGTGAGGATGCGGCCACTTCCCATGCGCCGACCTCCCTTCCTGACGGTGCCCGACTCGCCGCAACCGAGCGTTGTAGCGTCAGGGTACCAGGCCCGCGCACCGAAAGCGTGGAGAGAACGTGGAGGGTGAGCAACCTTCCCGAAAGCTACGGAAGCCGATTCGATGAGCTAGACCCCACGCATGCGCATCCAGTCTTATCCTGGGTGTCACGTTGCAGCTTTCGGGAAGGTCACGCTGCCTATGACGCTTGAGAGAAAGCTGACTCTATCGTATAATGGGCGCAGGTTCCGCAATCACGCGTCAGACTTCCTTCACAGGTCAACTCGGCACGAGCCAGATCTCGGAGGCTGGCCCTACCAGGGGAGCACCCATGACGCATCTGTCGCTGCGGCTGCTCGGTCCCTTCCTGGGCACGTTGGGCGGCGAACCGCTGGACGGCTTCCGCTCGGACAAGGTCCGCGCGCTGCTGGCCTACCTGTGCGTGGAATCTCAGCGCCCCTGGTCGCGCGCCAGGCTGGCCGACCTGCTGTGGGCCGATTTCCCTGAGAAGAACGCGCGGAGCAACCTGCGCGGCGTGCTGCGCGACCGGCAGGCCGATCTCCCCTTCCTGCACGTCTCCCGGGCTACCGTCCAGTTCAACGAGGCCAGCGACTGCTGGGTCGACGTGCGCGCCTTCCTCGATCTGGTTCCCGAGGGCGATCTGGACGAGGTCCCCCTGTCCGATGCGGACGTCGACCGGCTCGACCAGGCCCTGGCGCTCTACCGCGGCCGGTTTCTGGAGGGGCTGACGGTGGACAGCGCGCCCTTTGAGGAATGGGTGCTGACGACGGGCGAGCGCTTGCGGCAGAGGGCATTGCAAACCGCGCGCCACCTGGCGCTGGCGCACACCCGGTGCGGCGATCTGGTCGCTGCGGGGGACGTCACCCGGCGCTGGTTGGAGCTGGAGCCGTGGGACGAGGCGGCCCACCGCCACATGATGCGGCTCCTGCTGCTGCGCGACCAGCGGAGCGCCGCCCTGGCCCACTACCAGAGCTGCCGGCAGACCCTCGCGGAGGAGCTGGCGGTGGAGCCGGAGCCGGAGACGGTCCGCCTGTACGAGCAGATCCGCGACGGCCGTCTCGACGCCTCTCTCGCCAGCGTCCCTGGATCCCCCGAGTGGCCCGGCGTCGAGGTGCGCCAGCGCCCCGCGGTGCCCGAATCCCTCGCCGGGGCCCCCGCTCCTGCGCCGGAACCGTCCCTCTTCGTGGACCGCGAGGGGGAGCTGGAGACCCTCGCCCGCGCTCTATCCCGGGCGGACGCCGGCCGGGGCAGCGTCCGCTTCGTGACCGGCGAGCCGGGCAGCGGGAAGACCGCCCTGCTGGCGGCGTTCGCCCGTCGGGCGCTGGCCCGTCACCCCCAACTGCTCGTCGCCTGGGGGCAGTGCAGCGCCTTCACCGGCCAGGGCGACCCCTATTTCCCGTTTCTGACCATCGCGCGCACGCTGAGCGGCGAGGTCGACGCCGGTGGCACGGCCGGCGCGATGGGCCCGGAGCATGCCCGGCGGGTGTGGCAGTGCCTGCCCGCCACCGTGGACGCCCTGCTCGATCACGGGTCCGACCTCATCGACCGCTTCGTCTCCGGCGAGGATCTGCTGGCCCGCGCCCGGCTCCACGGCGGTGTCAGGGCCGAGCGGCTGAACCGTCTCCAATCGCTGCTGGATCAGCTGGCGCAGCAGCCGCCCCAGCGTCGCGTGCGGCAGGCCGCTCTCTTTGAGCAGTTCACCCGCGTCCTCTCGACGCTGGCGCAGCGTCGGCCCCTGCTCCTCATTGTGGACGACATGCAGTGGATCGACCCGGGCTCGGTCAACCTGCTCTTCCATCTGGCCCGGCGCATCCCCGGCCGGAGGATCCTCCTCCTTGGCGCCTATCGCCCTCAGGACGCCGCCCTCCATCGCGAGGGGGAGCCCCATCCGCTGCTGGGCGTCGTGGGCGAGCTGCAGGCGGCCTTCGGCGAGATCGAGATTGACCTCATGCAGAGCGAGGGGGGCGCCTTCGTCGAGGCCCTGATCGACAGCGAGCCGAACGAGCTGGACGAGGACTTCCGCGGCCTGCTCCACCGGCAGACGGGTGGGAATCCGCTGTTCACCATTGAGCTGCTGCGGGCGATGCAGCTGCGGGGGGAGATCCGGCGCAGTGATCGGGGCCGCTGGGTGGAGGGGCCACAGCTGAACTGGGACGAGCTGCCGCCGCGGGTCGAGGCGGTCATCGGCCACTTGTCGCCGGTGTGCCGGGAGCTGCTGAGCGCCGCCAGTGTGGAGGGCGAGCAGTTCACCGCCGAGGCGGTGGCGGAGGTGGCGGGGCGGGACGTCCAGCAAGTCTGTGATCTGCTGAGCCAGGAGGCCGGCAAGGAGCACCGCCTGGTGACCGCCCAGACCGTGCGACAGATCGACGGGCGGACCCTGGCCCTCTACCGCTTCCGCCACGCACTGTTCCAGATCTACCTCTACCAGCATCTCGACGTGGTGGAGCGGGCGCGCCTCCACGGCCGGGTCGCCCATGAGCTGGAGCAGCTCTACCAGGGGAGCCTCGACCAGTTCCCGGAGATCATCCACTCCCTGGCGCGCCACTTCGAGGTGGCCGGCCGAGCGGAGAAGGCCGTCCACTACTACACCCGGGCCGGGAAGCACGCCCTGGGCCTCTCCGCCAACCGGGAGGCCCTGGCCCACTTCTACAACGGGCTGCGGCTGCTCGATACGCTGCCCGCCACCCCGGAGCGGGACCGGCAGGAACTCGATCTACAGCTCAGCCTCGACCCGCCGCTGACGGCGACGAAGGGCTGGGCGCCGCCGGAGATGGCCGCCGCCTACGCCCGCGCCCAGGAGCTGTGCGAGACCATCGAAGATGACGCCCGGTTGTTCCCGGCCCTGTGGCTGCTGGCGGTCTACCGCCTTGGTCGCTCGGAGCACGAGGAGGTGGACCGGCTCGTCGAGCGCCTCTTCCGCCTGGCGGAGCAGGCGGGGGATCCGGCCCTGCTCGCCCTGACCAGGGTGCAGGTGAGCCGCTACTATCAGGGCCACTTCGCCGAGGCCCGCCGGATGCTCGAACGGGCCACCGCGGCACCGGACGTGGAGCTGCAGTGCCAGCTCGCCGTCCGCTACGGCATGGCTACCGCGGTGGTGGGGCTCACCTATCTCGCCGTCTGCCTCTGGGTGATGGGCCTTCCGGACCAGGCCGACCGGCGCGTGGAGGAGGCCCGCGACCTGGCGGAGCGGGTTGACCATCCCATGTCCACCTGTTACGCCGTCGGCCGCTTCTGCTGGTTGGACGCTCTTAAGGGCGAGCCTGCGGATGTCCGGCGTGGCGCCGCAGCGCTCGACGCCGTGGCGCAGGCGTTCCGCTTTGAGAACTTCATCCTCGCGGCGCGGTTCTTCACCCACTGGGCCGCCGTCCAGGAGGGAGCGCCGACCGGGGAGCACATCGATCCCATGCATCAGGCCATCGAGGCCTACCGCGCCACGGGCACCGTCCTCAACCGCACCGCGTTCCTGGCCCTCTTTGCCCAGGCGTGCGCCACAGCGGGCCAGATCGAGCGCGGCCTCGCCGCCGTCGACGAGTCGCTGGCCCTAGGCGAGGAGACCGGGGAGCTGTGGTTTCAGGCTGAGGCTCTGCGGGTAAAGGGCGAACTGCTGCGCTTGCAGGCTGCCAAGCAGGCTCAGCCCGAGGAGGCCCTGTCCGCTGCAGAAGCGTGTTTTCAGAGCGCACGTCGACTGGCGAAACAGCAGGGGGCAAAGTCGTTTGAGCTGCGCGCGGTGGTCAGCCTGTGCCGCCTCTGGCAGAGCCAATCGCAGAAGAAGAAGGGGCTTGATCTGCTCCAGACAGTGGTCAACCAGTTCGATGAAGGGGTGGATACCACCGATATGCGCCGGGCAAAGATGCTGCTCCGTAGAATGTGAAACTTGGAGGGAAGGGGTTGACGGCGCGGGTCGCGATCGTGCGTAGCAGCTATCGGAGCGCCGAGGACGGGATCCGGGAGGCGGTGCGGCTGCTGGACTACCGACCGGAGCGACGGCGGATCTTGCTGAAGCCGAACGTGGTGACGGTTCCGCGCTGGCTGCCGGGGGGAGGCACGCCGCGAGCGACGGTGACGGACGTGCGTTTCTTGGAGGCCCTGTTGCGCGTGTTTGCGGGATACGAGGTGACTATCGCCGAGGGCGTCGCGGCCTCGCGGAGCACGGACGAGGTGCTGGAAAAGACGGGAATCGCGGCGGTCGCACGGCGGTACGGCGCGCAGGTGGTGAACCTGGACGAGGCAGAGCGGTTCGAGGCGGATTGGGCTTACGGAACGCTGCGCTTGCCGACGCTGCTGCAGACTCACGAATATATCAACGTGCCGAAGTTAAAGACGCACGTCCAGACAGGCGTGACGCTGGCGCGGAAGAACCAGAAGGGGCTCCTGGCGGGTGGGGACAAGGTCCGCTTTCACCGGGAGCTGGACTTGCACGAGGCGATTCGAGCGCTGGCAGAGACGGTGCAGCCGGCGCTGAGCATCGTAGACGGAATCATAGGGATGGGGGGTCCCGGTCCAGCTTCGGGGCGCCCGCGGCGGGCAGGGGTGATCGTGGCAGGGCGGGACATAGGAGCGGTGGACGTAGCGTGCTGCGATTTGATCTCGGTGGGGCTGGAGCGGGTGGCGCATCTGGACAGGGTGGCTTACGAGACGGTGGGGCGGTCGGTGGAGGAGATGAGGGTGCGTTTCGCCGCACCGACGATGATAAGCGTGGCGAATGTCACCATCCACGCGCCGCCGAGCGGCTGCTCCCGCTGCCTGTTGAGCTTGCAGGAGGGGGCGGCGGCGGTGTGGCGGTCGCCAACGCACGTCCTGCAGGGCTTATGGAGCTGCGTCGTGCGCCGGACGGACGTGGTGATCGGAGCGAGCGAGGAGGTCCCCGGCGAAGCGCGAGGTCGAATGGTGTGCTACGGGGACTGCACGCGGGAACTGGCGGAGCGGGAGGGGTTAAGGTTCGTCCCGGGTTGTCCGCCGGACAGAGACGCGCACTTGAGGTTGTATTAGGTGAGCCCGGTGGGTCAGATGGAGCGAGCGGAACGGCATGATGGGAGTTCTAGGTGCAACGCACCTGGCAGGTGCATCGCGCCGTTCACCCTATCGGCCGGGTCGAACGCTCGACCACGGCTCCATTCCCTGCCAGGACAGCAGTAGATCGTCAGCCGAACCTGGCAGGGTTAGATACCGTTCAGCCTAGCTCGACTTCGCGCCGCTGGCCTGGGGCTCAAGTCGCCGTTCCTGGCCCTCAGAGGGGCTGAAGAGGGAATAGAGCGCGGCGATCAGCCCACGACGCGAGCCTGACCGCCCCTCCCGGGTTGCTCGGGCGCGCTGGACTTCCTCGACCATCCGAGCTCGCTTGGCTGCGCGGATGCCGTCCTTGATCCGTTCGTCGTGCACTGCCATGATTTCGTGTGGGCTGGTAAACAACATGACGCATCTCCTTCTCAGATAGACTGGAACAAATCCATCGACCGAGACAATCCAGGGGAGAGCTACGGCCTGCAGCCAGGCTCATCCACTGGCTGTTCGCTTGTGTAGCTATCATAGCAGCAGACTCCTCCCCTTGCTTCGGGCAACTGGGGAGTCTTCGACCTGGACAGTCGGCTGGTATTTCACCTGGTCATCTGGTCAGGGGGAGCGGCCGAGCAGCCCATAACGACCGCTGCCGGCGTGTGGCGGAGATGGAAGAGGTGGTTGAAACGCGCATAACGCCGTCAAACTGCCTTCCCCACCTACCCGGCAGCATCGCGCCCTCACGCCAGACCGCAAGCGTGACGCTAGGGGCGTTCGAGAGAAGACCAAGGACTATCTTCTGCCAACGGACATCAGCTATGGACCACGCCGTCAGACAGAATGTTACTCACCGGGAGGAGCAGTGCGAAGCGAACCAGAAATCTCTCGTCATTGAGGAGTGCACCAACAGGGGTCAACGAGAGTCTCAGGTGCACCGCACCGAACGGGATGATGGGGGTTGAGAAGCGATACGCTCGGTAGATGACCCAGGCAGACAGGCGTGATGAATGTCTCAGGTGTAACGCACCCGGGCAAGGTATCGCACCGTCGGGTAAATGGGAATGAAGTGACTACTCGTTGTAGGCAGCGATTCCGACCACGCCGGGTCCACCGTGGACGCCAAGGACAGGCGTGATCTGGGTCATGACTAGCTCCAGTGGATCGCTCTTCTCCTTGACCTTGTCGACCAGCAAGCGGGCATCCTTGGGCGCGGCACCGTGCAAGACGCCGACACGCATAGGCTCTGACCCATCGAGACGCCGGAAGGTCTCGTCTACGATTTCCTGAAGAGCCCTCTTTCGCGTACGAACCTTGCCGGCCACCTCGAGCACGCCGGTGTTGTGATCGACCTCTAACACCGGCTTGATCTGGACAACGGAGCCAAGGAGCTTAGCCGCCCCCCCGATCCTGCCACCACGATGGAGGTATTCCAGCGTGTCCACAGTGAGGAGCAAGCTGAGGCGATCGCGGACCCGCTCTGCCGCCGCGATTATGTCATCGACTGAGCCACCCCGCTCCCGCTCGCGAGCCGCGGCAAGGACCTGCCAGCCGACGCCCATAGAGAGGGAGCGCGAATCGAAGACGTGAACGGGGATGCCCAGACTCTCTCTGGCCTGGAGGGCGGAATCGCAGGTGCCGCTCAGCGCCGCGCTCAGCGCGATGACGACGACCTCGTCCGCGTCCAACTCCTCAATGGCGTGCACGAAGTCACCGGGCGTGGGTTGAGACGTCTTGGGGTGAATGGGATCCTGCGGCAAGCGGGCGTAGAAGCCAGCATTGTCAATGTCCTTACCGTCGAGTAGCTCCTCGTCACCCCAGAGGACATAGAGCGGTACGACACTGATGTGGTGTTCCTCGAGCAAATCGAGGGGAATATCGCAGGTGCTGTCGGTCATAATGGCTACATTGGTCATGGCTTCCTCCTCAGTCTACTCTTAATAGAACACCTTACCGGGGGAACCGATGCGGCGGCGGAGGGAGGTGCACCGAGAGGTTGAGGTGTCAGGCACTCACCTGAATGAGTTTAGACCGGGGATCGTCCGCGCGGGATGTCGAGCGGGAGACCAAGTGGTTGATCACAGAAGTGCCAGGCACCATCGGGGTATAGGGGTAGAGGGATGATACAGAGACTATCCGCCGAAGAATGCTTTGCGCGTCGGTCATCATGGGGTAGAATGAAACCCGGCCGGATCTACCAAGGATATAGATATTCGGAAGGGACAACGACATTGTGAGTAACGTTTGGATTGCTCTGGCACTGACTGTCTTCGCGGGAATGGCGACCGGGATCGGCAGCGGCATCGCTTTCTTCGCCAAGCGGACAAACTATCGGTTCCTCTCCGTTTCGACCGGCTTCTCCGCCGGCGTGATGATATACGTCTCCTTCGTAGAGATCCTTCTGAAGGGGCAGGATGCGCTGACGGCGGCGTATGGCGATAACCTAGGAGCCTGGGTCAATGCCGCCTCTTTCTTCGGCGGGATCGCGATCATCGGCCTGATCGACGGTTTGATCCCAGAAGCGGGGAATCCACACGAGCCGCATACGGAAGAAGCGAGGGCAGCACTGCACGAAGAGCCCAGTCCGGATTCTGGACTCGGGAGCACGGTCGCTCGTCCGCACCACGCTGCTCGCGACGTGGAGGCTGAGGAGGTCCGCCACGACGAACTGCTGCGCACGGGGCTGTTCGCGGCACTGGCCATCGCGATCCACAACTTCCCGGAGGGCCTGGCTACCTTCCTGGCGGCTCTGCAAGACCCGTCGGTCGGCGCGGCGATCGCTGTGGCGGTGGCGCTACACAACATACCGGAAGGGGTCAGCGTCTCGGTGCCGATCTACTATGCGACGGGACAGCGGAGCAAGGCGTTTCTCTACTCGGCGCTTAGCGGTATGTCCGAGCCGATCGGCGCGGCTATCGCCTACTTTGCGCTGCGCTTGCTGGTGGGCGGCGAAGGGGGTGTGATGCCTCCTCAGGTGACGGGCGTGCTCTTCGCCGGGGTGGCAGGAATTATGGTGTACATCAGCCTGGATGAGTTGCTGCCAACGAGCCGGGCCTACGGGAAGGGGCACGATAGTCTGTTTGGGCTGCTGGCCGGTATGGCGGTGATGGCGTTGAGTTTGTTGTTGATGCGTTAGGGGACAGGGATGATAAAGATCGGGACATCGGGGTGGATGTACGACCATTGGAAAGGGCCTTTCTATCCAGAGGATATGGGGTCCGACGACATGCTGCCGTTCTACGCCCAGACCTTCGACACGGTGGAGGTCAATAACACCTTCTATCAGCTCCCCAGCAAGGATAAGGTGAAGAGGTGGGCAGAGGACTCGCCCGGGGGGTTCCTTTTCGTCATCAAGGCGAACCGGTACATCACACATATGAAGAATCTGCTGGATCCTGAGGAGCCGGTCAACACATTGATGGAGCGCGTCGAGATCCTGGGAGAGAAGCTGGGACCGATCCTCTTCCAGCTACCGCCTCACTGGAACGTCAACGCGGAGAGGCTGGCCGATTTCCTGGAGGTTCTTCCGCCGGGGCCGCGTTACGTCTTTGAGTTCCGGGATGAGAGCTGGTACGTGGACGTGGTTTACCGCCTCCTGGAGGAGCGAGAGGCCGCCTTTTGCATCCACGATCACCGCGATGCTCCGTCGCCGGAGGAGGTGACGAGCGACTTCATCTACCTCCGCTTCCACGGCCCGACCGGGGACTACGGGGGGAAGTACCGGGAAGAGGACCTGCGCGATTGGGCGGAGAAGATTGGGGGTTGGCAGGAGGGTGACAGGGACGTGTACGCGTATTTCAACAACGACATGCGGGGGTATGCGGTGGAGAACGCGCGGGAGTTGCGGAGGTACGTGGCGCAGTAAGAAAAGGTAGCCGGGTACCAAACCCGGCCTACATCGGAAGCAGGTTGCGCAGGAAGACGCTGGGGAAACTGCGTCGGGCAGACAACCCAACCTACGTCACAGCGGGTATGATGGGCAACCTTGCGAAGGTCAGGGTCTGTCATCGGGCAGCAAGGAGCTTTGCATCATAGGATGCGCCTAGGGTGACGGCCCAAACGGAACCTTCGCAAGGTGTGCGGCACAAGATGTGCCGCACACCTTGGGCTAACAAGACTTAATCACAGTTGGGGCGAGTCGCCCTCGGTCGGTGGATCGAGGGGACAGACCTGATCGACAGTGATGCGCGTCGTGTTGTAGCCGTAAAACTGGAAGAAGACGGCCTGGTCTGGCTGCTGGGCGACGACGTCCTCCATGGCAGCACAGGCCTCTACGATGTCGCCGGTGTCGCGGTAGACCTCAAGGAGACGCTCGGCAGCGTCGGTGTAGACGTTGGGCTCCACAAAGTCGTACCCCAGGGCCTGGTCCAGGATGGCCTCCATCGCCTCGACATCGTCGCGGTGGGCGTAACCGAGCATCGCCTCGACGGCGGCGTAGCTAACGATGCGCCGCCTATCGACCTCCTCCACCGGCACCATCGAGTCCTCGAAGTCCGGATTGTTCACCGCCTGCATAGCCAGCTCCAGAGCACGATCCCGGTTGTCCTCCTCCAGGGCCGTGTTGGCGTCCAGCATCAGGTAGTAGGGATGGTCCGACGGGTCGGGGATGTCCTGGACGAGGCGGTAAGCGCCGTCCTGCCAATCGAAGATCAAGGTGTGCTGGCGCTGTAGACCGGCGCCGACGGATCCAAACGTTCCGCCATGCAAGGTGAACTCGAGGACGCCGTCGTCGTCGCGATCCTCTACGGTTAGTTCGGTATAGGCCTGGCTGATAGGATCTGCGGCCAAGTCGTGCCAGGCGGTGCCGTCCCAACGTCCGACGGTGAGCCCGGTGAAGCAGGTATGGGCTCCACACCAGCGCTGCTGGACGAGGACCTCGGTCTCACCATCAGCGTTGATGTCCTCGATGCGCCGGAGCACCGGGCTCTGCACCTGGATCTCAAAAGGCGGTGCGCCGCGGATGACGACCTTTGGCTTGAAGAGCTCCCCGTCGATCTCGAAGAGGACGAGATAAGCAGGACAGAAGGTTACCCCGCAGCCACGCTCGGGCACCGGGAGGCTCATGAGCCACTCATCGGCAGCATCGCCGTCGAGGTCGGCCGGCTCGGCCCAGACAAAGGACGCCAGATCGCCCTGCCCCTCCCCGGAGGGCATCGCCCAGGTGATGAGAAGATCAAGGACGTCCTGAACATTCTGCTGGCTGTTGAGCATCGCCGTTACCAACTCCACGTAGTCGCGCACCCAGACGTCGGCATCCTCAGGGCCGGGATCGGGAGGCGGAGGGGGTGTGGGATGGAAGTCGGGGGGCGGGGGCGTGATGGGGCTCTGGGGGACCAGGGCCTCTGCCGGTGGCGTGGGCTCGGATGTTGCGGTAGCGGTCGGGGTCGGTGGGATCGGGCTCGGGGTGTCTGTCGGCGGTTGGGTCGGCGTCGGAGGCACGGGCGTCTGAGTCGGGGTTGGCGGGGCGGG
>Ga0207752_1001332_pt1 | contig 11400 bp, 9 predicted proteins | sample Pon2CUnioCityCA_6_FD_187272 | JGI IMG/M metagenome (GOLD analysis project Ga0207752, IMG submission 187272) | Marine sediment microbial community from Union City, CA, USA - Pond 2C Sediment 2 (SPAdes) | ecosystem: Environmental > Aquatic > Marine > Intertidal zone > Salt pond sediment ... | reverse complement strand
CTCTCCGTCCTGCACGCCATCCGACGCAGCCATCCTGAAGAAGCCGTGCTCTATTTGGCCGACCAGGCGCACGTCCCTTATGGTCCCCGGCCGCGGGAAGAAGTGCGCCGCTTCTCGCAGGAGATCACCCGCTATCTGCTCTCATTAGGGGCAAAGCTGATCGTAGTGGCTTGCAACACGGCCTCTGCGGCGGCTCTGGAATACCTGCGCCAAACCTTCCCGGACACCCCCTTCGTGGGTATGGAACCGGCAGTCAAACCGGCTGCAGAACGCACGCAAACCGGCCAGGTGGGCGTGCTGGCGACACCAGCCACCTTCCAGGGGGAACTTTACGCCTCCGTGATAGAACGTTTCGCTTCTGGCGTAGAAGTTTTGCAGCACACCTGCCCCGGCCTGGTTGAACAAATTGAAGCGGGGAGACTGGATGGGGTCAAGACGCGCGACATCCTGGAAAAAGCCCTGCAACCTATGCTCGCGCAAGGCATCGACACGGTAGTGCTGGGATGCACCCACTACCCCTTCGTCATTCCATTGATCCGAGAAATTGCCGGCCCGCAGGTGCGCGTCATCGATCCGGCCCCGGCAGTCGCCCGGCAGGTCGGGCGCCTGCTGGAGGCCCACCATCTGCATGCCAGCCCTGGAGCAGATCGCACGCCCGCGCCAGTTTGCTTCTTGACCAGCGCAGACCCCGCGCGGCTGCAAGCGCGGTTGCCTCATTTGTGGGGAGAACCAGCACAGGTCAAAGGGGTACAATGGAAGTCAGGCAAGTTGCCACCCTACTAACCGGCCCTTCGCCGGTTTCGGACAAATTGATAAAGATAAATTTAAAAATCTGAAAAGGAATTTCTATCCGCGCACCTCAAGCCGAGTTTCTGCGGTGTGATTTGCAAAGCCTCAAAATTCTGAAAGGTGAGATCGCGGAAGCCCAGCGCGAGCTCGTCTTGCAAGCGAAAGAAAAGGCCGGCGTAGCTCTCGGACACGCGTGCAGACCAATCCAACCCAAGCCGCCGGTTGACGGCCTGGATCGTATCGGGATCAGGCCCCTCAATCTCGGAAAAGTCCCCATAGGGAAGCTCATCCAGGGTGACGTGTGTCCCGCCAAGCTCGTATTCCGCCCGGTACTTTTCATACTGCATGGAAACCTGGTAGCCCAAAGCCGCCAGGAAGGCCCTGGCGGCTTCAAAATCACTCACAGAGAATTCGATCTCCTGGCGCACGCGGACGCCCTGCTGGGTTTCGCTCGGGCCTTTGTAAGTCAGTCGGGATCGCCGGTCTCGCCGAAGCCGCAATACTTGGTGGGCGCGGGTCATCTGGCCGTCCGGCGTATCGAAGCGTAAGTTAAGCTCGTAAGTGCGCGGTTGAACCTGCCTCGCCCCTGCTTGGGTCAAGCGCGCTCTCAGGGCCTCGATATCGGAAATGTAAAATTTTACTTCCAGTTCCTGGTCTGAAGCCACGCGTATGCCTATCTGTCCAACTGTCCTTCACTCAACACTCAACAGAGTCTGGCGCTGATCCACGCTGTCGCCTTTTGCGACTCGCACCCGGGAGATGACTCCTCCGCGAGGCGCCTTGAGCTCATTCTGCATCTTCATCGATTCTAAAATCACCAGCACATCGCCCTTCGCAACCGCTTGTCCCTCCTCGACTGAAACGGCGACCACCAATCCCGGCATGGGCGCCTTGAGGTGAAATTCGCCCCGCTGGGCGACGGCGCCCCCGGAAGCAGCTCGCAGACGCTTCTCGCGCTCATCCTCCACCGTGGTTGGGAAGAGCCGCCCGTGTAGCAGCACTTGCCAGCCTTCATCGTCTGGATAGACGTAGGCTTCATAAGAATTTCCATCCACGATCATGGAATAGACCGGCTGGTCACCGATGGGGTTGAAATCAACGGCGTAGGTAACGCCATCGACGACCACGTGGTCATCATCAACGATTTCCACCGCAAATTCACGTCCAACAATGGTAGTGATATATTTCATCTCGAACCTCGCGAAGCGGTCTTTTTCAGCGGTTAGCGCTGCATGCGTTCCCAGCGGCTGATCCACTTCCAATTACTGGTATCACGCTCGTTGCGCTGGATGACATGCGCGGCGCGTTGGGTTTGCTTATGGGCAACCAGGGTCGCAAAAATGGCTGCGATATCACTGCGATCCGCCACACCTTCTTCAGCGGCGTCCATCGAGAAGCGCTCCTCGACAAAACGGGTGTCGTACTGGCCTCCCATAAAGCGGTGCGAATCCATCAGGTTCTGGTGGAAGGGAATATTGGTGCGCACGCCGACGATCTTATACTCTTCCAGCGCCCGGCGCATGCGCAGGATCGATTCCGCCCGCGTTTCCCCCCACACGATCAGCTTTGAAATCAACGAATCGTAGTAAGGAGATATTTCGAAACCAGGATACACTCCGGTATCCACCCGTACACCTGGTCCGGTGGGCAGCAGGCTGTGCGTGATACGACCTGTCGAAGGCAAAAAATTATTGTACGGGTCTTCAGCGTTGATCCGGCATTCGATGGCCCAACCGTTCTGGACCACATTTTCCTGGGAGTAACGCATCTGGCGCCCACGCGCGATGCGAATTTGCTCCTTGACGATGTCCACACCAGTGACCATCTCGGTTACCGGATGTTCGACCTGCAGGCGGGTATTCATTTCCAGAAAATAAAAGTTCTTATCCTTGTCGACCAGGAATTCGATGGTGCCGGCGTTGGCGTATTCCACTGCCTGCGCCGCCCGAACCGCCACGTCTCCCATGCGCTGGCGCAATTCCTCGTCGTCTCCGACGAATGGGGAAGGTGATTCCTCCAGTAATTTCTGGTGACGCCGCTGCAAAGAACACTCGCGTTCCCCTAGATGGATGACGTTGCCATGCATATCGGCAAGAATCTGGATTTCGATGTGGCGGGCGTCTTCGAGCAGCTTTTCCAAATAGACGTTCCCATCGCCGAAAGAAGCCTCTGCCTCTCTCCGGGCGGCTTGCAGCAGGTCAGGCATATCCTGCGGGTCGAGCACCTCGCGCATGCCCTTGCCACCGCCGCCGGCGGTGGCCTTGATCAATAAGGGGAAACCGATCGCCTGGCCAAGTGCCAAGAGTTCTTCATCCCGCAAGGCCCCCTCCCCTTCCGTTCCGGGCACTACCGGCACCCCGGCAGATGATACCGTGGCACGCGCCACAGCTTTGTCGCCCATGGCGGCGATAGCGGAGGGTTTCGGCCCGATAAAGGCGATCCCTTCGTCGATACAGGCCTGGGCGAAATCCGCCCGTTCGGCCAGAAAACCATACCCCGGGTGTATCGCCCCAGCGCCGCTCTTTTTGGCAATCTCGATGATCTTATCGCCTCTCAAATAGGACTCTCGTGCAGGCGCCGGGCCAAGGTAATAAGCCTGATCGGCATAACGCACATGCAGCGCCTGGCGATCGGCCTCGGAGTAAACCGCCACAGTTTGCATCCCCAATTCCCGGCAAGCCCGGATAATACGGACTGCTATTTCACCTCGATTAGCGACCAAAACCTTGTTAAACATCGCCTTTCCTCTCGATTTCCGGTTCGATCCACGCTTTACATTATCGGTCTGTGGACTGCATCCGGTTTTCTTTCCCTTTTATATTCTCATTCAAGAAACCAATCAGACGCTGGTTGAATTCTTGTGGAGCTTCCTGGGGCAGCATATGACCGGCGCCTGGCTCCAGCCACAACTCGGACTGTGGGATGGCCTCGGCAATATCGCGCGCATGCTGTGGGGTGGCATGCTCATCCTCAAAACCTTGAACGACCAACACCGGGCACTCAATGCGCTTCAACACCGGGCGCATATCCCAATTCTTATTTTCGGGTTTGGAGGTCCAACCGCCGAACCAATTGTAGAATACCCGCTCGGTTTTATCTCCATGTAAACGGTGCAGCCCCTGCCGGAAGCGTTTCTGATTTTCGTAGGCACTGCGCACGCCTACGATCCCGGGTTGCATCTTCGGTTCAACATAGATGTGCGCAGCCACCACGACCATGCTGTCCACTAACTCGGTATAACGGGCAGCGAAATACAAAGCGATCGTGCCACCATCGCTGTGCCCGACCAGAGAAAACCGCTCCACGTCGAATTCGTCCAGCAGATCTTTCAAATCTTCCAGATCATCCGGGAAAAAAGGCATCGACAGCTCCTGGCGGGCATCCGACTTGCCGTAACCCCAACGATCGTAGACGAGCGTGCGGTATCCAGCCTGCACCAAGGCTGGGACTTGTTCGCTCCAGGATGGGACGGCTCCAAGCCCGTGGTGCAGCAGCACCACCAAGGGGGCGTTTTGCGGGCCCGAGTTTTCAACGTAAAGCTGGTGGCCGTTTATAAGCATGGTTTTGCCGGTGGTGGATGGCATGATTCAATCGATGGACCGGGGGCCCTTACAGCGGGATGCAACTGTGTTTTTTGGGTGGGTTGGAGTCACGCTTATTGTTGAGCATTTCCAAAGCGTTGATCAGGCGCGGCCGAGTTTCGCGCGGCTCAATCACATCGTCCAGGTAGCCTCGAGAGGCTGCGATGTACGGATTAGCGAACTTACCCCGATATTCTTCTACCAGCTCGGATCTACGCCTGGCGGGGTCTTCGCTTTTAGCCAGCTCCTTACGAAAAATGATATTGACTGCGCCTTCCGGACCCATCACAGCGATTTCCGCCGAGGGCCAGCCCAGGTTAATATCACCGCGGATGTGTTTGCTGCTCATCACGTCATAAGCGCCGCCATAGGCCTTGCGAGTGACTACAGTCAACTTTGGCACGGTCGTTTCGCAGTAAGCGTAAAGCAGTTTAGCTCCAGACCGGATGATTCCGCCGTGCTCCTGGTCTGTACCGGGCAAGAATCCGGGTACATCCACAAAGGTGAGCAAAGGGATATTAAAGGCATCGCAAAAGCGCACAAAACGGGCGGCTTTCTCAGAAGATTTGATATCGAGAACGCCAGCCAACACCGCCGGCTGATTGGCGATAATGCCGATGCTATGCCCACCCAAACGGGCGAAGCCGACCACGATATTGGCAGCGTAATTCTCGTGGATTTCATAAAACTGGCCGTCGTCCACCACCATGCGGATGATATCTTTCATATTGTAAGGCTTGCTGGGATCATCCGGAATGATATGGTCGAGGGCTTCTTCCATGCGCAGCGGATCATCGCCGTTCTTCACATAGGCCGGATCTTCCATGTTGTTCTGCGGCAGGAAGGAAAGCAATTTGCGGATTAAGTAAAGCGTATCGGCCTCGCTATCTGCTGCCACGTGGCACACACCAGACATCTCAGAGTGCACGCTGGCGCCTCCCAGGTCCTCAAAGGAAACCTCCTCGTGCGTAACCGACTTGACCACTTCCGGACCGGTGACGAACATATAGGAGGAGTTGCGCACCATGAAGATAAAATCCGTCAGCGCAGGTGAGTACACCGCGCCGCCGGCGCAGGGTCCCATAATGGCGCTGATCTGCGGGATCACCCCTGAGGCCAGGGTATTGCGTAAGAAGATATCTGCATACCCACCCAAAGAGTCGACCCCCTCCTGAATGCGTGCGCCGCCCGAATCGTTCAATCCGATGATTGGAGCGCCGTTTTTCAAAGCCATGTCCATGACCTTGCAGATTTTCTCTGCGTGCGCTTCTCCCAGGCTGCCGCCGAAGACGGTAAAGTCCTGAGAAAATACGTACACCAGGCGGTCGTCGATGGTCCCCCAACCGGTCACAACACTGTCGCCTAGAAATTTCTGCTTATCGAGGCCAAAATCGTTCGTACGGTGGAGTACGAAGGGGTCCAGTTCACGAAAGGAACCCTTATCCAATAAAAGGTCCAGCCGCTCTCTGGCGGTTAATCGGCCGCGATTATGTTGGGCTTCAATTCTCTCCGGACCGCCACCCTGGCGGCCCTGGGCTTTTATTTCACGCAGTTCTTGTATTTTCGCTTCATCGCTCATACAGGTCTCCGAAAGAATGATTTCACTTTTGACCGGGATAAGATCCAAAAAACCAGCCCCAAAGTCAACACGGTCACACCAATATAAAAAGAGGTTTTAAAACGCCAGGTGGCCGGATTCTCGAACAGCAAACGGTCAAGCCAATGATAAAAGAAAAAAACCAGGCTTCCCCAGCGGGCCAACCCAGGCGCCCATGGCTGGCCCAACCACAAGCCTACAAACAGGACCAACCCGGCCAATCCCCAAACCAGGCCACTGACTGCCAGATAGACGGGCGAAACAGGCAGCAAGGCTCGCAAGAAATCCCATTGAAGTAAGCTCTGGATCAGGCGCACGATATTGAGCCCCGCCAGGATTAACACCACACCAGCCAAGAGGGTTACGCTTTTGGGACGGCTTGGCTTTTCATCCGCCTCCGGCGATGGTCGCTGTCCACCGGGCGAGCCGGCGCTCACGGAATCTCCAGGGTGATTTTTCCTAACTGTTCCCCGTGCTCCAAGCGTTCGTGAGCCGCTTTAGCCTCCCATAACGGGAAGGAGCGATCCATGACCGGATTCAGTTTACCCGAGAAGACCAAATCCATAACCGTTGAAAAATCCCTGTCCGTCCCCATAGTCGAGCCCAGGATCGAGAGGTGCTTGCCAAAAATATAGCGATTGTCAATCTCGAACTTTGGCCCACCCGTGTTTCCCACTGTAAGGATGCGGCCGCCTCTTTTAGCCGTGCGAAAACTCAAGGGGAAAGTAGCGCCGACGTTGTCCACGACTACATCCACACCCTGCTTGCCGGACAACAGATAAACGGTTTTAGACCAGTCTTCCTCCTTGGAGCGATCGATTAGAAAATCCGCTCCCAGCGATTCGGCCAACGCCAGTTTTTCTGCGTTCGATCCCAGCGCATAGACCCTCGCGCCGGCCAGCTTGGCAATCTGGATGCTGGCCGAATTTACCCCGCCGGAAGATCCGACCACCAACACGCTCTCCCCAGGTCGCAACGCTCCGCGAGTAATCAAGGAGTGCCAGGCGGTGTGATACGCCAGCGCCGCCGCGGCGGCCGTCCGGTCGTCAAAACCTTCCGGGATTGGATAGAGGTTGCTGGCCGGAACAACTACGTATTGGGCGTATGTGCCGCGGCGGGTTTCTCCCAATAGCTCCCAGTTCTTACAACGGTTCTGCTGGCCAGCGATACAGTATTCACAATGACCGCAACTGATGTTGGAGTTTATCACTACTCGCTCACCGGGCGACCAGCCTTCCACACCTGTGCCCAGGGCAGCCACCTCTCCGGCGCCATCCGCGCCGGGAATATGCGGGTACTCCAATTTTATTCCAGGCCAACCGGCGCGTGCCCATAAGTCCAAGCGGTTGAGCCCCGCTGCTTTCAAGCGCACCAGAACTTGGCCTGGACCGGGCTCAGGGGTCGCAAAATCTCCGTATTGCAGAACCTCCGGTTCGCCGTGTTCGTAAAAAAGAACAGCTTTCATGCTAACTCCCCAGTGATATTGACTTCACTGCAGTTCGATTTGCCAGATATGTACGTGTCCCAGCTCTGACTGGTGCAGGTCCCGGACCTCTAAATGTAGGCGGTTGGCGTTAATGTTCTTGCCAAAAGAAAGGACCGCCTGCGGTTCGGTAACACTGCCCTGAAAATCCGCTTCATATTTTACCGGCTCCAGATTTGGCGACTCATAAAGCAGGGCCGTCAGGTGGGCTTGCGTGCTGCCGAGGATCACCGACAAACCCGCTACCGGGCGCGGCTGGACAAATTCCATCTCAACGACAAACGGATTGGCTTCCAAGGTGCGCGCCAGCGTATTCGGGTCCCCATCCAACAGATGTGCGGGCTCGCCGATATCAAGCATTGGAAAGCGCACCAGGACTGCCTGGCCTTGGTATGCCAAATATGCCTCTTGTAGCTGGCTGCGCTGCCGGCGCTCGGCAGCCAAGAGCTCATCGATATTAGAAACGTATTGCATGCGCACAAAATAGAACCCGGGCTGTTTATTTGGATAGGGCAACGTCTGTTCCACCTGAACCTGGGTGAATTTATCGCTCTCCAACGCTTTTTGATATTCGTCGGGGATCATTACAAACAGGCTATCCTCATCCAGAGGTTTGCGCTGGAACATATAACCTTCGACGCTGTCGATTTCGACCGGCAACGGATCATCCAGGAAGAAGCGGGCCACGACATCCGCGCCGTTGGTCCACTGTGGCGTTAGCACGATTTTGGTCGCGGGCTTTTGTTGGAGAACCTTTTTGATTGCAGGAAACAACTTTGTTGCTCCGTACTGCATCCCGCTCATACCGTAGTCTGTGAACCAGGTCGGGCCGTTGATCAGGGCGTCCTGAAACATGAACAAGTTGGTAAATGCCAGAATAGCAAAAGCGCTCAAGGAAAGCAAACCTGGCGAGAGACGCCAATTCTCCAGCCAGCGCAGTACCTGCGCCGCACCCAGTGCTGTCAGAATCGCCGCTGGGATCACGATACCCAGCGCCCGGGTGACGCCGAGTTGAACCGTAGCCGCTCCGGCCGGCGCCGCCAGCAGAGCGATCAAAATCGCCCGGTGCGCTGAAGATCGGATTGATCTTAGAGATACCCACAATCCAATGGCGAAGAAAGGCAAACTGGCTCGCCCCAAAAAACCATAGCCCTTCATGACGTGCCGTACCAGTTCGTCCTGCAAGGGGCTGAACCAGTAACTGGGGCTAAGCCCCCTGAAATATTCCGCCAGAAATCGGCTCAATTTCTGCGGCAGCGTGATTGGCTCCAGCCAATAAGAATCCACTGCTCGCAGACTGACGGCATTCGCCTCCGGGTGCGCATTGATAAAACGCAGGTAAGGCAGCGCCAGCAAGGCCAGAATCGCCGCCGCTCGCAGCCCATAAGCGCGCTGCTCCCAATGATAACCTAGATCGGATAACAGCAGCAATCCTCCGGTCATTATGACTACCAATTGGAAGGGGCTGTAGGCATAAAAAGCCAGGGCGCCAAAGATCAGCGCCAAATACAATTCACCTGGATTCTTATAGCGGTAGCGCAAATAGAAGACCAGGAACAACGCATACAATGCGACCGCTGCAGGGCTCTCGAACGCTGTTCGGGAATGCAAGAACCACACCGGCATCGCCGATAGGACCAGCACCCCTATCCACCAATAGCGCAGTTTGAAAACCTCCCGCAAGAGCACGGCTATGGCGACTGCCGCCGCCAGGGTCAACAGCGCGGATGTCGCCCGGCTTACGAATACAGATTTTCCGAACAATATATACGGCAACAGGTGCATGTAAACCGTAGTACCCAGGCGGTACTCTCCCCCGTTCACGAAAAATGCCGGCAGGAAGTCTCCCGCGTAGTTGTGGAAATTATCCCGCAGCAAATCCGCAGCCAGGAGCGTGTTCACGGCTTCATCGGTAAAAAAGTAAATCGGAAATCGCTCCAACCCCACCAGGCGGATGATCAAATAGAGTCCCACTGCCAGGCCGAATAATGTCTCCGGCAGGGCAAAGGGCCATGCGGGATTCAGGCGAGCAACTGTGCTAAGCCAGCGCCCTCTCAAACCTTCCGGGCGCCTGTGTGCCAGGCACACCGCATCCGAGGTTGGGACGGAGGACAGCGGAAGACTGACTTTTACCCTCCTGCGGCCCATACCCGGTTTCGAGCCTTCGTCCGAGTCGCCGTATACTGCGTAGGCGGAGCCGGTATCTTCCCCTTCCACCCGATCTTCCCGTTCAGCTACTCCCCTGTCCGGACCGGGTGACGGTAATAGCTCCAGCGTAACCCTCAGACACGTATCCGGTGGTAAATCCGCCGAGATATCGATATGCGCCAGGTCGGAATCCCCGGGAGAAACCGCCTGCTTCTCTTGGGGATCGCTTTCAGGCACAATTCCGTTATTCTCTTGAAGCGGTTGTTCTGCCGCCATGGGTGGATTCAGACGCCGGGAGGCTGGCTATGCTTATTTCAATCCGGTTTCGAGACGGGAAATCACCAGGCGCTGGATTTCACTGGTGCCTTCGTAAATTTCCGTGATCTTGGCATCTCGGAAGTAACGTTCTACCGGTAGCTCCTTACTGTATCCCATGCCACCATGAATCTGGACCGCAGCATGGGCGACAAACATGGCCGTCTCAGATGAAAACAACTTAGCCATCGAAGATTCCAATGTGAAACGCTGGCCGCTTTTCTTTGATTTTTCTTTGGCTAGCGCGGCGTTGTAGGTCAACAATCGCGAGGCTTCAATGCGCGTCTTCATATCGGCGAGTTGAAAAGCCACGCCCTGAAACTCGCCGATCGCCTGCCCAAACGCTTCACGCTCACGTGCATAATTCAGGCTGGCTTCGTAAGCCGCTTCCGCAATTCCCAACGCCTGGGAGGCGATACCGATCCGGCCAGCGTCGAGCACGGTCATGGCGATCTTGAAACCCTGGCCTTCTTCACCCAAACGATTCTGCACCGGCGCACGGTAATCTTCGAATAAGAGTTCGCTGGTAGCGGAGGCGCGGATGCCTAATTTAGGCTCTTTCTTGCCCACACTAAAGCCGGGTTCATGGGTATCGATGATAAAGGCTGTGATACCGTGGTGCTTTTTCTCCGGGTCGGTCATGGTGAAAAGCAAGACGTAATCCGCCACCGGCCCGCTGGTGACCCACGATTTGCGCCCGTTGATTACGTAGTGGTCGCCATCGCGCACCGCCCGGCTGCGCATCGTACCGGCATCCGAACCGGACATCGGTTCGGTAAGGGAATAGGCGCCGATGGCCTCTCCGGAGGCCACAGCTCTTAAAGCGGTATTCTTCTGCTGCTCATTAGCAAAAAGGAGCAAAGCGTAACAAAATAAGGAGTTATTGACCGACATAATCGCCCCGTGCGAGGCATCCGCCTTACTGATCTCCTCCAAGGCCAGGACATAGGCCAGTGTATCCATGCCCGCACCGCCATATTGCTCCGGGACTTCGATGCCCATGAATCCCATCTCCCCCATCTTACGGATCGTCTTATGAGGAAAATCTCCGCTCTCGTCAAACTCTGCCGCGATTGGGGCGATTTCATTTTGAGCAAAATCGCGGGCGGCCTGACGGATCATCTTGTGTTCATCGGTCAGCGGAAATAAGCCATCACTTGTCATTAGCTCCTCCATTGCGAATTGTTATTTAACTGCCGTCATTATAGCATGCCTGATGGGCACTGGTTAACCTGCAACGGACCCTCATCAGATGGGAACCCTATTCTCCGGGCTGGCAACCTGGCTGGTATTGAGTGATAGAATACAGGCAGGAATCTTCGAAATAACCACTGAGAAATGAGGCAATTTCCGTTATGAGTGATGAAATTACACCTGAAATTTTTGACCATATGGTAGATCTGGCGGCCTTAGAACTTCCTCCGGAAGAGGCGCAATACCTGCGCCGGCAGTTAAACAACCAGCTCAAGGCAATTCACGAATTGGAG
>Ga0207752_1001331_pt1 | contig 11407 bp, 6 predicted proteins | sample Pon2CUnioCityCA_6_FD_187272 | JGI IMG/M metagenome (GOLD analysis project Ga0207752, IMG submission 187272) | Marine sediment microbial community from Union City, CA, USA - Pond 2C Sediment 2 (SPAdes) | ecosystem: Environmental > Aquatic > Marine > Intertidal zone > Salt pond sediment ... | reverse complement strand
CGGCTCGTACAATACCGCCGGCTGGGACGACCTGTCCAAACCTTACAACTGGAACACATGGGCCGCCGCCTGCCGGGCAGGCAATCCCGAATGCATCCTGGCGTTCAATCCGGGGACCCGGCTTGACAAAGCGTTCTCCGCCCTGACCGACCAGCAGGACTATACCGCCGGTGAGCAGAACAAATTCCGGGCCACGCCGGATACGAATCCGGCACCGAACGGCGTGCAATGGCATATCCTTTCGTTCCTCGGCACCCGCTGGGCGGCAAAAGACGGCCCTACAAACAGCGACCAATATATGATTGATTATGTACGAAATGTCAACTCGCTCGGCGGCACGGTTTCAATCGACGCCAATGTATCCGCCGACGGCACTTTTTATGAGCCACACCTCAAGCAGCTAATCGCTATCGGAAAGGGTATAAACAGATGACAAACAGCAGCCTTATTCCCAGGATATATCGTAGGATGGGCGCCGCCCACCAGCTTCGAGTTTGGTGTGCAGTGCACACCCTGCTTTTTTTCATGACCGCTCAGGCAGTTCTTGCCGGCACATCCGGCGTTTTCAATGTGCGGGACTATGGGGCGGCAGGTAACGGCAAGACACTCGATACGCCCGCCATAAACAAGGCTATTGAAGCATGCGCTGCGGCAGGAGGCGGTCAGGTCCTTCTGCCGCCCGGTAAATATCTCTCCGGCACGGTGCATTTCAAGAGCCACGTGACACTTTTTCTCGAAGCTGGCGCTGTGCTCATTGGGACTCCAAACCTCGATAAGTACCAGCGACCCGAGATTCCAGAATTCATGCCGGAAGCCAAATGGGGCAAGTGGCACAGGGCGCTGATTCTCGGCGACGGGCTGGAGGATATAGCGATTGCCGGACTGGGAATTATCGACGGCAACAAAGTCTTCGATCCGACCGGCGAGGAGCACATGCGCGGCCCGCATACCTTCGTTTTCGTCGATTGTCAAAAAGTTACTGTTCGTGATGTTTCCTTCGTGGACTCGGCCAACTATGCTATCTTCTTCCAGATAAGTGACGAGGTGGAGATTCGCAATGTCAAATTTACCGGCGGCTGGGACGGTGTGCATTTCCGAGGGGCGCCGAATCGGCCCTGCCGGGACGTCAGCATTACCGGCTGCCAGTTCTTTACAGGAGACGACTCCATTGCCGGACGCTATTGGGAAAATACACTGATCTCCGATTGCATCATTAATTCCTCGTGCAACGGCATCCGATTAATCGGCCCGGCCACGCACCTGATCATTCACGATTGTCTTTTTTACGGCCCCGGCGTTCACCCTCATCGAACGTCAGATCGCCGTAATATGCTTGCCGGCATCAACCTGCAGCCGGGCGGCTGGGACGCCACCGAAGGCCCGCTCGATGATATAATGATATCGGACATCACGATGCACAACGTAGCGACGCCATTTCACTTTACACTGAAATCCGGCAATACAGCCGGAAACATCGTTGTCAACCGGGTGACTGCCACAGGCGTATATCGTGCCGCATCAGCGGTTGAAAGCTGGGCAGAAACAAAATTTACGAACGTGGTCTTCAGAGATGTAACTATCGAATACAAAGGCGGCGGCACGCTCGAAGATGCGCGCATGAGCGTCAAATCGCCCGGCGTAGATGCAAGGCCCCTGCCGGCCTGGGGATTCCATGCCCGGAACGTCGAAAATTTGCAGTTCGACAACGTCCGGCTGCGATTTGAGAAAAAAGACTTGCGGCCTGTGCTGATATGTACGGGCGTGGATCGATTAATGCTCGAAGAGTTCAAATTTCCACTATTGCCCAGGGCACCGGAGAAAATGGTTTTAAACGACACGGTTAATGTGCAATTACACGATGTTGATTTTTCAATGATTAATCCCCGCTGCACCGAACTGAAGCTGGTAACGAATGAGACCACCGGCGTGATCACAGCAGGCAAGCCGTATCAGGCAAACATCGCAGTGGAAAACGGCAAGCAGGAAGGACTGGCAAAAATAGAGCTTGCCGTGGCCGGGCAAAAGAATATCTGCTGGTTGTGGCTGCGGGCCGGCGAGAAAAAAGATGTAATGTTCAAAAAACTTACCGCACCCTATGCCGGGACTTATGAGGTGCGTTGCGGGGATGTTACCAAAAGTCTGCGGGTTGAGCGCTGAACACTTATGCAGAGGCGGTTCATGGACCGTCCTCTTATTTTCTCCTGCGAGGACGGTAATTCCTCGAACGTCCTTTGCGCGACTTGCGAGGTCGCGAGATATTCTTCAGGTCAGGCTCGGTGCCCTGCCAGATGGGCTTGATATTGTTAGTCTTGATTATAGTCTTTAAGTTGCGCAGATCCTTTTTTGTGAACAAAGTTAAGGCGATGCCCTTTCGGCCCATTCTTGCGGTCCTGCCGGTGCGGTGCGTATAGGAGTCTTTGTCGGCGGGAAAGTCATAGTTAATAACATGACTTGCATGGGTGAAATCAAGTCCGCGGCTGGCGAGAGCGGTGGCGACCATTATCTTAATTTCAAGTTTACGAAAGCGGTTGAAAAGTGACGTTCGCCTGGACTGGTCGAGTCCTCCGTGAATTATTTCAGTGGAGGCGAGTTTCTTCTTGAGATGTTTATAGAGTTTTTCAGCACCGACTCTTGAATTGCAGAAGATTATAGCCTGTTTAGGGCGGGCTTTATTAATGTATTTGAGCAGAGATTCCAGCCGGTTTTTGTTGTTGACCTGTAAAAAATGATGCTGGAGATTTTGCGGTGCGGCCTGCTCCCTGCTCAGATCGATTATGAGCTGATCCCTCAAGTATTTTCTTGCCAGCCTCGAAATTGCTTCAGGCATCGTTGCTGAAAAAAGAAGGGTCTGATGCTTATGTATGAGACAGGAGATTATGAATTCGACGTCCGAGATAAATCCCATATTGAGCATTTCATCCGCTTCGTCGAGGACGAGTGTTCTGACGTTCGAGAGGCTAAGCCTTGTATTGCGGAGCAGGTCGATGAGCCTTCCCGGTGTGGCTACGAGAATCTCTACTCCGTGATTTAGCTTTGCCGTCTGGATTTGGATGGGAAAGCCTCCATATACGGCAGAGGGCGCGATGTCGGTTCGTCTTGCTATATCGGAGATTTCCCCGACATATTGCAGCGCCAGCTCACGAGTAGGCACGAGAATCAGGGCCTGGACGGCTTTAAAAGAAGGCTCGATCATCTGTACGATGGGAACGGCACAGGCGGCTGTTTTTCCCGAACCGGTTTCAGCCCGGGCGATAATGTCCCTGCCGGCCAGAATGTGGGGGAAGGTTTTTTCCTGGACGGGCGTCAAATCGACATATTGCATGTCTTTGAGCGCCTTTTGGATTTTGGGCTTTAAGTCAAGGTCTGTAAACTTCATTTCTCTAAGCCGGTCTCATTTTCTGAGAGCCCGGGTATTATTTTTCTTTCGGATCTTTCGTTTGGCCACTCTGTAAGTGAGCAAAGGTAGATTAGGTAAAGCAACAGCCAAATCACGCCCATTGAAAAGACCTATCCGCCTGGCTTTTTTTGCTATATGGATAATTTGATGCCAATCATAGAATTCCGAACGGATTCGATTCCGGATGTTTTTTAACTCCTTGCGCCCGTAACGGTCTGAAAACACCGGGCCGCCGATACGTTCGTAATAATATCCCGGCATACTCTCAACAACCTCCTTCAAGGGTGAAAACTTCTCGATGCGGAGTTTTTGAAAACTAATGGAATCGACCTTGATTTCCTTTGCGAACTTCGGAATATAAAGCATTTCTTCTTCTGTTTCACCAATGTTGCCGTAGATGAAGTAGCCGTGCAGAAAGAAGTTGTACTGAGTCAGAGTTTCAAAAGCATCCCGGATTTGTTGTTGGGTTATACCTTTGGAAAGCTGCTTTAGAATCCAATCGTGCGGTGATTCGATCCCAATAAGAAAAAGCCTGAAACCCGCCTTCTCCGCCTTATCGAGAATCTTGGGATACTTCGCCATATCAATTCTGGCCTGGACGGCGAAGGTCTTTTCAATTTTGTTCTCTATAATCAGATCGCAAAGCTCTTCGCTCCGTTTGGGATTGGTGAAGAAATTATCATCGCTGAACAGCACGAAATCGGCCTTAATTGTCTTCAATTCCTGTATAACCGAATCGAGAGGCCGTTCCGTGTAGCTTCTCTTCTGCCCGAGGGGATTAAGACTGAAAGTACAGAACTTGCACTTGAACGGACACCCTCTGGTCGTCAATATCGTATCGAACGTACACCTGCTGAGTCGAACGCCGTGCTGAGTCAAATGATAATCCTGTCTTCTCAGAGAACGGTCGGGGAAAGGAATACATGTAATGTCGGGCAAATCATGGATTTCATTATGGACAATCCGGCCGTCCTGACGATAAGAAAGACCACGAATGTCCTTGCATGGAACCCCGGTAACAATCTGACGGATAATATCTTCGCCCTCACCTCGTACGATCATGTCGATATTAGGACAACGCTCGAACAGGTACTCCACTTCAAGCGTCGCTTTGTAACCGCCGACAATCGTACAGATTTCCGGCGGCAGCTTGGATATGAACTCACAGACCTTCTTGAACTGAGCGTCCCATCGAATACTTATACACAATAAATCAATCCTGCTCCTGATAAACTTGCTAAGTATTTCTGGGTTACGACAGGCTCTTTCATATCGAAGATCAAGAAGGGTCACTTTGCCGACCAGGCCTTTTATGCTCGCTACAATATACTCAAGGCCGGTAGGAGGAAATATCCCCATCGCTGCGGTTGAATTCCCGAAATACGGATTCAGTGCTAAAACATGCTTAAACATTATCATCTGAGAATAATATCACAACAAAACTACAGTTGCAAGAGAATAAATGTTGTTTCCAAAAACTCATTTTCAAGAATAATCGACAGTAATGCTCTAAAAATATACGGGACCAATACCAACTCAAATCAGTATTGGTCTCGAATTGTCATATTTACTGTTTTAATTCGACAACAATGGTATTACCTGCTATGGAACATTTCTCGGCCGATAAAGCCGAATGTCATCGAAGTACATCTTACCCGAACCGCCCGGGATAGTTTGGTTGCCTTTGTTACCCAATCCGATGGCAATCCTGTCAACATTGGTTAAATTAATGCCCCGATCGGTAAATGCCTGCAGCGGGATAATCCACTCGGTCCAGGTATCAATCTGTGCCGCTGCCGGGTCATCGTGGTAGATAACAGCCGGAGCGCCGGTACTATTGGAGACCGCGACATATATCGGCTCCGGATCGTTACTTGCTACTCCTATATCCTGGTTCATCCACTGCTGGCCGACCATACCGGTAAAAGTAACGTTCGAGAATACGGCCTGGCAAGTCTGAGCGGCGTCATGGGCCGTCACCGCCAAACCTATATAGACATTCGCATTCATCTGGATGGTTGCATTCGTAGTATTCGGCATCTGCTGGAAGTTTATACCATCAGAGGAATGTGAAACGGTAAAGATACCTGAAAGGCTCCGCTCCAATTTAATCCAGTGCGGGGCCGTGATGCCCGTTTGCTGCCCTGCCGCTCCCAAATTATCACTACCGGCGGTTGGGCGATACTCGAATACAACACCCTGGCCGGGCGTTACAAAAGCCATAGCGTGCGCTGAGCCGGGGTCCAGAGTCTCACGGATCATCACACCGGCCTTGGCCCACTGGTTTGTATTTTGCACGCTCTCGACTTTTGCGACAATCGAGCCGGCACCGGTGAGTGTTTTGCAGGCAAAATGGAATTCATCCAAGGTGCCCGTGATATCTGCTCCCGAAGCGGTAATAGTATAAGTACCGGCCGGGGCCTCGATGAAGCTTCCTACGGAAGCAGGATAACCTCTGAACCACAGCGACAATTCTCCGACTCCCTCCTCCGTCCAGTCCCGCACATCCGTCAATGTCAGCTCAGCTTCGGAATAATTGTCATAGCCCTGCTTGTTGTTGGCATAAAAGAACGGCATCGAGTGGTCGCCCTCGTGAACGATAGTCTCTTCCGTATAAGAAGGCGTGGCTTCATCGCCTACCGCCGCTCCGGTACCGTTACCTTCATAGTACGGCGGAGTTGCCTCTGAACCGTAGCCAAGACCGTCGTGCCAAGCATACCAAATTTGATTTTCGTCGGCGTCATAATCCTCGAAATCATCGATGGTTAAGAAGTCGGCCGAAGTAAAGCTCCAAACATTGCCTGTCCACGGGCTGTCCGGATTTAGCTCGTTGACTTCATCGATACGCCAATAGTATGTGGTCTCCCAGGCGAGCTTGCCCGGCTCATAGCTCTCAACACCGAGAGCCTGGGGTCCCATATACTCAGGTGAGGCTATGGTGGCATTACGGACAGCTTGTTCATCCGTTCCGAAATATATCTCGTGTGAAGTTGCCTGGATTCCCGGTTTCCATGTAAGCGCAGGCGTTCTCTTGATACCCACGGTACCATCACCGGGATTAGGACCGTAGGCACTGACCGGCTCATACGGCGAAAGATAATCGCCGGCGATAATCGTTCGTTTCTCGAAACCGGGACCCTGCCAGGCTACCCGGCAGTGATCGCCGCCGGTACCTTCTACCCAGATGGCCATAACATAATATTTACCGCCGGCAGTCAACGAAACCGGCTCGGACACCTGTGTGGGAAATTTATTCCACTCGTTGGCGCCGGTCCAGCCGTCTACACTGGCAACCAGCACAGTATTTTCGGGATCGTCATTTGTACTCAGCCACAATTCACTGTCGTTATCGCTGGCAATCCAGAATGTATAATCCCCGGTTTGAGGCGGGTAAAGCCAGCCATAAATCCGGCCACCATAATTGTCCGCGTCAGGATCCCAGGCAAGCTCCGTTATAGACTGGGCAGAGTCCGGCTGGGCCGGATAACGAGTATCGCTCGTCAGATCGTTTACACTGCCGCCCGCGATGTCATCCCAAATTTCAAGCACAACAGTTCCTAATCCGGGCGGAGTCGTCTGAAAGCTCCAGACATCGCCTGTATGTGTTTCAATACCGTTATACTCGTCAACTCGCCAGTAATACGTCGTGTTATAATCAAGTGTTCCGGGAGCAAAACTCGCCACTGCAATCGAACCCATGTCCGTATCCGCCGTTCCGGCTTCAACGTCGGCATAACTTTCGCCGAAGTATACATTATGGACTTTCACGCCAATACCAGGAGCAAAGCTCAGAGTTGCATCCATTGCTACCAATCCGGCGCCATCAACAGGATTAGGATCATAAGCTTTCTTGGGCGAAATAAAGAAGCTCCATACGTCGCCTTTATGCTTGGTAACGCCGTCGGCCTCTACCTCGTCGATGCGCCAGTAGTAAGTTATTCCCGGAACAAGACCATCAGGATATGGGTAGGTAGGAAAACCGGCAATAAAAAACAATTCAGTCTGATTTTTCCAGAACGTATCGTTAGTTCCTTCATTGACGTCTGCAAAATTCTCACCTATGTACACATCGTGGGAAACCGCCCCATCTCCAGGTTCCCAGGAAAAGCTTGCCCAGAGTTCCCAGAGCGCATCGCCGTCTTCCGGCTGCGGCCAGCGGGCTTTTGGAAATACCGGAGTAATCCCTTCAGCAAGATCCTGTACCTGAACCTGTGACAAGGGATTGTTGAATATATAAACCTCGTCCAGGTCGCCGGAGAAGACTTCCGATGTCCCGCTTGTTCCGCCGTGAGTACTGCCTATACCCATAGAGGCGTCGGCCTTGTCATGTAGTGAAAATTCGCCGGACGCCAATTGCTCGCCGTTGAGATAAATTCTGGCGATGTCTCCGTCAAACGTAACGGCTACGTGTGCCCATGTGTTCACAAACGGATCCAATGTGCCGGCGGGAGCGGCTACTCCTTGACCATAATTCCTCATATGGATTCGACCATCTTGTCGAACCTCCAGGAACCACCGCAACGCGCCCGTTGCCGCCCATGTGTCTCGTTTGCCGATCAGGCCCATGTGATCACTTAGATTTTGTTCGCCGGACCATTTAACCCACATAGCAAGACTGAGCTGACCCGTTCCCTCCGAAGGGTCCCATGTTCCGATAGCCACCCTGCTGCCTGAATTGCCGTCAAAGTTGACCGCGCTGTCGCCGAAGTATCCAGGCTGAATCCATGTTGCGCCGTTCCTTAATGTCCCATGGTGTTCATTGCCGGAAGCATCTGTGGTAGTAGTGCCGCTCCCCTCATCCAGAGGGTAATAAGCAACCAGCTCAGCCAGAGCGGTATTCGCAGCCAATCCAAGAGCCAGAACAAAAGCAAGGCAACAAATCAAAGTTCTAAACATAATAATCCTCCATCCTTTCAATGCCCAATATGGGTGACTAATAATGAGATGAATGCCCGAAATTAGCCATAAAATCTCTTTCAGGTAGAGTTAAAATCTACTCTTGTACAATGATATATTTATACCAGATTAATCATGCTTCAGTCAAGAATAATCTTTGATGCTCAACTTTCAAAATAGACGCCGCCTTTCACCAGTGCTTCTCTTAAATCGCCGTATCTGAGTTCTCGTGTACCGCAGTTTTTGGCGGCACAGAGGGCTGCAGCCGTGCCGGACGCCTGGCCCTGGCCCATACAGCAGACGGTGTTTCTCGTAGACATGTGCGCTCTGTGGTCGGAAGTAATTAACATGCCGGACAAAAGCAGGTTTTCTATCCCCGCGGCGCATAACGCGCGGTACGGCAGGCCGTATGTACCGCCGTCCTTGATTTGATAGCGAGGCGCGCTGTCGTGGAATCCGTACACCATAACTTCATCATCGAAATGTCTGCCCTCGATAACATCTTCGTGCGAAATATCATAATCGCAGGCAATCAATCTGCCGCGGCGGATACAAATCTTGGGGCTTGTCCGGGCGATAAAAGCCTTCTCGCAGCCGGGGATAAACTCCCTGAACAGTTCAATGGCCCTGAACTGACGCTTTCTCAATTCCAGCTCCGCTCTCGCGACCGCATCCCGGTCGGTCGGGCTGACCGGCATCTTGAAGTTCAGCTTGATGAACATGAAATAATTGTCATGCACGGTTGTGGTAACCATTGACATTCCAATCTTGCCTGCTTCCTTACCGAAATCGCCGGGCAGCTTTGCCGCTGTGCCCTGGATTCGTACGATTTGGTCGTCTTTGCCGCTGCGCCGGCCCTTGGCAAGCTGGCTTATAGCATCGTGCTTTTCGAGAAAATCATGCAGCATCTCCAGGTTCACGTTGGCCACGCCGATGCTGTTGACAACCGGATAATCGTTCGGCTCGGTAAACTTTGCCCCGGCATAAGCCGCAAGGTCTCCGTATGCAGTGCAATCGACAAAAGATTTGGCATAAAAAGCCTCCCGGCCGGAGCGGCTTTCAACGATAACACCCCTAATCCTCGAGCCGTCCGTAATCGCTCCGGCAAGCAGTGTATTAACGCAAACAAAGACTCCAGCTTCATCGAGCATTTCGAAAGTAATGAGTTTGTACATTTCCGTATCGATGCACGTGCAGACCGAATCGTAATTATAGCCCTTTAACATCTCGGCGTGTCCCGACGTACCGCCGACTTTCAAAAGACGGTCGATTATCTCCTGCGGAATACCCCGAACCACCTGGCGCTTTTTCACGCCGTCAAATGCCTTCCACAGGTTATAGAAACTGTGAAGAGCTGTGCCGCCTTCGGTTACTGTTCCGCCGGGATAGCCTTTTACTTCTATCAATGCCGTCTTAGCCCCCTGCCGGGCCGCCGCCGTGGCCGCAACAACACCGGCCGTACCGGCCCCGGCAACAATAACATCGAATTTCCTTACAGGCAGTTTTTTAGCAGGCTCCTGGTAATAAGGTCCGGATTGATTCTTTGTTGCCGCTGCACCACCCATCGCAGCCCCGGCGTGAATTCCCGCCCCGACTATCAGCATGTGCTTGGAAAAATCTCGACGATTCATTCTTGTCTCCTTAATCTGTACCCATCCTGTAAAATGTTAATACGAGTTATTTTATCATAGTAACTATAGCACCGGCGCATCTAAGTCTCAAGCCTTTTGGCGGTCAATTTTCACATAAAACCATAAGCACTGAAAGCCTATAATAACCGGCAACTTCGTAAAAAATTTGAGAAATTGTGAAGAATTCAGGATTTCGGATTGAAATATAAGCCCCTGCTCCTGCAACCAACAGAGTTGGTTGAGCGTGCAGGGGCTCAAAAATAGCTTCAGGCATCCATGCCAACGGCCATTGATTGTCAAAATACCACGAGAATTCATAAATGTCTACTGTGGTGACTACGTATTTTTGCAGAATCTTTTCGCCGCATATAGCGCAGCTTGGTTTATCAAAGCGCCAAATCTAATCCAGCAAACACTTTTCAGGAATTTTGCTTCTATGCATAGATTTATTATACTTAAGTAAGGGGATGTTAAAATTATGAAGCAAAAAAATAAACTCCATAGTGTTACGTCATTTCTGGCAATTTGCGCAAGTGTTGTCTCTGCATGTATTTGTGTATTGTTATTGTCCGGAGATTATCACATGGCGCAGTTTAAGATGAATACTTACAACCGGGAGATCGAGGGATGGGAAGCCTGCCGTCGTACTAATCTCGAATATTACAAAGCAAACGAAAATGCGGTAAATAGCTGCCTGCTTAGCGTAGAAGAGGCGCGCGACAATTTTTGGGTGGGACTGTCGAAACCAAAAGTAGCGGGGATTTTCATCTTAGCGACTTTATTGAGCGCTTCAGCGGGGTACCTCGCCACCTGGATTGTTTTGTGGTTCGTAGGTTTCGGTATGTTCAAATTTATCAGGTTTTTTACGTTTTATCGGAAATTCTGTACAAACAAGGAGTTGCAAAACAAATACAACATGCACTCATTTGCAACAAAGTCATAAAAAATCTCGCCTCTGAACAACAAACAAAACACAAATCTTCGGATTAAATCTTTTGTTGCGGATTTCCGCAGCTACATCTCTATCTTTATACTGGTAGAATATACGCCGGAATCAAAAGGCTTTGTCAACAATTCTGCAAGCCCGGATTTTCTCCATTTTTGCGCTGTCTGAGCTTTCTGTTGACCTTCGAATGAGAAGATGTTATTAATTGACCGCATCTGAAGAACAATTATTGAAAGGTATCGCTATGAACATCGGAGTATTCTTATTGATCGAGCCGTTTGCAAGCGTAGAGAAACAACTGCAGCGCGCAAAGGAAATGGGATTTGACCATGCCGATATCACGGACACCAACGCCGGAGGCAGCATGCTGGGCACAGCGGGCTTTTCCCCGACGGTGAGCCTTGACGATAATCCCTTCGAGGTAAAGCGTCTTTTCGAAAAATATGGGATTACTCCTGCCACAGTTTGTGCGCACGCAGGATTGTTGGAACCGAGCAATCCCGGCGTATACGGCACTGCCGAGATAATGAAAGCCGT
>Ga0207752_1001330_pt1 | contig 11408 bp, 11 predicted proteins | sample Pon2CUnioCityCA_6_FD_187272 | JGI IMG/M metagenome (GOLD analysis project Ga0207752, IMG submission 187272) | Marine sediment microbial community from Union City, CA, USA - Pond 2C Sediment 2 (SPAdes) | ecosystem: Environmental > Aquatic > Marine > Intertidal zone > Salt pond sediment ... | reverse complement strand
CCCCAGCCCCATGATTTCCGGCACCAGAGCCAGGAGCACTCCGGCGGCAATCGCCGTGCCAATCACTCCGGCCACGTTGGGCCCCATAGCATGCATCAATAGGAAGTTGTCCGGGTCTTCCCTCTGTGCCTCCCGCTGACACACCCTGGCAGCCATGGGCACGGCCGATACTCCCGCCGCTCCGATGATGGGGTTGATCTTCTTCCCGGAGACCCGGTACATCACTTTACCGATAAGGACTCCGGCCGCCGTGGCACCTACGAAACCGACAATGCCCAAAAGGAATATCTTGATAGTTGACCATTGCAGGAATACCTCGGCCGTCATGGTAGCTCCAACGGTGATACCCAGTATGATCGTCACGATATTCATGAGTTCATTCTGGGCCGTCTGAGAAAGCCTCTCAGCTACTAGGCACTCCCTCAGTATGTTGCCAAAGGCGAACATGCCGATTAGAGGAGCTGCCCTCGGGACCAACACGCCTACTATTATGGCCATCGCCACGGGGAAAAGGACTTTCGTGGCCTTCGGGATCGCACGCGGAGCGTAAGGCATCCTCACCAACCTTTCCTCTTTGGTGGTAAGAAGCCTGATTATGGGCGGCTGGATTACCGGCACCAGAGCCATATAAGAGTAGGCCGCCACGGCCACCGCGCCAAGAATAATTGGCCCGCCGATTTCCTGCATCTTTGTGGCCAAGTAGATAGTCGTCGGCCCATCCGCCCCACCTACTATTCCGATAGCCGCCGCCCCTCGCAAATCGAACCCGAAGGCCACTGCACCTATAAGAGCTATGAAAACCCCCACCTGTGCAGCGGCACCCAGCAGTATGGTATAGGGGTAGTTTATCAGTGGGGCGAAATCCGTCATAGCGCCGAGACCGAAGAAGATCAGCAGTGGAACAACTTCTGTCTTCAGTAGGTATTCGTTGAAGTAGTATAGTAGCCCTCCCACCTGGCCCTCTTCCGCTTCTACAATCAGCTCACCCAGCGGAAGATTGGCCACCAGCACGCCGGTCCCGATGCCAATCAACAATAGGGGTTCGAACTTCTTGACGATGCCCAGATAGAGAAGTATCCCCCCGATAGCTATCATGGCTATCATTCGGGGATCGTCACCAATATCCTGAAAGCCCTCAAAGAGCTTCAGTAGACTATCCCAATCCATCCAAGCGTCTCCTGAACCCTATTCCAGTTCCATCAGAACGGTGCCGTGTACCACGCTTTGCCCCACAGTCACGCAGATCTTGCTCACCACACCGTCTCTGGCGGCCATGATATTGAGCTCCATCTTCATTGACTCCAGAGTGCAGACCTCCTCTCCCCGCTTCACGTTGTCGCCCGCCTTCACCTTCATCGCCAGCACCACGCCAGGCATGGGCGCCGTCACCATTCTGTCATCAGCAACCTGTGGAGCCTTTGTCGCCTTCACTGGCTCAGGGGCCTTTCGAGGACGCACCGGGGTTGGCTCCACGGCTATGGACGGCTTGGAGGGCGCAGCCACAGGTGATGGTGATACCGCCTGCTCCACCTGCACCAGAAGTAGCTCACCGTCCACCAGGACTTGGACGGGATCCTCCGACAAGTCCCCTACTTCAATATCGTAGGTCCTGGCATTGACAGTTATCTTGAAGATCTTCCCCATCGATGCCCCACCTTTCTTCTTGAGCGCATGAGTCGTTCTCTCCCTGCTCTGGCCCATGGGCTGGAACGTGTCGGCGGTACCGGTTTTTCCTTTGGTATCGGTCTGCCTGCTCCAGTCTCAGCCATAATTCGGGCCAGCGACACCGCTATGGCTGCTATTGCCTCCTTACCGGGACCTGGCTCCTTTGGGCCGCTCGGCTCTTCTTGCCCTCCGACCGGAGGTACCACCACCTTGGCCTCCGCCGTCTTCCCTGAAGTCAGCCTTGTAAGGATGATTATGGCTACCATCAGAGTAATCAACGACACAAAAACTACGAGGACGCCAACTACAGTTAGGATTGCGGCTTCTCTGAGATTCTCTGTCATGCTATTAGCCTGGTGTGGCCGCCAGTCAATCAGCCATCGATTTCAGGGCAATTGCCGTGTCTACTCTTCTGGGCTTGAACTCTTCCACCGGTGCTGATGGCCGACGTAACGTGAAGAGAGGAAACTGAGGAACCCGGGTTGAGAGAGCGGCTTGGTCCCACAGCAAGGAGGCGTTTCGTTGCCATACGCGTATGGATTCTACAGTTTTTCGTCTCACTTGGCAACGTAAACATGGAAGCGGTTACTGTCAACCGCCGGCCGGATTTCGTACCGGACCGTTGGATTCCGCCGTTCCTGGTGTACTAGGTAGAAATACCTACTCGCTCTTCAAAGTGTACGAAATTTCGGCAATGACAAACAGGCATAACGGCGCAAGTCGGAGCCGAACAGTAATGGTATGCTCAGTATCGGAGGTAAGAGCAGCAGCACCATCCCACAAGCTCCCTTCGGCTTCCCTTGACAATCCTGCTCTTGCCTCCACCCGACCACAAGGCTGGGTCAAGGAGGTGCGAATCATGGACTGGCAGATAATAGTAGCGTTGGTCGTATTTGTTCCGTTAATTCTTCTCCCGGTTGCTTTCGTTTGGTTCCTCAACTTTGGCGGCATATACGCGGCCAGACGGGCAGCAAAGAGAAAAGAGGTACAAGCCCGGGCAACGAAAGAGGCCGGCTAGAGCTTGGCTGGTGGGGTGTGCCTCAGGATGCACGTTACCTCACCATCGGAGCAGCAAGAAACTTGCTGCTGCAATCAGCTGAATCGCTTCGCCGGGATACTGAGATGACGGGGGTTGCAGTCGAAAGAAAATCAAAAGGGGGCAAGTCACCATCGGTGGGGTGCCCCCTTTGGCTTTGGGCGCAATCCCCAAACCCCTGGGAAAGGAGGAATCAGCAGTGGAACTGAACCGCAGGGATTTTCTGAAGCTGTCAGGCGCCAGCATGGTCGGCGCAGTGGTTCTCGCTTCGATCTCTGAGACCGGGCCAGCGGAGGCGGCCGCCCGTGAATTCCCTCTGGCGGATAGAGTCAAGGAAACCAGTACGATTTGTTGTTATTGCTCGGTTGGCTGTGGTGCCATCGTGACCACCTGGCAGGACGGAAACGGAGAGCATATCAAGATCGAAGGTGATCCCGACCACCCCATCAACCAGGGGTCACTTTGCCCTAAAGGCATGGCCATGTACCAGATCCACGAAGTTGACGGACAGGTCAATCCGCACAGGCTTACCAGGCCGCTGTACAGGGCTCCTGGAACCACCGGATTCGTGGAAAAGGACTGGGACTGGGCCTTGGGCGAAATCGCTGCCAGGGTGAAAAAACATCGTGACGAGAACCTCATCACCACCTACGAGGATGGCCGCATCGTGAATCGGAACGAAAGAATGGCCTCTCTTGGCGGTGGAGAGTTGGACAACGAAGAGTGCTATCTCCTCGTCAAGATGAATCGGGCCCTGGGGCTCGTCTACGTCGAACACTGTGCCCGGTTGTGACATTCCTCCACAGTTGCGGCTCTGGCAGAGTCGTTCGGTAGAGGGGCCATGACCAACCACTGGATTGATATCAGAAATTCCAACTGCATGCTGATCATAGGTTCAAACGCGGCTGAGAACCATCCCATTTCTTTCAAGTATGTACTTGAAGCCCAGGATCATGGAGCCAAATTGATTCATGTCGATCCACGCTATAGCCGCACTTCTTCCAAAGCCGATGTCTACGTCCGCATCAGGTCCGGCACGGACATCGCCTTCATGGGCGGCATGATATATCACATTCTCGAGGACATGCGGCTTCATCCGGAGAACTACAATACCGATTATGTCTCGCAATACACCAACGCCGCTTACATCGTCAATAGCGGCATAAAACTCCCGGGGGACGATGGCCAGAACGGTCTCTTCAGCCTCTGGGATGGCACCAAGTACGACACTACCACGTGGAAATACGCTGACCCCACCGCTCCGTCAGCAGAAGCCAGGCTGCTGACTACTGGCTGGAATGGGTGGACAAACCGGACCGCGGATGAGGAGACCGCCTGGGCCGAACTGGACGACTACTGTGTCCTCAAACTTCTGTGGAAGCATTACCGGCGCTATGACAAAGCCAGGGTATCGCAAATCACTGGCATTCCAGTCGATGAGTTGGAGAACGTCTACACTCAGTATGCCAGGACGGGTAAGAGGGGCCAGGCCGGCACCATCATGTATGCCATGGGCGCCACCCAGCATACCTATGGCACTCAGAATATACGGACATACTCCATCGTCCAGCTCCTATTGGCCAACATGGGAGTCGCCGGGGGAGGCATCAATGCCCTGCGGGGCACCTCCAATGTCCAGGGCTCCACCGACATGTGCCTCCTCTCGCACATTCTGCCCGGTTACCTCAAGGTGTCTACGGACAATGACTCCGACAAAACACTGGACGGCTATCTCACCAGAATAACGCCGGCGGCGGTCAAACCGCCGGCCGAACTGGCCGCCGACAACTCCGTCAACTGGTGGGCCAATACTCCGAAGTATTTCATAAGCCTCCTGAAGGCGTGGTGGCCGGACGTTGATCCGGAGACGAGCTATCACTATCTTCCGAAAGGAAAGGCTAGTGGTGTCAACTACACCCACGTTGCCCTTATCGAAGCCATGGGCCAGGGCAAGATAGACGGACTCTGGGTCTGGGGCCAGAACCCGGCGGCGGGCGGCCCCAATTCCAATGGAGCCCGTGAAGCCCTGAGTAAGCTCAAATGGCTGGTGGTTAGCGATGTATGGATGAACGAGACAGCCGAGTTCTGGAGAAGGCCGGGGGTCAATCCCAGCGATATCGATACGGAAGTGTTCGTCCTGCCGGCTGCCGGCTCCTTCGAGAAGGCCGGAACCATCTCCAACAGCGGCCGCTGGGTGCAGTGGCGCTACCGTGCTGTTATGCCTCCCGGCGAGGCCCTGCCGGATCTGGACATAATGAGCCGGCTCATGACCAGGATAAAGCACCTGTACCAGGAGGAAGGCGGCGCAGCCCCTGCGCCGATTCTTGAACTTGACTGGGCCTACGGTGACGAACCCACCGCAGAGATGGTCGCCAGGGAAATCAACGGCTATGCCCTGGAAGACTTCACCACATCCGGGAGGAGCTACCGGAAAGGTGAACTAATCGACAGTTTCGTTCATTTGCAGGGCAATGTCGGTGATCCCTCTTCCGCTAAGACCTCCTCTGGCAATTGGCTGTATTGCCACCAGTACGGCCCCTGGACCCCTTCGGCCAATGGCGAGAACTTCGACTATGCCCTGGAAGTAGTCAACGGTTTCACCGTCATTAACAAAACGAAGAGACGCAGTTCCGCCGATACCTCCTTGAATCAGATTGGCCTCTATTCCAACTGGGCCTGGTGCTGGCCTGTCAATAGACGCATCATCTACAACCGCGCCTCTGTGGACCTCGAAGGCCGGCCTTGGGACGAGGAACATCCGGTGCTCTCCTGGGATTCGGTTAACGGCAAATGGCTGGGTGACGTTGTTGATGGCGGCGGAGACCCCATAGATCTCGCTGCCGGGGGCCAGAAGAATCTGCCTTTCATCATGAATGCTGAGGGCCTGGGCCGACTCTGGGGCTATGGGCTCAAGGATGGACCCATTCCGGAGGTCTATGAACCCTGGGAGAGCCCCATTTCCAACATCATGTCTCCTCAGCAGACAAACCCGGCCGCTTTCATAGGGAGTTACATGAACGAACGCGGCAGTGCCGATGGATTCAAACATGTAGGCATCACCTACCGGTGCACCGAACACTGGCAAACCGGAATTATGACCAGGAACCTGCCCTGGTTGAACGAACTCATGCCCAACATGTATGTGGAACTGGGCGAGGACTTGGCCAACGACATTGGCATCGCGTCGGGAGACAAAGTCAGAGTCACCTCGGCCCGCGGATCCATCGAAGCTGTGGCCGTTGTCACTAAACGCTTCCGCAGGCTGAGAATTGGTGATCCTCCCATCGACATCGATCAGGTGGGCATACCATGGCATTGGGGCTACTCGGGCCTATCCACCGGAGATAGCGCGAATATCCTTACCCCACATGTGGGAGACGCTAATACCACCATACCGGAATACAAGACCTTCCTATGCAAGGTAGAGAAAGTCTAGGGACGGAGGCCGGACATGTCTAACGGAGTACTTTACGACGGCACCAGGTGCATAGGATGCAGAGCCTGCCAGGTGGCTTGCAAGCAATGGAACAACAAGTCCGCCGAGGAGACCACCAACACAGGGGAGTACCAGAATCCCCCAAAACTCTCGTCGGACACCTTGACCTTGATGCGATTCAGAGAAGTGGAATACAACGGGAAGTTCCACTGGGTATTTGCCAAAACACAATGCATGCACTGTGAGCACCCCGCCTGCAAGTCGGCCTGCCCGGTGGGCGCCTTCCAGAAACAGGAGAACGGCCCGGTAGTCTACGACGATCACAGGTGCTTCGGCTGCCGCTACTGTATGATCGCCTGCCCCTTTGGCATTCCCACTTTCGAGTGGGACGAACCCCTCCCCTGGATACGGAAGTGCACTTTTTGCGCCGACCGCCAGAGCGGCGGGCTTGAACCGGCCTGTGTCACCGCTTGCCCCACCGGAGCTCTCAAATTCGGCCCCAGGGAAGATCTGATTGCCGAAGCGCATCAGCGTATCGCCAATTCAAACGGCAAGTATATTGACCATGTATATGGCGAACACGAAGTGGGCGGCACTGACTGGCTCTATCTCTCGTCCGTACCCTTCGAGGAACTTGGCTTTCCCACCTTGGGAACGGAGGCCGTATCCGAGAACGCGGATATCACCATGCGTACTCTCCCCTACTATGCCTTTGGCGTGGCCGCCATCATGGCCGGTCTCTATTGGGTTACTAATCGTCGCCGGAAGCTAAGTCAGGGCGAGAAAGGACAACCTGCCGAAGAGAAAGAAGAGGTGACCAAATGACGATGCCTGAGAAACGCCGATTCCCTGTTGGCACTCTCATTCTGAGCCTTCTGGCTGTTCTCACACTTCCGGTGATCTTCATTCGTTACATCTACGGGCTGGGCGCCATGACCAACCTCAGCGATGGACGTCCTTGGGGATTGTGGATCAGTTTCGACCTCTACTGCGGCGTCGCCCTGGCTGCCGGCGGTTTCACGCTGGCAGCTATCGTCCACATCTTCAACCAGGAGAAGTACCATGCTGTGGTCAGACCGGCCATCCTTACTGCCTTCCTCGGCTACCTGCTGGTTGTCTTCGCCCTGCTGATAGACCTCGGTCAGCCATGGTATATATGGCATGCCATCATCTACCACAACATCCATTCCCCGTTGTTTGAAGTTGCCTGGTGCGTGTTGCTGTACACGGCCGTACTTGCCCTGGAATTCTCACCGGCGGTTTTCGAGAGGTTGGGTTGGAGAATACCTCTCAAACTCATCGGGATGATCCAAATACCCCTGATCATCGCCGGAATCGTAATATCTACCGGACACCAGAATTCGCTTGGCACTATGCTGATGCTGATGCCCTACACGCTTCATGATCTGTGGTACACACCGATCCTGCCGGCCCTCTTCTTTGTCTCGGCAGTGGCCGTCGGGCCGGCCATGGTCATCTTCGAGTCTACTCTCAGCAGTACAGCTTTTGGACACAAGCTCAGCAAAGACATACTTGGCGGCTTGGGCAAGGTCATTCCCTACATCTTGGGAGTTTACCTCATCATGAAACTGGTAGATTTGGCAGTCGCTGGCCAGTTCAACCTTCTGTCAGAGTACCCTGAAAATGTCTACTGGCTCGTGGAAGTTGTGGGCGGCGTCGTCTTGCCCATGATATTGCTGTCAATGCGGCAAATTAGAGAAAATAAATGGGCCTTGTTCGGCAGTTCCTTGTTGGTTATCGGCGGACTGGTATTGAACCGTTTCAACGTGAGCCTGCTGCAACTGGCCATGCGACCGGAGACCAGCTACTTCCCCCATTGGATGGAGCTTGCCGTCTCCGTCGGTCTTGTCGCCGACGCCATCATCGTCTTTATGCTGGCCATCCGGCTGCTGCCGGTAACCCAGAAGCACGAGGAAACAGTGGAAGTGAAGGTTGTCGAGCCGGTGCCTGCAGCCACTCTTGCTCAAACATCCCGGGCACCCTAGCCGTCAAAAGATGGACTGGGCAAGGCGGGTCGGGAGATTCCTCTTGACCCGCTTTGTTTTGGATACTGGATAGGGCTTCCGTGCTGGCCCGCTCCGGAAGCCTGTGGTAAAGTAGGTGTGGAAGACGTTCGGAGGCTCGCAGAGACGATGAAACCCTCTCATCACAGGTCTGGGCGCTTCTTACCCGGCCGACGAAGCTCGGCGTTCCACTTTCTGGCCCTGTCGGTCGTCTGCTGGGCTTTCTTGGGCCCGGAGACATGTCCTGATCTCTTCGTCGGCATTTCGTCCGCCGGCATCGGTTTCATGGCAGCAGCCAGTATCATCGGTCCGTTCACCGGTGGCAACGAGGCAGAGTGGACCAGCTATCTAGAGAGACTGCTGAAAAGTGAGAGGGACCGCTTCATGGCCATGCTGAACAGCATGGACGAAGGTATAGCCATCATTGGCTCGGATCGCAAGATTCGATTCACCAACCCCGCTATGATCCGAGAATTCGGGGAGGCAAACAACCTTCACTGCTACCAATACCTTCATGACCTCGACGAACCCTGCGCTCAGATTTGCCGCCTTTCGGAAGTGCTCAAGGGCGGCACCGGGAGAATAGAGCACAACTTCAGTGACGGACGGACATACGATGTAATATGCTCGCCCTTCGCTGACACCGATCAATCTCCTTGTATGCTGGCTACCTTCCGAAACGTCACCCAGAGAAAGCAGGTGGAACTCGAACTGATCAAGATTAACCAGCTCAAGACTGACCTTCTGTCCAATGTCTCCCACGAATTGAAGTCTCCGTTGACCTCCCTGAAGGGAATAGTCAGCAGTTTGCTCCAAGAAGACATCCAGTGGGACGACGAAGCACGCAAGATGCTTCTCACCGGACTTAACGAAGAAACCGATAGGTTGGCCAGTCTGGTTACCAATCTCCTAAATATGAGTAAACTTGAAGCCGGGGTCTGGGCACCGGACAAAGAGAGATGCAGCCCGGCAGAACTGGTCGCCGAAACCCTGGAGCGGCAGAAATGGATTCACCAGAAATACACTTTCCAGGCGGATTTTCAGCCTGATCTTCCCGATATTATGGCCGACTCCAATCAGTTGAAGCAGGTGTTGATCAACTTGCTGGAAAACGCTGTTGCTTACTCTGACGAAGGGACAACCATATCTGTCATCGCCGGAAAGGTCGATGATGAGGTCGAGATCAGCGTTGCTGATCAAGGCGTCGGCATACCCGAGGAAGACCTCGAAAAGGTGTTTGAGAAGTTCTACCGTGGCTCTCAGAAACGGCGCAGACCCGGAGGCACCGGACTGGGACTGGCCATATGCCAGGCCATCGTGCTCGCCCACGGAGGCCGAATTTGGGCCGAGAGTGAACTGGGACGGGGTTCTGTCTTTCGATTCAGACTGCCCGCCTGTTGAGTAGATCCGGGGGAGTAACTATGCCAAAGAAGCCGAAGGTACTGGTCGCTGACGACGAGCCCAAGATATTGATGTTCATTCGAGCCAATCTGGAGGCGCGAGGTTATGAAGTTCATCTCGCCCAGGATGGAGTGGAAGCCGTGGAATTGGCCGGAATGGTGGCCCCCGACGTGATCGTTCTGGACGTAAACATGCCCGCAATGGACGGCATTGAGGCCTGTAGGCGCGTCAGACAGTGGTCCAACGTACCCATCATAATGCTCAGCATCAGGGGCGATGAGAAGGACAAGGTCAGAGCCCTCGACGAAGGCGCCGACGACTATGTCACCAAACCCTTCGGTATCGAGGAATTGCTCGCCCGGATTAGAGTCGCCCTGCGGCGTTCTGCCGCCACGTCCACCCCGGAGACACCTACCTTCGTCTGCGGCGACCTGGAAGTGGACTTCTCCAATAGAGTGGTCAAGAGGCACGAACAGGCTGTCAAAATGACACCTACAGAGTACGAACTCCTGGTGTATCTGGTCACTAACGCCGGCAAGGTTCTCACTCACAAGCAGATCCTGCACAATGTGTGGGGACCGGAATACGGAGAGGAAAGCGAATATGTTCGCGTCTTCATGCGCCAGCTAAGAAGCAAGATAGAAGACGATCCGTCTAATCCTCAGTACATAGTGACCGAGCCCCGCGTCGGCTACCGCTTCGTCAAACCGGCTCCGTGACCGTCCGCTGGCAGCAGCGTAAGCTCCACAACCGTCAGTCAAACCCGGTCCTTACGAAATCCTTATACCTCCTCCCGGCATCTTTATGCCTTCCTTACGCCCTCGACGTCATAATGAAACCGTAATGAGGAGTGAGGAGGCATAAAGAATGGAAAGCGAAGTAATCCTGAGGATAGTCTTACTGCTGGCGGCCCTGGGAATAGTCCACTGGGGACTGGTACCCGTGGCCCTGGAAAACCTCTTCTCTCGTCAGCGTGTGGTCGGGGGCCACAAAGGTCTGTGGGGCATGGCCATAGTGTTCCTCACCTGCGTTGGTTCTTTGTCCTACCTGCTGATTCATCCCGAAGTGGAGAAGGAAACCGCACCGGAGAGACAGGATTGCTGGGACAGGTATCCGGAAGACTAGAACAGCAGGGTGGCATAAACGGTATAGCATGAGCGGTAAAAGGATTCTAGTGGTTGACGATGACCCTCTGTTGGCGAAGACTATTGATCTTTGTCTTAGTAAGAGAGGTCACAAGGTACACGTGTTTCACAGTGGGGCCGGTGCTGTCAAACATCTATTCGAAGAAGCGCCTGACCTCATAGTAACTGATATACGGCTCCCTGACTGCGAAGGATGGTTTATTGCTCAGCTTCTCGAAAAAATGGATTTGCCCCGGAAGATCCCCCTCATCATTATATCTGTCTTGGATCCGGATAGAAGCAAGGTAGCCGCCACCAGGCCGCAAGCCTATATTCAGAAACCATTTGATATGGGCCAATTGATCTTGGCGGTCGAAAAAAGCCTCGGCCAGCAGTATCTTCCGGCAGCATAGCTATCACTGGACGGCGCCAATATGACTTCTTAGCCGGGCTTTGCCCGGCTTCTTTTTTGCCCTTCAACCGATAATGAGCGATCTTAAAGGTCGCTTAACGAGGACTCTATCCCTCTTGAATGCCTGCCCGGAAATCCAAGCCCGGTTACCTGAGACAATAATGTGATTTGTCAGCGTGATGATGAGACCCTAGTGTGAGTTGTCTGCGATAGACTTTTTCACGGTGCGCAGGAGCAAGTCAATCCTTCCCGATTACGATGGAAGCCGTAGCGCGCCGGTATAACAAAAGACGTTTCAGACCGGTAAGAC
>Ga0207752_1001329_pt1 | contig 11419 bp, 8 predicted proteins | sample Pon2CUnioCityCA_6_FD_187272 | JGI IMG/M metagenome (GOLD analysis project Ga0207752, IMG submission 187272) | Marine sediment microbial community from Union City, CA, USA - Pond 2C Sediment 2 (SPAdes) | ecosystem: Environmental > Aquatic > Marine > Intertidal zone > Salt pond sediment ... | reverse complement strand
CCACCAGCTTCGCAATGTCGGGCAAGACGAGGCCGACTTGCTCGTGGTCATCTACGGGCCCTGACGGGTCCGTAGCGGTTGATTGGTTAAATGGTCGAGTCGTCAAATGGGTAAAAACCGCTCATTTTTGGTATGCATCGGCTGACCACAAAAGTTTTCGTCTTTCAGGCTTTCAACCAATCAACGAATCGACCAGTCAACCAATCAACCTCTCCCAAGGAGAGCCTATGACTTATCCACTCAACGACGAGCAGCTCATGATCCAGGCCATGGTCCGGGAGTTTGCCCGGAAGGTGGTGGCGGCCACCGCCGCCGAACGGGACCGGACCAAGGAGTTTCCGGCGGACAATCTGAAGCAAATGGGAGAGCTCGGGCTGCTGGGCATGGCGATTCCGCCCGAATACGGCGGCGAGGGGGCCGACACCGTCAGCTACGCTCTGGCGCTTTCTGAAATCGCCTATGCCTGTGCATCGACGGCAGTGGTGATGTCGGTCCACAACTCGATCGTCTGTGAAAGCATCAACCGCTGGGGAAATGAACAACAGAAAAAAAAATATCTTCGGAGGCTGGCCCGGGGAAAGATGATCGGCGCCTTCGGGCTCACCGAACCCGAAGCCGGATCCGATCCATCGGCCCAGACAACCACGGCGGAAAAAGACGGGGACGTCTACGTCGTCAACGGCACCAAGCGCTTTACCACGACCGGGAAAAATTCGGGATTGGTCATTGTCACGGCCAAAACCGACGAGGAAAAAAAGCATCACGGAATCAGCGCTTTCATCATCGAAAAAGGAACCCCGGGATTCATCGTCGGACGCGAAGAGGACAAACTCGGCCTTCGGGCATCGGACACCACTGACTTGATCTTCGAAAACTGCCGGGTGCCGGCCGAAAACCTCCTCGGCCGGGAGGGGGACGGATTTAAAATCGCCATGACCGCGCTGGACTCGGGGCGCATCGGCATCGCCGCCCAATCGGTGGGGGTGGCCCAGGCCGCCTTTGACGCCGCCGTCAAATACGCGAAGAAGCGGGAGCAGTTCGGCCAGAAAATCTCCAAATTCCAGGGGCTGCGCTGGATCATCGCGGACATGGCTACGGAAATCGAAGCCGCCCGCCAGCTCATGCTGTCGGCTGCGGCCATCAAGGACGCCGGGAAAAACTTCACGGCCCAGGCCTCCATGGCCAAGCTGTTTGCCTCGGAAATGGTCAACCGGATCACCGGTAAGGCCATTCAGATGTTCGGCGGCTACGGCTTCACCAAGGACTACCCGGTTGAGCGCTTCTACCGGGACGCCCGGGTGTTCACCATCTACGAGGGCACCTCGGAGATCCAGAGGCTGGTCATTTCCAACCACATCCTCAAAGACAAACGAAAGCCGTGACGCGCAACAAACCGCGCGTCACGGCTTTCGTTTGTTGTGGAAAAACATTCAGGCAAAACATCCAGCTTTGTTGACACTGCAATGGATTCTACTTTATACAAATCGTAAAACCTCGGCAATCCATTGACACATTGATCTATTTTTAACCCAAATCGCGAAGCGATTTCATCTTTTTAAATCGCGCAGCGATTTAAAAAGGAAGGGAGTGAAACGACCGTGGTCCGCACCGAAATTCAGCTGTTCATGGTGAACCAACCCGGCGAACTGGGCAAGTTGGCCCACCTGTTCGGCGAAGAGGGCATCAACATCGATGCCCTGACGATTCAGGATGCCTCCGCCTATGTCAAGGAGCTGTTCAAGGCCAGGGGCCGGTCCCTGAAGCGGATCGCTTCGGCGGCCAGCTACAACTCCATGCGCAAGGACTCGGCCGAATACGCCCTGATCCGGATCCTGGTCGAAAACGGCAAGATCAACAAGGCCATCGACCTGCTCTACAAGCATGACTACGTGTTTGACATCGCCCCGGTCATCGCCCTCAAGCTGGCGAACAACCCCGGTGAGCTGGCCAAGATCACCACCCAACTCGGCGAAGAGGGCATCAACATCAACTACGTGTACGGCTCGGTGGCCGGCCCCGACGCTGAATGCCTCTTTGTCTTTTGCCCGGAGGACATCGATCTCGCCGCCAAGATTTTCCCCGAGTAAAAAATCATCCAGGCAAAAGGGCCGCCTGGATGATTTTTTATATAGGCGGCTTCGCCGCATTTCTCATGTTTCACGCAGGGGTGTCGCCGATCTTCCATAAGGACACATCAAGCCCATATCACACCAGCCTGCATCCGAGTTGACATCATAGATTCGCGATATAATTTTAGTAAAACTCTAAGGCCGCCGTTGTCGGAGCCCTGTGATGCTTCGGTAATCGGATATTGCCCCGGAAACTCCTGCCGCAGCCCGTGGGAAAACAAAATGGAAACCGGCTCCCCTCCTGTTTTTTGAGCCGCCGCAGAACCTTACCCAAAACACGCCAGGGAAAAATGAAAGATAAAGTTCTCTGCCTTCTGCTTATCGCTTGGATTTCCACCGTCGGCTGTTCACAGGAAAAAGAGCAGTCCGCCCAAGCGCCGCCGCCGCCCGAAGTATCGGTCGTCGTCCTCGAGGGCCAGGAGGTGCCGATCCATTTCGAATTCGTGGGCCAGGTATACGGCCATAAGGACATCGCCATCCGGGCCCGGGTGGAAGGATTCCTGGAGGGAATCCACTTCGAAGAAGGATCCCCCGTCGAAAAAGGCCAGCTATTGTATACCCTCGAAAGCCAGCCCTTCGAAGCCGAGGTCGCCGCCAAGATGAGCGGCGTGGCCGAAGCCAAGATCCACCTGGCCAAGGCGGCCAGCGACCTGGCCCGGATCCGGCCCCTGGCCCGGCGAAATGCCGTGAGCCAAAGCGACCTGGATGCGGCCGTGGCCCAGCACGATGCCGCCGAAGCCTCGGTGGAAGCGGCCGAGGCCAATCTTCGGGCCGCCCGCATCCAGCTCAGCTACACGAAGGTGCGCTCGCCCCTCGACGGCATCATCGGCAAAACCAACGCCAAGGTCGGCGACTTCGTAGGCCGAAGCCCCAACCCGGTCATCCTTAACATGGTCTCGAACATCGAGACGGTGCGGGTGCAGTTTTTCCTCACCGAAACCCAGTACCTGCGGGTGGCCCGCCAACTGATCGATCGCGGCGGCATTGCAACGGCGGAGCGTACCGAGGAAAAGCCCTTCGAGCTGATCCTGGCCGACGGCAGCTTATATCCCCACCGCGGCCGATTCGATTTCATCGACCGGCAGGTGGATCCCACCACCGGGGCCATTCTCATCCAGGCCACGTTTCCGAATCCGGAGCGGCTGCTCCGTCCCGGCCAGTTCGCCAAGGTGCGCGCCCTGGCCGAAACCGTCAAGGACGGCATCCTGGTCCCCCAGCGCAGCGTGGTCGAGCTCCAGGGCCGATACCGGGTCTACGTGGTCAACGACCAAAACAAGGTCCAAGAGCGGCAGGTCAGGGTCGGTCCCACATTCGACAGCCGCTGGCTGGTGCTCGACGGCCTGAACCCCGGAGAGAAAGTCGTCTACGAGGGCCTGCAAAAAGTGTCTGCCGGAGCGGCAGTCAAACCAAAAATCGCCACGGTTCCACCAACCCCAACTGAGAAGTAGTCATTGCCATGGGCTCATTTTTCGTCAGGCGGCCGGTCGTCGCCATGGTCATCGCCATTGTCACGGTCATCGTGGGCACCGTCTCTTTGCTCAGCCTGCCCATGGAGCAGTACCCGGACATCACCCCGCCGGTGGTCCAGGTGCGCGCCTTTTACACCGGCGCCAACGCGGTGAGCGTGGAACAGTCGGTGGCCACCCCGCTGGAGCAGCAGATCAACGGAGTGGAAAACATGATCTACATGAAGTCCACCAACGCCAACGACGGCTCCATGACGATCTCCGTCTCTTTCGAAGTCGGCACCGACCCGGACCAGAATACGGTCAACACACAGAACAAGGTATCCGCGGCCACGGCCAAACTGCCCGAGGAGGTCAAACGGCTGGGGGTGACCACCGAAAAATCGATGCCCAACATCCTGCTGCTGATCACCCTCACCTCCGAAGGCGACCGCTACGACCAAAACTTTCTGGGCAACTACGCCCTGATCAACATCAAAGACACCCTGGCCCGAATCCGGGGCATCGGGCGGGTCGACGTACTGGGCGCCAGCGACTACTCGATGCGGATCTGGATCAAACCCGACCGTCTCGCCCAGCTGGGCATTACCGTCCCGGAGATCCTTTCGGCGATCCGGGCCCAGAGCGTTGTCGTTCCAGGCGGAAAGCTGGGCGCCGAACCGGCCCCGCCGGGCACCGAGTTCACCTACACCGTCCGGCTGCCCGAACGGCTCGCCAGTGAAAAAGAGTTCGGTGAGATCGTGGTCCGGACCGCTGAAAGCGGCGCCCAGGTGAAGATCAAGCACATCGCGCGCGTCGAACTGGGCGTCGAAAAATACCTCACCTTCACACGCTTGAACGATCGGCAGGGCGCCATCGTCGCCCTGTATCAGGCGCCGGGGTCCAACGCGGTGGAGCTGGTGAAAAAAGTCACCGCGAGTATGGAAGAGCTGTCCCAATCGTTTCCCAGCGGCATTCGATACGACGTATCGCTTGACACCTCAAAGCCGATTTCCAGAGGGATCGCGGAAATCGTCGAAACCCTGATCATCGCCCTGGCCCTGGTGATACTCGTGGTCTTTTTGTTCATCCAGGACTGGCGTGCCACCCTGATCCCCACCATCGCCATCCCGGTGTCGCTGGTCAGCGCCTTCATGCTCTTTCCGGTGCTCGGCTTTACCATCAACGTGCTGTCCCTGCTCGGGCTGGTGCTGGCCATCGGCATCGTCGTCGACGACGCCATCGTGGTTGTCGAGGCGGTCCAGGTCAACATCGAAAAGGGTATGACCGCCAAAGAAGCGACGATACAGGCCATGCGCGAGGTCACAGCCCCTGTGATCGCCACCACCCTGGTGTTGGTGGCCGTTTTTATTCCGGTGGCCGCGATGGCCGGCATCACCGGCCGCCTCTATCAGCAGTTTGCCATCACCGTGGCGGTGTCGGTGGTCTTTTCCTCGATCAATGCCCTGACCCTGAGCCCGGCGCTTTGTGCGCTGCTGCTGAAAAAGCCCAAGCCCTATCGGGGCCCCCTTGGATGGTTTTTCAAGCTGTTCAACCGGGGATTCGACCGGGCCACCGACGGCTACATGAGCTTTACCCAGGTGGTGGCCCGGTGGTTGATGCGCGGCCTGGTGTTTATCGCTGTGATCGTGGCGGCCACCGTCCTGGTCGGCAAGACCCTGCCGGGCGGCTTCATCCCCGAAGAAGACATGGGCTACCTGTTTGTCAACGTCCAGCTTCCGGACGCTGCCTCGCTTCAGCGAACCGATGCCGTGGCCAAAAAGGTCGAAGGTATCATCAAGAACCACAAGGAGGTTCAGTATATTACCACCGCCGCCGGCTACAGCCTCCTTTCCGGGGCGATGTCGACCAACGCCGCATTTTTGTTTTTGTCGCTGGTGGACTGGGACGAGCGCGAAGCCACCGCTCAGGATGTCGTCAACGCCCTCAACCGCGATTTTTTCCTCGGCGTCAACGAAGCCCAGGTGTTTGCCTTCGGCCCGCCGGCCATTCCAGGCCTGGGCAACGGATCCGGGTTTACCCTGCTTCTCCAGGACCGGGTCGGCAATACTCCCGAATACCTTGCTCAGCAGGCCGGCAAATTCATCGCGGCCGCCCAGCAGCGGCCCGAGATCGGATCGGTGTTCACCACCTACCGGGCCAGCGTTCCGCAGAAATTTCTCGAGATCAACCGCGACAAGGTGCTGCGAGCCGGCATCGATCTAAACGACATCTACACTACCGTCGGGGCGTTTTTGGGCGGCACCTACGTCAACGATTTCAACCGGTTCGGCCGCCTCTACAAAGCCTACGTCCAAGCCGAGCCCGAGTACCGGCAGGACCAGAATCAGATCAACCTGTTTTTCATCAAGAATAAAGACGGGGTCAGCGTCCCCCTGTCGGCCTTTGTGGAGGTCAAGGAGGTGGCCGGTCCGGAATTCACCAACCGGTTCAACCTCTACCGCTCGGTGGAACTCACCGGGGGGCCGGCGTCGGGGTACACCTCGGCACAGGCCATGGCCGCCCTGGAGGCGTTGGCGACAGAGGTGCTGCCCCCGGAGATGGGGATTGCCTGGAGCAACATGTCCTACCAGGAAAAGGCGGCGGCCGGGACGGCGAGCGTCGTTTTCATCTTCTCTTTGGTCTTTGTCTTTCTGATCCTGGCGGCCCAGTACGAGAGCTGGTCGCTGCCCTTTTCCATCCTGCTCGGAACCCCCTTTGCCGTCTTCGGCGCCATAGCGGCCCTGCTGCTGGCGCGGCAGTTCAGCCTCAGCTACGAAAACAACGTGTTCGCCCAGATCTCGCTGGTGATGCTCATCGCCATGGCCGCCAAAAACGCGATTTTGATCGTCGAGTTTGCCAACATCAAGTTCAAGGAAGGCCGGCGCCTGTACGATGCCGCCATCGAATCGGCCAGGCTGCGCTTCCGGCCGATCCTGATGACCGCCTTTTCCTTTATCCTTGGCGTGCTGCCGCTGGTATTCGCCACCGGAACCGGGTCCGAAGCCCGAAAGGTGATGGGAATGGCCCTGCTGGGCGGGATGTCGGTGGCCACGTTGTTGGGGGTCTTTTTCTATCCAACCCTGTTTGTCCTGATCGGAAAAATCGCGGGATATGAAAAAAAGCGGGAAACAACAATCGCACCGAAGGAACGATCATGACCCTGAATCCTAAATCGGGCGCGATGTGGGCTACTGTGCTGGCCGCCCTAATGATTCTCTCTGCCTGTGCGACCATGGGCCCCGACTACGAGCGGCCCACCCCGGAAACGCCCGAATCGTATCGTACTGAAACGGTGCCGGCCAAATATGCGGTCAACCTGAGGTGGTGGGAGCTTTTCAAGGATCCCGCGCTCTATGACCTGGTGACCGCGGCTCTGGAAAATAATCGCGAGGTCAATGTTGCAGCGGCTCGAATCGAAGAAGCGCGCGCCGCCCTCGGCTTTACCCGCGCCGATCTGTACCCCCGGCTCGATATCAACGCCGGCGCCGGCACCGGCAACTTTGCCGGGGGCTCCCGATCCGACGACGATATGACCAACCTGTATATCGCACCTACGGCCAGCTGGGAAATCGACTTCTGGGGAAAGTTCCGCCGCAGCACCGAGGCCGCCCGGGCTGAACTCATGGCCACCGAATACGGGCTGAAATCCGTGCAGCTTTCGCTGGTTTCGGAGGTGGTCGCCGCCTACTACCGGCTGCTCGATTTTCAGCAGCGGCTGGCCATCGCCGAAAGAACCCTGGTGTCCCGCCTCGAAAGCCTCGACATCATCCAGCAGCGCTTCGACAAGGGAATCATCCCGGAGATCGACCTCAACCAAGCCCAGATCCAGAAAGAGATCGCCGACGGCGCCATCCCGCTTTACCGACGGCAGATCGCACTGACCGAAAACACGCTGAGCATTCTGGTCGGGCGCCTGCCTGCTTCGATTGACGTCGACACTGCCCTTTCCGAGCAGTCCCTACCGCCAAGCATTCCCATGGGCCTGCCTTCTGAAATTCTACAACGCAGGCCGGATGTAGCCCAGGCCGCCGCCCTTCTCCACGCCCAGACCGCCCGCATCGGCGTGGCGGTGGCGCTGCGCTTTCCAGCCGTATCTTTGACCGGTATCCTGGGCATCGCAAGCACCGAAGTCGGTTCGGTCACCTCAGAAGGCGGTGCCTGGTTCGTGGGGGGAAGCTTGCTGGGGCCGATCTTCGATTTTGGAAAAAGCGCCCAGCAGGTGGCGGTGGAAGAGGCAAGGACCCGGCAGGCGATGTTCCAATATGAAAATGCGGTGCTCACCGCTTTTCGGGAGGTGGAAGACGCCTTGGTGGAGGTCGAAACCTACAAGGACCAGGTGGCCACCGTGGAGCGAAAGCTCAACGCGGCCCGAAACGCCAATGACCTGTCCATGGAAAGATACGACAAGGGGGTCACCAGCTACTTGGAGGTGCTCGAAGCCGACCGGACGCTATTTTCCGTGGAGCTGGAACGCTCCGAGCTCGACCAGCAGCTTTTCCGCTCGTATGTGCGGCTATACAAGGCCTTGGGCGGGGGGTGGCTGACAAGAGAGGAGCGAAAAAGCACGGATGCCACGAGGTAGGGCGCTTCGCGCCCGCTGGGAGGCTGGGAGGCTGGGAAGCCTCAAGCAGAAGGCAAAAAGAGAACGACCACGCAGTAGAAAGCAAGCAGTAAGCAGACAGCAGGAGGGCCATTTTCTTCTCCTTACTGCTTGCTTTCTACTGGCGACTGCCTCCCAGCATCCTCGCCTCCAAGCTTCCCAGCAGCGGCAAAGAGCGGCGCAGGCCGCTATTTGCCGCCGTACTTTTTCTTCACTTCTTGCCGATCCGGCGTCCCGTCTTCGGCCATCGGCATCTTTTCAACAAAGTCGACGCAGGCGGGCTTCTTGTAGCGGGCGATTCTCGCACCGACGAATTCGATCAGATCGGCGGCTGACAGGGTTTGGCCCTTTTTGAGTTCGCACACCGCCTTGATCGCTTCCTTCCACTTGGGGTCGGGAACCCCGAAGACCACGGTCTTTTCCACCGCCGGATGCTGCAGGATGACCTTTTCGACCTCCGCCGGATAGACGTTTTCCCCGCCCGGCTTGATCAGTTCCTTTTCAGCCTTTCTGCCGGCATAGAACAGGTAGCCGTCTTCGTCGAAGCGACCCAGGTCGCCGGTGTGGTGCCACCCCTCCCGGAAGGTGCGGGCGTTGTCCTCGGGCAGGTTCCAGTATCCTGAAAAGACCATGGGCCCCCGCACGCAAATCTCTCCTGTCTCTCCTGCGGCCACCGGCCGGTCGTATTCGTCGAACAGGCGCACCTCGGCAAGCTCGATCGGCCGGCCGGCCGCACCCGGCTTGTCGCTGTAACGCCCGAGGGTGGCCAGACAGCTCGTCTCGGTCTGACCGTACATGGTGTAAAAAGTTCCGCCGGTGGCCGCCTGGTATTTTTCGATGGTCTCCGGCGCCTCCAGGCCCAGAACGCCGCGAAGGGCGGAAATGTCCTTTCCGGTTTTTTCGGCCTCCTCGAGAATCGATCCGAGAATCGGGGAAAAATCGAAGGTCAAGGACCCGTTTTTTTCTTCGATGAGCGACACCACCTTTGCCGCGTCGAACTTGGACAGGTTCAGGTTCACGGCGCCGGCGTGAAAGCTGGAAAACATCATCACCAGCCCGGCGATGTGGAACATCGGCAGCATGTTCAAATGCGCGTCTGTACTGCTGGTTCCGAACAGGTAGATCAGGTGCATGTCGGCGCAGAGCACGTTGTTGTGAGAGAGCAGCGCCCCCCGGGGCCGACCGGCCACGGCCGCAGTATGGATGATGATAAAACCGTCGGCGGCGGATACTTCCGGGGCCTGAAAATCTGCCGCCTCTTTGAGCAGGGTGGAAAAACGCTCGAATCGGCCCTGGTCGGCCCGAAGATTGTAAAACCCCGTGGCCGAGGCCAGGCGGCTGCCTCGGTGTTCCTCGATGGTCTGCTGAAACTCCTCGTCTACGAAAATCAACCGCGGTGCGCCGTCTTCCAGGTTGAAGCAGATCTCTTCGGCGGACAGGCGCCAGTTGACCGGCAGCAGGATGGCACCGATGGCTGCCGCCGCACCGTACAGCAAAAACTGCTCCAGGCTGTTTTTCCCCAGAACTCCGATGCGCTCTTCTTTGGCCACCCCCAGCTGCTGAAGCCCCGCGGCCAGACGCTCCACCTGGGTGCGGATCTCGGCAAACGTCAGGCTTCGGCCGTCATCCACCTCGAACCATGCCGGCAGCGCTCCAAATGCCGCGCTGTTTCGCAGAATCAGGTCGTAGATGGTGAAATCATAAAGTCCCATGGTTTCCTCTGGTTTTGCGATGTTCTGTTTGTTTCCATCTCCTGTTCTTCAGATGCTTGATTGGTTCATTGGTTGAATGGTCAAATGGGTGCAAACGCACCTGCGACAAGTTCGTCTGCCAGTTTGCAAGAAAAAAACGAGGAGGTTCTTCCCAATCAGCGATTCAACGAATCAACCAATCCACTGGCTTCCAGCATGGAAATCGTTGTAACCGGCAAAGTGTTCCTTACCAAGTGCAGACTCCCTCGCCTCCCGGCTCCGCGAGGGGATCCGGGGGGGAGGGAGCCTTTTTGATCACACCGCCTTCAAGGGGCTTCGATCACGGATAGGTTGCCGTGACCTCCACTCCTTTGACGAAGCCGTCGGCTTTGAAGATGGCTGAGCCCTGCTGCACATGGATCGGAAACGACATCTCCGGCGCGCCGGTCCACCATTTTTCCAGGGCGTCCCAGGGAGACATCCCCTTTTCCTTGAGCTGGAAGCCGCCGGTGACCATCAGACTCAGCAGAGACGATCGGGCGTCCATGATGGCGTTGACCCGGAGCTGATTGGTCTTTCCTGCAGGAATCCACATCGGCTCGTCGGCCGCCACCGTATTGAGGACAAAATCTTCAAAGGCAATGGAAAATTTCAAGGATTCCATCAGGACGGGGTAGTCGTTGGGGTTTTCGATATCAAAGATAAATCCCAGTCCCATGGGCGCTCCGTAGTTGCCGGCCGATCCCTTGGTGGGCTCTACTTTGCTGGAAAAGTACCAATAGCCGGTGTAGTAGGGAACTTCCACCCGGTTCAAGGTGACTGTCGGCACCTTGAAATTGTCTTCCGTGGGCTTTGCCGCCATGCCGGCGCATCCGGCCAGAAACGCAGCGGCCAGCAGGACACTCAGGCCAGCGATGATCAAACGATATTTTCTCATCGGTCTCTTCCCTCCTTTTCCGGAACGAATCCGGATTAGGTTAGCCAACGTTTTCTTCTCTTGTAGTGCTTTACGTCGCGAAAGCTCTTTCGCCCCCCCAGGTCGGTCATCCCCAGGTAGAAGTCCTTGATGTCCGGGTTTTCCCGGAGTCTTTCCGCGGTGTCGTCCATAACGATCCGCCCGTTTTCCATAACGTAGGCGTGGGGCGCCACATTCAGGGCCAGCTTGGCGTTCTGCTCTACCAGAAGGATCGAGATCTTCTCCTCCTCGTTGAGCTGCATGATGATGTTGAAAATCTCATGAATCAACATCGGTGCAAGCCCCATGGAGGGCTCGTCCAGGAGGATGAGCTTTGGGCTGGTCATCAGGGCACGGCCCACCACCGTCATCTGCTGCTCGCCGCCGCTGACAAAGCCGGCGACTTCGTTTCGCTTTTCCTTCAGCCGCGGAAAGTAATGGTAGACCATTTCCAGGCCTTCTTTGACCGAACTGCCAAGCTTGCCCATATGCGCGCCGACCTTCAGGTTTTCTTCCACCGTCAGGTGCTCGAACACCCGCCGGCCCTCGATCACCTGGACGATTCCCATCTTGGCGATCTTTTCAGGGCCGAGCCG
>Ga0207752_1001328_pt1 | contig 11420 bp, 8 predicted proteins | sample Pon2CUnioCityCA_6_FD_187272 | JGI IMG/M metagenome (GOLD analysis project Ga0207752, IMG submission 187272) | Marine sediment microbial community from Union City, CA, USA - Pond 2C Sediment 2 (SPAdes) | ecosystem: Environmental > Aquatic > Marine > Intertidal zone > Salt pond sediment ... | reverse complement strand
GGTCAATTTCTTCGACACCGCCGACATGTATTCCAAGGGCGTCAGCGAAGAAGTCACCGGGCGGGCGCTGCGCGATTTCACCCGCCGGGATGAAGTGGTTATCTCCAGCAAAGTTTTCTTCCCAATGGGCGAGGGCCCTAACCAGCGCGGTCTATCTCGCAAACATATTATGGAGTCCATCGACGCTACCCTGAAACGGCTGGGCACCGACTACGTCGACCTGTACCAGATTCACCGCTTCGATTACGGAACGCCCATGGAAGAAACGCTGGAGGCGCTGCACGATATCGTCAAGGCCGGCAAGGCGCGTTACATCGGCGCTTCGAGTATGTTCGCCTGGCAGTTCGCCAAATATCTTTACCTGGCGGATTTACACGGCTGGACGCGCTTTATCTCGATGCAGAATCATTACAATATGATCTACCGGGAGGAAGAGCGCGAGATGAATCCGCTGTGCCAGGAGGAAGGCATCGCAGTCATTCCCTGGAGTCCCCTGGCGCGCGGCTTCCTGGCCGGCACGCGCTCAAAGAAAGGCGATGGGGAAACGGTGCGCGCCAGGTCGGATGAGTTCGCCCATGAGATGTACTACCAGGAGCAGGATTTTCAACTCGTCGAGCGTGTCGTCCACACCGCCGAACGCTACAACGTGAAACCGGCTCAGATCGCCTTGGCCTGGCTGCTGCGCAAACCGGGCGTTACGGCGCCCATCATCGGCGCCAGTAAAATGCGCTACCTGGAGGAGGCCGTCGAGGCGCTGGAGATTGAGCTGAGCGATGAAGACATGGATTATTTAGAAGAGCTCTACCAACCGCGTGAGATTCTGGGACATCGATGAGAATGGGCGCAGGTTGGGGCTAGGACTGAAATGCTTCCATTGACGTCTAAGCGCTTGACTTGAGGGGGAATCGCCTCTAAAATAATTGCGAGAAGTTTCACAATTTGCTTCTCAATGGTCCGTGTTCCCCGGGGGAGGGCAGTCAAAGTTTCACTTTGATTACAGATAAAGGAGGCGGTCATGCAAGGCTGGTTAAGAGCGGGACTCATTGGGGCACTGATTCTAATCGTTCTCGATCTACTCGGGTTGATCCCTTTTGCTATTTGTTTCACCTGGCCTCTGGCATTGCTTACTTACGCTCTGGTGGGTGTACTGGCAGCCTCATATATGCCGCCAGTCCGTGAAGCCAGTGCGGCTGCCGGACAGGGCGCTTTGGCGGCGCTGGTTGCATCATTGGGAGGCGGCATCGTTTGGCTGATCATTAACGTGATCCAGGCCTCTACGGGAAGCATGGTGCGCGCTTTCAACCAAATGCCGCCGCAATTGCAGCAGCAATTGCACGATTCTGGGATATCTCCGGGAATCGCCTTTGGCGTAGGCGGCGTATCCATTTTTTCAACCGTGTGCTGCTCGATCGGCGTATTGGTCGCCGTCGCTCTGGGAGCGTTGGGTGGGGCCATTTACGCAGCCTCTAAACCGAGGTAAGTACGTATAACAATGCCTGAAATTAAAAACAGGCCGGTGAGTTCTGGCCTGTTTTTAATTTCAGGCATAGGACAATACCTTTTCCTCCGGGACAAGTGCAATGCCTGAGTCACCGGGCGTTACTGAATACAAAGACCGCCTTAACAAAATGGATGGAGGGATGGCTTGCATTTCAGTTCAATTTTAAGAGTGTTATACTATTCTCACCAAAATGATTACCCAACTCGTTGGCGAGGGGAAAAGATAAAAACATGAGTGATTCAACATTAAAAATCGTTATTCCGATGGCCGGATTGGGAACCCGGCTGCGCCCGCACACCTGGAGCAAACCGAAGCAATTGGTTAGTGTGGCTGGAAAAACCGTTCTTGACCACGTACTGGACACCTTTTCCACGATACCCGATTCGATCGACATCGAACTGGTCAACATCGTCGGTTATTTAGGAGAGCAGATCGAAGAATATATCGAAGAAAATTATCCGCATATCCCCTCCAAGTACGTCGTCCAGGAGAACCCGCGCGGCCAATCGCATGCCATTCAACTGGCAGGCGAGTATCTGCAGGGGCCCATGCTGATCGTCTTCGCCGACACGCTGATCGAAACCGATTTGGGCTTCCTAGAGTCGGAAGAAGCCGGGGGCATCGCCTGGGTCAAGCCGGTCCCCGACCCCAGGCGCTTTGGCGTAGCTGAAGCCGACCAGGATGGCTGGGTCACCCGCTTAATCGAGAAGCCGGATGACACCAGCAACAATCTGGCGGTGGTCGGATTCTACTACTTCAAACAAGCGGAAGATTTACTTGAAGCTATCGACGAGCAAATGCGCCGGGATATTCAAACCAAAGGCGAGTATTACCTGGTCGACGCAGTCAATATTATGCTGGAACGCGGATTGAAGATGCGCACGGAGAAGGTAGATATATGGCTGGACGCCGGCACACCTGAAGCCTTGCTGGAAACCAACCGTTATTTGTTAGAAAACGGCATGGATAATAGCCAGGAAGTCGCCCAGCGCCCGGGCGTTTTGGTGTGCCCGCCGGTTTACATTCACCCGTCGGCAAATATCGAAAACTCCATTGTTGGCCCACACGTCTCTTTGGGAGCTGGTGCTCAGGTTAAGGACAGCATCCTGAAAGATTTGATCTTCGAGAACGAAGCCAGCGTCTCCGGCCTGGTGCTGGAGAACTCTCTGGTCGGGCGCAACTCGGTTTTGAAAAAGCCCCCTTTTGAGATTAATGTCGGCGATAATACCGAGCTGCTGCTCTAAGCTTTTCAAAAGGCCGATTTCTACGCTTTGAACGATCTGGTAGAATGCCATTCGGGATTTGATTATGCCGAACGCCCAAAAGCTTTGCACTGGCAAGGCGCGCGCCTGGAGATTCGAAAGATTTTAAAACAATGGCGCGAGCCGGGCGTGAAGCGCTTCCGCGTCGCCACCGAAGACGACCAGGTTTTCGAACTTTCCTATCAAGAAGAACATGATACCTGGATCATCGATCCTTTGTGAGATATGGATTGGACGCCAGTCATTCTCAAATGGACACCCAAAGCTTTATAAGGAGATGAAGTGAACCAAAGTTATCTTGCCAAGCGAGTAATCCAGTTAAAACCATCCGGGATTCGCAAGTTTTTTGACATTGTCGCCACCATGGACGACGTCATCTCCCTGGGCATTGGTGAGCCCGATTTCGACACGCCTAAACCGATCGTAGAGGCCGGCATCCGCTCTCTGGAAGCGGGCGAAACGCATTACACCTCCAATTTTGGGATGTTGGAACTGCGCCAATGTATTGCCCAACACCTGCAACAATCCTATGGGGTCAGCTACGACCCTCTGGGAGAGGTCCTGGTTTCGGTGGGAGTCTCCGAGGCGCTCTATCTTGCGATGACCGCCATTCTGAACCCCGGGGAAGAAGTGTTGATCCCCACGCCATGTTTCGTTTCCTACCAGGCCGAGGTCATCCTTGCAGGCGGCGTGCCTGTGGAGGTCCCTACCCACGCCGAAGATGGGTTCCAGGTGCGGGCGGAAGCACTGGAAGCCGCCATTACCCCTCTCACCAAAGCCATCCTGATCGGCTTCCCAAACAACCCAACCGGAGCGGTGGCCTCCCATGAGGCGCTTATGGGAGTGGCCCGGCTGGCCGAAAAGCACGACCTGGTCATAATCTCCGACGAAATTTACGATCAGCTTGTCTATGAAACCCGACACTATTGCTTCCCCACCCTTCCAGGCATGTACTCGCGCACGATCCTGTTGGGAGGCTTTTCCAAAAACTATGCCATGACCGGCTGGCGAATTGGCTACGCGGCTGCCCCGGCGGATATTCTCAAAGGATTGGTGCGTATCCACCAGTATACGATCATGTCCGCTCCAACCACCGCACAAAGAGCGGCGATTGAAGCGCTACAAGGCGGTCAGGAGCACGTTGAAGCCATGCGCGCCGAATATAACCGCCGTCGCAAACTGATCGTGGGCGGATTAAATGAACTGGGTCTGAGCACTTTTGAGCCTCACGGCGCTTTTTATGCCTTTCCCAATATCGCCGCCAGCGGCATGGACGACGAAACGTTCGCCCAGAAACTGCTGGATGAGGAGCGCGTCGCTGTAGTACCTGGCTCTTCCTTTGGGGATGCGGGAGCAGGGTTTGTGCGCTGCTCTTATGCAACCGCCTACGAACAAATTGAAGAGGCTCTCGCGCGCATGGAACGCTTTATGCGCCGGCACGGCTAAAATTAAAGGTTTTAGAGATCGTATAAAAAATCAATCTATTATGGAAATGGAATTCGAACCCGTCATCGGCCTGGAGGTACACGCCGAATTAGAGACGAAATCAAAAATGTTTTGCTCCTGCCCGGTGGTAGATTCCACGCAAGCAGAGCCGAATATTGCCGTATGCCCAATCTGCTCGGGCATGCCGGGCGTGCTGCCGGTGGTAAACCAACGCGCTGTAGAATACGCACTGCGGGTAGCGTTGGCCCTCAAGTGCACTATCGCTCATACCAGCATCTTCGCCCGTAAGAATTATTTCTATCCCGACCTACCCAAAGGGTATCAAATCTCCCAATACGAACGGCCGCTGGCAACCAACGGGCGCCTGACGATCTTGACCTCCGCAGGCGAACGGGAGATCCGCATCCGGCGGGTGCATCTCGAGGAAGACACGGGTAAGCTCACCCACATCCACGCGGACGGCACAGCATATTCGCTGGTGGACCTCAACCGGGCGGGCATTCCCTTATTGGAAATCGTCAGCGAGCCGGATATGCACTCTGCAGAGGAAGTGCGCGCCTATGCCATGACCTTGCGCTCCATCCTGCGCTACCTGGAAGTCAATTCGGGGGATATGCAAAAGGGCATCATGCGCATCGAACCCAATGTGTCCGTGCGGGTTAAAGGCAGCCAGGAGTTCGGCACTCGCACGGAGATTAAAAACCTGAACAGTTTCCGGGCATTGGAGCGCTCCGTAGCTTACGAAATCCAACGCCAATCGGAGCTGCTGCGACTGGGAGAGCGGGTCGTGCAACAAACATTGGGGTGGGATGAAAGCCAGGGCGTAACCGTCATCCAGCGCAGCAAGGAAGAGGCGCATGACTACCGCTACTTCCCCGAACCTGACCTGCCGCCACTGGTGGTAGAAAAGGAGTGGATCGAAAAAGTTCGTGCCGGCTTACCGGAACTGCCGGCCGAAAAACGGCGCCGTTTTATAGAACAGTATGGGCTCAACGAGTACGACGCCGGCGTCCTGGTAGCCGAGAAAGACATCGCCAGGTATTATGAACAGGTCGTTTCCAATGCTCCCCAGGCGGGTCCTAAACTGGCTGCCAATTGGCTGACAGGAGAGTTCTTCAGCCTGCTGAACCAAACCGGAAGCGATATTGAAGACACGCGCGTCAGTCCCCAAGCCCTGGCAGAACTGATTGAAATGGTGGCAACCGGAGAGATCAATCAAAACACCGCTAAAACCGTGCTGGCGGACATGTTCGTCAGCGGTAAGCGGGCCGAGCAGATCGTCACGGAACGCGGCCTGCGGCAAATCTCGGACAACGAGCTGATCGCCGGAATGGTTTCGCAGGTTTTGGATGAAAATGGACAACAAGTACAGGAATATTTGGAAGGCAAGGAGACTATCTCGCGCTGGCTGTTCGGACAGGTGATGCGCAAGGCGAAAGGCCGCGCCAACCCTCAGGTGATCCAACAGGAGCTTGAACGGCAACTAGAAGATATAAAAGCCACGCATATGTGAAGACGATGTGAAAGATGTCACCCTGCTCGAGTAAGTCTCGTCACTTGACGGTCGGTCTAACATTCGCTAAAGTTGAGTAGGCTGAGCGTCAAGCAGACAGGTAAATTCATGAGCCTTCTTATTTACAATCGTCCCTGCGCAAAGCAGATTAAAGCGGGCACCATACCGGAGTGCCCGTTTATATTTTAATTGAATGCCTACCTTCAACGAAATAGGAGAATTACGAATGGCAGAATTGATCAACGCTTTCAAGATGGCGCAAAGCCAGTTCGACAACGTGGCCGAGGAGTTGAACCTGGATCCCCAGGTATCGGAGATGTTGCGCTGGCCCACGCGTGAGTTTAAATTCATGATCCCGGTGCGTATGGATGACGGCACAATCCGGGTATTTTTCGGGTACCGCGTACAGCATAGTGACGCACGCGGGCCTTCCAAAGGTGGCATCCGCTTCCATCCTTCCGAGACGCTGGATACCGTGCGCGCTTTAGCCATGTGGATGACCTGGAAGACCGCGGTGGCCGACATTCCTCTGGGAGGCGGGAAAGGTGGGGTGGCAGTCGATTCAGCCAGCTTATCGGTGATGGAGCAAGAAAAACTATGTCGCGGCTGGATCGATCAAATCCACCGCAACATCGGTCCTCGCCAGGACGTTCCGGCTCCGGACGTTGGAACCAACCCGCGCATGATGGGCTGGATGATGGACGAATATTCGAAACTGGTGGGCGAGTATACCCCGGGGGTGATTACCGGCAAGCCAGTGGGCGGCGGCGGCTCGTTAGGCCGCACGGAGGCGACCGGGTACGGCGTGATCTATACCGTGCGTGAGGCTATGAAACATCTCGATCTCGATCCATCCCAATCTGTGGCTGCCATCCAGGGGTTTGGCAACGTCTCCCAATACGCGGCCATCGGGTTTTCAGAAATACTGGGCGGCAAGGTAGTCTGCGTTTCTTACTGGGATCGCGAGGACCGTGTGCCTTACACCGTGAGCCGCACAGAAGGTGTGGACCCGCGTTTTCTGCAATCGATTACCGACGTATACGGCACGATCGACAAGGATCGCGCGCGCCAGGCCGGCTACGAAATTGAAGATGGCGAGGCCTGGATTTCAAAGGACGTCGACGTCCTGATTCCCGCTGCTCTGGAGGGCCAGATCAACGCCGACACCATCAACCACATCAGCGACCGGGTAAGCCTGGTAGCCGAGGGGGCCAACGGGCCGACCACGCCCGAGGCCGATGAAGTGCTCAAGAGCAATGGCATCTTCATCATTCCGGATTTCCTGTGCAACGCCGGTGGGGTTACGGTCTCTTACTTTGAGAGCGTGCAGAATGATATGAACTACTACTGGACGCGCGATGAGGTGCTTGACCGGCTGGACACTAAAATCACTTTGGCGTTCAACAGTGTTTTGGAGATGGCGGAGAGCGAGAAGGTTTATATGCGCGACGCCGCCTATATGGTCGCCATTGGGCGCGTGGTGAAAGCCATGGAATTGCGCGGCTGGTTGTAAACAAACAGATGAACAGCAGGAGTTTTAGCGAAATTCGCTAAAACTCCTTTTATTTAAGTTAAATCAACTTGCCTTCTGAGTGCTTCTCCTATACAATCTATGCAACCCTTTGGAATTCACATTCGAGGAGCGGCCGAATCCCATGTTTATCACTCCGCAAGTCATGCGAACGCTTCTGTTTGTGTGCATGATTGGCATGGCCATCCTGGCTGCGGTGTATTTGAGCCGGCGCCGGCTTTCTTTTTATGATTATCTCGCCTGGGGACTGCTGGCGATCATGGTGCCGGTTATCGGACCCTTTTTGGTTATCCTGTCCCGGCCGGGGGAATGGCATCCGCAGAAAGGCTAAAAAAAGAGCTCTACACCCCTTGGGCTTGATCCATTCCAGCACAGACCACAAGCTTGGACCGGTAAGGGTTTTTCAGGCCGCGCCGTTATAGATCGTCGTGGTGCTTCAGAAATTGACTGGCAAATCTCGCGCACTCGATGTATACTCATACCTACCAAAACAGAGATCCGAGGAGAGGACCGTTAACATGAAAGTATCCGTCTTACAAGAGAACCTGGCTCACGGATTAAGCATTGTCTCACGGGCTGTGTCCCCTCGCAGCACGCTGCCCGTACTGGGGAACGTTCTGGTCGCCACGGATGAAGGCCGCCTGCGGCTTTCGGCGACCAACCTGGAGTTAGGCATCACCTGCTGGATCGGGGCTAAGATCGAAGAAGAAGGCTCGACAACCGTGCCGGCGCGCACCTTCACCGATCTGGTGAGTACTTTGTCCGACAAACAGGTCGACATGACGCTTAACGTGCGCACGCAGACTCTGAATCTGCGCTGTGGCGCGTCCAATACGGATCTAAAATGCATCGATTCACAGGAATTCCCACCTATGCCGGCCGCGGATCCGGACCAGGGAATCCAAATGAACGTCACCGATATCAAGGAGATGATCCACCAGGTAGTATTTGCGGCCTCCAGCGACGAGGCCCGCCCGATCCTGACCGGAGTTCTGGTAAAAGTCAACGACAACAAGGTCATCATGGCCGCCGCCGATGGGTTCCGGCTGTCCGTGCGCAAGGCGGAACTCTCCTCCTCCGTCGCCCAAGCGGTCAAAGCAGTCATCCCGGGGCGCGCTTTGAGCGAACTGGCGCGGGTGGCAGGCGACGGCGATAAGACTTTGACCATGATTCTGCCTCCAGGGCGCGGCCAGGTAATCTTCCGCATGCAAGATGCCGAGCTGGTTTCCCAACTGATCGAAGGTACTTTCCCCGATTATGAGCAGATCATCCCCCGCCGCTGCGAGACGCGTGCGGTCCTGTCCACCTCGGCTTTCTTAAAGGCCTGCCGCCAAGCCGAGATTTTCGCCCGGGAGGGTTCGCACATCGCCCGTCTGGATATCCTACCGGGTGGAGAACTCAAACCCGGCACGGTTGAAATCACCGGCCAATCGGAAGAAACCGGTTTCAACGAGAACGTCGTCGACGCCAGTATCGAAGGCCCGGCGCTTTTGATCGCCTTCAATGTACGCTTCCTGCGCGAAGTATTGGATGTGGTCAAGACGCCCAACGTGGCCCTGGAAACTACCACAGACACCAGCCCCGGCGTTGTACGCCCGGTAGGGCCAGCAAACAGCGAGGACGAATTTTTGCATGTAATTATGCCCATGCACCTGGGCAGTTGACTCATTTATTAAGAACGTGACACGTTGGGACGTCCTGCGCCAGTACCTGTGTGACGTTCCAACGTGTATTTTGTTAATCTGTGTGATATGACCCTGCCACCTGCCTCTTCGGATAGAACCCTAAATATCTACCTCTCACTGGCACAGTATCCCATCCTGAGTTCACAAATCCGCGCCCGCATGCGCCGCGAGCTTTTCAAGCGCGGCGTGATCACCCCCACCGCCTTCGAAGCCGAGGTGCGCGAAAAAGCCATCCGTTCCCAGGCCTTGGAAGGATTGCACAACCCTTTCACGGAAGAACCGACCGACATTTGGGAAATGCGCTTGATGCACATTCGCGATCACCTGACAGACTTTTATTTCGCCTACAACCTGCCCTATGAATTATTCGAGCGCATCGTTCGAGAGACGCTGACCGAACGCGGCGCCAGCGCGGAAGACCTGCAAATCTCCTTCAATCCTGAATTAGCGCCGCAGAATATGCTCTTCGAACAAGCCCAGGCCATCGAGAAGATGCCCGAAGAGGAGCGCGAGCAAGCCGAGGCCCGGCTGCACGAAATCAAGGTGGTGCTCATTCGCACGCTGATTAGCGACCAATTGGCCTATTTGAAAATCGCCAAGCAATGGTTCACGATCTCTGACCTGACCGAAATTCGCAACCGCAAGATTGGGCACGGCAAGATCGGCGGGAAATCGGCCGGGATGCTCCTGGCGGCGCGTATCCTGATCGAAGTAGGCGGTGAGGACGTTCGCTCAACTTTGCGAATCCCCGAATCGTTCTTCATCGGCGCGGATATGACCTACACCTTTATGACTTACAACGGGCTGATGCACTGGGCCGATCAGAAGTACAAAACCGAAGACCAGATCCGGGCGGATTACCCGCTTATCCAGAAAGAGTTCCAGAGGGGCGAATTCCCGCCCGATATTCTCGACCGGCTGCGAGGCGTGCTCGACCAGGTCGCCAGGAAACCGGTGATTGTGCGCTCATCCAGCCTGCTGGAGGACAGCTTCGGCACTTCCTTCGCGGGCAAATACGAGAGTTATTTCTGTCCCAATCAGGGCACGCCGGAGGAGAACCTGAGAGAACTCACCCAGGCCATCACGCGCATATACGCCAGCAGTCTGAACCCGGACGCATTGCTCTACCGGCGCGCCAAAGGCTTGCAGGATTACGATGAGCGCATGGCGATCCTGATCCAAGTCGTACAAGGCGAGCAGTTCGGCCGGTATTATCTGCCGCACGCGGCCGGCGTCGCCTTCAGCCGCAACCTGTATCGCTGGTCGCCACAAATTCGCAAGGATGACGGCTTCGTGCGCATGGTTTGGGGGTTAGGCACCCGGGCAGTCGACCGGGTGGGTAACGACTATCCCCGGCTGGTTGCGCTCAGTCACCCCTTGCTGCATCCCGAATCGTCGTCTAAGGCCATCCGGCGCTACTCGCAACAATACGTAGATCTGATCGATCTGGAAGACAACCAAGTAAAGACGCTAGCAGTCGAAAAGGTACTCACACCACGCTACCCGCTGCTGCGCTATCTGGCTCAATTGGACAGAGGCGGCTATCTGGTGCCTCTGCGCAGCATGCTCATGGACGCCAACACATCCCAGTTAGTGCTCACTTTCGACGAGCTATTGCGGCGGACGCCTTTGGCGGCGCGGCTGACCAAGATGCTCAGCATACTGGAAAGAGAATACCAATCGCCGGTAGATACCGAATTTACCGTCCAGGTGGTGGATCCTAATGCACTTCAGCCCGAAGTTAAGATCTCACTCCTGCAATGCCGGCCGCAAAGCCACCTGCAGGAGAGCGAAGCCAGGCTTCCGCAGAACCTGCTGCCGGAAGATATCGTATTTTCCACCAAACGCATGGCGCCGCAAGGTCGTGTAAGCGGTATCCGCTATGTTCTATTCGTGGCTCCTGAATGCTATTTCTCTTTACCTACCGCCTCGGCACGCGCCAGCCTGGGGCGCGCCATCGGACAACTCAACACATCTTTGGAAGGCAAGACCTTTATTTGCATCGGGCCGGGACGTTGGGGTACTTCAAATCCCGACCTCGGCGTAAAGATCAGCTACGCCGATATCTACAATACACGCGCCCTGGTGGAATTAGCCGGAAGGGGCATCGGCCCCGCCCCAGAAGCCTCCTTTGGCACCCATTTCTTCCAAGACCTGGTCGAGTCCGATATCTACCCACTCGCAATCTATCTCGACGACGAAGAAGTGGATTTCAACCGGGATTTCTTCTACCGAACGCCCAATTCACTAAAAGAATTTATGCCTACGGGGAACCACTACAGCCAATGCCTGCGCTTGATCAAAGTCGCTTCCTACCGGCCTCACCATCATCTGGAACTGGTCATGGACGACGAACAAGGCCAGGCGGTGGCGTTCCTGGAACCGGACTAATCCCAAAGCTTGTTAGGTCACCAAAGGATCTCAAAAAATGAAAAAATTCGTCGCCGTGGGTGGCAACATCGGGGTGGGGAAATCCACCCTG